>Ga0316206_1000032_pt1 | contig 327686 bp, 350 predicted proteins | sample 6monthpyrite_MG_FD_204942 | JGI IMG/M metagenome (GOLD analysis project Ga0316206, IMG submission 204942) | Microbial mat bacterial communities from mineral coupon in-situ incubated in ocean water Damariscotta River, Maine, United States -... | ecosystem: Environmental > Aquatic > Marine >...
TTCAACATAACAATCAATTTACTTTATCTATTTCTATTACAATAATTTACTTCGCCTTTTACTTTTTAACAATTGATTATGTGCTATTATTTTATATATTATTCCAGGATGTTATATGAAAAAATATCTATTGAGTCTATTTGTAACTCTTATATTTTTTAGCGGATGTGCTACAACAACTTACACCAAGCCAATACTAAAAGGCAAAATTAGCAATCCTGAAACAGAGATTAGTGCCAGAGATGGTAGTTTTAAAATAAGTGGTGAGTTTAAGTCTCCTTTTCAAAGTTCAGTCCATTATCACTCTTTTAATATCGGTGGTGATAAATTAATAAACGGTTATTACCGTGCTTTAGAATTTAACGCAAAACATGTACTTATAAAAGTTCCATCGGAAACAAAAGAGTTTTATGGTGTATTAGCCTTAGATAGTGCCGATAAAAATGGCATAGGACCAGGAACTAAATCATATAAAATAGTTATTCCACAAGCTTATGTTCAAGCTGCAAAAAATGGAAAAATTTCTGTAGTCTATGAGTATTACCATCTTAAGAATGATGGTTTACTTGATACAAGTAATATAAAAAAATATTCATGGATCTTATGGTTATCAGATAAGGACATATTTAAGTGAAGTATTTCTTTTATTTGTTGTTGTTGAAGGTCTCACTATTCAGTGCTAATTTAATACTTATATCAAACTCTACTGAAAAAGAGAATTTAAAAACACTAATGCATAGGTATAAAACAGATATAATTATTAATGATAATCAGGCTTATATTATTCCAGAAAAATGCAGACTTGTGCGTTATTTTGGTGGCTTAAGCCAGAGTGAATCAACTATTGTTAAAACTATTAAGTACACAAGTAGCATGAAAATCACAGAAGATATTTTTGAGGCTGTTAATGAAGAGGATATTGAAAAACATATTCAAAAACAAAAGATTACTGATTTAGTTGAAGGAAAAGTAGCTAAGGAATTTTTAGAAGATACAAAAGGGCATCTTTTGGGAGGCTTGAGTGAAACCCCTCTTGATTTAAGCAAGCAAAAAATTCTTACAAAAGAGATAAATAACTATAAGAGTCCTAGCTGTAAATTACTAGAAGATGGCTCAGGTTATAAGTTATATGTTAACAAGAGTGCAAAGCTATATACGAAAGATGGATTAAAATCTATTTCACAGACTGTTGTGCTGTTTGATTAGTAGTACTTATTTCTAATTAAATTTAATTAATAGACATAATAAAGTTCTCTTTATCGTTATATTGTAATTATTTTGTTACAAAACTACACTGTTTGATATTTTTATTTCAAACTACCATTAGTGTTTTTATAAGTGTATTTATATATTAAATATATATAAAGCTTATAGAATAGGCAAAATAGAGTATATTAATAATAATATAATATATATAATATAATTTGTAATTATTAATCTAGTATTTATTATAATAATTATTTGTTTAGATTATTACTGTTTACTATTCGTTTAAGATTTACTCCTCTATAATATCTCTATTCTAAAATTTACTTGTAGGAGAGAAAATGAAAAGAACGATTAAATTAGCAGTAGTAGCTGCTTTAGCTTTAGGTGCAACATCAGCATTTGCAACAAACGGTTCATCACTAATTGGTATAGGGGCAAAAGCTCGTGGTATGGGTGGTACTGCTATTGGTGTTGGTCATGGTGCTGAGTCAGGACTTTCAAATCCTGCTTTAATAACTACTATCAAAGGTAATAATGAAATTTCTTTTGGTGGTACTGTCTTTTTACCAGATGTACAAGTACGAGCTAGCACAACTGCAATTGGAGGAGCTGATGGTGCCACACAGACTAGTGATTCAGATATTGCTGTAATACCGTCTGTATCTTTAGCTACAAAAGTTAATGATAACTTTTACTGGGGCATTGGCATGTGGGGTACTGGAGGTTTAGGTGTTGATTATAGAGATGACACACAAAACAGTACATTTAGTATGGTTACAGCACTACAAACAATGCAATTTGGTGTGCCTTTAGCGTATACTTCAAATGGATTTAGTTTAGGTATTACTCCGATTGTACAATACTCTGCACTTGATATACAATATACTCAGCCGGCTGCTTTTCGTGCAGCTGGAGATGATGGTAAGATTGGTGCTGGTGTAGCTCAAGATTTAGCTTTTGGTTATAACCTTGGCGCGGCTTATGAAACAAATGGTTTTACTATTGGTGCAATGTATAAATCTAAAATTAAATTTGATACTAAAGATGTAATGAATAATGCATTAAATGGATTTGGTGTTGGACCTTCAGCTCCATTTGGCGGTACGAGAATTGATGAAATGGCTACTCCTGAAGAGTATGGAATTGGTATATCATATACAACAAGCGGACATACATTAGCAATTGATTATAAAAATATTAACTGGGAAGATGCTGAAGGTTATGAAGATTTTGGTTGGGAAGATCAAGATGTAATCGCCGTTGGTTATGAATATTCTACTAATGACTGGGCAGTTCGTTGTGGTTATCAATATGCAGAATCTGCTGTTCAAGACAATCTTGGAAAAGGTTTGGCAATTGATAATACTCATGTTGGAAATATGAATTACTTTGGTTTCCCGGGTAGTGCTTATTCTTTAACTAATACATTTAATCTTCTAGGTTTCCCAGGTACGCAAGAGTCTCATATAACTCTTGGTGGATCTTATGCATTTAATGAAACTTTATCTATGGATTTAGCAGCAGTATATGGTTTAGAAAATAAAGAAACTGTCACAGGTTTTACAGGACAAGGTATTAAGAGTACCCATTCTGAAGAAAGTTATTCAATTCAAGTTAATTACGCGTTCTAAGAAGCTGTTTTTACCATGCAGATGCCGCCTTGTGGCGGTATTTTGTTTCAAAAAAATCAAAATAGATTATGATTGTTGAGAGAGCCTGTAACTTCAGATAATTTACAGATTTATATGATATAATCTTTTTATATTTTTGTGATAAAACTATCACAAATAAACTTTAAAAAAAGAAGGAAATACATGTTAAAAAAGATATTAATAGGGGTTTCACCTATTTTAATTGCTCTGATGTTTAGTGGTTGTACTATGATGAAGATGGGTATAACGTTTATGGGCTTTGATTCAAAAACACAAGAGGCTTATGCAAATATGATGGGCACAATCGGTGAAACTGGTGATCCAGCACAAGCTATGATGAATGAGTGGAAAGTTGCTGATGATGTAACTGAAGAAGACGTGTTTGATGCTATGAAAGAGTATGCTGATGAATACAACATGAGAGTTGTTGGTGAGAAAAACATGTTTAGAATCAAAGACGGAAAACCTGATCAAGTTGTACATGCAAGAATTTTGGAATTTTGTTCTTTAGGTATTGCTAAAAAAATGTTAGATCACTCTCGTTATTATGGTGGTTTCATGCCATGTAGAGTAATGCTTGTAGAGTATGGAAATGGTGAAAGATACCTAATCTCTATGGATATGACGCTAGCACTTTACGGTGGAACTGATAAAAAACCAATTAATCCAGAACTCTTTCAATCTATGTTAGATGTTAAAAAAGCTATGGAAGAGATTCCACGTATGGCTGCAGCAGGCGAGTAATCACTAGCCTTGATTTTCACGCTCTTGCGTGAAAGTCTTTTTTACTAAATAATAATCAAACTTCTCAGAATCTAAATCATTACGGCTTCGCGACTACCATCTTTTATCTCACCAATCAAGTAAGAACCTTCTGCTTTTGTTAAAACAGTATCAACATTTTTATCTTCCACTACTAAAATCATTCCCACGCCCATATTGAATGCTCTGTACATCTCATCACTATCCACATGTTTGGAGATTAGTTTAAATATTGGTAAAACCTTTATAGCATCTTTTTTAACTTCCGCTCTTAAGTTTTCAGGAAGAACACGAGGAAGATTCTCTACTATTCCGCCACCAGTGATATGAGCCATGGCGACTATCTCGTTTTTAAGTGCTTTGAATGTTTTAACATAGATGTTTGTCGGCTCAAGCAGAGTCTCAATCAATGGCTTGCCGCTGAAGTCATCATTAAAATCAAGGTTCATTGTATCAAATAAGACTTTTCTAGCTAATGAGAAGCCATTTGAGTGTAGTCCAGAACTTGGAAGTGCTATAAGTTTGTGACCGGCACGAACTAATGAGACTCTATCCATCTCAGATTTTTCTGCTACTCCAACTGCAAAACCAGCCAAATCATAATCATCTTCTGCGTACATGCCGGGCATCTCAGCGGTTTCGCCGCCAATTAATGCACATTCACTTCTAATACAACCCTCAGCAATACCTGCCACAACAGCTGTAGCGGTTTGAACATCAAGTTTTCCTGTGGCATAGTAGTCCAAGAAAAAAGAGGGAGTGCCAAAATTACAAAGTAGGTCATTTACACACATAGCAACGAGATCTATTCCTACTGTATTATGTATTCCAGAATCAATAGCCAACTTTAGTTTTGTGCCAACTCCGTCAGTCGCAGCTAACATTACGGGCTCATCAAAGCCTTTTGGCAATTCAAATGCTCCGGCAAAAGAGCCTATTCCACCCATTACACCAGGGATTTTTGTAGATTTTACTAAGGGCTTGATATTTTCAACGAAACTATTGCCGGCGTCTATATCGACACCGGCATCTTTGTAGCTAATTTGGCTCATTTAAGGATTCCTATTATTTCATTCAGTCATTAAAGCCTCACCTCTGAGGTGAGAGGAAGTTGCATTAACTTCTTTAAATTAGGAAATTATATCTAATTAGAGCATAAATCAAATTTAGAGTCTACTCTTTTATCTAGGTAATAGTTCAACACTCTATTTGAGTTTATGAATCAAACATATCCGAATATAAGGTGTCGGCCCAGTCATACAGGGAGTCTGCGTTTACTATTCCGTCCCTCTTCCAATCTTCACTGCTAACCGTACCTGCAAAATCAAAGGTTTTGTCTGTTTTACTGTATGAGTATTGAGTATAGATATATATAGCTCTCTCAGGTGCAATGGATACGGCAGAAAAACAAGTAGTAGTCGGCGGTTCCCATGCTACTTCTGCTGTTTTGTTTATCTTTTGTGCAACTAATTCTGCGACATGGTGCCCCTCAGAGTTTGAAGTATTTCCTGATTTTGAAAAGCCCATAGGACGACAATCACCTGCGGCAAATATATTTTTTTCACCAATTATTTCATATGTTAAAGGGTTTATGTTTGCTTCTAGTTTATTTTTTGCATCTTTTGCAAAGCCGACTCTTTCTAAAATTTTAGCACCTCTCACATGCGGATAAAAAGCAGCATCTTCAAATTCAAACTCATCAAACTCGGTATGAACCATTTTATTGTCCAGATCTATTTTATGTATGACTGAGCCTGGATGATACTCAAGGTAATCAGCATAAAGCTCATCAAATGCAGATTGGAAACCTTTTTCTTTAATTGTAATAGTGTTGTTTTCGTCGAGTAAGATTACTTTAGCGTTTAGCTTATTTTGTTTGAAGTAGTCAGCTATAATACAAGCTCTTTCATATGGAGCCGGAAGACATCTGTAGTTTCCACTTGGAACTGTTAATATGAAATTTCCACCTTTGAAATTCTTAATCTTATTTTTTAGAGTAATATGTTCGGAGCCAGATATAAAGCCTGCCGGGTACTCTTGTCTTAATCTGGTCTCAAATGCAATATCTTTAGTCCAGCGTGAATAGTCATAGTCAATTCCCGGAGAAAAGACCAAGTAGTCATATTGAATGTCTCCATCACTAGTTTTGAGTATGCGATTTTTTTTATCTATCCCAACGGCAGCTGCATGGAAAAATGTGTAGTTGTTTTCTCTGGCAGCTTGAAGATAGTCATGAGTTAAATATTCAAGTTCTACCTTATCTACTAGCCATAAGTTACTAACCGGACAAGAAACAAATTCATATCTCTGTTCAACTAAGATTACATCTGAATGCGGAGCAAATATTTTTGTATATTTTGCGATGGAAAGTCCTGACCAGCCACCGCCTACTACTACCACTCTGGGATTTTTTGAGTCAGCGATTGGTGCCTTGTAATCATTAGTCGATTTAGTTTTTGTTTCTGGTTTTGGGTTCTTAGAACTACTGCACCCACTTATTGCAGAGGATGCTACTGCTAGACTTGAGAGGGTTAAAGCTTCTCTTCTTGAAATAGCCATTATAGAATACCTTATATAAAATTTCTATGCTAAGACTATCATTTTTAGACTTACTAAGCCCTTATATTGAACATTTCTTCTGCTTATGTTGAGCACTTCTTAGTGATTATGCATAGCGGACAAAAGTTTAAAATACCGGCAATTAAAGGAACTACACCTAGATAAAACCAAGGGTTGCCAGTTACCACACCTGTTACTATTAACGCTAAACCTATTACTATGCGAAAAACCCTACAGTTACTTCTTACTTTATTATAATTCATGTTAATCCTATGTGTTTAAATGTGTAATCTGATTATAGCTAAATATCAATTAAGACTTAAATAGATATGATTATTGAGCTTTTTAATACTATTTAATACAAATATGATAAAATCCTCTAAAAATTAGGAAATATAAGAATGAAAGAATTTACTTATCCAGAAATGATGGTTCATGTACCATTATGTACTAGTAAAAAACCGGAAAATATTTTAATTATTAGTGATAATGCGGAGTTTCTAATCTTAGAAGTACAAAGACATAGTGAGATGAAATCAAGCGTTATTGCATGCTCTCTTAATGAAATAAGTGCATTAAATGACGCTGATTATGATGTTGTTATATCTGAAATGCCTAGTGACGCTGCACTATTTTCACATGTGAATCGTGTATTAAAAGATGATGGACAGTTTGTGACAACGCATTTATCTTTAGATGATATTGAGGAAAATAAGAGTTTAATTAAAACTTTAGGTAATTATTTTAAAGTGGTTATGCCCTATAACATAGGTAATGGGACTACAGCACTTCTTGGCTCTAAAGAGTATCATCCAACTGCAGATATTAATCTTCAGCGTGCTGATATGATTGATGATTTAAAATATTATAATTGTGACATACATTTGGCATCTTTTGCGATGGGCAACTATATTCGTAAAGAGTACCTAGGAATTATTAAAAACTAATGGCTCCTCAAGAGAAGCATTGTTTTAAATATGCCATCGCATTAACAGGAGGAATTGCTACAGGAAAGAGCACTGTAGCATCTCTTCTTGCTTTGAACGGTATGAGGGTTATCGATGCTGATGGTATCTCGCATGAAATCTTAGATAACTCATGTGAATGGGTGCGAAAGAATTTTGGAGATGAGTTTGTAGATGGTTCAAGGGTTGATAGAGCTAAACTTGGAAGTTTGGTTTTTTCAAATAGTGAAGCAAAAAAGAAGTTAGAAGAGTTTTTACATCCAAAGATAAGGCAGGAGATAGAGCTAAGAAGTCTAAAACAAGATAAGTTCAAATTCCCATATCTTATAGATATTCCACTTTTTTTTGAAAATAGTGCTTATGATATAAAAGAGAGTGTAGTTGTTTATACTCCTAGTGATATTCAACTTGAGAGGTTTATGAAACGAAACGGCTACTCTAAGGAGGAGTCATTGAGAAGAATAAACTCTCAGATGCCTATAGATGAAAAAAGAGATAGAGCTACTTGGATTATAGACAACTCTAAAGATTTAAAACATCTGCAACAAGAGTGTGAAGATTTTGTGGAAAGAATCAAAGATATTTATCTTTGATTCTTTTTTGTATCACCTCTTTAAAAAGGAGAAATAGTGAGAGTTGAAAAATATAGTGCAAATGGAAATGATTTTATCATTTTTCATTCAAGTGTTAAAGAAGATAGAAGTGCTTTGGCAAAAGAGATATGCCATAGACAAAATGGTGTAGGTGCTGATGGCTTAATAGTTCTTTTATCTCATGACGAGTACGATTTTGAGTGGCAGTTTTATAACTCTGACGGAAGCGAAGCTGATATGTGCGGAAATGGAAGTCGTGCTGCGGCTCACTATGCCTTTAAAAACTCACTTGCACCAAAAGACATGAAGTTTTTAACCGGTGCAGGAGTGATTGGTGCGCACGTTGAGGGAGCTATGGTTTTGAGTGAGTTGACTCCGCCAAAGATAATAGAAACCGATATTGAATATAACAGTAAGTCATGGTGGCTTATAGATACAGGCGTCCCTCATTTGGTAAACCTGACAGATAATATAGAAGAGTTTGATATAAGCGAAGCAAGAGAGTTGAGATATAAATATAATGCTAATGTAAATATAGCTTTTGTAGATGGCGACAACTTAAGAGTTAGAACTTATGAGCGCGGTGTTGAAGATGAAACATTAGCATGCGGAACAGGGATAGCAGCATGTTTTTATAGAGCTTTAAGTGAGAAAAGAATTAGTGATAGTGTTGAAGTATATCCAAAAAGTGGTGATACTCTTTACTTGGGTGTCAATAGTAGAACCATTACTTTTAAGGGTGAGGTTAAGAATACTTTTATTGCGGAGTATAACCCCGAATAAATCGGGGTTTAAACATTGTTAATCTGCCTTAAAGTCCGGCAGCTTCAACTATTTTAGCTTGATGGTCTGCAATAAGCGGCTCAATAACTTCATCAAGAAGTCCGCCACTCATAATTTCATTTAGTCTATAAAGTGTTAGAGTGATTCTATGGTCACTAATACGATTTTGTGGGTAATTATATGTTCTAATTCTCCCACTTCTGTCTCCGGTTCCAACTTGAGCTGAACGAGTAGCACTATCTTTTTCTTGAGCTTCTTGCATCTCAAGGTCATAAAGTCTGGCTTTTAGAACCTTCATAGCTTTTTCTCTGTTTTTATGTTGAGACTTTTGATCTTGGTTGGTTACAACCAAACCGGTAGGCAAGTGAGTAATTCTAACAGCAGAATCTGTTGTATTTACACTTTGCCCTCCACAACCGGATGAGCGCATAACATCTATTTTAAGGTCATTCTCATTTATTTCTACTTCTACATCATCAACTTCAGGCATAACCGCAACAGTTATTGCTGAGGTGTGTACACGACCTTGTGATTCTGTTGCCGGGACACGTTGAACACGATGAGTCCCACCTTCATACTTCAATCTGCTATAAACCTGATCACCCTTGATGAGAGCGATAACCTCTTTAAAGCCACCTGCGTCAGATGGAGATGTACTCATAAGCTCAACTTTCCAGCCTTTTACATCAGCATAGCGAGTGTAAGCGTCAAAAAGATCACCAACAAAGATAGCAGCTTCATCGCCACCGGCACCGGCACGAAGTTCCACAATAATATTTCTATCATCATTGGGATCTTTAGGCAGGAGTAAAAGTTTAATATCCTCTTCCACTATAGGAAGCTGAGCTTCTAACTCTTTAAGTTCCTCTTTTGCCATCTCTACCATCTCTGAATCACTTAACATCTCTTTAGATTCGGCAATTTGTTCAATAATAGATTTGTACTCTTTTGCTTTTTCTACGATGGATGAAAGTGAGGATTGTTCTTTTGAGAGCTCTGTCATCTTTTTGATGTCAGAAGTTATGTCAGGCGAACTTAGCATTTCGCCAAGTTCGTTATAACGATTGATAAACGGATTTAGTTTATCGGCTAACATTTAATTGTTAACCTTATATTGCGTTTACAGCTCTGTGTAGACGACTTATTTTTCTAGAAGCAGTCTCTTTTTTTAAGACACCCTTGCTTACAAATTTTTGGATTTGCTTGTTTGCTACTGTCATTGCTGATGCAGCTTCTTCTTTGTTACCTGCTTCGATAGCAGAACGAACATCTTTTACAATGTTTTTAAGACGAGTTCTATAGAAACGATTACGTTCTGTACGAACGATAGTTTGGCGAATTCTCTTAATAGATGACTTGTGATTTGCCATGTATGAGTCCTTCTCATAAAAATTTAGTGCAGAATAATAGCTTAAAGATAATTAAAATTAAGTTAAAGACAAGGTGAATTGTAATAATTTAAACTTTGTTGATTAATTATGTTAAAATACACTACTTAATTAATTAAAAAAAAGATTTTTATTGCCAAGAGCAAAGCTTTTACATCTTTAAAAGGATAAATTTGAAACTATTTGGAACTGATGGGGTTAGAGGCGAAGCCGGCACTTTCTTAACAGCACAACTTGCTATGAAAGTAGCAATGGCAGCCGGGGTATATTTTAAAGCTCACTCTAAATCTAATAAAATTTTAGTGGGAAAAGATACACGCAGAAGCGGCTATATGATTGAAAACGCAATTGTTAGTGGATTGACAGCCATAGGATATGATGTGGTTCAAATTGGTCCTATGCCTACTCCAGCAATTGCATATATTACTGAGAATATGCGTTGTGATGCCGGAATAATGATAAGTGCATCACATAACTCCTATGAAGATAACGGTATCAAGTTCTTTGATTCTCAGGGAGATAAACTATCAGAAAACGTAGAAAAAGAGATTGAAGAGATATACCTTAATGATGAGATGCTGCAAGATGCACAAACTTGTGCTAAAAATATTGGAAAAGCAAAAAGAATTGATGATGTTATAGGTCGCTATATAGTTCAGTTGAAAAACTCATTTCCAAGAGACATATCACTTCAGGGCATGCGTATAGTTTTAGATGCGGCAAACGGAGCAGGTTATATAGTCGGACCGACAGTTTTAGAAGAGTTGGGCGCCGATGTAATCATACTGCATAACCAACCGGATGGTTTCAATATCAATGAGGGTTGCGGTGCTCTTCATACAAAAGATCTTTGTGAGAGTGTAATTAAATATAGGGCAGATTTGGGAATAGCACTCGATGGTGATGCAGACAGACTTGTCTTGGTAGATGAAAAGGGTGAAGTTGTTAATGGCGACCAGCTTCTTGGAGCCCTTGGTTCATATATGAATGATATTGGCAGTTTAAAAGGCGGAGGTATCGTATCAACAGTTATGAGTAATCAGGGTTTAGATGATTATATGAAAGAAAAGGGCTTAAAACTCTTTCGTTCAGATGTTGGCGATAAAAATGTTTTAGAAATCATGAAAAAAGAGAATATTAATTTTGGCGGAGAGCAGAGCGGACATGTAATTATAAGTGATTATGCAAAAACCGGAGATGGGCTTGTATCTGCACTCCAAACACTGGCACTTTTAATAAAAACAAACCAAAGGGCTTCAATTGCCCTGCGCCCGTTTGAGCTATATCCTCAAAAATTAGTAAACATAAATATAAAAATTAAAAAACCTCTTGATAAAATAGAGGGCTTGTCGCATAAGCTAAAAAAATTAGACGATATGGGTATACACCATTTAATACGCTACTCCGGTACGGAGAACAAGCTAAGAGTCTTATTAGAGTGTAAGGATTTTAAAACAATGAACTCATATATGGATGATATGGTAGAATTTTTTCAGAATGTTTTAAATGCTTAATAAAAAAATTCGTTTAGTTACAATACTTATTCTCACACTTATTGGCGTCTTTATAATAGATCAAAATATTAAAACACTGTTTGTAGAGGGCTGGAGATATTACACTGACTGTGTAGACTTGATTTTAGTCTACAACAAGGGTGTGGCATTTTCGATGTTTGCATTTTTGGATGGGTGGCTTAAATATATCCAGCTTGTACTGATTTTAGGTATTTTAGCTTATATTATTTATCTTCGAGAAGTTTGTTACGCTTTTCCCGCCGGTCTTATGCTTGGCGGTGCCTTTTCAAATATATATGATAGGTTTACACACGAGGGTGTTGTAGATATGGTCTATTGGCATTGTGGATTTAATTTTGCAATATTCAACTTTGCAGATGTGATGATTGATGTTGCCGTCGTCTGGTTCTTAGTGCTTAATTTTAAACCAAAACTTTGTAAAAAGTGACTTAAAGAGAGATAAAAGCAGATTTTTGGTATTATTGCTGAAAATAATAGTTCTAAAACTATGAAATAACAAATTTAATAAAGGAAATTGATGAAAATCAAAACAAATAAAATTAATAGTGCGAATGCTGAAATAGAAGCAGAAATCCCAAAAGAATTAGTAGACGCAAATTTAGAAAAAATAGCTAAAGAGTTGACCAAAACAGCTTCTGTTCAAGGGTTTCGTAAAGGTAAAGTTCCGGTAGCAGTAGTTAAAAAACAGTATGGTGAGCGTTTAGTGCAAGATGCGGAAGCAGAAGCCCTGCGCGAAGTTTTAAACAGAGGGCTTGATGATTTAAAAATTGCTATGAACTCTCTAATTGGTGAGCCAAATATCTCTAAATTTGAAAAAAGTGACGATAAAATTGACGTAGTTGTCAAAGTAGCAATCAGACCAGAGATAGACTTAAATAAATATAGTGATATGGTTAACGGCTTTGATAAGCCTGTTGTAAGCGAGAAAGATCTTGATGAGAGATTAGAGAAACTGGCTGATTCTCAAGGGAAATTCGTTGACCTTAAGAGAAAAAGAATGGCAAGAGATGGCGATAGCGTAACTATTGACTTTGAAGGTTTTGTTGATGGAGAACTATTTGAGGGTGGTGCAGCCAAAGAGTTCGCATTAGTCCTTGGTTCAAATCAATTTATTCCTGGTTTTGAAGATCAGGTGGTTGGAATGAAAATAGAAGAAGAGAAAGTTGTAAAAGTAACTTTCCCTGATAACTATGGCGGAGACAAACTAGCGGGTAAAGATGCTGAGTTTAAAGTGACTGTTCACAACATTCAAGAGAAAGCAAAAGTTGAGATAGATGATGCTCTTGCGGCAAAAGTTCTTGCCGGACAAGAGGATGCTACTTTAGAAAACCTAAAAACACAGATTAAAGCTCAAGCAGAGAATGAAGCACTTGCAAAACTATATAATGATGAGCTAAAACCTGCACTTTTAGAGACTTTTGTATCTAAATTCGCATTTGATTTACCGGACTTTGTTGTTGACCAAGAGATTGATGTTTCATTAAATAAAAAAGCTAGCACAATGAGTGAAGATGAGATAAAAGAACTTCGTGAAAACGCAGATAAACTAGAAGCGCTTCGCGAAACATTTAGAGATGAGGCAGAGAAAAGCGTAAAAGCGACATTTATTATAGATGCTTTAGCAACTGCCGAGAATGTTAAAGTTGAAGAGAATGAAGTAATGCAGACTATTTACTACGAAGCAATGCAGATGGGACAAGATCCAAAAGTTGCTTATGATAAATATAAAGAAGCTGGTTATCTACCTGCTATACAGATGTCAATGGTTGAGGATAAAGTGCTTACACAAATTCTTAACTCGAAGATGAAAGAGGCCTAATTAGATGAGTTATGTTCCTTATGTAGTTGAAAAAACAGCACGCGGTGAGCGTTCTTACGATATCTATTCTCGCCTTTTAAAAGATAGAATTATTATGCTAAGCGGTGAAGTAAATGATGTAGTTGCTTCTTCTATAGTGGCGCAGATGCTGTTTTTGGAAGCCGAAGATCCGGAAAAGGACATCTACTTCTACATAAACTCCCCAGGCGGTGTAGTGACTGCAGGAATGGCAATTTTTGATACTATGAATTATATCCGTCCCGACGTAACAACAATCTGTATTGGTCAGGCAGCATCAATGGGAGCTTTTTTACTCTCATCTGGAGAGAATGGTAAGAGATACGCTCTTCCACATGCAAGGATTATGATACATCAACCTCTAGGCGGAGCTCAAGGACAAGCAACAGACATTGCAATTCAAGCTAAAGAGATTCTTCGTATGAAAGCTGAATTAAATGATATATTAGCAAAGAATACGGGTCAAAACGTTAAAAAAATAGAAAAAGATACGGATAGAGATAATTTCATGAGTGCGCAAGAGTCTAAGGAATATGGCATTATTGACGAAGTATTAGTAAAAAAAAGTAAAAAATAGAGAATTTTAGGAGTCGACATGTCAGGAGCTTTAAGAAGTAGAACCCGTCGTAATGTTAAAGATGTAAAGCCATCAAGTGAGGTTGTAGATAAAAAAACAGCTGAACCAGAAGGTGACCTGGAAGTATATGCTAAAGAGGTGTTGAGTGCCTTGATGAAGGATGGTTTACCGCCAACACCAAATAATTTTTCACTCTACTTTGATAGACTCCTAGAAGATAAAAGTCAAAATACCAGTAAACATATAGTCTCAATACTTGAGCTTGAAGAGAGTAATGAAGATGAGAATAGTATTCTTCTTGAGCAGAGCCTAAAGCAGGGCTTTTCATCGGTAAAAAATATACTTGGTGTTACTGCAAATCTTTACAAAAACATGGCTTTAATGACAAAAATTCTTGACAAGAGAAAAGAGGAGCTTCAGGCAAGTTCAGATACTCAAGAGACAAGAACTGTAGCTGCATCCCTAGAAGCTGACATCTCAAAACTAAACACTATTTTGAAAAAGCAGAGCAGCAGTATGAAGACTATGTATGACGATACTGCAAAAATTGTAAAAAATGTTGAAAATGAGACAATTTTCGACAACCAATATGGTGTTTACAACAAACGTTATTTGATGACAAAACTAGAGCAGGAGACAGAACTTATTCATAAGTTTAAACATAAAAGTTCTCTTATTATGATTGAGTTGTCTCGTGTGCTCAGAGATAGTGTAAATAACGATAAAGCAAATATGCTAATGACAAAAACAATTGCAAGGCTACTTCTTAAGACATCTAGAAGAAGTGATACTGTTGCTCATTACGGCAATGGAACATTTGCCATGCTTTTAAAGCATACAGATATAGATAGTGCTAAAAAAGCAAGTGAAAGATTGTGTGAACTAGTTTCAAACAGCAATTTTTTCTTAGCTGACCGTGAAATACAGCTAAAAATATCCATTGGTATTACAGATATTACTGAAAATCATTCAATTGAAGAGATAGTTGTAAGTTCTATGGATGGAATTGAAAAGGCTTATGAAAATCCAGACTTGGATTTTGCAGTCTTGTTAAGAAGCAATTAAAAGTTGACATATAGAGTAATATGAAATTAAATATAGTTGAATACCCTGATAAAAGACTAAAAGAGAAGTCTAAAGCGGTAGAGAAATTTGATAAAGAGTTACATGAACTATTAGATGCTATGTACCCAGTGATGTTAAAGTCAAACGGCATAGGTCTTGCAGCAATTCAGGTTGCACATGCAATACAGGCACTGCTAATCAATATCCCGGATGAAGATGATGAACAGTCAATTGATTATTTAATAGAGATGATTAACCCTGTTATTACTCATAAAAGTGGAGAAACGACTTACCAAGAGGGATGCCTCAGCGTTCCTAGCTTCTATGAAGATATAAACAGATATGAGAGCATAACTGTCAACTATCAGGATAGAGACGGAAATACGAAAACTATAGAAGCAGATGGCTTAATGAGCATCGCTGTTCAACATGAGATAGACCATTTAAACGGCGTACTCTTTATAGACAAATTATCGTACTCGCGCAGAAAAAAGTTTGAAAAAGAGTATAAAAAGATGCAAAAAGAGAAAAAACTCTCTAAAGCATAAAAAGTAAAAAACTCATTTCATATAGTATTTAGCCTTTGATTAGTTTTTGTAGTAAAAGCTCTTCAACATTTTGTCTCGAATCTAAAATTGCCATTATGTATACAGTGTCATTGCCAACCTTATATATAATTCTCCATGGTGATGCAATTATCTCTCTATATAAAGTTATGCCTTCTTTTTGTAGTTCAGGAACAACTCGACCCTTTAATGGAAAAAAATTACTTGAATTAGCTTTTTTTCTTATCTTTTGATATATATCATTTGCAATACTAGGACTATCTATTTTGATATAAGCAACAATGTTTAAAAGGTCATTTTTTGCATTTGTAGTCCATTTTAGATTATAAGTTTTACTCATTTTTTGAGTAATTCTTCTACTGAGCTAAATACATCTTCTTCACTGTGTGTATTTCCATTTTTAATGTCTTCTTCAGCAAAAGATAGAAGTTTTAAAAGAGAAATAGCATTTTTCATATCCTCATAACTTTTTGGATCTTGAATAACTGCCTTTGCCTCACCATTTTGTGTGATTATCATAGGTCTATGTGTCTCATTTATCTGTTTTAGCACATCTGCTGCTCGACTTTTTAAGTAAGTAACGGGTTTTATATCATTAATAATTTGCATAATAAACTCCTTCAGTCTTTAAATGGTACCATATTAAGACCGAAAATGCAAATGTGATATTAACGACTGTCGTGAGCGATAATTTTCCCTCTAGGGTAAATTATTGGTCTCCTCGCACTTGTTATGCTGAGTGGCTATCCAAGTATAAAGTGTCAGGAGATAAGTCTTGACCATTTGCCCACTGAATAGAATCAAAATGAGGCTTGACAGTTTTAAAGTAAGTTTTGTCTTGCAGTTGTTTGAAAAAACCTTTGTCGATATATGGTTTCATATCAAAAACTTTTATCTCTCCATTTTCAAAAGAAAGTAAAATTTGATAGTCGTCTTGTGCTTTTACATCTGTAATATTTGGTGTCATGATTCACTCCTACTTTAAAGGTTCAATTTTAAAAATCTCTTCGCCACTGATTGCTAATTCCCAATCAGCCATCAACTCATCTTGATGAATTTCTATCCATGCTTCAACAAGTTTTCTTTTGCTTATTTTCATATTACCTTCAAGCATCTTCCCATCTGGAATGGTAAAAATAGCTTGCTCCCCTTGATATTTTACATGTATGTGAGCGAGCTTATGTTTTCTATTGTCAAAATAGTACATTGAGATGATAATTCCATAAAACATTGAAATAATTGCCATTTTAAAACCTCTAATTTATTTAGAGTATTATAGCATTTTAAAAATACTATTGATTCCTGTCTTACGAAAATTCGATATCTTCTACTTCATCTTTATAAAGATATTGTTGTCTTAAAACAGCTATTTGAATAACAGTTGGTATTGTTACTCTATATGCTGGTCCAGCAATATCTATTGCAGTCCATAATCCTGTAATTACCCAACCAATTGGACCCGTTAAAACTGCCATTGTTCTTGTTAATGCAGCATTTCCTGCAATTGTTAAACCTCTTTGCCACCTCTTCCTAGATTTGCAAGTGTATTACCACCAAATAATTGTATTTCCTCAATTATCTCGTTGATATACTTAGAGTGATTTGTATTATGTTCTTTGTAATTATCAGTTATTGATAAATTTTCTGTAAGTCTTTCACTATCTTTATCAAATAATAGTGTTTGTACTAAGTCATTTAAGTCCTCTGATTTTAAGGAATGTAAAAATTCTAAATCTTGATCTTCTCTATGTGCCATGATGTTCTCCAAAAAGTAAACTAACTATAATAAATATAGCTGTGTTCAATTTTCTGATAAGTTTGAAAACTGAGCATAACGGTTAAGTATAGCCAATAAGTTGCCGCTAGGTAACTTATTAGCTACTATGTTTTGTTATAAATTTTAGTCTTAGAAAAATGTAAAATTTGTGTAATCTTTACTTAATATTTTTAATTCATCAAGATTTAATTTATCTTCATGATACATTTTTTCATTTATCTTTTTAAAATGTAAAGTTGAATGTTCTAAATAATATTCATATTCTTTTATAGCTAAAATAAGTATATCAGATGTGTGTGATATTATTTCCGGATATTTTGAAACAATGATATAGTCAAAATTACTACCTATATTATAATTATCATGATGTTGTTTTATATGCTCTAATCTATTTAATACTTTTTGTTCCCAGCTTATTTTAAGTTTTTCCAAATGTCCTTTAATTGAAATTAAATCACCATGATAAACAGCTAGAGGTAAAGAGTGATTTTTTGCTTCTATTAAAAGGTATCTTTTTTTATTCTTATTATATAAAATTAAATCAATATCACCTAATTTGTTCTTCTTTTTATATAATTCTAATTCTCTTTGTATTTCAATATAACCATGTTTATTACTAATATTTGCTATCTCATCGACGAATTTAATTGCTGAATTCTTTTTATATTCATTTTTTGTTTTTTCAGATTCTAATAACGAATAATGTATATTAATATGTAAACTATCAAGTAGTAATTCAGGGCTAATTATATAATAATTATTAATTTTAATGATGGGTTCTCTTAAAATTTGAGGATAAGACAATTCACTAATGTTAAAGTTATTTGATTTAAATATCAATTTATTTAAAAAAGAATTATTTTGACTTCCAATTAGCTCTACCATTTTATCATTATCTATAATAAAACTTGAACAAATATTGATTAAGGTTTGAGGTGAATTTATATCAATATTATTATTCTCTAATATTGGGCATTTATTTTCATTATTTTCTAAATTAATCATTATATGATTCATGATTTTTCTTACTATATTTGAAATTTCTTTTGCTGACAAATTATATAATTTTACTAATAATTCAGAATGAATCGAATATTCTTTTTCAAAATCTATTAATAAATTTTCTAATTGTGTTATATTTTGCTTTTGAAGATTTATATATTCATGAGTTCTATATGTATAGTCAAAAAATATTTTTTTATCATCTGATGATAATATATCTTCTAGATTCAATTTTAAATACTGATTTCGTTCTCCAAATAATTCTATATCATCACAAAGTGTTAAAAGCGATATACTTTCATAATTTGAATTAATATGTGTAACTATTTCTTTTAATGCTAATGTTAAATCATTATCGATAGATAAGTTTATATATATATCATTGAGTGATAAAAGTTTAACTTTACCATATTTTAAAATACTTGGAATTATATATTTATATATTTCATCAGCCATATCAAGGCTTAAATTATTTGCTTTAGTATTGTCTCTATTTTTAAATATTCTAATTATACGAAGAAAATATATGTGAAAAAGTAGTTCTCCAATTTCAGCTTGTGCACATAAGGATTGTAGTTTTTCAATGCTTTTTTCATTTTCATTTTTTGCTTTATTTATTGCTATTTCAATCTTTGTAGTCATTTTACACCTTGTATATAACGGTCAAGCCGAGCGACACTCTGAGAAACAGTATAGCAAACTTTAGTTTGCGGTACTGAGACGAGGGAGTTTGGGCAGTGTTCGCTCCAGCGACTTGTTATCCGAAGCCGTAAGGCGGAGGGTTAACAAGAACTTGCTCGGCTTGACCGTTCATCTTGAGAAATAGTTTAGCCCGCTAGGGTAAACTATTTCTCTCCTAGTATTTGTTAACTGTTGTCTAGATGTGGTCGTATTTCACTTTCAATTGTTTTAATAGCAGTATTTATTTTTATAGATAATGGGTTTTTATCTTCTTTCATTAGGTATATATCATTTCTAATTTTATTACGGAATGTTTTATCCTTAAAATGTTCACCATCAGAATATTCATTTTCTATAAAAGCTTGAATTGAAGAACTTAAGTTTCGTGTACATTGTCTCAATTGATTTGTTTTTTCTCTAATTTCTGTTCCCCAAAGAGCTTCTGCCTCGAGGGTATGAACATCAAATTCTTGTATTGCTTCAGCTACATGTTCCCAACGTTTTCCATAAATATGCGCATATACTTTTCCTTTATCTTCACCAGTTCCTTTTTTTAAAGGGTTGTAATCTTCTGGAAATTCACTTGATGGAATAAAAGGTGACCTACAAAATCTCATTTCATCTCTTAGTTTATATGTTGCACTGATAAGCGATTTTGCTGTCTCAAAATTTGCTTTACCTTTTAGCTCTTTTTGCCATTTTTCAAGACCTTTATATGCGACAATTGCAGTTGTCGCTGCAGCTATTGCAATTATAATATCTTTAATCATCACAATAATTTCATTTGCACACATGTTGTTCCTTTTCAGTTAACGGTCAAGCCGAGCGACACTCTGAGAAACAGTATAGCAAACTTTAGTTTGCGGTACTGAGACGAGGGAGTTTGGGCAGTGTTCGCTCCAGCGACTTGTTATCCGAAGCCGTAAGGCGGAGGGTTAACAAGAACTTGCTCGGCTTGACCGTTCATCTCTCGCCAACGGCGAGAGATGAACGTCTGTCGTGTGCGATAATTTTCCCACAGGGTAAATTATTTCGTTCCTCGTACTTGTTATATCTTTTGGTTAGTTTCTGTCTTTCCAGTAGTTTGGTTTTCTGTTGAGTTGCATAACCGCTAAAATAATAATTTCATCATCTCTTTGATAATAAATTATTCCAAATGGAAAACGATTTGTTAAGCATCTTCGTACATTTTTATCTAGCTTTTGCCAAGCAGTTGGAAATTCTAAAATTCTTTGAATTGTTTTTTGGACTTCATATGCAAATTCTGAACCAAGATTTGTTTTGCATTCTTCATAATAGTCAACTGAAGCATTTAGCTCAATCTCAGCATCTGGGTGAAAAAAGTATGTCATTTAAGAGTTTAGTCTTTTAGATATTTTTTTGAAAACTTCATCTCCATCAATAAGAGATACATTGCTAGTTTCAATATCAGTTTTTCTTTTGTTTACTTCTTTTATCCATAGTGCATCTATTGAAGCATTTACAGGAGTGATACTAGCCAATATCTTATCAACAATTTCAGTTTTTAAATCTATTGGTAAAATATCTATCTCATCAAAAAGTTCTTCTTGTTTTAAAGCTAACATAATAAACTCCAATATTTAAAATATACACCATTTTAGCAAAATGATGTATATTTTATCATTAAATAAAACTATTCAACAATTTCAAGTGTGATTAATAAAAAAGTATGTCTTTCAACTTTTTTATTATCAAACCAAATACATGTTGCCCAATCTCATTAATTGTCATGATTTCACCACCAGATTTTAATTGTACTGCATCTCCAGTATTAAAACTCATTATTTAGACCTTAATTTAAATTTACCGATTTACTTTCATAAATAGGCATATTCAAATTTCCAAATGATGTGGCTTCTTGGATATAACGACCGACTTTAGCCAATAAATTTCCGCTAGGTAATTTATTGGCTACTATGTTTTGTTATATCTATCTTCTTTTGGCTTGTTTTTGTTAAAGATTTTTAAAATGCTAATTTTGTTTTCATAAATTTTAAATTGGATGGTATATTTCATAAAAATCATATCTCTTACATTTTCATCGTCTGAGTAAAATGATTGTCTGCATTTATGTGGAGAATGGATTAAATTGTTAATTTGTTTATCTAAGTCAGTATAAAATTTTTCACTTGCACTTACTTTATCTGTTGCAATATGTTTTAAAATTCTTAGTAGTTGAGTTTTATATAATCTTGTTCTAAAGATTTGCATTAGCTTTTAAATCTTTGAAAAATATTTCCATTTCTTGATCGTATTGCTTTTGAGATAACATCTCCATTGTGCCATTTTCAGACTCTTCAATAATTTGCTCTAAATCTTTTTTTCTTTCATAAAAATATGGGTCAAACTCCAAATTCTTATCTTTTGAAACAGTTATATTTGAATGACTGTTTTTTACAAAATTCATAAACTGTTGCATATAATCATCTTGAATCTGTATTGATAAAGTTTGCATATCTTATCCTTTTTAGTTTATTAAAATCAATTATAGCAAAACTCAAGTGAAGTTCACTTGAGTTTATATTGTAGTTGGATAGAACGGTGTGGCTCGTTTAGAACTCAGCTACGTTTTACTATATCTTTAACATCTTCATTATTTCTCTACATATTTTTGAAAATCAAGACCACATTTTTTTTGTATAGACATGTCTTCCAAAGCCTTCGTTTGACCCTTCAACCTTCCATATTCAATAGCATCTGGTCCATCACCACCTTCTAATGTAAATAGCATAGGCCACAATAATACCGCACTTGCTGCTTGAGCAGTGTCATTATCTGATTTTTTCTTAAGAGTTTCATACAATTCTCCTACTTCTCTATAAATACGATTTTTTTCAGCTACTATCTGTTCACAATCATAATGTTCGTATAGCATTGGTGAAACATACTGTGCTTTAATGTTTGATGGCTGAGAAGCACAACCGACAAATAAATTTATGACAACCATGCTAAATATAAAAAAAATATTTTTCATACAAGTTCCAAAAAGTGAATTTACCAATTTCTTTCAAAATAGGCATATTCAAATTTCCAAATGATGTGGCTTCTTGGATATAACGGTCAAGCCGAGCGACACTCTGAGAAACAGTATAGCAAACTTTAGTTTGCGGTACTGAGACGAGGGAGTTTGGGCAGTGTTCGCTCCAGCGACTTGTTATCCGAAGCCGTAAGGCGGAGGGTTAACAAGAACTTGCTCGGCTTGACCGTTCATCTCTCGCCAACGGCGAGAGATGAACGTTTGAATATAGCCAATAAGTTTCCGTTAGGCAACTTATTAGCTCCTATGATTTGTTATGTCTTATTGTACACTACATAGTCAAGGATTGCTGATGCTCCCCGATTAATATATTTAGAAAATAAGTAATCACTGTCACAATCTACTGTTAATCCTTCGTAAGAAAATTCTATAGCTTTTTCACATAAAGCAATATTTTTTTCATTTGGAAAATTTTCACGAAGAGCACAATAATAAACAATCTGTGGTAAATCTTTTTTCTTGAAGAATTCTTTTAATTTTAATGATTTAGTATGTTCGAAATAATCATCATATAGTATATCTAAGCCAATTAAACCTGTTCTTGAATATAGTTCATCTCTTAATACCATTAATTCTATGGAAGCTACACCCATTTTTATACCATGCTTTTTAATAAGTGAAAAAATTTGATTAGCTAGTATATTACCTTCCATTGTTCCTCGTAAATTATTTCCAAGTAGAACAGCTTCTTCTAATATTAAATTTATTGATGTAAGAATAGGGTCAGTTGAAGATTCTATTAGTTTAGATTCAAATAGTAAAGACTCTAGTTTCTCAAATCTTTCTAAAAGGCTTTCTATATCTTTAATATCTAATAATTTTTTATAGGCTCTAAGTGCTTTTCTATCAATAACATTTGAATGAGACATTTTATGATGTTTATCACATAGTAATATTAAATTTTCTAAATTATTATCTTCTCGATTATCATTAATATGATGAATTTCTAAATAAGTATGTTCAAGACATCCTTTTATTGCGCAGGTATGACCTGCTTCAACTTTTACTGCTCTGCTTACATCAGTTGGAATATTAGGTCTTGATTTATTATAAGTTTTATTTAGCACTATTTTCCTTGTATACATAACGGTCAAGCCGAGCGACACTCTGAGAAACAGTATAGCAAACTTTAGTTTGCGGTACTGAGACGAGGGAGTTTGGGCAGTGTTCGCTCCAGCGACTTGTTATCCGAAGCCGTAAGGCGGAGGGTTAACAAGAACTTGCTCGGCTTGACCGTTCATCTCTCGCCAACGGCGAGAGATGAACTATTTATTCAAGTACATTATATGTAAAAAAATCTTAAATAACATAATTAACTAACACATTTTTTGTGTGTTAAAAGGCTAAATTATGTTAAAAGTATGTCAAATTGCAATGTTTTTAATTAAAAAGAGAAAAAATGTATAGAATCTTTAAAGTCAGTGTGTATGTTTAATACTGTATATCTGAATAACATGACATTTTGTGTGTTATTTTGCAAATATCCTACATAACACACAAAATGTTACTTAAGCGAAGGATTAAAGATGAGTGTTAAAAAAAAGCTATTGGATTTGGTTCGAGATAAGATTAGGTTTAAACATTATAGTTATTCAACAGAAAGAACATACGTGCATTGGATAAAGCATTATATTTTATTTCATAAAAAAAAGCATCCTATAGAGATGGGTAAAATAGAGATAGAAGCATATTTAACCAAGTTGGCTACAAAAGATAAAGTATCTCCTACTACTCAAAATCAAGCTTTTAGTGCAATATTATTTTTGTATAAAGAAGTTTTAGGAGTAGATATGAGCGAATGGAATATTCAAGCATTAAGAGCACAAGAGAGAAAGCATATACCGGTAGTTCTAACAAAAGAAGAAGTTGTGAGTGTATTGCAAAATATACCTATAGAGTACAGTTTACTTGCACATCTTATGTATGGTTGTGGACTTAGAATGAATGAGGCTTTAAGCTTACGCGTAAAAGATATAGATTTCGGTTTTGGAAAAATCTATATTTGGGATTCAAAGTCTCTTAAAGATAGGACTATTCCGCTACCTTTAAAATTAAAACAGCAATTACTTGCTCAAGTTGAATTAGTTACAAATCTTCATAAGCAAGATTTAGACAATGGCTATGGGAGTGTTTTTGTACCATATGCATTAGAAAAAAAATATCCAAAATCAAAATTGGAAACAAAATGGCAGTTTTTATTTCCAATGAAAAATATTTCAACTGATCCAAGAACTAAGGAACAAAGGCGCCATCATGTTCACCCTCAAACTCTTGGTAGAAATATAAAAATAGCTTCACAAAAAGCAAATCTAAATAAAAGAGTGACTTCACATATATTTCGACATTCATATGCTACACATTTGCTACAAGCTGGAATAGATTTGCGTTCTATTCAAGAACTTTTAGGGCATAAGTCGGTTGAAACAACTATGATATATACTCATGTAGTTTCTGAAATGAACAAGGCTAAAGTTATTAGCCCACTAGATTTTTAGAAGTTTACTATGAAAATGGTCACATGCGCCACATACGAAGGTGTCGATGCAAAAGTTGTACATGTAGAGTCTACCCTCACAAAGGGTTTACCCTCATTTAGTGTAGTCGGCATGGCAAGTGCATCGATTACTGAAGCAAAAGAGCGTGTTAAATCTGCACTTTTAAGCAATGAGTTTTCCTTTCCTCCAAAACGTATTACAATAAATCTTGCACCGAGTGATGTCAAAAAAGAAGGTAGCCAATTTGATTTGAGTATTGCCTTGCTTATCGCACTTGATTATTTGCAAGATGATTTAAGTGACTGGTTTGTGTTTGGTGAGCTAGGCCTTGATGGAGCTATTAAAGAGAACATACAGCTTTATCCTTTACTGCTTTCTCTTGCAAATCAAAAAGTTATTCAAAAAGCCATAGTACCTTATGATAGTTTAGAAAAATTATCTAATATACCAGATATAGAGTTCTACGGCGTTAAAACATTCAGTGATGCTATAGAGTTGCTAAAAAATCCAAAAGAAGCCACCCCAAATACTAGGCATAAAAAAATCGAGCATCCCAGTTATATTATAAAAGATGAGAGGTACTATTTTTACGATAAATATATAGATGATTTCTCAGACGTCAAAGGGCAAGAGCTTGCTAAAAGAGCAGCACTAATAAGTGCGGCAGGCTTTCACAACATTCTTTTAGAGGGAAGCCCCGGCTGTGGAAAGAGTATGATAGCACAGCGACTGAGGTATATTTTACCGCCATTAAGCAGTGATGAGGTCTTAGATATTGCAAAACTTGATGCTCTAGAAGGCAAAGAACCAGAGTTTAAGCCAATAAGAAGCTACAGAGCCCCGCATCACTCATCTACTACAGCCAGTATATTTGGTGGAGGAAGTCATAAGGCAAAAATCGGTGAAGTTGGCTTGGCTCATAGAGGAGTATTGTTTTTTGATGAGTTGCCACATTTTTCCAAAGGAGTTTTAGAAGCACTGCGGGAACCCTTGCAAGATGATAAAATAAGGATTTCAAGAGTAAATTCAAAGTTAGAATATCCGAGCAATTTTTTATTTGTAAGTGCTATGAATCCTTGTCCCTGCGGAAATCTTTTAAATCAGGCAAAAGAGTGTAGATGCACTGAGTTAGAGATACAAAGATATAAAAATAGACTCTCAGATCCATTTTTAGAGAGAATCGACTTGGTTGTAAATATGCAAAACGTAAATGTAAACGATAGAGCAGGCATGAGTTCAGCCGACATGCATAGAGAAGTCATAGAAGTACATAAACGAATAAAGCTCAGAGGTCAAAATAGTTTTACTGCAAAACTTAGTGACTCAGATATAGAAAAATTTTGTGTTTTGAATCAGGAGGCTAAAGATACTTTAGATATGGCAGTTCATAGATTTACACTCTCTTTTAGAGGTATAAAAAAGATTCACAAAGTTGCTAGAACCATTGCTGATTTAGACAGGAGTGATACGATTGAGAAAAAACATGTTTTAGAGGCTTTAAGTTACAGAAGAAGAGGAGCGTAATTAAAAGCAGATTTCTAGCATGCCATAAAATTGCCATCCTGCTTCTTCTTGTATAGTTTTACAATGGATTCAAATCACATGCATCACCTATGCCGTTTCCATTATAATCAGGTTGTATAGATTCATCCATTGGTCTGATGGGGTTGAATACCTTCGGACAATTGTCTTTAGTGTCAAATATCCCATCACCGTCAAAGTCATCTGATGTTTTAGCTCCATTATATTCCTGATAACGAGCAGGTACACAAGTCGGCTCATCTTTTGGTGCTTCGCAAAAATATAACGGATAACTATCTTTATTCTCAGATATCAGTTGTGAAAGAGTATATCCGGTCTCTTTTACACACACTTTTTTGTTATAACCGCATACTCCCACCGGCAAATCTTCACAAGTTGAATCTAAAAAGTCAATAACCGGCTCTTGACCATATAAAGGAGTACCGCCACGTAAAACTAAAGTCACATCTTGTACGCTGCCATTGATTATAGGGTCATAGTATGAGTCATAACCGAGCCTGTTATAAACAGCAATATCTGCCCAATACCCTTTTTCTATTTTTCCAACTTGATTATCAATACCAAGGGCATGAGCCGCATTTATGGTTGCCATCTCCCATAACTCTTGTTGTGAAAAGTGATTATTAAGGTATCTTTCATTGAAGCTACTTGCACATGAGAGTTCACGTTGCATGTTAATTGAACCAGAAGGAGTCCAATCGCTCGAGAGAGCTAAGCGTAGTCCCATATTGTCATACATCATAATCTGTGCAGTATTCCCATAGAGTGATATGTTTGACCTAGGCGACCAGATAAAGGTCATGTCTGCACTCTTTGCCTGTTTAACATCTAATGGTCCTGATGCTATCGCATGAATAAATGAGCTGTTGCTAGCCTCTACATTAACACTGGCTGTTCCATGACCGCTTAAACACTTTAGTTCATTCTGTGCAAACTCATTAATACCCTCAGCTACATGCGGCAAGAAGATAAGATTGTTCAGCACCGATGTTGTCACTACATTTGGGTATGCACAGTTTCCAAGATTATGACCTGTTACATCCTTTGTATCACCAAGAGGAAAAGTATTATAGTCAACATATCTGTTATCAGGTGTAACAAGCCCCTCCATAAGAGCTGTTACGTCTGGATTTCTGACTAAGCCCTTTTGTCCGCCTGAACCTGCAACGGTTGTAACACCTGACATCACATGGCGAAGTTCATTCCAGGCTTTTTTCTGATCAGTTCCTCCCCAAGGAGCTAATATCTCCGGTTTTTCAACTAAGCCTTTGCGCCACTCATTTCGTCTATCGTATCGGTAGGTACTGCATAATTGATTGCTGTACATCTCTTTTGGGTCATTACAAAGAAGATAATTTGGATTACTTATCTCACCTTTGCTGTTTTTATTATTTTGCCCACCCGGAAAATTTTGATTATAACTTAAATGATCATGCGGGTTAATCAAGCCCGGTGAGATTACTTTTTTTGGACAACTGATTACTACATCGCTAACCGATGGTATTAAACACCCTACATCCTCAATTTTGCCATTTTCATTAATTTTTATACCGCCATCTTCATAAATGGCACTGCTGGCTAAAATATCTCCAAATATATAAAAACTACTTTTAGGAGTATATGAGTTTTTCATGGTACATACCCCTGTTACAGGAATAGCTTTACACTTAATTATAGGTTTAGTTGAATTACCAGATTGCTTTGAGAGCAGCTCAGTTTCGTCACCATGGACAACGGGTTGATTACTGCAAGCAGATAAAAATAGTAATGCAATAAACAGAACAGAAGAGTAGAAAAATTTCATACGACACCCCTTTAATTTATATATGCACTGATTATAACAAATATTAATTTAAAAGCATATAGTTAAGGAGGGTTTGTTATTTATACATTATAGTATGTTGCATTAGGGTGGTAAACAACTAAGGCGCTTGTTGATTGTTCAGGATGAATCTGGAAGGTCTCTGATAGCTCAATTCCAAAATCTTCAGGCTTTAATAGATTAAATAGAGGACGGTTAAGTTCTAAATCCGGGCAAGCAGCATAGCCAAAAGAGTATCTTGAACCTTGGTACTTGTTCATCTGTACATCACTAAGACTACTCCCCTCTCCTTCAGATATATTCAAGTCAAGTCTTATCTGCTTATGAACTATTTCAGCTAGAGCTTCAGCTAACTCAACTCCAAGACCATGAAATTGGTAATACTCCGTATAGTTGCCCTCATCATAAATCTTTCTCTCAGCTTCACTAAGTTTAGCTCCTGCACTAACACAGGTTAGAGCTATAACATCATGTCTGTCACTGTGAAAGAAATCACTCAAAGCACGGTGCGGTTGCTTAGATTGTCTAGGAAAAGTAAACTGCTCTTTTGCTCTACCTATGACTTTATCTAGTTGCTCATGGTTTACTTCATCTGCCGAGTTGTAACCTTCACTCTCATCAAAGATAAGTAGAGTGTTGTCATCGCTTCTGCAAGGCCAGTAACCGTAGATGATAGTCGGCTCAAATAGTTTCTCATCAATGAATTGCGCTTTTAGTCTATGGTAAGCAGGAAGGACAACTTCGTCTAATTGTTTTTGGTACATTTCTTTAGTCATACCCTTTGAGCTATAGCCCCAGCGGGATTTAAAAAGAATTTTATGATTTATCCACTCAAAGGCCATTTCAATCTGTTGCTGTGTGAGTTTAAGTTCACGCCTTCCCCAAAATGGAGGTGTCGGTACTTTAACATCACGAGAGGGCATTTTGAGCTCTTTAAAAGGAGGAATAATAATCTCCTTTTTCTCTTTTACTACCTTCTCTTGGCTATCTTTACCATGAAGGTCAGTATCAAAGTTTCCGGTTTCTATGCGGCTCATAGCAGTTACACCGTCAAAGGCATCTTTGCAGTAGAAGATCGGACCATCATAAAATGGACGGCAGAAGTCGTCTACAAAGCTACGGGTAAGTGCTGCTCCACCAATTAATACTGGAATATTTATTCCCTCTTCTTTTAAAAGCTTGAAGTTTTCCTGCATTACTTGTGTTGATTTTACCAGTAAGCCACTAAAGCCGAGTGCCGAAATATGACCATCTTTCATAGCTTGTATAAACTTCTCAAGTTCTACTTTTATACCTAGGTTTTGAACTTTAAAACCGTTGTTTGAGAGGATGATGTCTACAAGATTTTTGCCGACATCATGAACATCACCTTTAACGGTACCAAGTGCCAAAGTTGTATCTACACTTTTTTCTACCTTAGGAAGATAAGGGTTTAAAAAGTCAACTGTTTTTTTCATAGTCTCAGCACTTTGAAGTACAAAAGGAAGCTGCATCTGACCGGAGCCGAAAAGTTCACCGACAACTTTCATGGCATCTATGAGAATCTCATTTACTATTTTCTCAGGAGCGATTTTTTTGCGAGCTTCTTCAACAAGGGGAAGCATCCTCTCTTTGTCGCCGTCCATTAGAAGTTTAGCTATTTTTTCTTCGTCACTCATAGCAAGATATGCTGCATCTTCTACTTCGTTGTCTACCGCTTCTTTTGAGCTAAAGTGAGCGATAAATTTAAAAAGAGGTTCTTCACCTCTGTTAAAAATCAGATTATTACAGATATCTTGGTCTTCTTGGCTTATTTTATTGATTGGGATGATATGTTTTACATTTATAATCACAGATGTTAGACCAGCCTCTAAACAGTGATGAAGAAACATAGAGTTTAAGTAAGGTCGTGCATCTTTGTCAAGACCAAAAGAGATGTTAGAGAGTCCCAATGTTGTGCTTACTTCCGGATGTTTTGTGCGAAGTTGTCTGATAGCTTCTATGGTATTTATACCGGCTTCTAGATACTCCTCATCACCGCTTCCAAGAGTAAAGGTAAGAACATCAAAAATCAGATTTTCTTTTTTTATGCCATGTCTAGAAGTAGCTAGGTCTATGATTCTATCAGCAATGGAGAGTTTATTTTCTACTGTTTTTGCCATTCCAACTTCATCAATAGTTAGACATACCAAAGAGGTTCCGAATTTTTTAGCAAGTGCACACACTTCATCAAATTTGCCTTCGCCATCTTCTAGGTTTACAGAGTTAAGAACCGGTTTTCCACCGATGTTTTTCAGTGCTGTCTCAAGACCGCTAGATTGAGTAGAGTCAGGCATAAGGGGAAGAGCGATTTTTTGGTTGTACATTCCCATAACTGCATTCATATCTTTAGTCTCATCACGACCGGCAAATCCAACATTCACATCTATTACATGTGCCCCTGCACGAACTTGTTGTTGAGCAACACTTAGAGTTCCTTCATAATCTTCTGCTAAGAGAAGTTCACGAAATGCTTTTGAACCGGTTGCGTTTGAACGCTCACCCATCAGTAGTGGAGCCGGCTCTTGCATAAGTTCTGCTGTGTTAAAAAGTGATGCTATAGAGTTTGGATGTGAGCCGCATGCCGCCTTTGGAACTGTAGAATTTACTTTATTGGCTAAAGCACGGATGTGTTGGGGTGTAGTACCACAACATCCGCCTAAAAATGAAACTCCGTCAAAGTCTAGAAATTTTTCTTGTTGAGCTACAAATTCATCTGGCCCCATCGGGTAGTAGGTGTATCCGCCGCGGTTTTGAGGCAGCCCGGCATTTGCATGAACAGATATCGGTTTATGCCAAAGTTCACTCAGAGTCTTTACATGCTTTAAAACCTGTTCTGGTCCCGTTCCACAGTTAAACCCAAGTGAAAGGATGTCAAAAGGCTCCAAAATTGTAGCTATTGTGGCTGCATCTGTTCCGATAAGCATAGTCCCGCTAAGCTCAATAGTTACAGAGACCATTATAGGGACGTCGACACCCTTTTGTTTATTCGCCTCTGTACAAGCGTGAAGTGCTGCTTTAATCTGAAGTGGATCTTGACATGTCTCAAGTAAGAAGACATCCACTCCGCCATCAATAAGAGCTAAACAAAACTCTGTATAACCTTCATACATCTCATCGTAAGTTATGTGACCCAAAGATGGAAGTTTTGTACCGGGTCCAACAGAACCTAAACAAAAACGGGGGTGCTTTGGAGTTGAGAATTTTTCACACTCTCTTTTAACCAACTCTGCTCCTGCACGGGTCAGTTCGTGAGCTCGGTTTCCGATTTGATATTCATCTAAAACCCAAGAGAATGAGCCAAAAGTATTTGTTGTTATAAAATCCGCACCGGCAGTTAAGTAGGCGTGGGCTATTTCGCTTAAAATCTCGGGTGCAGTTACATTTAAAAGTTCATTACAACCTTCGTTACCTTCCCATGCCTCTTGTGAAATCTGCTCGTCTCTCTGCTGAAGCTGCGTACCTAAAGCACCGTCGATAATAAGGGGGCGTTCTTTAATTGTTTTTAGAATATACTCTTTGGTTGTCATAAAAAATCTTTAGTGAAATTAATAATTAGTTACATTTTATCAAATTTGAGCATAAAATAGGCTTTTTAGTAATTTTAAACAAACCTTAAGTAATAAAGTGCGATATTTTTTAATATAAATAATGTAATGTAATGTAATGGAGTTTGAATGTTTGAAAATCTTTCAATTAAGTTAAAAATGGTAATGATTACAATTTTCCCCGTGGCTGTAATTTTTATTCTACTCATAATGAATGCATCTGAGAGCTATAAAAAAGTTAGCGAGCTGGCTAAAATAGAAGAGGTAACTAAATTAGCTACAGAAATTAGTGCAATGGTGCATAATACCCAAAAGGAGAGGGGTGCTTCTGCTGGCTTTATTGCTTCAAAAGGGACAAAGTTTGCTCAGGAACTGCCAAATATCCGTAAAGATACAGACTTGAGTATTGCTAAGATGAAAGCAGTTTATAAAACTATAGATTTTTCTGAGTATCCAAAAGAGATGGGAATTATGATGAGTGAGGCTATGACTCTTTTATCTCAGCTTGGCGAAAAAAGGTCTACAGTCAGCTCTTTATCTATCACTGTTCAAGAAGAGGTGATTTACTATACAAAGATGAATACAGCTCTTCTAGATACTATTGCTTACATTGCTAAAATCAGCACAAATAAAGAGATGAGTACGTCTTTGAATGCTTTTGCAAACTATCTTTATTCGAAAGAGAGAGCAGGGATAGAACGAGCTGTAATGACTGGAGCTTTCGCAAAAGACTCTTTCCCGGAGGGCTTTTATGCGAAGTTTATAAAACTTATGAGCGAGCAGGAGACTTATATTGGAAGATTTCTATTTCTGGCTTCAAAAGAGAATGTGGAATTTTATAAAAAAACATTAGTTGGCAAAGAAGTTGATGAAGTGAATCGTATGAGAGCTATTGGAATCTCCAGTATGAACGGCGGTTTTGATGTAGATGCATCTTACTGGTTTAAGACTATTACACTAAAAATAAATCTGCTAAAAAAAGTTGAAAACCATCTTGCAGAATCTATATTGAAAAATATTGACAGCTTAAGAAACAGTGCCCAGACAAGTCTGATACTAAGTATAGCAATAAATATAATGATTGTAGTTTTTGTACTTGGGATTAGTTATGTTGTCTCTCGTGCATTAACAAAGCGAATCTCTCTGTTTAAAGAGGAGCTCGATGGAATTATAGAGTCAAAAGATTTTTCTAAAAAAATCACTAAAAGCGGAAGTGATGAAGTAGCATCTATTCAAGATGCCGCAAATCACCTTCTTTTCACTGCAAATGAAGCTATAATTAACGCAAAGCAAAGTTTAGAAGAGTCAAACAAACATGCTCAAGAGAGTGTAGCACAACTTGAGAAAAACAGGTTGACACTTGCTTTGACAGAACTCTTGAGTGATGGTGCAACTTCCGGCGTAAAAGATGTTCAAGAGGGTATTGTAGATAATATGGCATCTCTGCAGAGTATAAATGATAAAAATGCAGAGACAGAAAATACGGTTAGTGAAGTTAAAGAATCAACGGCTCAAATGGGAGAGTCATTAATAAGTATCTCATCAAAAATGCATGATAGCAGAGAAAACTCTGAGCAGTTAAACAGTAGCGTAAATGAGATTACAAATGTTATAGCGCTAATCAAAGATATTTCCGATCAAACAAACCTTCTTGCTTTAAATGCTGCAATTGAGGCGGCAAGAGCAGGAGAACACGGTAGAGGTTTTGCCGTTGTTGCAGATGAGGTTAGAAAACTTGCAGAGAGAACACAAAAAGCTACAAGCGAAGTTGAAGTAAATATAAATTTGCTTAAACAAAACAGTGCGGCAATGCAAGAGTTTTCAGAGCATATGGACAATGAGATAGCTATATCACTGAATAATCTAGAGGAGTTTAACGGCAGCCTGGGTGTCCTTATAGAAGGGTCAAATATTATTAAAGGTAAAAACAGTCAAATATCTAGTGAGATGTTTGTAAACCTTTCTAAATTAGATCACATAGTATTTAAGCTTGGCGGGTATGAGACAGTATTTAAAAATAATTCAGATGTAAGCTTCTCATCACACAGTGAGTGTAGACTTGGTAAATGGTATAGCGGAGATGGGAAATCTATATATGGAAACACAGCCTCTTTTGCCAAGATAGATGCACATCATAAAGCTGTACATGACAATGTGAAAAACCTTCCATCATATATTAAGGGCGGTTTGATAGAAAACTCTGATAAAATAATCACTGCTTTTAAAGACACAGAGGAAAACTCTAGAGAGTTGTTTGATTTACTTGACGATATGGTCAATGAAGCTTGATGAGGCCACTCTTATATTAATAGTCCATTATAATAATTATAACTATTAAAAAGTTTGTTATAATTCTGTCAGAAATATGTCAGGGAGAGATTGATGAGTCATTCTAAAAAAACAACGGCTTGGAGAATATATAGATATTATTTTTTCGCGCTACTTACCTTTATATCACTGATTCTTCCATGGATACAGGTCAATGAGAGTTACTTTTTTCTACTTAGTTTTGATAAATTAAAACTTCATCTTGCATTTGTCCAGTTTGACATGCAGGAGTTATATCTTCTGCCGTTTTTATTGATGATACTTTTTTTAGGAATATTTGGTATGACGGTTATGGGCGGTCGTGTTTTTTGCGGCTGGGTCTGTCCTCAGACCATTTTTCGTGTTATCTACCGTGATTTAATTGAGACAAAACTTTTAAGACTTAGAAAACGTATAAAGAATAAACAGCTAGAACCTGATATGAGCAAGCTTGAGAATAGGGTTAAAAAAGCAATTGCCATAGTAATCTGGGTAGTTCTCTCATTCATAGCAAGTGCGGATTTGCTCTGGTATTTTGTTCCGCCGGCAGATTTTTTCAACTATCTGCAAAACCCGATGGATCACACTATTTTATTTGGAACAGTTCTCTTTTCGGCTCTGTTTCTTATTTATGATATTGTATTCTTGAAAGAGGACTACTGTGTTTACGTATGTCCATACTCAAGAATTCAGTCAGTCCTTTATGATGAAAATACCGTAATGGCACTCTATAATACAAATAGGGGCGGACATATCTATGATGAGCATAAAACAAAACTATTTAGCTCTCAAAAAGATCTTCAGGTAAATGAGCCATATGCAGAGTGTACGGCATGTGAGAGTTGTGTAACAGTCTGTCCGACACATATTGATATCCGTAAGGGGCTTCAATTAGAGTGTATCAACTGTTTAGAGTGTGTTGATGCATGTACAACTGTTATGGGAAAACTTGGAAAGCCCTCACTTGTTACCTGGTCTAGCGATTATGAGATTATAGATCAAAAAGGTAAGACAAAATATTTTCGTCCGAAAATCATACTCTACATAGCCCTTTTAGTCGGTATAACAATCGCTATGGGAGTTTTAGGAAGTAAAAAAGAGCATATGCTTCTTAATATAAACAAAGAGAATAGGCTTTACTCTGTGAAAAAAGCATCTGATGGCAGAGTAAGGGTAGATAATGCTTATGAGTTCTTACTTCAAAATACACAAAACCAGAGAATGGACTATTTCTTTGAGGTTATATTGCCAAAGGAGATAAAGGGTAAGGTTGAAATTATTAAACCAAAAAAAGCATTTGGTGTTGTCCCTGGAGTCAAGAAGAAAAAGATTGTTGTTTTAAGAACTTATGACATATTGGCTGAGAATAAAAGACATGATACGATTATTCCAATAACGATTCGAGCTTATGCACTGGGACATGAAGATAAAGTCGTAGTATTTAGAAAATCTACCTTTACCTTTCCTAGAGAAGATGTGTTAAAAGATGTAGCAAATAGATAGTAAAGGTGAAATAAGAGTAAATACTTTTCTGATATAATTCAATTTTATTAAATATATAAGGATTTATATGCCATTTTCAGCCAAAAATCGAAAAGGTACTATCTATGGAGTTGTTTTTGTAGCAATCTTTGCTGCAGCAGCTACAATGGTTTCTGATATTGCGTTTATTAAAGCTCTTGGAATTTCACCTCTTGTTATCGGTATAGTTATGGGTATTTTTTATGCAAATACTCTTCATAATAAGACTCCAAAAGAGTGGAGTAGCGGAATAACATTCTCAGGTAAAAAGATTTTACGTTTTGCAATCGTTTTTTATGGTTTTCGTATAACGTTTCAGCAAATTGCCGAGGTTGGTATAGATGGTTTTCTAGTCTCGCTTATTATGCTCTCTACAACTTTCTTTCTAGGAACATGGGCAGGACAAAAACTATTTAAGATGGATAGAGACACTTCAATGCTTACAGCAGCCGGAGCCGCTGTATGTGGAGCGGCAGCGGTTTTAGCAACTGAGCCTGTGCTTAAAGCTGAAGAGCATAAAACTGCTGTTGCAGTCTCTATGGTCGTTCTTTTTGGAACAATAGCAATGTTTTTATACCCGGCACTGTATAACATGGGAATGTTTGACATGAGTGCCAAAGAGTTTGGTATATATGTTGGCGGAACAATTCATGAAGTTGCTCAGGTTGTCGCAGTTCCTGCCTCAATTCCAAATGCAAGCCCAGAGATGGCTAATTCTGCTGTTATTGTAAAGATGACAAGAGTTATCATGATAGCTCCTATGTTGATTATTTTAGGGATTTATCTCTCTTATAATGCCAAGAAAAGTGGAACAGAGGCTGGTGCTGTAAAATTGGTTATACCTTGGTTTGCAGTTTACTTTATCGGTATGGCAGGCTTTAACTCACTTCAGCTTGTTCCCCAAAATATAGTAGCTGTTATAAATGAGATAGACACTTTTTTACTTACCATGGCAATGACAGCACTCGGTATGGGTACTATATTTGCAAAATTTAGAGGGCTTGGTCTGGCACCTATTTATACGGCAACTCTAATGTTCTCTTGGTTGATGGTTGGCGGTTATTTTATAACAAAATGGGTCGTAGCAACTTTTTGATTTAAAAAGAAAAAGGAAGTTATTTCCTCCTCCACACCTATTTTTTTACCACCAAGGACAACCCCTCTACGGGGTGGAATATGTCAACTCTCTTGCAACTTTTAGCTAAAAACTATATAATAGAGTTATAAATCTGTTGTAGGAGCGAATAAGATGTCATATTTACCAAATACACTGAACTCTTATTGGCTCTGGAGAGAAGTCTCTTCAAAATTGGGTGTCTCCAACCCGGCATATAAATATTGGAAGAGTACGCCAAGTTTAAAACTAAATAACAAATATCTTTTTATACAAAAAAATACCTTGCCTGAGAAGCATCAACATGTGGAGAGTATTTTGACTGATCTCTCTGGACATCTGCCAATTAAATATGCTTCTGATAGACTGCATATAAACGAACATATTTTTTCATATGACAAGATGAAACTCTATAAAGAGTTTGAGTATAAGTTTGTCGAAGATGTGAAGTTTGTAAATATAAAAAAATTTTTTACAGAGTTTGGAATAAAGGTTAGTAAAAACTCAATTATTCAACTTGGAAAGATAAAGGACTTAGATCTTAATCCAGAGTGTACGTTCTATAATTTAAAAAATGATTACGGTGTAGTGGTATACGAATAATGAACACATTCTTTTTAGAGTCACATGATCCCCTCTTTGGGATAATAATATTTTTTACCCTCATTTTTGTGATTACATTTTTTTCATATTGGCTTAACCGATTTAAAAAAAAAGAGGACTATAGACATCTAGATAAATTTCTAAAACAGTTTAAGACTCTTCCATCTCAACATGAATTAAAGGTTTTAATCACAAAAGGGGAGCTGTCTGAAAAGTCCTGGCTTCTGCTTGCCCACTCGTATACAAAAAACGGCAACTTTGAAAAGAGTATAGAGATATATAGCGAGCTTCTGAAAGTGGGAGATAAATCGAACTACAGAGACACCCTGTTTTTACTTGGAAAAACATACTTTAAGGCAGGTTTTTTAGAACGTGCAAAACAGATATTTTTGGAGATACTCAAAGGCAATCCAAGAACCCCACAGGCATTAAACTATTTATTATTAGTATATGAGCATATGAAAAACTATAGCTTAGCGCTTGAACTGCTAGAGCCTCTTAGTGAGTTAAAAAAAGATATTAGTACAGAGAGTGCTTATTTGAATTCTCTTGTTATATTAAATGATGTAGAGATGTCTACAGAGACAAAAGTTCAAGAGTTACTTGAAATATATAAGAGTAGTAATCAATTAATATATCTTATTTTTGAGTATATATTTAGAGTTAATCCTAAAGTCGCATGGGAACATTTTGATAACTCCAAGGCTGAGTTGCTGGTTGATATATTGTGGCAGATTGATAAAAAAGATTTGAATTTTGATATAATAATGCAAAATGGCTATCTTAAAGAACTTTATACGGCAAAAGGGCATATTAAAGAGGCGGCTAAGAGTTTTGTATTTGAGTTTGATGTACTCATAAAGCTAGATTCAAAAGTCAATGCGACACTTGGTTTTGAATATATTTGCGATAACTGTAAGTTGGTTTACCCATTCGCTTTTAATCGCTGCAGCAGTTGTCATGCTATAGATACATCCAGAGCAGAAATATCTCTTGTAAAAGATTATCATAAGGATTTTAGTGAAGAAAATAACTCTTTTCAGTGACGGCAGTGCTTTAGGAAACCCAGGACCCGGTGGATATGGGGTTATACTTAGATTTGGAGACAAAGAGAGAGAGATTTCAGGCGGAGATGAGCATACAACAAATAACAGGATGGAACTTTTAGCTGTTATAGAGGGTTTAAAAGCTCTGAAAGAGCCTTGTCACGTCGATGTTGTCTCAGACTCATCATATGTAGTAAAAGGTATAAATGAGTGGCTGGTCGGTTGGATAAAAAGAGATTTCAAAAAAGTTAAAAATATAGATTTGTGGAGGGAGTATATAGAGGTTTCAAAGATACACACAATTAACGCAATCTGGGTGAGGGGGCATGATGGACATATTGAGAATGAGAGATGTGATTTGTTGGCAAGAGGAGAAGCTGAAAAAATGAAAGAGGCTATAAAATGATTAAAAACATAGAGGTTTTAGAGAAAAACCTAGGGTATAAGTTTAAGGATGAGAAGCTCATTATCGAAGCGCTGACGCATAAAAGTCACAAGCAGCCCTACGATAATGAGCGACTTGAATTTTTAGGAGATGCTGTTTTAGATTTAATTGTAGGAGAGTACCTGTTTTTTAAATTTCCTGATTCCGATGAGGGAAAACTTTCTAAAATTAGAGCATCGTTGGTAAATGAAGATGGTTTTGACAAGTTGGCAAGGTCAATCAATCTTGGTGAATATATCTATCTATCAAATGCTGAAGAGAACAATGGAGGAAGAGAAAAAGCATCTCTTCTTTCAAATGCTTTTGAAGCAGTAATGGGAGCAATTTATCTAGAATCAGGATTGGAAGTAGTAAATAAAATAGCTATATCCTTAATAGAAAAAAATCATCAAGAGATTTCACTTGATTCTTTATTTAGAGACTTTAAGACCATTCTTCAAGAGTTGACCCAAGCCAGATTTGGAGAGACACCAGAGTATAAAGTAGTTGCAAGTCGTGGACCTGACCATAAAAAAGAGTTTGAAATAGCGGTTATTATTGAAGATAAAGAGTATGCAAGAGCTATAGGAAAGAGTAAAAAAATTGCTCAACAAGAGGCTGCCGAGATGGCAGTTAAGTTGCTAAATAAGGAAAGATAGTGAATAGTTTTGGTCAAAAGTTGAAATTTAGTACTTTCGGGGAGTCCCACGGAAAAGCAATAGGATGTTTGCTGGATGGAATTCCTGCTGGGCTTAATATAGATGAAGAGTATATTCAGAGTGAACTTAATCGCAGAAAACCAGGAAAAAGTGAATTTGAAACGGCAAGAAAAGAGGATGATAAAGTAGAGGTTTTATCTGGTGTTTTTGAGGGAAAGAGTACAGGAACACCGATAGCCATGATTATTTATAACACAAATCAAAAATCCAAAGACTACTCAAATATAAAAGATGTTTTCCGTCCTGGACATGCCGACTTTACCTATTTTTATAAATATGGAATAAGAGATTATCGCGGTGGCGGAAGATCTTCTGCGAGAGAAACTGCAGCTAGAGTTGCAGCCGGTGCTATAGCAAAACTAATGTTAGCAGAGCTGGATATTGAGGTTATGAGCGGTATTTGTGAAGTTGACGGCATAAAATCTCAAAAGTATGATTATGAAGCTGCAAAAAAAAGTATAATATATGCACTAGATACTGCCAAAGAGCAGGAACAAAAAGATGCAATACTCAAAGCAAAAAATGAGCATGATTCTGTTGGTGGGGTATCAAGAGTTCTTATAAAAGGTGCACCAAGAGGTTTGGGAGAACCGCTTTATTATAAACTGGATGCAACTTTAGCAGATGCTATGATGGGAATAAATGCTGTTAAGGCAGTTGAGATTGGTGATGGTGTGCTTAGCGCATCTCTCAGCGGATCACAAAATAATGATGAGATAAGAGCAGATGGGTTTGTCAGCAATCACTCTGGAGGTATACTAGGCGGAATAAGCAATGGCGAAGATATTGTTATGAGTATCTATTTTAAACCTACTCCATCTATTTTTAAAGAACAAAAGACGGTCAACACTAAAAATGAGGAGGTCGACTTTTCATTAAAAGGACGACATGATCCGTGTGTTGCCGTAAGAGGGACGATAGTGTGCGAAGCCATGGCTGCTTTGGTTGTAGCTGATATGTTACTTTTAAACATGGGTTCAGAAATGAGTAGAGTCTCTCAATATTACAGATAAAAGGCAAGGTTATGGCTGTTACAAAAGATAAGATAACTAATGAGTGGTACTTTTCGTCAAATGAGTATATACTGAGCGAGACTGATGAAAATGGTATTATTATCTATGCAAATGATATTTTTTGTGAGATGGCAGGGTATGAGAGAGATGAGCTGTTAGGTGAACCTCATAATATAGTCAGACATCCTGATATGCCTCGTATAGCCTTTAAAGGACTTTGGGATGACATCAGGTCAAAAGGGTTTTGGACAGGGGTGGTAAAAAACCTTAGAAAAGATGGCGGGTTTTACTGGGTGTATGCTACTGCACTCAGAAGAGTGCACAGCGATGGCAGAATTACATATCTTTCTGTTAGAAGGGTGCCGGATAGAAATAGTGTAGAAGCTTGTATATCTTTATATGCAGAACTTAAATCAAAAGAGTGATTTTACTCTTTAGGCTCTATAACCCCTTTAGCTGACTTTATAGCATTGCCAAGTGCAGATTTTGCAACACCCCAAGCTTGTGTTCCCATTCTTTTTGCCTCTTTAGCCGCAGTAGAGTGAAGAGCTGTATCTGCCTTTTTTACTGCTGTTTTTGCAAATGTTGAGAACCTCTCTTTCATCACTTGTGCTGTCTCTTTAGACATGTGAACTAACTCTTCAAGGTCATAGTGCATTTTTTTATTGATAGCTATAAGAATTTGTCTTATACTGGCACTGCTCTCATTAGCTTGAGTCTGGACAACTTGTAAAAATAGAGTATCAGTCTGATTTAAATCTTCCATTATAGTGTCATAGTCTTCTATAAGAATGTGTTTCGCCTCTAAAGGCATGAATGCTAACCTCTTTTTAAACCTATCAATAGAGTGAATTAGCCCAGATCTCATACCTCTAAGTGTTGCTTCCAAAATTTCTGCAGAAATATTTGGTGTGGCTTCCGCTATAGATATAGCGGAATGGAGTATAGTTGAGAGAATTTTTCTGACTCTTATTGTGTTTAGTGTACCCTCTTTGATAGTCTCGTATGTCAAATCTTTTATAAGTTCTTCAATAGTCTCATTTGCTTCACTGCCTTTAGATTTTTCCAGAGCCGTAATAATAGCAGACTCAACAGTTTCGCTAAGTAAATCAAAAAGATCAATTGATTGTAGCTTTGCCTGATGAAGTTTAGACATAGTTTGGGTATCATTTTTATCAACCAGAGCTTCTATAGCATTAAAGACACCATACTTTGCCTCTTGAAGTTCATGTGATTTTTTTTCCAGTTTTCTATCAATCTGTTCTTTTTGTCTCACTAGCTCTTCAAGTTCGCTATGGAGTTTTTTCGTTTCAATATCTATAATTGTTGTTGTGATAGTTTTTATTTCATTGAGACCAAGAGAACTCATATAAATATTTTCTTTGTTTGCTGCTAGCTCAATAGCAGAGGTAACTCTTTTTTCCAGGCTTCTAAATTTATTATTATACAGGCTTTTAAAATTATCCTGCAGCTTCTCTAAGTTCATTATAAATCCTTTTTTAAAGTACCATCTTTATGTTTTGATGTTGTTTCAGTGCTTCATAGATGAAATTTCTATCATCTTCATTATGCACAATCATATCTAAATTCATACTGATATACTTACCGCCTTTGGAGTTCTTGGAATGAGTCAGAGTATGAATCCTATCTTCTATAACATCATGTACAGCTTTTTCAAGAGCTTCTTTCTCTCCGGCAATAAGTTTATAAGACCAACTGCACGGATAGCTTAACTCTAGTTTCTCTTCTCTAGCGTTTATAATCTCCACTTTTGCCTCCAGATTTTTTTTCAAGTTGTACATGGCGGATTACCATGCCTTTATCAATAGCTTTTACCATGTCATATATAGTCAAAAGACCGATACTTGTACCGGTTAGCGCCTCCATCTCAACACCTGTCTGTCCTGTGAGTTTTGCTGTAACGGTAAGTTTAAATCCCGGGAGTTCAGGTAGCTCCTCTACGTCACAATTGATACCGCTGAGGTTTAGAGGGTGGCACATAGGGATTAAGTCACTTGTCTTTTTAACTCCCATTATTGCAGCAATAACCGCTGTCTGAAGAACAGGTCCTTTTTTTGTTTTCTCTGTTACTATCGCATCGAAAGCTGCTTGACTCATCTCTATTATGCCACTTGCTACCGCTACTCTAGTTGTTTGATTTTTGTCTGATACATCGACCATCTTTGGTCTCTGATTTTCATCAAGGTGAGTTAAATTCATTTAATATCTTTACGTCTGTTTTTATTATTATATCAAATAGTAGTTAAATAAGTGTTAGTGCTTCTTGATACTCGTGGGGGTGGTTTAGATTTACAAAGGGCTTTTCATCGCTAAACTCTACAAAAGTAGTCTTTGATGAGCTTAATAAAAATCCCAGTTTGTGTTTGTCTGTGTTTAACATATCAATAAATTTGTTTTGGAGTGAGCGGTGGTAGACTCCGCACATTGCTTGAACTCCAGATTCTGTTTTAGCAACGGTGGCGTCACTGCTTGAGTTATCAGCTTCTATGATTTGTTGTATCTCTTTTTGACCTACAAAAGGGGAGTCCACACTAAGGGCAAAAAATCTCTCCTCTTTTATATTTTTATAAATTGCCACAAAACCGGCAGTTGGAGCATAAACAGAGTCAGTTTCTACATCTTCTATAAAACTTACCTCTTCATCCTCTTTGAGAAAATGAAACTTATTTTTATCTTTGCATGAGATATAAACAGTTTTGAAAATTTTACTAAGTTTTGAGAGTTGGAATTCGGTGATAGTGCTAAAATCTGCAAAGGGGAGAAGAGATTTATCCTCTCCCATTCTGGAACTTTTACCGCCGGCAAAGATGACACAAGGCATATCAAACATATTAATTTTTATTTAATGTAGCTTCAATTCTTCTATTTTGTGCAAGACCTTCAGCTGTGTCATTGGATGCAACAGGAGAATTTTCACCCTTTCCTACTGCTGTAATTCTGCTTGCATCCACACCTTGTTTAATAATAAGGTCTCTTACAGCACTAGCTCTATTCTCTGATAATTTTTGATTAGTAGCTTCACGACCTATACTGTTAGTATGCCCTGTAATTTGCGCAGTATAATTTGGGAAGTCAATTAAAAATTTAGCAAATTTTTGAACTCTTACTAGAGAATCTGCGTCAACTTCATAAGAGTTGTTTTCGAAATTAATATGTAAATTCATTATAAGCTCACACCCATCGCTATTAACAACATTACCAGCCGGTGTTGTCGGGCATCTGTCAAGAGAGTTTAAAACACCGTCATTGTCATCATCGCCGTCAACTTTACATCCTGAAGAATCAACTTTAGTACCAGCCGGTGTTGTAGGACACTGGTCAACAGAATTCAAAACACCGTCATTGTCATCATCTCCGTCAACTTTACATCCTGAAGAATCAACTTTAGTACCAGCCGGTGTTGTAGGACACTGGTCAATAGAATTTAAAACACCGTCATTGTCATCATCGCCGTCAACTTTACATCCTGAAGAATCAACTTTAGTACCAGTAGGTGTTGTCGGACACTGGTCAATAGAGTTTAAAACACCGTCATTGTCATCATCTCCGTCAACTGGAGCAGGTTGTGATTTAGAACCAAAAGCGAAGTTTAGACCAGCTAAAAAAGCCAGGTTACTGTCAGTTTGTTTATTCATATACACAGCTTCAAGCTTAAGTGCAATATTATTAGTAATTAGTGTTTTAACACCTGCTCCAGCGTTGAAAAATAGAGCATCTTTATTATCTGCTAAGTGATTATCAATAGTTTCATATCCAATACCAACTTTGAAAAGAGGTGTAAATGCACCAATAGCATCAAAATCATGAACACCATTTACTGCAAAACGCCAAATATCAGTACTTGGATTCACAGGTAAGTCTTCATAGTCTGCATCTGTAAAAAGTACACTTAATTCTGGTTTTAAGAAAGTGTCAGTATTTAATTGAAATTCAGCACCATACAGAAGCTGGTTTTCTAGATTTAGATTTCCTTCAGCAATGTTATAGCCGACAACAGGAGTAATTTCATATTTGTACTCTTTGGCAATTACAGCGCTACTTAGTAAAAGCGCTGCTATGAACAATAGTTTTTTCATGTTATTCCTTGATGTTTTATTGAATTGTATCCATTATCATCTTAATAGAATAATGTTAGTAAATATTAATATTAATTCTTAATTTATCTAGGGTCTGTTATATAACCGGTTATAGCAGAAATTGCTGCAACAGCAGAGTTTGCCAAATAGACTTTAGATGAGCGAGAACCCATGCGACCGACAAAGTTACGGTTAGTAGTTGAGACAGCCACTTCATCATCTCCAAGTATTCCCATATATCCGCCAAGACAAGCTCCACATGTAGGGTTGCTTACAACACCGCCGGCATCAATGATAATATCCATATACCCAAGCTTATAAGCTTCTTTAAGAATTTTTTGAGTTCCCGGAGTTACTATAAGACGAACATCTTGATGAACTTTTTTGCCTTTTAATATTTCAGAAGCAGTCTTTAAGTCACCAAGCCTGCCATTTGTACAGCTCCCGATAAAGGCTTGGTCAATTTTGATTTTATCATTTACGGCTTGAGTTATTGAGTGACCGTTTGAGGGTAAAAACGGGTAAGCAATAACCGGTTCAAGGTTTGCAACATCTATCTCTAAAACCTCTGTATATGAAGCATCTTCATCAGAGTAGTGTATTTTTGGCTCACGAGCTAAATCTTTGTCAGCCAAAAACTCTTTAGTGGTCTCATCATAAGCCACAATACCACTTTTTGCACCTGCTTCAATAGCCATGTTACACATAGAAAATCTGTCATCCATGTTTAGGTGTTTAATTGTACTGCCGGTAAACTCTAGAGTTCTATATAAGGCACCATCAACACCAATCATACGAATAATCTCTAGGATAATATCTTTACCGGTTGTGTATTTGCCGGGTTTTCCGTTAAGAACTACTTTTATTGACTCAGGAACTTTAAACCAGTTACCACCGCTAATCATTGCAAACGCTAAGTCAGTAGAACCCATTCCTGTTGAGAATGCTCCAAGAGCACCATGCGTACATGTATGTGAGTCAGCACCAATAATAACATCACCTGGAACAATAAGTCCCTTTTCCGGTAAAAGCGCATGTTCGATTCCCATATCTTTTTCATCAAAAAAGTTTTTTAATTTATGTTTTTTGGCAAAGTCACGGCTTATTTTAGCTTGGTTTGCAGATGCAATATCTTTTGCAGGAATAAAGTGGTCAAGGACTATGGAAAAACCATCAGGATTTGCAAGTTTTTCAGCACCGCTTAGATTAAAAGCACTAATAGAGATAGGGGTCGTAATGTCATTTCCAATGACCATGTCGATGTTTGAGCGGATAATCTCTCCGGCAAAGACTTCACGTCCGACATGCTCAGAGAATATTTTTTCAGTTATTGTTTGAGCCATAATTAATTCCTTAATTTTATTATATAAGATGAAAAAAGCCCTCATCTTTATTTATAACACAAAAGGAAGTAATTCCTTTAGCTATGCTAACGCTCGGTTACCTTCGGCAGGTAGCCATCTTGTTTGTGTTTTTGATTTCGCGATTATACCATTAATGTTTTAAAGTTATATCATAGGTTTGTATAATTATAGGATGATATAAAATTTAGGTATAATATATCAAAAATCGTATAGGTATAGATGTTTAGTAAAATAGTAAAACATATTGATAAAATAGTTCTTTTTTTCGCTTTTTTTGTCTTGAGCGTATCTTTTTATCACACTTACTCATTAAATATTTTTTATAAAAAAAGTGAGCTTGTTAAAATTTTAGATAAGGGACTTCTTTTAGCTAAAAATATACTTGAAGATGATAAAAGACGTGCTATGTCCCTCTCTTTATTGATTTCTCAAGACATGGAGTTTTTAAAATCATTTTATGCAGATGATAGAAGAGCTGCATTCGATACTATCAACAAAAAGGCAAAGATCCTCGATACTATTGAAAAATACCCGCTAGAAGTGCAAGTACATGATAAAAAGAGTAATTGCTATTTAAGAAGCTGGGACTATAACCTTACTAATATACCGCTTGCCTCATTTCGCAAAGGTGTTGTATTAGTAAAAGAGACAAAGAAACCTCTTGTCTCTATCGAGATTGGCAAACGTTTGAATATTAAAGCTATTTCACCAATTTTAAAAAACAGAGAGTTTGAAGGTTCGGTCGAAGTAATAGAGGGGTTTGGGCACTTAAGAGAAAAACTACTTGAACACGGATATATTATGTTTATTATTTTAAATAAAAAATTTCTTCCAATTGCCACTTCTCTAAAGAATCATCAGATAATCCAGAACAAATTTATACTGGTTAATGAAGTGTATGAAAAAAACAGTTTTAATGCTTTAAAAAATAGTGATTTGTCAATGCTTGGGAGTTATGGCTACTTTAGTAAAGAGAAATTCTCTTTTGGTTATTTTGCAATAAAAAACCTGCATAATGAAAATATCGGCTATTGTATAATCTCTCCGGAAAACATAGACTCTGATTATCTTAAAAATTACCACCAAAACAGTAGTGTAAAACATAGTACATCAGGGATATTGATTAGATGAAAATACTTTTACTTGAAGATGAAATTGATTATAAAGAGACAGTGCATGAATATTTAGAGTCTCTTGGATACAGTGTTGATAGTTTTGAAAATGGGAATGAAGCTTTAGATGCAATCTATGAGAACAGTTACAACCTACTGCTTTTAGATATTAGAGTTCCCGGAATAAGTGGCTACGACATAGTAAAAACTATTAGAAATGATGGAAATGAGATTCCTATAATATTCTTAACCTCGCTCACGGATATAGATAATCTTAGCATAGGGTATGAACTAGGTTGTAATGATTATATACGCAAACCATTTGCAGCTAAAGAGTTGAAATATAGAGTTGAACAGACTCTAAAACTATTCTACTTTCACACTAACAGTGAGAGTATAGAGCTACAGGATGGCTACTCTTATCAGATTAAAACTCAACAAATATTTTTTGACAATCAAGCTGTTTTACTTACACCAAAAGAGAAAAAAGTATTTAACTACCTTATAAAAAAAATAGATGAATTTGTTCCCACGAAGCTCCTGTGGGAAGATGTATGGGAGCAAAAAATGGTTACGGAAGCAGATATCCGAATGTGTATCAAAAAAATAAGAAATAAAACATCAAATAATATTATTATTAGCCATAAAGGATTAGGATACAAAATTGATAGAAAGAGATAAGCGCTTTATATATACAATTGCCTTTATATACTCTGTTGTAATCATTGTAATTGTCAGTATCCCAGCTTATTTTTATATTGATATTGAAAAAAGTAGTTACAAACAACTACAGATGAAAGAGCTGGAGCGTTACGCTTCAGGTGTTGAAAAAGAGATCTACGATTTTTCCAGCTCTCAAAACAACACTTTTGACTTTCCAAGGTCTTTTGTATACGAGACATACTTATATGATAAAAGTAAGAGACAAATATTTTCTACAAGTTCCAAAACTATTCCATTGAATAGGTTTGATAGCAAAGAAGAGATACTTTATAAAAAAATTGTTTTAAACCCAAATAGAATGAATATTGAGTATCTTCTCATAACAAGACAATTCTCATATGAGGAGATTTACAGAAAAGCTTTTGCTGCCATGCTTTTTTTAGGGGCGGTTATTTTTTTATTAGCCATCTTTTTTATTAAAATAATTATTCATCCATTGGAAAAGGCCAACCGATATTTAAACTCTTTTTTTAATGATGCTATGCATGAACTTAAAACGCCTCTTGGAATTATTCAGCTTAATATGGAGATTTTAAAGGAAAAGAGAGATAGTAAAGAGTTGCAGCGACTATTTAATAGTGTACAAAATATTGCTTTGATTTACGAGGATATTGAATATCTAATTAAACATAAACATGTAGACTATCGTCCTGAACAAATTGATTTTTCTGCTTTTTTACAAGAGAGGGTAAAATATTTTAGCGATTTGGCTAAAATAAAAGATATAAAAATAGATGAAAATATTACTCCTGACGTCAATATTTTTATTAATCGTATAGAGCTGCAAAGGCTTATTGACAATACTCTTTCAAATGCGATTAAATATTCTGATAAAAATGTGCATATTTCAGTTGACCTGCTAAAAGAGGATGATGTACTACTTTTAATAATTGAAGATAAAGGGTGCGGGATAAAAGATACTAGTAGCATCTTTATCAGATACTACAGAGAAAACTCTATTAAGGGCGGATTTGGAATAGGTCTTAGTATTGTTAAGAATATTTGTGATAAAAACAATATTACAGTTTCCGTTGAGAGTTCAATTAATATAGGCACCACTTTTACCTACAAATTCCAAATATCTTAAATATATCTTAAAAATATTAGTTACTAAAAAGTTACGTTGGATATGCTAATCTTTTGCATGATTAATCCACAGATGGAAAATCATTTTAAATCCAAAGGAAGAATATTATGAAATCAAATAAAGTATATCATTCATTAGTAAGAGTGGCTTTAGTATCGCTTGTTGGCTCTGTTCTATCAGCGGGGACTACTCCTACAGCTGCTCCAAAAACATATCCTAGTGGTGAGCTTGGTCGTATGGTTAAACTTGGTGAAGCTATCATGAATGAAACGGATACTCATCCGCTTACAAAGGACATGGTCGGCAACACACTTAAGTGTAAGAGCTGTCACCTAAAGGGTAGTGATGGAAAACCAGGAACAGGGTTGGGAATTGGAACATTCATAGGAACAGCAACATCTTTTCCGGCATATTCCAAAAGAGAAAAGACAATTCAAACTCTTCAAAATCGTTCAAATAACTGTTTTATGAGAAGTATGAATGGAAAACGTCCTATTATTGACTCTGAAGCATCTATGGCAATGGCAGCATATATTAGTTGGTTATCAACAGGTATGCCGATAAATCTAAATGCAAAAATGCCTACAAGCCCTTTAAATACAAAAAGATGGGCAACAAAGTCAAAAATGTTTGGAAAAATGCAGAAAAAAGCGACGCATGCAAATTATCTCAACGGTAAAAAACTATATACTCAGAAGTGTGCATCTTGTCATGGTGCTGATGGAGCAGGTATGGGTACAACTTTCCCTGCATTATGGGGACAGGCAAAAGATGGAAGCTGGTTGTCATATAACACAGGTGCGGGAATGAGTAAAATTAACAAAGGTGCTTCATGGGTGCAGTCAAATATGCCTCTTGGACAAGAAAATTCTCTAAGTGACCAAGAAGCAGCTGATATCGTACTCTACTTCGATGCACAGCCAAGAGCTGATTTTGATTTACAAAAGGGACTCTACCCAAGAAGTGAGATGGGATACTACAACTCTAATGTTCTAAAAGAGAAGCATTCTGTTAGAAGTAACTTTAAAGCATTTGGTCTAAATATAGATGAAATTCGTGGCGATCATAAAATTAAATAAAATTAAGGAATTTATAAAATGAAAAAAAGCATATTATTAACGAGTATACTTGCAGCAAGTTCTATATTTGCAGCAGGTGTAAGTAAAGCAGATAACACAAGTGCTCTGCACAAGGCAATGACAAGCGGTAAAGTAAGCGGACAGGTTAGATATTACTATATGTATGAAGATAATACAGCAGGGCTTGAGGACTACTTTGGTTCATCTTTGGGTGGTAAACTAAAGTATGAAACAGGCTCACTATATGGTTTTAATCTTGGGGCTGCTTTTTATACTACACATTTTTTAAGCGATAATGTCTCAAGCACTCATACTGAACCTGCAGCGAATAATAAGGGTTCTAGATATGTTGTTGGATTGTTGGATGCAACTAATCCTGATAATAACGGTATCACAGATATCGGAGAGTTGTATTTAAACTATAAGATTTCAAAAACCAATGTAACACTTGGTCGAATGAAGTTAAAAACACCATTTATTAATCCAGAAGATGGAAGAATGATTCCTACTCTTGAGCAGGGTCTATGGGTAAAGAGTAAAGATGTTGACAATGTTGTTCTTCAGGCTGGTTATATAAATGCATTCTGGAATAGAAGTACACCGGGCTGGAGAAGTGTTGAAGACTCTTTGGGATTTGGATATGCTCAGGGTAAAGCTACTGTTGGTGGCGCTGCTAAATACAAGGGCAATATAACTTCTGACGGTGTATATGTTGCTTCTGTTGTTTACAAGGGTGTTCCTAACACAAAGATACAGGTTTGGGACTACTATCTTGATAATATTATGAATGTTGCTTATCTTCAGGCTGACTACAAGAAAAAATTCGGTGACTTTAAATTAGTTGTTGCCGGGCAATATATTGCAGAGCAAGAAGTTGGTGACGGCGGTAACAGTGATGATACTCATCCTGAATACTCATATATATCTAAAGATGAGAAGAGTAAGACTTATGGTGCTAAAGTAGGTGTTGGATATTCAGGTACAATGATAACTCTTGCTGCGACAAAAGTAACATCACAAGGTAGATTCCTTTTCCCAAGAGAGTGGGGTAAAGAGCCACTGTTTACATTCCAAAAGAGAGAGAGAACAGATGGAAGTGGAGATGCTACTGCGACCCTACTAACTCTTCATCAAGACTTTAAAGTTATTGGTTTGAATGGTCTTAGCATGCTTGCAGGAATCGGTAAATATAATAGAGTTGATGTAAAAGATTCGGCATTAAACAAGTATGGAGTTCCAAGTTTTATTCAAGGCAACATAGATGTACGCTATAAGTTTAGCGGAGCATTAAAGGGTTTAAATGTTGAGTATATACTTGCTAGAAAACATGCTACTGGAGATACATACGACAATGCAAACTTTGTATTTAGAAAAAATGACATGAGTATACATAATTTTATTATGAACTATAATTTCTAAAATATGAATTATCTTGCCCGGCACTCTTTAGTGCTAGGCAACAGTTAAGATTTCAAACAACTACTTTTAAAATAACCACTCTATTAAATATTATACTTTAACGATTGTCTCATGTATTCGGTTGAGCAGAAAAACATTGCAATAAATATGGGATTTACTGTTGCTGTACTATCTGTTATACTCTCAAAGATTTTAAAGCTGAACCCTTGACCATTTTCAATGTCGCTCGGAGTCACCTTAAATTCGATTGGCGCTAAAGTCTTAACCATATTTAAGATTTTTTTCTTTTTCTTTTGACTATCATTCTCTAGTATATTGAAGTCCATTCCCTCTGAACTATCATGAGAGCGGACAAGCTCTTCTAAAACATCTAATTTATCTTTGAAAACAATTTTATTCCATTTTATGCTAACTTCTTTTGAATCTATTTTACACCCGCTATACATAAGTGCATTAGGTTTCTTCTCTTTCATTGCTTCTAATAAACTTAGAAGGAAATTTGCGCCGCCTACACTATCTGCACACTTTACCAGCAAGAGATGCATTAATGCTTTTGTTTCACTGCTTTGTTTATTGAAATTACACATATTTCATTCCTAATTTAATATAAATTATTATTTAAGTATAATTATAGCTTAAATAATCCATAAGTATAGATTCGCTTAAGCGTAATCAAATAACAAAACTATTATGATACGAAAACTAAAACAAGACAAAAATTGTCTTAATTAAAAATAACTCGATTGAGTGAGGTAGAACATGCAAGTTTATTTAGATAACAACGCCACAACAATGGTTGATCCATTAGTTGTAGAGGTGATGCACCCATTTTTTAGCGAATTATATGGCAATCCCAATTCGCTACATAAGTTTGGCACAGCTTCTCATCCGGCAATAAGTAAGGCAATAGACCAAGTTTACACTGCTTTAAATGCAAGTGATGAGGATGATATAGTCTTTACATCGTGTGCAACAGAGTCGAATAACTGGGTATTACAATCAGTTTATATAGACCAGATTGTAAATAGTGACAAAAATCATATTGTAACAACAGAGGTTGAGCATCCATCAATTCTCTCTACATGTAAGTTTTTGGAAGAGCAGGGCGCAAGAGTAACATACCTTCCGGTTAATGACCAAGGCATAGTCGAAGCTAGCACAGTTGCTAGCTTTATAACTGATAAGACAGCTTTAGTCTCCGTTATGTGGGCTTCAAATGAGACAGGAATGATTTTCCCTATTAAAGAGATTGGTGAGATTTGTAAAGAAAAAGGTGTGCTTTTTCACTCGGATGCCGTTCAAGCAATAGGTAAGATACCTGTAGATTTACAAGATGTACATGTAGATTTCGTCTCAATGTCGGCGCATAAATTTCATGGACCAAAAGGCGTAGGTGCGCTATATATTAAAGACTCTCAAAAACTGACCCCGCTTTTACATGGCGGTGAGCATATGGGAGGTCGTCGTTCAGGTACTCTGAATGTTCCTTTTATTGTAGGTATGGGCAAAGCTATTGAGCTTGCAACTTCAAATATAGAAGAGACAGGTACAAAAATAAGAATAAAAAGAGATCGCTTAGAAGATGCAATTTTAGAACTTAGCGACACTTTTGTTGTCGGTAATCGTGACAATCGCACACCAAATACTATTCTTATATCTATAAGAGGTGTTGAGGGCGAAGGTATGCTCTGGGATCTTAATAATGGCCAAATTGGAGCGTCAACTGGTTCAGCTTGTGCGAGTGAAGACTTGGAAGCAAATACCGTTATGTTGGCTATCGGTGCTGACAATGAGCTTGCTCATACGGGGATTCGTTTAAGTCTTAGCCGTTTTACAACTGATGCAGAAGTTGATTATACAATTACACACTTTAAAGATGCAGTAACAAGACTTAGAGCAATATCAAGCTCTTTTGCAAAGCAGCAACCAACTAAAGGCGGAGAAGTTCAGGAGTGCGAACTTCATCACCATTAATTGCTAAAGCAATTTATGGTGATGATTATTTGTTAGTTCGTAAAGGGAAGTAATTCCCTTTACTTAGCTTACGCCGCTGAGGCGACTAAAGCTAACTCCTTTTAGGAGTAGATAAATAAAATAAAGGAAAATATTATCAAAAAGCACCTAGGTGCTTGAGCTTTACGCTGAGTAAAACCAAGCGTTAGTGCAGATGGCGGAATTACTTCCGACATCGTGACAAATTGATAATAAAGGTTTCCTTCATTTTATGAAATAAATTAAAGGAAAAGAATTATGGCAAAAGATGATTTATTAGGCGGCTCACTTTGGGACGCTTACTCAAATAAAGTAACAACTCTTATGAACAATCCTCAACACCAAGGTGAAATCTTTGAAGGTGAGGCTGAAAAACGTGGTCACAAGCTTATTGTTGCTGACTTCGGTGCAGAGAGCTGTGGCGATGCAGTTCGTCTTTATTGGGAGATAGACCCAAAAACAGATAAGATTGTAAACTCAAAGTTTAAGAGTTTTGGATGTGGTACTGCGATTGCAAGTTCAGATGTTATGACTGAACTTTGTATCGGCAAAACAGTTCAAGAAGCAGTCAAGATTACAAATATAGATGTTGAGATGGCTCTTCGTGATGACCCGGAGACTCCGGCAGTTCCACCTCAAAAGATGCACTGTTCAGTTATGGCATATGATGTAATCAAAAAAGCTGCAGGACTTTACATGGGTGTTGATGCTGAGAGTTTTGAAGAAGAGATTATCGTTTGTGAATGTGCCCGTGTTAGTTTAACCACACTTCAAGAGGTCATCAAACTTAATGATTTAACCACAATTGAGCAGATAACAGACTATACAAAAGCTGGTGGTTTTTGTAAATCTTGTATAAAGCCTGGTGGACATGAGGCAAGAGAATATTATCTTGTAGACATCTTAGCTGACACTCGCAAAGAGATGGATGAGGAGAAGATGAAGGCTGCTGCAGATGCCGGTGGTAAAGGTGACTTTGAATCAATGACACTTGTTCAGCAGATAAAAGCTATTGATGCAGAAGTTGATGAGAGTATTCGTCAGTTCTTGGTTATGGATGGCGGAGATATGGAAGTTATCGACATTAAGACAAGTGATGAGTATATTGATGTTTATATCAGATACTTGGGTGCATGTAATGGCTGTGCTTCTTCTTCAACAGGGACGCTTTATGCTATAGAATCAACTCTAAAAGAGAAACTCTCTAAGAAGATTAGAGTTTTACCGATTTAATTCTAATCCCTACTTCTTGTGGGGATTTAAAAGTGGTGAACTTTCACCCATATATCTCAAGTCTAAAACAGCAATCTCACACTCTAGCCAAATCTCAAATTTTTCATAAACCATTTTTTGAGCCTTTTGTATGAGCTCTATTGCATCATCAAAAGTTCCATCTCCATGGTTTACTAAAAAGTTCGCATGCTCCCGGCTAAAGCCAATATTGCCTTGCAGCACCCCTTTTAAGCCAACACTCTCAATAAGCCTGCCTGCATAATCACCTTGCGGATTTTTAAAACAGCTTCCTGCACTTGGTGTGCTTGGCTGGTTTGAACGCATTTTTTTGAACATGTCAACTTTGGTTTCATCATAACCATTTTCCATTTTAAAAGTTGCTTCTAAAATGGGAGTGTTTATATCTGTAAACCTATATCCAAAGTTTATCTCTTCTTTTGGTATCTCTCTCTGTACTAAGGGTATTCCTTCGTTCCCAACAGCACACGTTGAGATGTAAATTAGATTATTAAAGATTTCATACTCTTTTAACCCGGCGTTCATAAAAACCAGTCCACCGAGTGTTCCGGGCAGATGAGAAACAAATTCAAAATTGCCGATGTTATGTTTTTTACAAAATGAGGCTATTTTCCCAGATGGAGTCGCACCACCTATTTTTAGAGTATTATCTTCTATTTTAATATAGTCGTATTTTTTGTCGAGTTTAATAAGTGTCGGAGGTTTGGTTCCTATTAAAATATTATTGCATGAGCCGATAAGGTAGTGGTCTTCATAGTCACTGTTACAATCATCTAAAATCGCGACATCTAGTGTGTTCCCGATTTTAAAAGAGGAAAACTTAGAGAAATTAATTCTTTGTGTTCTCATTACTCTACAAAATTTGGAATCATATTAAATACATTTAGTGAAAAGTCGGTCATAGAGTTTAGCATCCAAGGCATAGTCAAAATAATGACTATAACAACACCAATAATCTTAGGAATAAAGCTCAGAGTCATCTCATTTATCTGTGTAGTCGCTTGAAAGATACTCACAGCAAGACCTAAAAGCATACCCGTTAAAAGACCTGGAAGAGCAAGCAACAGAGCTATTTTAAATGTTTCAATTCCAAGTGATATGAGTTTTGCTTCCATTATGAATCTCTCAGCTCCCTATATTCGGTTGGTATCATAAAATCTTCAACTTTTACAAGTGTATCATAAAAACCGTGTTTATAGCCAATCTCGAATAGCTTGTTAATAGCTTTATATTGAATATCACTAAGCGTTATCGAATCATCATTTGCATAGAGCTCAAGATATTTATCAAGTGTTGGGGCATCAATACGAACCAAGTCTCTCTCTAAAAGCATCTCAGAGAGTTTGTTTTTGTGATTACGTGCGACTTGAACAGCTTTTGTTAGAGTCTCTTCATAAATAATTGCTTTGTTAAGCGGAATCGAGCGACTGATAGCCATTCCGCCAAGAGGAAGGGGTAACTCATCTCCTGCCAACTCTTGCCAGATATCCCACATTTCTCGCTCAACTTCGAGCTCTTTATTGTAAGTTAATATACTTTCATGAATTAGCACTCCTGCATCAACCTTACCATCAAGGACAGCTTGTTCAATCTCTAAAAAATTCATATAAGTGACTCTTGCATCAGGGTAGGCTATACGAAAGAGCATAGCATTTGTAGTGTGCTCTCCACTCAGTGCAACCTTGAAGTTACGCTTTAATTTAGCACCTTTTTTCTTGATGACTTTGGGTCCATAACCCTCACCAAAACTTACGGCAGTGCGAAGAGGAGCATAATCCTCTTTTATGTGGGGATAAAGGGCAAAACTTATAGCGACTATCTCATAAGTTCCATTTAATGCTTTCTCGTTTAAAGTTTGAATATCTTCTGCAATATTGTCAAACTTAGTATCTTTCATATCTATCCAGCCAAATTTAATTGCATAGTACATAAAGATATCATCAGCATCAGGCGAGTGTGCAATAAGAGTTTTTTTCACGTTATCAGTCCATGTTTAAAGAGATTAAAAATATAAATTAGATTTTAACTAAATAAGCATAAATTCTTATATAAATTTGAGCTATTACGACATATGTTTAATTAGAAATTCTCTGCATTTATCAGCCGGTAAGGGCTTAGAGTATAAGTAGCCTTGTATATTATGGCATCCCTCTTTGAAGAGAAAATTTTTCTGTTGCTCTGTTTCTACCCCTTCAGCTATTAACTCAAGGGATAAATTGTTAGCCAAGGCGATAATAGTTTTTACTATGGCAATATCATCTTGGTCTTCAGGTATATCTTTAATAAAACTGCGGTCTATCTTTAGTTTGTCAATAGGTAGTCTTTTTAAGTAGGATAAAGATGAGTAACCGGTTCCAAAATCGTCTATAGATATACTTATTCCTATCTCTCTAATCTTGTTTAGCACAGAGGTAACATGTTGTGTACTTTTCATAATTTGCCCCTCTGTTATTTCAATTTCTAAGTCTTTTGGATTGAATCCGATAGTATTGATTAGCGAATTTAAATCACGTATACAATTTTTATTTTCCAGCTGTTTTGCAGATGCGTTGATGGAGAGTTTCCCTGTTTTTATACCCTCGTTTTTCCACTTTAAAACTTGGGTTGTTGCTTCTCTCATCATCCATTTATCAATCTCTATAATAAGACCTATACTCTCAGCAAAGGGAATAAATTTAACTGGCGGGATAAGACCAAGTTCTGGGTGGTTCCAACGTATTAAAGCCTCTAATCCAATAACTTTATCTGTTCTTGCATCTATCTTTGGCTGGAAGTATGCTTCAAACTCTTTATGTTCAATAGCTTTTCTTAAATTATTCTCCAGTAAGACTCTCTCAAAAGCAAGTTCTGTCATTTTGGAGTTGTAAAACCTATATGTATTTTTACCGCTATCTTTTGCTTCATACATTGCGGTATCAGCATTTCGCAGTAAGATATCAGGACTATTTCCATCATCCGGAAAAGTGCTTATTCCAATACTGAAAGTTGAATGTAACTCTATATCGTCAATGGTAATTGAGTCATGCATAATGTCTATTATTTTATTTGCCACGGCTATTGTTTGTATTTCGTCTGTACTGTTAAGAATTATAGTAAATTCGTCACCGCCAAGTCTGGCAATAGTATCTTCTTCTCTAATGCAGCTGTTTAGCCTATTGGCCACATTTTTAAGTAAAGTATCTCCAACTTCATGGCCATAAGTATCATTTATCTCTTTAAAACGGTCTAAATCCAAAAAGAGTACATTTATTTTCTTTTTAGTTCTTTTTGCATGTTTAATACTCTGTTTTAATCTATCAATAAGCAGCATTCTGTTTGGTAGTTTTGTGAGAAAGTCGTGTTGTGCCAAATGTTCTAGTTTTTTACTTTGGTTTTCTAACTCTTGTGTTTTTATTTGAACCTTTTGTTCTAAATTTATATTCATCTCTTGCATAAATTGTTTGTATTTTTTATTGTATAGGTAGTAGGAGAGACCAATTAAAAATATAAAAATTGAGATAACAAAGAGTATGAGACTATTCCTTACTCTAATGATATTGTGAAAATTAATAGTGTCTAAATCTTGAAAAACGATAAAATAAGCCATTTTCTTACCGTTTATGTCAGGAAAGTGGTAAGTATTTATCAGCTTATTATTTTCAAGATTGATATAAAAAGTAGCTCTATTGATAAAAAACGCTACACCTCTATTTTTTACTATTGTTAAACAATCTTGATCTACATCCATATTTGCTACATAATAATCTTTAATGAAAGTATTGGTAAATGGATTTATAAAATTCTTTTTGTGGATTTTATCTACTAAAACTATAGTCTCGTAATTATTTTGTTTCATCTTTTTTGTGATAGAGTTAAACTTAGAGATGGTTTCAATAAGCCCTATGAATTTTTTATTATTATAAATTGGTACAATTGCCTTGAACGTTAAATCAAACTTACCCGCACTGATAGATGAGGTTAGTTTAGGGCTTCTGATTACCTTTGCTATATCGTGTCTAACCTTGGTAACTTTATCTCCACGTTTATCTGTCCAGCTTCTGTAAAAACTATTACCATCTGGAGTTATAATTTGAAACCAGGTGTGTTTTAAAGATGTTTTATCTGCTAGTTCAGTGGAAAACAGATGCAGGTTTAAGTCGGCAATACTGTTACTAAGCAGTGAGTCTTTAATCGTTTTATCTTCTGATAGAGTTAAAGAAACAAGCTCGATAGCCTCCTGTTTCTCTTGGATAAGTGTTTGAAGTTTGTCATTTATCTCTTTGGTACTATTTTCATACTTCTCATATTTTAAGTCTTCAACCTTATTATGAATAAAGAAGAATCCGGCAACAAGCCATACTAATGGAACTAATATTAGTGGTTGTAAAATTGAAAAACCGGCTTTTGTTTTAATCATTTAAATAGTAGACCTTAATTGCTTTGAGTAGATAACAGTATACTCAATAGTTGGTAAAATACAAAGACATTTTAGATATTTTGTAATGAAATTTGTTGTGTGAATTATACACAAGACTGTTTTATAAACTGAAATTTAACAAAAAAAAGGTAGAATCGCATTTATATTGAAAGATAAAGAAAAGAGCAGATAAATATGACAATTTGCAATGTTTTTCAATGTGAATATAAAATTGTCATACAATAAGTCTAAATTTAATATAAGTGAGCCAAAAATGGACGCAAACAAACAAAAATCACTAGACTTAGCAATGAAACAGATTGATAAAGCATTTGGTAAAGGTGCTCTGATGCGTCTTGGCGATAAAGAGATAATGCCGATTGAATCTATTAGTACAGGCTCATTAGGACTTGACTTGGCACTTGGAATAGGTGGTGTACCTCAAGGAAGAGTTGTAGAGATTTACGGTCCTGAGAGTTCCGGTAAGACAACTTTAGCACTTCAAATCACAGCAGAATGTCAAAAAACAGGAGGCGTCTGTGCCTTTATTGATGCTGAGCATGCCCTTGATGTCGGTTATGCCAAGAACTTGGGCGTAGATGTGGATAATTTGCTTGTCTCTCAACCGGATTACGGTGAGCAGGCTTTAGATATAGTTGAGACTATCGCTCGCAGCGGTGCTATTGATTTAATAGTTATCGACTCTGTAGCAGCACTGACTCCAAAATCTGAAATAGAGGGAGAGATGTCGGACCAAAATGTTGGAGTACAGGCTCGTCTTATGTCAAAGGCACTTCGTAAATTGACGGGTGTTTTGCATAAAATGAACTGTACGGTAATATTTATAAATCAAATTCGTATGAAAATAGGAATGATGGGTTATGGTTCTCCTGAGACGACAACAGGTGGTAATGCATTGAAGTTTTATGCTTCTGTTAGAATTGATGTTAGAAGAATCGCATCCTTAAAACAGGGAGAAAGCCAGATTGGAAATCGTGTTAAAGCAAAAGTAATTAAAAATAAAGTGGCACCACCGTTTCGTCAGGCAGAGTTTGATATAATGTTTGGTGAAGGTATTTCAAAAGAGGGTGAGCTTGTTGATTATGGGGTGAAACTTGATATTATCGATAAAAGTGGAGCTTGGTTCTCTTATGAAGAGACAAAACTTGGGCAGGGACGTGAGAATGTCAAAGCTAAGTTCAAAGATGAGCCGGAATTGGCTAGTGAAATAGAAGAAAAAATTAAAGTAGCCATGGGAATTAGTAATCTTATGGTTATGGATACATCAGAAATTAATGAGGCGGATGAGTAATGTTTATAGATAGTGTAACTGCAATTGAGGTAATGGATTCTCGTGGTAATCCTACAGTTAAAGCAACGGTAGAGTTAAGTGATGGAACAAAGGAGAGTGCGATTGTACCAAGTGGTGCAAGCACAGGTAAGCGAGAAGCATTGGAACTTCGTGACGGCGGGAAGAGATATATGGGTAAGGGTGTACTTAAAGCAGTTGATAATGTAAATAATCAAATTGCTGACGCTCTTATTGGACACTCTCCATTTAATCAAGCTGTAATCGATGCTGCCATGAAAGAGTTGGATGGAACTGACAACTATGGTAATTTAGGTGCTAATGCAGTTCTTGGTGTCTCTATGGCTGTTGCTCGTGCTGCTGCAAAGAGTTTAAGTGTACCTCTTTATCGTTATCTTGGCGGTGCTAACGCTATGGTTGTTCCTACTCCGATGCTCAACATAATCAATGGCGGTTCTCACGCCGACAACTCTGTAGACTTTCAAGAGTATATGATTATGCCGGTAGGCTTTGAAGATTTTGCGGAATCACTTCAAGCATCTGCTGAAGTCTACCACAACTTAAAAGCGATTTTAAAAGCTAAAAAACACAACACTGCACTTGGTGATGAAGGTGGTTTCGCACCTGACCTTAGCTCAAATGAAGAGCCTATTCAAATTATCATGGAAGCTATTGAAGCAGCAGGATACAAAGCTGGCGAGCAAATAGCTATTGCGCTTGATGTTGCTGCATCTGAGTTGGTCGTTGAGGGTGGATACAGACTAGAGTCTGAGAATCGTACTGTAACTTCAGAGGAGTTAGCCCAGTATTATGTTGATTTATGTGCTAAGTATCCTATTGTATCGATAGAGGATGGACTTAGTGAAGATGATTGGGAGGGATGGAAAATTTTAACTGAAAAGTTGGCTGATAGAGTTCAGCTTGTCGGTGATGACCTTTTTGTTACAAATGTAAATATTTTAAACCAAGGTATTGTCAAAAATATTGCCAATTCAATCCTTATTAAACCAAACCAGATTGGTTCAGTCAGTGAAACTATGTTGACTGTTCGTCTTGCTCAAAGAAATGGATATAGCTGTGTAATGAGTCATCGTTCAGGTGAGAGTGAAGATGCATTTATTGCAGATTTTGCTGTGGCTCTTAACTGTGGTCAGATTAAAACAGGCTCAACTGCTCGTGGAGAAAGAACTGCTAAATATAACCGTCTTTTAGAGATTGAAAATGAAGTAGTTTATGGTGAATTTTTAGGTTCGGCACTTTTTCAATAAGAGTCATTCATGAATAATGAAGAGCTTTTTGACGCAATAGATGATACCCAGAATATTACTCAGAGGTATCTGGGGCTCTCGCTAGCAAAGTTTCTTCTTCTTCTTTTATCCGTTCTAGCGATAGGAGTATACATCGGCATACTTTTATACGGTACAAACTCTATAGAGATTTTTTTAGGACTTCAGGATTATGAAGAGTATTTACAAAAAGAGATACATATCCTAAGAGATGAGAATGCAGAACTCCAAAAAGAGTATTTTGAACTAAAAGAGATTTCTGCGAAGTAGCCTGAAAAAAGTAAAATAAAAATATTTGATATAGTAGTTAAACCTGATATAATACATATAAATAAATTTAGGGGTGATTTTGATTAGAGTCATATTTATAGCTACTTTACTACTTTTTACCTTAAATGCCAGAGAAAATCCTTTTTTCCCCTCTGTGGGTGAAAAAGATATTCTTGTGACTTCAAACGAGAGTAGAACAAAAACACGGCTCAAAAGAGCAGCAATCACCCTTCCTACTCAGGCTAGAATAGTTCAAAAGGTAACTATAGAGTTTAAAAATCTTGATGGATCACTGCAAAGCAAAAGTATAGAGTTGGATAACTCTGTTGATTGGCATCTTCCTATTTTTATCTCTCAAAGTTATTCCCAAACTTCAAAAGTACAAAATTTCAACTCTACATCTAAGAGTATAATTGAGCAAAAGAAGTCAAAATACAAAAATCTCGCATCACTGAAACAGCTGTCGCTGTTTTCATCAGGGAAGAGTCTAAAACTAATAACTACTGACAAGATGCTAAGAAATTTTTTACTGGTTAACCCGCATAGAATTGTCTTAGACTTTAAAAAGAGTATGGATATTAAATATTATTCAAAAAAAAATAAAAAGAGTATTTTTAAAAAAATAAGAATAGGTGACCATAAGGGCTACTATAGAGTAGTAATTGAACTTGACGGTTACTATAGATATGAATTAAAAAAACTCTCTAAGGGTTATATTATAGAGTTAATATAACCCTTAGTTAAGATCACTGTCTCTCCAATATTTTGTACCCTGTATCGTAGCTTGAATAAGAAGTCCGTTCTGTGTTAGTTTATAGAGTCTAATTCCGGGTGCTACAGTTATTGCAGCGTTATAAGCTCCGCCATTTGCCCCAGCTTTTGCAGCGGCATCTGCTTGTGCATTAGCCTCCCATCCTGAATTAACAAACTGATTATAAACTTTTTTATTTTCAAATAAAAATATAGTCCTGAAATCTTTTACACCAAGCCCAAGCCCTACACCGCCTGAAGCCATGTTCATATAGGTATTGATACCGGTTTTATTGTTATGCGCCAATCCTTTACCGCCTTCTGTAGAAAACAGAACTAAATTTACTCCAAAATTTGTGAATGTCGCATATCCATAAGACCTTAAAATCATTTTTTTAGCTTCTGGTGCATATTTATAGAGCATCTTTAGAGTTTCATTATTTGTAACTAAACGCTCAACTCTCGCTTTTCGATTCTCTTCTCTTATCTCTTGCTTACTCTTTCCTGACCAAAACCCTGAAAATATAGTAAAAACAAGAAGTAAGCTAATAATTAACTTTAAATGTTTCATAATGGCAATCCTTGATTTATAAAAGAATAATATCATAATTTATTTAAATAGATAAACTAGCCGGCACAGATAAATTTTAATATAAAATGCTATTATTATGCAAATAGAGTAAAGGGATAAAATTGAAGTTAAATAGCCTTCTTATTAGTGTAATTTTTGGTGTAATGTTTTTGATGAACGGTTGTGCAAGTAGAGATATACAAGCAAAAAACTCTGGTTTTTTTAAAGATTATAAAGAGTTTAAAAACTCCTATAATCCAGATGGTTCAATGCTGCATACCTCACCCAAAGCTGATATGTCAAAATATAAGAATATCTTAGTAACTCCTGTAAAGGTAATATCAGCCATAGAAGAATCTAAACAGACAGATTCTCAGAAAAAGTTATATAAACAGATTTCAGACTATTTGACAGCAGAATATAAAAAAGAGATTGAAGAAACTACCAAGTATAAACTGACCCAAACAAAAGCCTCAGATACATTAAAGCTAGAATCGGCAATATCAACAGTGGAGGTGCACTTTGATGATAAGAAATGGAATCAGTTTTCACCAATATCAATGGGCATTACTGTTGTCTCTTATAACTCCTACTTAGATGAAGATGTGAGACTCTTGTATGAAAAGCGTTTAGTTGATTCGATAAGCGGCGAGGTGCTTGAACGCAGTATGAATATAGTTAAAGATAAAAAAATTGTAATTGAAAATGATTATTTAGATTTTAAAGACCTTAAACCGTCTCTTGAGAGTTTGCTCTTGCAGATAAAAAAATATTTCTCAAAGTAGAGTTAGAGAGATGTCTTTTCAAACAGGATGGAATCATTTTCCTTTTGAAGAGATTTCTATAAGTAGCAGTACATTTGCAACTTCCCTTAACGGACTTAGCATAGTCCAACTCTCAGACCTGCATATAACCAAAAAGCTTGATATTAACTACCTTAAGCTGCTTGTTGAAAAAATTAATTGTCTGAAGCCGGATCTTGTTCTGTTCACGGGAGATATTCTTCAGACTTCTGCTTTGAACCTGAGAGAGCACCTAAAAACTTTTAAAGCCTTAGAACCTCAGTCCTACTATGTGACAGGAAATCACGATATTGTCTATGGACATAAGCGATTAAAAGAGATTATGGAGGATAACGGAGTAGTCTGTTTGGACAACAAGATAGTAGAATTAAATATTAAAAACACAAGGCTACAGCTAGTTGGATTGAGTGACAGATATAGTTTTGTACGTGGTATAAAACGACCGATAAAAGAGCTTTTCTCAAATCTCAACCCAAACTTATCAACAATACTGCTTGCCCATCAGCCAAAAGATATTCAACATATAGGTGACAGTCGTGTCGATATTCAGTTAAGCGGTCATACCCATGGCGGACAAATCTATCCTCTTAGTAGAATAGTTAAACTGTTTCAACCATATTTTGCAGGTATATACAGGCATAATAAAACACTTTTATATGTTACAAGAGGCTTAGGTTATTGGGGTGTACGAGTGAGATATAAAGCTCCAAGCGAGATACCGGTTTTTACAATTAATTAATATAAAAATTGTATAATAATTTTTAATTATCAAAGGATATACAAAATGTATAGATATTTACTGCCTTTAATTTTCAGCGCACTGATAGTACATGCTGATTTTATTAAAATAGACTCCCCGCTTAGCAGACTTGATGCATTTAAGTATGAGACGCCTCAAGGTCGTCAGATGAAAATCCCAAAAAAGAGTAAATTAATTATAGTCGCTTTTGAGAAAGATACGGGAGCATTGGTGAATGAGTATTTGAGTTCTAAATCACCTTTTTACCTTCTAAAACATCGTTGTATTTTTATTGCTGATATAAATAAGATGCCGTCAATTATTACCAATATGTTTGCTCTGCCTAAGCTTAAAAAATATAAGCATCTTATATATCTACACTATAGTGATAAATTACAAAAGGTAGTTCCAAACACAGAGAAGATGATTACACTTCTTCGTGTTGAAGAGTCAAAAATTAAAGAGATATCTTATATATCAACAAAAAAAGAACTTAAAGCGGTAATAGAGAAGTGATATGGCTAAAAGCACTGAGTAAAAATCCATTCAAAAGTATCTTGATATTTTCATCTATTACTATTGCTGTAATGGCAATATTTTTGATTAGCTCAGTCTCTGATGGTGTGATTGGAATGTACTCAAAAATGATTAAAACTGATGGTGACATTATAATCACGCAAAAAGGGATATCGGATACTTTTTTCTCAAATGTAGATATTTCACTTTTAGAGAAAATCAATAAAATTGAGCATGTCAGATCGAGTTATGCCATGATAGTTGGAGCCTCTCCCGTTGGACATGTTCCTATTGCCGGTATATACGGGACTACAAAAAATCATTTTCAGCACTATAGACTATCAAATGGTAAATATCCCAAAGAGGGAGAGGTTATTTTAGGTGAGAATTTATCTAAGCAGTTTACAGAAAAAAGTGTAAAGATAGGCAATAGAGTGTTTAAAATCGCAGGCTTATATAAAAGCGATGTTGGCTTTGAAGAGGGAGGTGTTGTTATGAATATAGAAGATGCCGGTAAACTCTTTAGTCGTTCTGCTTCTTTCATTCTAGTCTCTTCGGATTCGCCTAACAAAATAGACAATATTATGAAAAAGATTTCTCCTTTAGATAGAGAGGTAGAAGTAAAAACAACACAAAGTTTTATAAAAGAGTATAATCAGTTTAAGATTATTGAAAACTCCTCTTTAGTTATCTCATCTCTTGCCTTTGCTATGGGTTTAATGGGGATTGCTTCTGTTATGAGTATGATAGTAAACTCTCGTAAAGAGGAGTTTGGTATTATGCGTGCACTAGGGAAAAGTCGGGTTTTTATAATAAAAAATCTCTTTTTTGAGACAATTATGATGAGTATTTCAGCATATCTTTTTGCCCTTGTTGTGAGCATAGCAGTTTTAGCAGCTCTTCCACATATTGAGATGCTTCAAGGTTATGTAAATGGCTCACTCTCCTTTTCAACTGCGATGTATGTCTTGGCTTCAACACTGTTTATGGCTCTTTTAGGCTCGTTGATACCAGCTTGGATAGCCTCTAAAACTGATCCTATTCTTTTAATAAATCAAGGTTGTTCATGATAAAGGCATCTGATATTTCACACTTTTATGGAGACGAACAAGTTCTGTATAATGTCTCTTTTGAAATTAAGGATGGAGAATTTGTTTTTTTAAGTGGAAATAGCGGAAGCGGAAAGTCTACACTTCTTTCTATTCTGTCAACTCTGCTAAAACCGACTAGCGGCGAATTTTTAATAGATAATCTCTCAATAGATAAAATCCCAAACGTAGACCATTTTCGTCAAAAGAATATAGGTTTTGTATTTCAATTTCACTACCTTATAAACTATCTTAACGTATATGAGAATATAGCTCTTGCGGCACTGAAAGAGAAAAAGAAGAATATAAATAATATACTTGGCGAACTTGGTATTTTAGAACTCTCTTCGCGTTATCCAAATGAGATTTCAGGTGGTCAGAGACAGCGTGTAGCTTTAGCTCGCGCACTTATTAATAATCCAAAAATTATTTTTGCTGATGAGCCGACAGGCAGTTTAGATTCAAAAAACAGCACTATTGTGTATGAGCTTCTTGCACAAGCGGTAAAAAACGGGACAACAGTTGTAGTTGCTTCTCATGATATAGAGATTGAAAAGTATGCTACACAAATATTAAGGATAATAGATGGAAAAATTTAATAAATTAATAGATTCAATTATTCCAATTTGGGCTTTTATCTTTCTTGGTTCTATTTTGGCAGGCACGATTTATGCTGCTCAACTTTTAGGATTTACGCTTTTAGATAATACACTGTTAAACCTTACTACAACACACTCCTTACATATAACATTAATGTTGTATGGTCCAATTATGCTCGCACTCTCTCTCCTCCCATTTGCACTATTTGCTAAGGATAAGCTAGATCTAACAGAAGCAGTAGCACCTCTTAAAAACTACTTCTTACTATGGCATCTATTCCTTTTTATGTCAGTTGTTTCAATCTCTTTGGGAGTTCAGCGCGGCTTGCCTTTTTATGATTTTGCTTATGAATTAAATTTTATACTTGCAGCTTCGGGAATTTTTTATATTATTGCTATTTTTAAAATCATAAAACATTACAGAGTTCTTCCGATATGGGTAAAAGTCTCTAAAGCTATTCTTTTTAGCGCTCCGGTAGCGCTTTTAGTTTTAATGAATCCAGAAATCGGTCAGGTGGAAAAAACATTAGTCGGTCCACACGGTGATAATACCTTAGGGATGAGTTACACTATTATTCCTCTGTTTTATTTAATGATAAAGCTTTATGCAAAAGAGAGTTTCAAACCAAAATGGCATATTTTTTGGATAGTTCCCTTAGTAGCTTATGCTATTTCTGTTGCTACTCGTATATTTATAGGAGATTTATCATACAATGAGGAGTGGGTTTATCAGTGGATGACATTTGCCTATGCTCCCTTGCTGTTAAAATGGTGCAAAGATGCAAAACTGACTCTTAAATCAACGCCATACTTGGTTATATCTATTTGGACTTTTCTTTTTGTAATGATTCAGGGGAACATTCTTTTTATTCCGGATATCAGGTGGCCTTTTCATAAGAATGACCTTATTATTGCCCATGCACACCTTGCCATCGGATTAGGTATATTTTTTATGTCGCTTAGTGTACTTAGTTATTTTTATAAGCTTCCTGAAAAATTTATCTATTTTTGGTTATTTGTTATCGGGTTGATATTCGCTTCTCTCTCTCTTGCAGGTTTTGATGAAGCCGGACACTTTGCAGTTGATGTTATAACAATGTGGTGGATACGGCTCTTGGCTGGTATAGTCGCCGTTATAGGCTTAATCACATACATTATTAAAAAAATGAAAATTCAAAAAATATCTCTACTGCAACTATATCATCTAAATGGGTTTGCATCTGATGGATTGGGTGCTCTGGTTCTTTTCGTCTCGGCACCAATTATTTTTGAATTTTTAGGCTTCTCATTTACTCCATACTACTATTTAGTTTTTGGGTTTATGGGCTTTGTCGGTATCTTGCATCTGATTGGAACAATTAAAGATTCACATTCTCTTGCTTTCTTAACCTCTATGGCTCGTCTTATTACGGGAACGGTTTTTCTATCCCTTTTTTATCTTGGTACAGTTGATAATTTAGGTTTGGTTGTCGGGTTTTACGATATCTCTTATGCTCTTATATATCTTATGTTTAGAAGCCGGTTATGATTTACTCTTTTGCTCTCATTTTACTTCTTGGGTTTGAATTAAGTTATTACCTGTTGATAGTTCAAACAGGGGTAGTAGCACACTATAACTCTGATTTAATAAAACTTTTTCCTATGTTTGCAGGCGGTGTTTTAGGAACTGTTTTGGGAGGCATGTCATGGGGCAGGATTAACAATCCAATACATAAGATAATGATTGCTTTGACTCTTCAGCTACTGATGTCATTTGCTTACCCAAATTATAATGTTGTCACACTTTTACTACTGGGTGTGGCAGTCGGTTTAATGGCTCCGCTAGGCATCTACCTTTTTAAGGAAAAACAGAGAAAAGAGCTTCTGTTTGCTCTGGCGATAGCTTATACGATAGGAACATACTCCTTTACTTCAGCAGTAGGTGATAGATTATGGATGGCGATTATTTTCACCTTGGTTGCTTTAGGTAGTGCCTTGGTTCTTAGGGAGTATCTGGTTGATAGAGATAGTAAAATAGTATCCCGCTCATTTATCTCTTACTCTCCTTTGATGTTATGGCTACTATTAGATTCAAACCTTTTTGAGACGCTCTCCCGCAGCGATTCACTTGATATTTGGTCGCATAAAACATCAGTTATTATTGCATTTCATCTTTTTGGATTAATTGCAGCATACTTTATTCATATATCAAAAATAAGACAACATCTTTTTATTGGACTACAGTTTATAGGGAGTTATACTCTGTTTTATTTAGAATGGACTCTTGCTTTAGCTATGCTATATCCTTTTACTATTTCATATTATAATGTTATTGTATTTACGACATTAAGCCAAGAGACTAGTATCTCTAAACTTGCTTTTATAATGATTTTTGTCGGGTGGATAGCTTCCGGACTTGGATTGGCTATAGCACTTTCAAAAACTTTATATTAACTGTAAGTGTGATAATATTTTATTAATTTATATTTAAAGGCTTGATTATGAAGAGTATACTGTTGGTTTTACTTTTAAGTTTTCCTCTTTTTGCGGCTAAGTTAGAGCTCAAAGATGGTTATGTTGCAGCGCACACAGAGATGATGATGGATAGCAGTATTGATCCAACAAACAACTCCTTACAGGCCGATATTAATATGCAAAACAGTGATATTACAAGCATCAAAGGGAAGTTTTGGGTTGAGATGAACCTCTTTAGCAGTGATAAGAGTGATAGAGATGAAAGTATGTATAAAGATATTGAGGCAGATAAGTTTAAACTAGCCTCTTACAATATCTCAAGTGTTACCAAAACACAAACAGAAGATATGTACACTATTGCCGGAACACTAAGTTTTCATGGGCATGAAAAACCACTCAGCGCAAATGCAAAGATAACAGTTAAGGATGGTTCTTTAGTGATAGATGCGACCTCAATGATAATGATGAGTGATTTTGACATTAAAATGCCTTGTTTAGTCTTTATGTGCGTCCGTAATCAAGTTGATCTTCTGATTAAAGCCTCTTTTTAATATTTATTGAATTTTATATGTGATAACTTTGGTATAATTTCACATATAAAATTAATATATGTATAAGATATACATACCAAGATAAAGCAAATATGAACAAATTAGAAGAGTACTTAAATTCTCACGAACTTAGTGAGGTTCATCCATCAGATATAGCTAAAATATTAAAACAGCTGGATGATAGTGAATTTTCCGATGCCGTAAAGCTTGTACCCAAAGATTTAATCGGTGATGTTGCTCTTGCTCTTCCTGATAGGTATTTTGATGATGTTGTAGAGAATTTCAGTGTAGATGAATTAAGATATGCAGTATCTGAACTTGAATCAGATGATCAAGCGGACTTTATGCATGAGCTTGAAGATCTTGATGAAAATATTGCTTCAGAAGTGTTTGATAATCTTGATGAGGAAGATAAGAAAGAGATTGCTAAGCTTCACACATACGATGATGACGAAGCCGGTGCATATATGCAACTTGAAGTTTTTACAGCAGGTAAAGATGAAGTAGTCCACGATGTAATCAAGAGATTTGGCGAACTAAGAAAAGCTAAGACTATTGAGAATATTCAAAATCTTTTTATTATCGGGAGTGATAAAAAGCTTAGTTTTACTGTTGGACTTGATGATCTGCTAGTATTTGATTTTGATAAAACATTATTCGAAAATATAGAGCAGAGTGAAGATAGTTTTGAACCTAAAAAAGCAGAAGACAGAGAAAACATTAAGGATGTAGTTCACTATTTTGAGGAGTATGACCTCTCTGTAATGCCAATTGTAAATGCTTATGGCATCTTGCTTGGGCGTATTACTTCTGATGATATTTACGATATTATAAATGAGCATGCAACTGAGCAAATGTATAATCTTCATGGTCTTGATGATGAAGCTGAGGATGATGATGAGGTTTTAAAAGCTGGAAAGAAAAGGGCATCTTGGCTTAGTGTAAATCTTTTCACGGCTATTGTAGCTTCTTTAATTATAGGACTTTTTGCTGACACTATAGAGAGCATAGTAGCTCTTGCAATACTAATGCCAATAGTGGCATCTATGGGTGGAAATGCTGGGACTCAAAGCCTGACAGTTGTTGTAAGACAGTTAGCGCTTGGGGAGATTTCTCAAGGTGATGCTATGCGTATTATTAAAAAGGAAGTTCTTATTTCATTGATGAATGGCATCTTCTTTGCTATAATAATGGGAGTAGTAGCTGCCATATGGTTTAATATGCAGATGCTTGGTGTTGTAATAGCACTTAGTATGCTTATAAATCTTTTAGCGGCTGGTTTATTTGGCGCAGCGATTCCTCTATTTCTAAAAAGAATGGATGTAGACCCAGCTATTGGAAGTACGGTTATTTTGACAACTGTTACTGACGTTGTTGGCTTTTTTAGTTTCTTAGCCCTAGCAACATATATATTACTATAAGGAATTTGTAAAAATTGGATTTACTGATACTATATTTCGCTCTTGCGGTTGGGATATCATTTTTATGTTCGGTTCTTGAAGCCGTACTGTTGTCTGTTAACATGTCATATATTTCACTCTTAGAAAAAGATAGACCACAAGTTGGAAAACTTCTTAGACTTCATAAAACAAATATAAGCAAATCAATTGCATCTATTTTAATTTTAAATACTATAGCACATACGCTAGGAGCAGCTGCGGTTGGTGCACAAGCCTCTAAGATTTTTGGAAATGATGCTGTTGTAATTATCTCAATGATTATGACTTTCGCAATTTTATTTTTATCTGAGATTATCCCTAAAACTATTGGTGCTACATACTGGAAAGAGTTGGCTCCACTGACTGCAAGAATCATAAGAATCTTTATATTTATTACCTATCCTATTATTTTATCTACCCTCTTTGTAACAAATAGAATTTCAAAGGGAAAAGAGGATGCCAATACACTCACTAAAGAGGAGCTTCTTCATAGTATGCTTCTTAGTGAAGATGATGGTGTTATTGATGAAAAAGAGTCCGATTTTATAGAAAATATTTTAAAACTCAACAAGATAAAAGTAGGGGACGTTCTTACTCCAAGAAGTGTAGTTTTTGCTATTGATGAGAATATGAGTGTCAAAGAGGTAATTGAAACTAAGGAAGAAATTTTTAAATTTTCTCGTATTCCTGTATATAACAACTCTATGGAAGAGGTTACAGGTATGGTTTTAACAAAAAAGATATTTAAACAGGCTCTTAAAGATGACACTGTTATTATAAAATCAATCAAAAAAGAGATATTTTCTATAAATGAAAACATACCTGTATCAAAGGCGCTGGATCTGTTTATATCTAAAAAAGATCATATGTTCTTGGTTATAGACAATTATGACCAAACAGAGGGCATTATTACACTAGAAGATTGTGTTGAGACTATACTAGGTGTAGAGATAGTAGATGAAAGCGATTCTACAGTAGATATGAGAGAGTTGGCAAAGCAAAAAATGAAACAAAGAAGAAAAGATAAGGATCGTCAATTTAGTTACAAAGTGCAACACATTCATAAATAGTCTCCCTTTGAGAGACTATTTTAGAGCGATTATAGACCCGGTATTCTAGGAATTTTCCCTAGTTTTGATAGTTTATAGTATTTTCCCCATCCTCTTTTCAACCAGTGTCCAATAACAGGAAGTGGTATCATCATAGCTTTTGTACTATCTCTATACACAAATGAAGCGCCACTTCCACTATCCATGACACAAAGAATATTGATATGTTCCTGATACCCTTTTAGTTCATTTCTATTGCTCTGTTTTTCAACTATATTAAAAACAGTGTTTCTTGCCATAACTTCAGCTATATGCCCCTGTTTTGCTCTCCACTCTGCTCCTTGCAAAGCTGCTACATCTCCGATAGCATATATATCAGCCGGTATATCCGGATTATTAAAAGCTACTCGACAATAATCATCAATAAGCACAAAACCGGCTTCATTTGTTGGCAAATCAGAGCTCTTAACTACTTCATGCCCATCTCCGGCTGGTATAAACATTGTAAAATCAGACTCAAGTTTTGAATCATCTTCAAAGATAATACCACTATCTTGAAACTCTTTAATCTTTTTGCCAAAATGCTGTTTAATATTCAATTTTTTGAAAAATATACTCATCATCTTTAAGGCTTTTGTACCCATTCTTTTACCCGGTTCCGGCATAGGTGCAAAAAATGTCAATTCAAAACTCTCTCTGACACCTTTTTTCTTTAACATGTGATGTACATTAAAGAGTAATTCAAAAGCAGGACCGCCACGGACAGCAGATGTATCCTTTGGATTTCCGCCAAAGCCAAAACAGATCTTACCGCCGCCTTTTTTTATAAGCTCATCAATCTTCTCTCGTATTTGAATTGACTGCTCTGGAGCACCGCAAATTGATAGTGTGTTTTCAAGCCCAGGATGTTTCATCTTCGAAGCACCAATTGCTAAGATTACATGTGAAAAATCTTTTAAGAGTTCTCCGCTTTTAAGAGTATATTCGTTATTCTTTGCATCTATTTTCTCAACACCATCAACAACGAGATTGAAGCCATGAATCTCTTTTAATTCATTCAAATCTATACAAATATCACTGAAGTTTATTTTACCTGTCGGTACCCAGATTGAAGTTGGATACATGTATAAGTAATCTCTATCACTTACAAGTGTTACATCATATGCAGCTTTTTTTAAATAAATAGCTGCTTCAACACCAGCAAATCCACCACCCAGAATAAGTACACTTTTCATCACGCTTCCTATATAAATTAATTTGATAAATAATATTACTATAGTTGATGTTAAACTATAGTTAAATCAAATTAATCTTCTATTTGGATGTTACTTTAGACTTAGATATCTTGTTGTTAATCAACTTTTGTCAAAGCAGTTAATGTATAATCTTATTATTAGTTTTGTGAGGATAAAAATGTTTAAGTATATAATAGCACTATTTTTAATCTTGTTTAATTTAGAAGCTGACAATAGTGATGCGCTTAAAGCTTTTAAGAATAAAGATTATGCAAAAGCTTTTAAGTTATATGAAAAGAGTGCCAATAGCGGAGATACTAAGGCTCAAAGTGCTATCAGTTATCTCTACACTAATGGACTTGGGACAAAAGCAGACTCTAAAAAAGCTCTGTTTTGGTTAGAAAAAGCGGCAACAGGCTTTAATCCAAGTGCTCAATATGATCTTGGCATGATGTATTTAAGTGGATACGGTGTACAAAAAGATGTCAAAAAAGCCTTTAACCTACTAAGCAAATCCTCTAAGGCAGATAACTCTAGTGCACAGTACAATTTAGCATTAATGTACTACAACGGTGATGGAGTAGATATAAATGTGACAAAAGCTGCTGGTTTATTATCTAGTGCTGCAACCTTGGGTCATAAAACAGCTAGAGAAAATGTTGGCCGTGTATATATGCAGCTACTTAGGTTTAAAGAAGCATCTAAATGGCTAGAAATAAATGCGGCTGAAGGTGATGAGAGTGTCTACTATTTTCTTGCAGAGATATATTGTGAATTAGAAGAGTTTGATAGAGCAAAGTTCTGGGCACAAAAGTCTATGAATAATGGAAATAAAGAGGCAGAACTATTGTATAAAAAATATAATCTGAATAAGTATTAATCCCTACATAGGAACCACTTTATACCCAGAACCGTAAATATTATGAATTACGTCAGCAGGTATCTTGACGCGAAGTCGTTTCATCAAGGATGTGATAGAGTGTGCAGAAAATTGTTTTTCTTCCTTGGTTTGATGAATATATTCAAAAATATCTTTGGTAGAAAAGCTATGGTTTGGTTTTGAAAATAGCAACTTAAGTAGCAGGTTTTCCATCTTTCTTAGTTTAATCTCTTTAGAATTTTGCCAAAGAGAATTTGTGTCATTGTCCCAGTATAGACTATCACTGACGTACGTTCTATTTGTTGTTTCTCTAATTAACTCTACTGTTTTTAGTAGCACCTCTTTTAAAACATCGGTCTTTATCGGTTTTATTAAATATGTTTCAAGGTGGAGTTTCACGGCATGAAGAAGTTTTTCTTGTTCAGAGTGGGCACTCATAATAATAATCTTTGTTGTATGGTCATTTTCCCTTATTCTTGAAATCATACTAAGGCCGTCAAGATTTGGCATATTGATATCTGTTAAAATTATATTCGGACTCTTTTGCTGGTAAATATCATATGCTTCCTCTCCACAGGAAGCACTGTACACTCTGTTGAAAAAAATTTGTAGATACTCGCATAAAGATTCACGCAACTCTGTTTCATCCTCAGCAACTAAGATAGAGATGTCTCTTATTTTATCATTTGTCATTTATCATCTTTATTATAAATTTAGCTCCAATTTTTCTTCCTTGTTCATCATTAATATTTTGCGCACTTAGTGAGCCATCCATCTTATCTTCTATAATCATTTTAGCTATATGTAGACCAAGCCCTGTTCCCATCGCCTTATGCTTAGTTGTAAAATAAGGGTCGAATATCTTAGGCATATCATTTTCATCAATTCCACCGCAGTTGTCAGCTATTTCAAGAGTAGTATACCTACTCTCTTTATGAAGTGAAATGCTTATCTCAACTGTTGATAAGCTTCTGCTGAGTATTAAATCATTTATATTTGATAAGATTGAGACTATAACTTGTATAAACTCATTTATAAGACCGTAAACTTCATATTCATCTATTGAAAGGGTTATTTTAACATTTTTATTGTTTGGCAGGATATTTACGATGTCTAGTGCTTTTTCTACTGCTTTATGAATAAAAAAGAGAGATTTCTTTTTATCCGGTCTATAGTAGTTCATAAAATCTTCTATTGTCTCAGACATATATACTATACGTTTTTCCATTTTTTCCAGTTTGTCGGCAATTTCATCTTTGTTTAACAGGTCTGCTCTATTTTTCTCTTTTAGTATTGCTACAGATGTGTTTATTATGGCTAAAGGCTGACGCCATTGATGAGCAATATTTCCAATCATTTCGCCAATCTCTGCTCTTTTTGACTGTTCTAAGAGTAGTAAATCACGCTCTTTTAAAGAGTGTTCCTTATCTTGAAGTTCTGTAATTGTATCTATTAACTCTCTATTGTACTTATCCTCTATATATAGACCGCAGTCAAGGTTTTTCATGTCATATATTAAGTCATTTATATATCTTTTTTCTATTATCGAGCCATGTTGTGGGGCTATTAAATTTATGTCTAGTTTTTCTATTTTACCCAAGGCATAGTTGAAAATATCCTTACTTGGCATATACTCTTGGTGGAACTGCTTGGCCTTAAGAAAGTATGTCTCATCGGCATAAAATTCCCAAGACTCTTCAATTCCTCCGAAAATATCACTGGAAAAAAGCACTTTTGACTTTGGTTCATAACTTACAAATGCACCGGGTGAGTGACAGTATGGAGTAGTTACAAAGTCTACTTCAAGGCCTGTAGAAGTTATAAGCGTGTTATCATGTTTATCTACTTCATAATAGTCTGAATCAATCAAATAGTGTTTAATTAAAATTGATATTCTTGAGTGTGTGACAATAAGCAGATCATCTCTTTTGATTAGTTTTTCAATCTCGGGAACTGCTGCAACCAAATCTGGGTCTTGATGATGCAGTATTATGTACTTTATAGAATCAATGTCGATAACACTTTTTATTTTTCTAACAGTTTCGTCAAATTCAAGCATTGAACCCGGGTCAATAAGAATAGATTCATTACCATTCTTTATTAAGTAGGGATGACACTGAAAAGGGTCATCTGCAAGATGCATACCTACCCAGTAAATATTTGGTGCTATCTCTACTGCCTCTGCTGTGTTAAAGTCTCTAAGCATTTTCCTCAAACCACTTGAGTTGTTTTCTTAATAATACGACTTGTCCTACAACTATAAGAGCAGGAGTCGGAATATCTTTGGCTTTTTGGACAATATTATCTAATGTTCCTACGACTACACTCTGATCTTTTGTTGTTCCTTTAGAGATTACAGCTACAGGGTAGTCACAGGCTTTTCCAATCTCAATTAGTTTTTTAGATATTTTTGCAAGATTATGAAGACCCATTAAAAATATAATTGTGTCGTCGGTTTTAAAGTTATCCCATGGAATTTGAGACTCTCTCTTATTCGGAGACTCATGCCCTGTTACAACTCTAAAGCTTACAGAAACACCCCTGTGAGTTACTGGGATGCCTGCGTACGCCGGAGCACTTATTGCAGATGTGATACCTGGAATAATATCAAACTTAATATTTTTATCGAGTAGGTAGAGAGCCTCCTCTCCGCCGCGACCAAATACGAAAGGGTCGCCGCCTTTAAGGCGTATGACATTTTCATATTTTAGTGCATTTAGATAGATTACTTCATTTATATCATCTTGGGGCATGATATGTCTCCCATCTTCCTTACCGACATAAACAAACTCGCAACCGCTCTTCGCCTCCTTGAGTATATCAGGGTTTGCAAGGCGGTCGTAAATAATAACGTCAGCTTTTTGAATCACCTTAAGTGCTTTTACGGTTAATAACTCTATGTCTCCGGGCCCAGCACCTGTTAAGTAAACTTTACCCATTATTTTGCCTCTTCATAGATAAATATACCTGAGGGCTTCTTAATATTAAACATCTCACGTGAGAGATACCACTCTTTAGTATTGATAACCGCAACTTTATTTGCATCGTTCACGGATACGTAAAGATTTGGTTTACTCTTTGACCATCTGACATGTAAAACCTTTCCGTCAAATTCAAATCTTTTAATTACTTTTAACGTCTTTGTGTCTATGATTTGTATTACCGGGAATTTGTTGCCACTGAATGTTACCGCCATATATTTCTTGTCGGGAGACAGTGCAGTAAACACAGGAAGTCCTTCCGTCTCTATATTTTTGACAAACTTAAAGTCAGAAGTATAAACTAAAACCTTGTTATTACCAACTGCAGGGATAAATACATTTCCCTCACTGATACTCCAAAAACCAAAGTGTGGAACTTTCAAAACAGGCTTTCTGTCTCCAAGCAGGATTTTTATTTTTGAGTACTTCATTGTGTCTAGATTAACAACACCGAAAAAATCACTTTTGAAAAACCCTACTATAAAATTATTATTTTTAATCATTGCGTCAAACGGCATTATTCCAACATCTTCAAACTCTTTATAAATCTCAAAATTTGGAAGTTTCTTGCCACTATTTTTATCTTTTAAGACGCTAATCTTGTCATTATCCATTTGAGAAAATATCAGATAATTTTTATATACTTTAATACCTACATTTTTTGAATTCGTAACAAATGACTGAAGAGGGTTTAAGTCTCTGTCTAAAATATCTACGCTTTTTTTAGCATAGTTAGCAACTGCTACATAGTTCTTTGTAACGACAAAACCAATAGCACTGTCACTAGTTTTACGCTCTTTAAGTACCTTTTCGCTTGAGGGATCGAACTTTATAATATATCCATCACGGGAGATAACATATCCATCTTTTTTATAAAATTTCACAACACCATGGTTCATGTTATGCATTCCGCTTATATGAGCTCTTGTCAATCCTTTTTCTATAACCGCAAGTGAACTGTTTTCCCTCTCAACTACAAATATTTTCTCATTCGTCTTAAGCTTTTTCAATACAGGGTTCATCTCTTTTGCATTTGCACTTACAAGCAGTAAAGTTACGAATGTTGCAGTAAATAATACTCTATTAAACATGGTTACTCTCTTTCTTCTTTAGTTAAATAACATGAGGGGTCTTCACCCCATAAATCTCCGCTGATTGCATAAGCACGAGCACGAGAACCGCCATTACAGATGTCTATCTGTTTACACTCGGCGCAAATTCCGCTAATCTGGCGTCTGGGATGAATTCTAAGTTGATCAAGAAGCTCACCGCTTTGCCATATATCACCAAACTCTTCTTTAATGATATTTCCTACCGTGAACGGGAAAAAAGGATCAGGTCTTACATCGCCTTCGCTATTTATATTGAGTAGTTTGCGTCCTGCACTATTTCCACCCCAATTAACTAATCTTTCTCTCATGGTATCTTTTAATTCAGGATACTTCGTAGAAAATCTATTTAATAAAAGAATAGCATCTTGTTCCATATTTCCGGTAACAATTTCAATGTCTCGACCGGTGTTGTAGTATTCAAATGCTTTATCTATGATGAAATTAACACTTTTTCTTCTCTGCTCTTTAGTGATATCCATCTTTAAATTTTCTAAGCCGCGACCGGAATAGACAAGATGTGAAATGTATATTTTTGGGATATTCTCTTTTTCAGCCAAACCAAAAATATACTCCAGTGAGTCTATAGTATCTTGAGTGATAGTAAAACGAATACCGACCTTGGCTCCGGTAGCATTTGCAAGCTGCACAGCCTTAAGGGTCTCTTTAAAGGCACCTTTTAAACCGCGGAAGTAATCATGAGTAGGCTCATCCCCATCTATGCTTACTCCTACGTAGTTAAAAGTCTCTACAATTCTTTGTACATTTGCTTTTGTGAAGTAGAGACCGTTGCTGGAGAGGTAGGTGATGATTCCATTCTCTTTACAGAAATCAGCAATCTCAAAGAGATCCTTTCTTGTCAAGGGCTCTCCACCGGAAAAAATGATAAACTTAATACCATTTGCTTTCATCTCTAAAATAGTTTTTTTAATCTGTTCGGTTGTCAGTGTGTCAACTTCATCTAAGGTTGATTTTGAGTAGCAGTGAAGACATGAGAGATTACAGCGATTTGTAAAGTTCCAGATAGCGATAGAACCGTCTAAAACTCTCTGTGGTTTACCATCAATAACTGATGCAATAAGGTTTGATAGTCTAAACATTATTTGCCTTTATATGAGAGAATATACTTAGCTATAGCCTCTCTTTCTCTATCGTTCAATTTAAGTTTCGTCATAACAGTTCGTTTGTAGCCAAATGCTTTATACATAGACTCTGGGTCTATAATATAAGCCTGAATCTCTTCGTAGGAGCGTTTATTTGCTATCTCATTAAATGGAGGACCAAAAGCAACGGCAGTTTGATGGTGACAACCCCAACAGTAAGTCTCAAATACCTTCTTGCCATTTAGTTCATTTGCAGATAAAATAGATAGTATGCTCAGAATAATTAATATTTTTATTTTCATAGTTTTTCTTTTGTTTAGTATATCATTCTAACGAAAAAAAGCTTGAATTACAGCTTAAAACATGGTAAATTGGGAATTTTACACTCTTTGTATGTTTAATATATATATCTATACATACATAGATAATTATTATAATTTAAAGATGGTATATAATTAAAAAACTTAATATTTTATAGTTTGGAAAATTTTTCTCTCTCCGGGAAGAGAGAAATTTGATTAAGCACCTGGAACTGTCTGTCTGTGCTCGATAGAGTAAGTAAAAGTAGGGGTTGTTAAACCGTCAATATATTTAACAAATTTACCGGTTTCTGCTTCATAAATACCTATACGACCGCAGTTCCATTCAGAAATCATAGTCCAGTGACCGTGATTGGCAGGTTCTGCATGTAAAATTCTAGGAGTAATAGCTTTACCCTTAGCATTTTTAACAGTAGGAACTTTCCATTTGTAGATAACCTTATGCGTCACAGGATCAGTAACTGTACCCTTTTTTGTACCAACAGTAATAATTCTGTCAAGTTCAAGAGACTGTTTGTTGATTAAGTGAACTTTATTCCAGTTAGCCGGTCCGCCAAGTACATTATCTGCCCAAATAAATGGTGTATGCTCAGATGTACCGACAAATAGTCCGCCGCCGCCGGTTGGGATTTGACGAATAACATCAAAGTTGTCATCCCAAATAGTAACTTGACCAAGGTTCATATTAACTGTAGCACCAAGTTGTTGACCTAAATGTTCATTGTACCATGAAGAACCTTGACCAGGATGTGGTTTAGCCGAGGGACCAGTATAAATTTTAGTCACTAAAGATTTAGTTTTAAAGTCAACTACACCGATAACATCAGAACCTTGAGATGCGATAAATAAGTACCTACCAATCTCTTTACCCTCATTTAAGAAACCATCATGAAGAATATTCCCAATGTTTGGAATGTCACCAACAATTGGGAAATTTGGTTTAGAGTAATCTACTATATACACATGCCCGCCATCTTTAAGTGCAAATGCAATATATGGACCATACGGAGTATCAAAGATACCTGCAACACGAGATGAATCAATATCACCGTTTGGTTTAATAACACTTGATGTAGGGTAGACTTTTAATGGTTCTAAAGTCATCGCGTCCATTAGTATAGCTCCACCCGGCACATAGTTACCTGCCATTAGGTATTTACCATCAGGAGATACAGCTAGACCACGAGAGTCAGAACCGACTTGACACTCTGCAATTTTTTGCTGACCCGGAGTATTAAGGTCGAACATTGTCACTAGACCTGAACGAGAGATAGAGTATGCATAACGAGGCTGACGTTTGTTAGTCACTGTTACGTGAACAGCAAAGCCTGCGGGATGTCTAGATAAAATTTTACCATTTGTCCCATCAATAAAGGTAACACGCTCAGCATCGCGCTCTGTTACGAAACAGATATCTGTGTTTTTCTTAACATCAACAGCCTGCGGATATTTTTTGAAAAATGCCATTCTATCATTAAGGCTTTTCCAGCCAGATTTAACTGTTGAGAGAGTAAGTTGCTTTATTTTCTTACCTTTAAAGTGTTGAATATAATCAACCATCTTATCAGCATCTGCTTTAGTGAACATCTCTTTAAATTGAGGCATTGCTGTACCTGCACGGCCATTTAAGATAGTAGCTGAAAGGTCATAAGCGTTTTTCTTGGCAATCATTGCAGGACGTAAGTCAGAACCGACACCACCTTCATGGTTAGGTCCGTGACAACCTTGACACTCTTTTTCAAATACTTTTTCAACGTCCATGTTAGACGTACCGGCAAATAGACCCGAACTAACCACTGCCATGGCAGTGACTGATATAACTAGTTTATTTAATCTCATTTTATTTCTCCTTCTAAAATTTGATAAAGCAGGCTCTACGGCCCGCTACTAACTCTTTATTAACCCTCTTTTTCTATACGTGCTTTTTCCTGTTTGTATATCCAAAGCATTGGAAGTACAATAATAGTGTGTAAAAAGATTGTTAAGGTCAAAGGACCTTGGTTTAACCAACCAAAAAAACTTGGAACTACATCTACAAATGGTTCAAACATAACTCTCTCCTTAACGTTTGTGATGAGCAGCTTTACCTGTACTTAATAAGTCTGCTATGAGTACCATGAAGCCTAAGAATGTAATAACACCCATAATAAGTCTCCAGTCCATACCTTGCGCGAACCATATACCGGCTTGACCATCAAAGTAACCTGCCCATGTAGCACCCATCTGTGCACGTGAAACAAGGACTTGAACATATCCGGCAGCGGTAAGCGCTACTGTCATACCCATAACACCGCCAACTATCATAGCTGTTGACCAGATAGATTTTTTGGTTGCATGCATTATTTTAATGCCGTTTTTACCTTGAACACCTATGTAGAACATACCAATTAAGATTGTTGCATAAGCTCCAAAGAACGCTAAGTGACCGTGCGCTGATGTAAATTGTGTACCGTGTGTATAGAGGTTAACTTGAGGCAGTGTGTGGAAGAATCCCCAAATACCTGCACCTAAGAAGTTACCAAAAGCATTAAGAACAAACCAGGTAAATGCCGGTTTATTTGTAATAACAGAGCGTTCCTTACCTAAAGCATCTTCTTCACCCTGCATTTTACCCCAGTCATAAAGAACATGGATAAACATCGCAACAAGCGGTAATGGCTCTAGTGCAGAGAATAGTGCTCCAATTTCCCACCAATATTCAGGTGTACCAATCCAGAAGTAGTGGTGACCGATACCTAGTATTCCAGAGCCAAATAACATAGCTACTTCAATCCATAACCACATCTCTACAACTTTACGGTGTGCTCCAATCATAGTGATAAGACCATAGGCAGCAATCGAACCAACGAAAACTTCCCAAGTAGCCTCAACCCACAGGTGAATTACCCACCACCACCAGTATTGATCAATAGAGATATTATCGGTATAACCCATACCTGCTAAATAGATACCGGCAAATGCAAGCATGTCGGCCATAAGCACAGTAACTATACCTGAACGGTTGCCTTTCATTCCAGTTGCATAGAGATTGTAGATAAATCCAAGAACAACAATTACAATACCAATATCTGCCCAGCGCGGCGCTTCAATATATTCACGACCCTCTGTAATAAACCAGATAGTAGTTTGATCAGCTGGACCAACTTGAATAAATAGATAAACAAGTACAACAACTACGATAGCAGCCACAAAAACCCAGTAAAGTAGTTTGCCAAGACCAATACCAACTGTTTCTATACCAGTTTCATCAGGGAGTAACCAGTAAACTGAACCCATCATCGCGAATACCATCCATACAACAAGTGCATTAATGTGAATAATCCTAGCAATAGAAAAGTCAATTATTTCAAATAAGAAGCCCGGCATCACATATTGAATCGCGGCTACTAAACCAAATAACAGTTGAGCACCAAAAATAATTGCAGCAAAAGTAAAATACCATGTTGCTAACTTTTTCGATTCTGAAGTTAAGTAATTATTTGCCATGAACTGCTCCTTTTATTTTTCCGAAGTTTCTTGGAAAACCATTTGTATCAATTGATGACATATGTTTTAAGAAAGCAACTAAACCCTTGGCCTCAGCGGCAGTAATGCCTAGATTTGGCATCATACGAGCATGAGTAGGGTATTGAGATGGATGTTGTAAAAATTCAGCCATAGCTTCTTCTTTTGTACTTTTGCCAGTCATAGCTTGCATTGAACCCTCCGATCCCCATGCAGGATCTAACCATGCTTTGGTTAAATCCGGTGCATAATATGCTCCGTTTCCAAGAAGTGTATGACAATCCATACAGTTTTTTGCTTGAGAACCAAGCTTACCTAAAGCTAGTAATTCAGCAGCTTCTTCTTGACTCCAGTCATCTCTGCCGAAAAATTTCTCTTTCTCTTGAAAAGACGAAGTTCCTTCTTTGTTTTTTCCACCAATTATAGGAATCTCATGACCACGTTTTTTACTCATTTCATAAGTAATCTTATAGTTAATAACTGTAGGCCCCGGAACCCTTTTAGTTACGCCGTTTTCTATATCAGCATTATTACCCATCGTTATTTGCGGTATCGTATCAAACGTTAGCCAAATAAGTAATATTGCTGCAAAACCTGTGATCCATGCTGCTGAACGTTGCCAGAAACGATTGTCACTCCATACGGATTTTTTAGCCACTGTACCCTCCTATAAATTATGTGTTAGTATATATAATCAGTGTTCATTCTCTTTATGAACATGATCTTGCATGTAATATACTGCATGTGGAACCAGAAATAGTCCAATAGCAGCAACAACTAAAGCCTTGGCTGTAAAATTATTAACGTGCATTAAAGTTCCCATAAGATATAAACAATAAGCAGTTAATATCCAAAACAGGTAACCAAAAGGCATAGCCCATTTTTTAAGGAGTTCAACTTTTACAGCTGTATATATTCCAACATAGAATCCTCCAAATACTAAAACAAGAGCAGAGGATACAAATATTGTTAAGAAATCATCGACAAGAATATCTTGAGTGATTAAAACTTCTTGAACCATTTCATCTCCTTCAATCATAATAATTTTTCAGAATCAAGAAGCAGTTTAGTCCTAATCATATTAAAAACCATTGACTTATATCAATTTTTTTATTTAATTAAAAAATTAAGGTTTATTTTATAATCAATGTAACAATATGAAACATATTTTCCCCTATAGATAGAAAAAGTATGAGATTTTTTTATTATTTTTTATTATAATCGAATATAAGTTTGAATTATAATGTTTTAATTCTTGCCAGATTATAGGTAGTGAAGAAGTGATGAGAGGGTGATTGTAAGTAAAATAGTTACTATGATGACAATTTTACGCTTTTGAATCTCTTGTATGCCATATCTGTTTTCAAGATAGTCACCTAGTTTAAGTCCTGGATATACTGTAAAAAGCAACATTGGAACAGCCATAACGAGTATTATTATTATATCTTTAAGCATATTGAAACTCTTTTTGTTTTATTTATAAAATTATATCAGTAAAGCTTTTGTCTTTATTGAATCTTTTTACCAAGGAGAGTCCTTCTCTAAGGTAAAAAGCTAATACACAGAGTAGAGTTTATGGTATATTATATGCCAAAAGTATCTTTGACTTTTTGCTCAAACTCTTTGTCATTTAGTTCACATCTAAGCGGAATAAAGGTTTCTGCTTCAACTCCGACAGGGACAAATATATCTGCATTATTGTCTTCTATAATGTTTTTCACTGCATCTGCTATTGGTTGCGCAGATGGGCCCTCATTTATTGCCTTTGCAACAATTGGTACAAAATGGGCAACTAAATCTTTGTATGGCGAGTTTTCATCAGTTGTTTTAGCATTTGCAACTAAACCGTTTCTTACAAAGTTTGTTCCAAAAAGTCCTGCTTGAATAGAATGCACTCTTACATTATACGGCAGTGTCTCAAACCTAAGTGAATCAACAATGCCTTCAACTGCATATTTTGAAGCATTGTAGTGGGTTAAAAGTGGCAGCCCCATTTTGCCTAAAAATGAGCTAATATTTATGATGACTCCATTTTTTGCTTCTCTCATATATGGAAGCACTTCTCTAGTGACCTTTAAAAGTCCAAAAACATTTACATCAAACTGATTAAACATCTCTTCATCAGTCCCGTCCTCCACAGTTGCCAAAAGTCCATAGCCGGCATTATTTACAAGAACATCAATCCTGCCCTCATTCTCTATGATTTTAGTGAGTGCATCTTTTATGCTCTGTGTCTTAGTCACATCTATATATATACTTTTTAGTAAACCTTCAGCAGATTTTGCACTCTGATCTCTTGTGCCCGCGTAAACTATATATCCATTATCAGATAATAGTTTTGCGGTTAACTCTCCCATCCCGGAACTTGCCCCTGTTATTACAACTACCTTTGACATATAAAACTCCTTCTAAGTTTCTATTTATCTGATATTAAGCAAATGATTATATCATAGTAATAAATAAACAAAATAGATTTATATCAAGGCAAAATATGGGTTTTCATAAATATATACATGCTGTAGGAACAGGTCCAAAAGGCAACAGAGATTTAAGCTTTCTTGAATCAAAAGATATGATGCAACAGATATTAAATCAGTCAATTCATAGCGAGCAGATATCTGCTTTTTTACTTGGGTGGAGGCTTAAACCTGAGACAATTGAGGAGTTCAGAGGAGCAATAGAATCTTGTGACTCGTATATAAGAAAAACCGCTGTAGAAAACTCTATAGAACTAGGCTATCCGTTTGATGGAAAAGCAAAAAATCCTTATATCTTTCCACTGGTTGCAAAGGTTCTTGAAGAGTCTGGACTTAACTTGGTTGTAATCGGTGATGATTTAACTCCGGCAAAGGGCGGAATTACAATAAAAGATATTTGTACAAATATCGATCTGAATTCAAACATCAATTATTTTGATAGAGCAGACTTTTTTAAAGAGCTGCATGAATTGACTGAGATCCGTATGAGATTGGGTCTTCGCACAGGTTTTAATACAATAGAAAAACTTCCACGTGTAGCTAATAGTGAATATGCGATTACCGGTGTATTTCATAAGCCGTATGTCAAGAAATATGTAGAGATATTCTCAGACAGATACAAAAGATTTGCGCTTATTCAAGGTAATGAGGGAACACCAGAGCTATTTAGCAAAGGGAGACTTTGGATTGCTAACGGTACAGAGATAGAGGAGTTTATAGTTGATCCGGAACATTATGGGATAAACTATACAAAATCTTGGGATAAGATAACACTTGAAGACTCTTTAGAGCAGTTGAATAATCCATCTGACGAATATTTAAAGTTGGCAAAACTAAATGCAGCCGTATATATGTTTGTGACTGAGCAGGCGAAAACTGTTGATGAAGCCTTTGAAAAACTAAATGGATAAATTTTCTAATCATATAAAAAATATTTTACATGGTTTCTTTTTGGCGATTGGCACAACAATCGCTGAACCTTCAACAATTCTGCCTCTTATAGTAAACTATTTTGGCGGTAGTTCTATGATTGTTGGTCTATTTACGGCACTTCTTCGAGGTGGTGCAATAATTGTTCAACTTTTTGCTGCTTTTCATGCACAAAGCTATCAACTTATGATGCCATACCTCCGCCGTATCTTTTTCATACGATTTTTGTCATGGTTTTTTATCGGTATAGCTATTATTGTCTTTGGTAAAGATTATCCGAATGTGACTCTTGCTTCTATAGGTCTTGGTCTATTTATGTTCTCTTTTAGTGCCGGTTTTGCTGCAATATACTTTAGGGAGATAATGGCTAAGATATTCTCCCATAAATTTCGTGGAAAGACTATGGCATATCGCCAGTTTTTTAGTGCTGTTGGCGGTTTAGTAAGCGGAGCTTTGGCTGCTTGGATATTAGAGTCATTTGAGGCGCCTTACAGCTACGGATATCTTTTCGTTATAAGCTCGTTCATTATGGGCTTTGGCTATTTGTCATTTTCTTTAGTTGATGAACCGACTAAAGAGGAGGTCTCTAAAAAAGAGAATACATTTAGAGAGTTCTTGCATAACTCTTTCTCACTTTTAAAAGCAGACAGACATCTGCAAATTCAGATAACAACGTTTCTTTTGGCTTACGGATACCTAATAGCTCTTCCATTTATAATACTAGACGCACAGCAAAAAATAGAGCTTGACGGTATAGCAATCGGTTCTTTGATAACGACTCAAATGGTCGGCGCAATGCTTAGCAACTTTTTATGGGGAAGACTTAGCGGAAGCGGAAGAAACATCTTAACAGCAAAGGTTGCTATATCTCTTCAAATAGTTGCAATTGTTTTAGCATCTAATGCATCTTCACTTTATGAATATATGCTTATTTTCTTTTTAGTGGGTGCTTCTATTGACGGTAACCGTATAGCATCGAGCAATCTCATATTAAAATTAGCACCTGCAGATAAAAGACCTGTATATATTGCTCTTCAGATGAATATTGTCTCTTTGGGTATGTTTTTCTCCATAGCAGGTGGAGTTATTTTGCACTATTTAAACTATACAGTTTTATATAGCAGTGCAATCATAACACTGCTCTTTGCACTATATTTCTCTTTTAAATTAAGAGATTAGATTCCGTAGAATCTATTGACAAACTCTCTCTCTTTTTGAGTTTGAAAAAATATTTTCGCAACTGTTTTATTGTTCTCATCGATAATTAGGAGATCATTGCCTTCAATTCTAAGGTGCTCTTTTCCCCACTCTTTTTCTAGTTCATCCATTCTCAGAAAAACTTCTTGAGAACTAGGTTTCTCTTTTTTCCCTGTTCGACTATCTATAATAGTTAACCCACCTATTCTTTTTTCCATTACATAAGGAGTGTAAGCTTTTATAGCTTTATAGATTCTCTCCTCTTTTGCAGCGGGCATTGCTCTTTGCATGGAAAGAACTCCTAGAATTAAAAAGGCTGTGAAAAATCCAAATATTAAAGCTTTTTTTATACTCATTTATTATCTCCTGTACTATTCCATGTTTTTATATAGTTTTGGGCTTTCTTATCAAGCATTTTCATTCTCTCTTTACCCTTTGGCAGAGTTTTTCTCAAGTTTTTCATCTCCGATAAAAAGTCACTTATTCCTGATGGAATCAAGTTTTGCAGATATATTCTCAGATGTTTCGCCATTGCAGGAGATGCACCAGATGTTGATATAGCAATAGTCAAATCATCTTTTTTTACATAAGAGGGAAAAATGAAATCACAATAATCTACTGAATCAACAGAGTTGCACAGGCAGTTATAGAGTTTTGATTCAGTAAAAATTTCGGCTTGAAGCGGGATGTCATCAACTGCGACTATGACGATTGCAAACTCTTTGATATCTCCGGTTTCATAAGCCCGTCTTTCAAAATGCAGATTTTTCTCATTTATACTCTTACCCATATCTTCAGAGAGTTCAAGCGCTATTACCGAGATATCCGAAGTGAAATCCAAAAGGTGCTGCAGTTTTTCGTAAGCTATGTAGCCGCCGCCGACTATGAGTATTTTCTTGTTGTCAAGTTTTAAAAAAGCTGGAAAATAACTCATGTCTCTCTTTTTATTCTATATATTTAATGATATAGTATCATAGTTTTTTAAAAACTTTTGTTGATGAAGGTCAAGGTAGATAGCTCAAAATTAGATTACAATCGATAAAATAAAATGAATGGGGCTGTTGAGATATGAAAGATGAGATATTATCACGAGTTCAGAAAAAATTCCCTTTGGTGGCAAGGCCGTTTAAAGCTCTTGCAGATGAGTTGAATATGAGCGAAGAGGAAGTTCTTGGCATTTTGCAGGAGCAGAAGAGTAGCAATATAATCCGCCAGACATCAGCTATCTTTGATACAAAAAGATTGGGCTATACTTCTTCTTTGGTGGCATTTAAAATTTCGGCAGACAAAATAGATGATGCAGTAAAAACAATAAACTCACATCCCGGTATCTCTCATAATTATGAAAGAAACCATGATTTTAACATCTGGTTCACACTCGCTGTGGCTCCAAACTCTAAACTAGGCTTAGAAAAGACTTTAGAGATTTTAGCCAAGAGTGTAGAAGCAGATGATTATATTATGCTTCCAACTCTTAAACTTTTTAAGATTAACGTTAAACTAAACACAACAGGAAAAGATGATAAAAAAGAGAAAGTTGCAAAAGTTAAACACAGAGATATAGAGATGACTCCTCTTCATTATGCTATTGTAAGACGCTCTCAGTATGATATTGATATCATTAGTGAACCGTTTAAAAAAATAGTGGATGATCTAGAGATTGATTATGATAGATTTTTTTCAATCTTACAGGAGTTGCAAGAGTCTGGGATTATGAGAAGGTTTGCTTCAATCCTTAACCATAGAAAAGCAGGTTTTAATGCTAATGCAATGGTTGTCTGGGACATTGAAGAGGGTGAAAAAGGTGAAGCTATAGGCGAGAGTGCTGCTGCATTTTCTGCGGTTTCTCACTGCTACCTTCGTCCAAAATATGAGAATTGGCCATTTAATCTCTTTACAATGGTTCATGGCAAGAGCACTGAGGAGACAAATGCTATTATTGAAGATATGTCAAAAGAGATAGATTCAAAAAACTATATGCCTCTTTATAGCTCAAGAGAGTTTAAAAAGGTTCGAATTGAGTATTTTACACCGGCTTTTGAAGCTTGGGAAACACAATATGGTAATACGAAATAAACTTTAGTGACCACAGCGGTTCAAGCGAAGTAGAAGGGACTTTGTTCCTTTTATGGACAATTAAATGAAGGAGTGATGATGGAACTTTTTTTAGAATTAGAGATAGCATATATAGTAATAGGTGCTTTTATACTGGGGATTACAGCCTTTGTGACATCTAGAGATTTTGTACCAAAGGGTTCATTTAAAAAAGGCATGCTTATTGTCGGTGCTTCTTTAAGTCTTATGATAGCTTTTCACTACAATATGACAACTTCAAGAATGGCAGGTGTAGAAAAGCTTTTTGACTCAGGCGAAACAATTATCTGCGAAAACAAGATGCATCGAACAATTTCAAAATCTGTTCTTTTATCCAAGGAACTTGGTTGGAGAGTAGAAGATCATCTATTTAAAAATAGTGATTATGAGAGAGATTTTCATACATCTAGATGTGTTGAATGGATTGGCAGTAAACCCCAAGTAGAACAGGAAAAGAAACTTAAAGCAGAAAAAAAATAGATGCCTCCACTGTTTAAACGATACTCTTTGGCAATATTCATATTGATAGCTGTTTGTGCTTTGATGGTAGTTGCTACAATGGGTGTTAAAAGTTTTGGAGATAAGATGTTTAAAGATAGTGGAATCGAGATGAAACCAAGAGGGGAGAATTTACTTAAATGAGTTTAGCAATCATACTTGCAGTAGCAGTTTTATTGAGTGTTGGTTTTCATTTTATAGGTGTTTACGCAGGTGCAAAAAAAACTGTTTGGCTTATGCTTATTTTTGTATGGTCGGTAGTAGTAGGTACCGCAATGAATGAGATTAAACCGGCAGGATATAAAGATATTGAGAAGATGAGAGGAAAATTTAGCGATACTGATAAACTGATAGAAGAGGCAATGCCTGAAGTTTCACTCTATGAGATGCTGGTAATTAAAAAAAGTTACCAAACAAACAATCCTCAGAAATAATATGTCAAAAACAATCGGAGTTATCGGGTGTGGCTGGTTAGGTAAGCCTCTTGCATTAGAGCTTTTAAATAGTTTTTCAGTAGAGTGTTTCTCTCGTGATAAAACCAAAGAGAATTCCTCTTTTTGGCAAAGTGATACCATTGTCATCGCAATAAATACTAAAGATAACTACTTAAAGACACTCCAAAAAATAGCCGAACTTGTAAAACCTACATGTAATATCATTCTAATGAGTTCAACCTCTGTTTACAGAGAATTTGATGAAGAGGTAGATGAGTGTGTCAAGATAACAAAAACTACTCTGCAAAAAGAGGCAGAAGATTTAATGCTTAGTTTAAAACAGAGAGTTCTAATTCTGCGTCTTGGTGGTTTAATGGGAGGGGATAGAGTCTCTGGTAAATGGAAGAGTATCTCTACTTTCAGTGACGGTCCGGTCAACTACATCCATAAAGCAGACGCTATAAATATTACAAAAAAGATGATAGAAAATAGTGTGACAAGCGGTATTTATAATTTAGTAGCACCGATGCATCCGCTGCGTTCAGAAGTTCACAAAAAAAACAGTGAAAAGTTCGCTCCTTCTCTTGGAAGCTTTGAGGGGATGACTAAGAGGGTAGTCTCCTCAGACACCTTAGTTAAGAGCTTAGATTACACTTTTTTATATCCAGACCCGCTTGAATTTTGGAGTTAGTTGCTTTTTACTAAGGCAGCAAAGTCAATATCTTCTTTCTCTTCTTTTATCCCATCAACAGCTCTCTTATCATCTTCAAAACTGCCTGTAGTAAAGATATAATCGCTACTCTTTAAAATGCATCCGTTCATACCGGGGACACATGATTTTTTAATCAGTTTACAGTAGCCATTGTGGTCATGCTGACAAGTCCAACCCATTTGATGCCTTTTGTATGATGTTTCCTAAAATTATAACGAATTATGATACAATTTTTTTACTAAAGAGGAAACTATGGATTATAAACAATTAGATAAGGCAAGTGTAGTTGATTACCTTAAAGATATTAAAAAAGTCATGGATTATTTTGATAATGAGGAGATAGAAGCTGATGAGATTGGAGATGGCAATCTAAATTATGTATATATAGTCAGATCTGTTAGAGAACCGTCAAAAGCTTTAATAGTAAAACAGGCAGTACCGTATCTTAGATGTGTTGGAGAGGAGTTCCCCCTCTCTCGCGAGAGAATGACTTATGAGATTAGAGCGCTTCAAAAATTTTATAATATATTCCCGAACTTTATACCAAATATCTATCATGCGAGTGAAGATATGAGTTTGGTCGTAATGGAGTTTTTGAATAAGCATATAATTATGAGAAAAGGCTTGATGCAGAGTATTAAATATACGAACTTCAGCGAACACATCTCGACCTACATGTCAGCCACACTTTTTTATACATCATCCCTCTCATTAAGCAGCTCTGATAAAAGAGAGCTGATAGACAAGTTCAACAGTAATAGTGAGCTTTGTAAACTAACAGAAGATCTAGTTTTTAGTTTTGCATTTATGGAGCATGAGACAAACGACAATGAGAATGTAAAAGATAATCCTCTAGCAGATAAACTTTTTTCGGATATGGAGTTTAAAGAGAGGGTATTAGAGCTAAAATATAAATTTATGACTCAGAGTGACGCGCTTATTCACGGTGATTTGCATACCGGCTCTATTATGATAAACGAAAATGAGACCTATGTTATAGACCCGGAATTTGCATTCGTAGGACCATTTGGCTTTGATATAGGCGCACTGCTTGCAAACCTAGTAAATAACTATATATATCACTCTATTGTCAGTAAAGATGAAGAGTTTAAAGAGTGGCTGTTGGAAACTATAAAAGAGGTTTTAGACAAATTTAGTGAAAAGTTTCTGAAGTTTTGGAGTGAGCATAAAGATTCTGCACTTTTGGTTGATGGTTACTTGCAAGCTAGCTCATTAAATCACTACAAAAGCAAGTTTGTAAAAAATATATTAAGAGAGAGTGTTGGCTTTGCCGGATGCAAAATGGCAAGAAGAGTTTACGGGGTTGCAGGAGTTGAAGAGATTCGGGGAATTGAAGATATAGCTCTTAGACGTGAAGCTGAAGAGCTTGCTCTTAGGATAGCCAGAGAATTTGTAATGAGATATGACAAAATAGAGAGTACGGATGAGATATTGGAGATAATAAAAAGTGCAGGGTAAATATAGAGCTTTATGGCTAAATGATGATGAATTCTTAGAGGTAATAGACCAGAGAAAACTCCCTTTTGAGTATAAGACAAAGGTCTTAAAAACAACAGATGAGGTTGTGATGGCCATAAAAGATATGACCGTACGCGGTGCTGGAGTTATTGGAAGCGTTGCCGCTTTTGGAATATATATAGCGGCTATGGAAGTAAAAGGAAGTTACAAAGAATTAAAAGAAAAAGCTTTGCTTATAAGAGAATCCCGTCCGACAGCCGTAAACCTTATGTGGGCGGTTGACAAAATGATGGAGTTTTTAAAAGATTCAACTAGCTTAGTAAGTGATGCTAAAGAATTTGCAATACAGCTAAACGATAAAGAGGCCTTAGAGAGCCAAAAGATAGCAGAGTATGGCTGTGATATTATAGAAGATATTTTAAAGAAGAAGAATAAGACAAAGATAAATATACTGACTCACTGTAATGCAGGGTGGTTAGCGGTAATAGATGATGGAACTGCTTTAGCGCCAATTTATGAGGCTAAAAAAAGAGGTATTGATGTACATGTATGGGTTGATGAGACAAGACCGAGAAACCAGGGGGCATCTCTTACGGCATGGGAGCTTACCCAGAGTGGCGTAAAGCATACAATTATTGCAGATAATACCGGCGGTCACCTTATGCAGATTGGCGAAGTTGACATGGTTATAACTGGAGCTGATAGAGTAAGTGCAAACGGTGATGTGGCAAATAAGATAGGAACATACTTAAAGGCACTTGCTGCATTTGATAATGCTATTCCTTTTTATGTTGCCATTCCGGCATCTACTTTTGACTTTGATATAAAAGATGGGATAAAAGAGATTCCGATTGAACTTAGAAGCGAGGATGAGGTCAAGTATATGCGCGGAGTTGATAGTGAGGGAAAAGTAAGAGAAGTTCTTATAACACCAAAAGATTCTCCTGCGATTAACTACGGCTTTGATGTAACTCCTGCAAGATTGATTACAGGGCTTATTACGAACAAAGGAGTTTGCGAGGCAGACTTTGATAAAATTCAAGAAAAATTCAGAGGGTGATATTTTGACAAGTTTATACAATGATAAAGAAGCTACAAATTACAAGACAGACTTGGACTTAAGAGTCTATACCTCAAGATTACTAGGACGTGACTCATCTCTTGTTTTACATGGCGGCGGTAACACATCTGTAAAATCAACTGTAATAAACCTTTTTGGGGAGAGTGAAGATATCTTATATGTAAAAGGAAGCGGTTGGGACTTGGCTACTATTGAAGCTGAGGGTTTTGCTCCTGTAAAAATGGATATGCTTTTAAAAATGTCAGAATTAAAAGAGCTTAATGATACAGACATGGTAAAGTACCAAAGACTCGCTATGACGGATCCATCTGCTCCAAACCCGTCTGTTGAAGCAATACTACACGCTATTATCCCTTTTAAGTTTGTTGACCACACCCATACTGATGCTGTTGTCACAATCACAAATACAGAGGGTGGCGAAGATAAAATAAAAGAGCTTTACGGAGATAAAGTCCTGATTATCCCTTACATCATGCCGGGATTTGTACTTGCAAAACTTATATATGATATGACAAGAGATGTTAATTGGAGTGAACTAGAGGGTATAGTCCTTATGAACCATGGTCTTTTTACCTTTAATGACGATGCAAAGAAATCTTATGAAAAAACTATAGAATTGGTTGATAAGGCTGAGAAATATTTAGCTGAAAAAGGTGCAGTTTTAGATTTTAAAGAAGCTAACACTAACATAGAACTGTTAGTGTTAGCAAAAATAAGAAAAGAGATATCAGACCTAAAAGGTCGTGCTACTGTCTCAATTTTAAATGAGAGTAGAGAAGCAGTCTATTTTTCAAAAGTAGTGAATAGCGGTTGCGAAGCAAACTTTCCTGGAAAGCAAAACATCGAGAGTATTGCTACGCAGGGTCCACTGACTCCCGATCATGTTATCAGGACAAAAAGAGTTCCCGCTATTTTGGGAATTGACTTTAAAACTGATTTAGCAGAGTATGTAAAAGAGTACAAAAACTATTTTGAAGATAACAAGACAAACGAAACTCTTTTAAATCCTGCTCCAAACTTTGCGATTTTAAGAACTAATGGAACACTATCTTTTGGAGCAAATGCAAAAGAAGCAAATATCATAAAAGATATTAACGACCACACTTTCGAAGCGATTTTAAAGGCTGAAAAACTTGGCGGATATAAGGCCCTGAGTGCGGCAAAAATTTTTGAAGTTGAGTATTGGTCGTTAGAGCAGGCAAAACTAAAAAAGGGCGGTAGTGCGCTTGAATTTGGTGGTCAGATTGCTCTTGTTACCGGTGCTGCAAGCGGAATAGGGTTGGCAATTGCCAAGATGTTAAACTCACGTGGTGCGGCTATTGTCGCACTTGACATTAACCCTAAAGTAGAGACAATCTTCAATAAAGCGGACACAATCGGTGTGAAATGTGATTTGACATGTAGTAACGACATTCAAAATGCCATTTCAAAAGCAGTGAAAAGTTTTGGTGGAATAGATATAGTCGTTAGTAATGCAGGCATCTTTACGCCAAGTGAAAATCTTGACATGTTAAGCGATGAAAACTGGCAAAGAAGTATGGATATAAACCTTACTTCACACCAAAAACTCATAAAATATACGGCGCCGTTTTTGAAACTTGGAGTTGATGCTTCTATAATTATGGTGGCTTCTAAAAACTTTCCGGCTCCCGGAAAGGGTGCGGCTGCTTACTCAGTAGCAAAGGCCGGACAGACCCAACTTGCGCGTATTGCAGCTCTTGAACTGGGAGAGTATGGCGTAAGAGTAAATACACTGCACCCACATGCAGTCTTTGATACGGCTATCTGGACAGATGAGGTTCTGTCAAACCGCGCTAAAGCATACGGCATGAGTGTTGGGGAGTATAAGACCAACAATGTACTCAAAACTGAGATAAACTCAGAGAATGTAGCAGAGTTAGTATGTGCAATGGCAGGAAGACCTTTTGCTAAAACTACAGGTTCTCAGGTTGCAATAGACGGCGGAAGCGATAGAATAATCTAAAAGATTATTTCAGATATTCCATCCGTTTGATATTTGCAGGCATCTTCTCAAGAGCAAAATTCTTTTGACTTCCAATATAATCAGGATATTTGTAAGCTTTAGAAGTAATTAGTGTGTAGAGTTCTTGAAGGTGTCCATTCTCTATAGAGTTATATTTAACTTCCATCTCTTTGGCTATGCGAAGAAAGAATGTAAGTAAAACTGCTTGAGATTTCTCGCCAATATTACCACTCTGTATTACAGTCTCAAACTCATCTCTCATAGTAAGTATATTGTACTCACACTGCTCATCAAGTTTATTGGCATCTTCACTACCTAGATGTTTTAAAATCTTCACAAGCAGCTCAAGAAACATTAGATTTGTTTTGTCAAGGGTGACATTATTTTTACAAAGTTTGTCCGCATATATCAATATGTCCGGTTGCAGTTTTTTAAAGTAAGATGACATTTGCACTCCTCTATATAATAATCTTTAATCTCAAAATTGTACCACACTTTATAATTTGGTTTTGTTAAGTTTAAAGTTAAATAAACTCTTGTCTTAGTGAAATACTATAAGATTATGCATAACAAAATCTAGTTATAATCATCAATAGTAGTTATGTAAGGAAACTAATATAATGAGTGTTAAGTACAAAATATTCTCTTTCTTGTTTATTCCTCTGATTATACTTTTTTTAATACTTAGTCACATATTTAAAAACAACTCTCAAGAGTTTGTTAAAGAGCTCTCATTAAACCACTTGGAATCTGTAAAAGAGATAGTATATGACAGAGTAAAACAGTATGTTGATCAAAGTGAAGATAAAATTATTCTCTTTAATAGCAGAGTGCTTTTAAAGGACATATTATTCGACTATGAACAAACTCATGATAAAAAAGATACTAAAATTGTTGATACCATTATTCAAAAAGCAAAACATACTTTTTCTGATTTAGATAATATTATTATTTTAGATAATAACGGTAAGAAACTTGTATCCATGAATGAGATAAGCTCACTTGACAACTATATAAAAGATTTTGATTACATAAAAAAATATAGAAAAAACAGTATAAATATTATAATTGATGAGAATACTCAAACTCCTTTTTTATCTCTTCACTCTCCGCTTATCAAGAATAATAAATTTATTGGCGTTACTATATTTAAAGTTAAGCTTGATTCTTTAAATGATATTTTAAAATATCGTAAAGGACTTGGGAAGACCGGTGAAGCACTCCTTGGAATGTATAATGACAAGAACGAGATTATTTTTTTTACTTCACTTAGGTTTGCAAAACAGGCTTTAACGGTAAAGAAAGATGATCTTAGTAAAGCTATTCCTATGAGAAGAGCTTTAGACGGGGGTCGCAGCACTATTGAAGATAGTTTTGACTATAGAGGTGAAAGAGTATTCTCAACAACACATTTCTATGAAAGATTAAAACTGGGAATTGTTGTCAAAAAAGATGTAAAAGAACTTTTAGAACCAATTGATGAAATTGGAGACCTGGTGATACTCTTAATGCTGATAGCTATACTCATAATCATGGTTATTAGTTGGGCTATTGCACACTATTTAACTACAGAGATTGTGAGTATTATAGATGCTGTTGTAGATATATCCAAGGGTAATTTAGAGAGAAGAGTTGTCTGTAAATCAAATGATGAATTGGGATTGTTGGCAAGATCAGTCAACAGTATGGCGGACACACTTGTTAATATAAATAAAAACCTTGACATAACCGTGCGGGAAAAAACTCATATGTTAGAAGTTGTGAACAGGGAGTTAGAATTAATTTTTGATATAACGCCAAATATGGAAATTATAACTGACGGTTTTACTATGAAAAAAGCAAATCAGAAGTTTTATGAGTTTACTGGGTACACTAATCTAGAAAACTTCTTGGAAAGTTATAACTGTATCTGTGATCTTTTTGTTGACAAGAGAGGATATTTAAAACATAAAATTAAAGGTAAGGTATGGGTTGAATATATTATTGATAATCCGCAGATTCTTCATAAGGCTATTATAAAAAAAGATGGTATAGATAATTTATTTACAGTTCACGCCGCAAAATACAACAAAGAGAGTGATAGTGAAAAATATATAGTAGTCTTTGAAAACACAACTGACCTGCATAAAATTGCTTGTACTGACCAACTGACATCACTTGCAAATCGTTTGAAAATAGATGAAGTCCTAGTTGAGTGTGTTGAAAAATATAAAAGATATAAACGTGAATTTTCAATCACACTGCTTGATATAGACCACTTTAAAAGTGTAAATGACACTTATGGTCACTTAGTTGGTGATATGATTTTGAAAACTATTTCAAAAATTATTAGCAATAATATAAGAAACGTGGACTTGGTCGGTCGTTGGGGTGGTGAGGAGTTCATTATTATCTCAAAAGAGACAGATGTAAATGGAGCAAAGGTCTTGGCAGAGCTTCTTCGCACAACAATAGAGGAGTACGAATTCGACATAGTAAAGCATCAAACAGTGAGCTTTGGTGTTACTCAGTTTAGTAAGGGTGATACTGTTATTGATTTGATGAAACATGCGGATGATGCACTCTATAAAGCAAAAGCAGAGGGAAGAAACAGGGTCGTTATTTATAAGGAAACTATTTAGAGCCCACTAATAACTATGTTTATAAACAAATGTTATAATCAGTGAAATAGAAGATATAGGGTTTTCATTGATTAAAGAAAAAGCATTTTTAAGGGCTATTACATATGCTCCTCTACTGTTTATTCCACTGTTTGTTGCTGCAATAGCAATATTAACTTATCAAATATATACTCAAAACTTTGAAACGAGTGTAAAAGAGCTGGAGAGAAGTCTAATAAAGAGTGAAAAAAAAGCTGTTAAAAATAAGATTTTACATACTGTTGACTTTATTTTATTTCAAAAATCACTAATTAAAGAGAGATTGACTTCTCGTGTTAAAGGTCGTGTGGAGACCGCATTTAAAATTGCGCAAAACATATATGACAGATACAAAGATACAAAATCAGAAGAAGCAATTAAAAATATTATAAAGACCACACTTAAAACATTCAGTTGGAATAATGGTGAAAGTTTTATATGGATAGTAGACTATGATGGAGTTTCACAGTTAGCTCCAAGTTACTTAAAATATTTGGAGGGTTCTTCAATCATAGATTTCAAAAATGCAAATGGAAGGTATGTCATCCAAGACGAGATAGCTATTTGCAAAGAAAAAGGGGAAGGGTTTTTAAGGGATAGATTTACTAAGCCTAATAAAAATAGTAATAAACAGTACGAACAAGTTGCTTTTGTTAAAGCTTTTGGACACTACAACTGGTATTTTGGTTCAGCAGAGTATTTAGACACAGCTACTAAAAAAACAGATAAAGAGCTCTTTTCTATGATTGATAGAATTGATAATATTGGAAGTAATTATATATTCTTAGCGAATATCAAAGGGGATATCCTTGTTAATAAAGACCTGCCTCAGTTTATTGGAAAAAATGTAAATATAACAGATAAGTTAGTACAAGAGACTGTAAAAAACATACTGAATTCTCTTAAAAATAGACAAAGCACTACTTATATTTATGACTGGTTTAATAAATCAACAAATAAAATGGACAAAAAATACTCATATATTCAAAAAATCCCCAATACTGATTGGGTTATCGGTAGTGGATTTTATTTATCTGAAATTCAAAGTAAGTTGATGAGTAAAAAAGTTGATATGTTCCAAGTTTACAATTCAAGATCTAGGGGCATAGTTTATATAGCAATTCTAGTTGTTATGCTAACTCTGATTTTATCACTGTTTGTATCAAAAAAAATCAAACAAAAGTTTTATAAGTATCAGGTCAATATAGGGGATAAAACTAATCAGTTACAAGAACTTAATCAGACATTAGAGCAAAAGGTAATAAAAAGAACAGCTGAACTTGAAAAAGTAAAAGATGCTTTTGAAGAGTTGGCAAATACAGATGCCCTTACGCACATACATAATAGATACTCTTTAATGAAGATAATTTCAGCAGAGATAAGCCGCTCACATAGATATCAAACTCCTTTGTCTATTATAATGTATGATATTGATTTTTTTAAAAATGTAAATGATACCCATGGTCATGATGTGGGAGATTCTATTCTAGTCTCACTATCGAACTTAATAAAGAAAAATTTACGAGATATAGATACTATTGGGCGATATGGTGGAGAAGAGTTTTTAATAGTTCTGCCAAATACACCTCTCGGTGATGCTAAATCTTTTGCAGAGAGATTAAGAAAAGAGGTAGATGAATACTCATTTGAAATTGTAGATAAGATAACAATAAGCATTGGTATTATAGAACTTCAGCCTAATGAAAATATAGATCAGGTTTTCAAAAGAGTTGATGATTTACTATATAAATCAAAAAATAGTGGGCGAAATAAAATTAGTTATTAAACACTCTATAAACTCTTTTGAATCTCTTTTATCTCTTGTATCTTCTCTATAAAACCATGTTTATGTGATACGACATAGTCTATTTGATCTTTGTTGATTTGAGTAAATTGTGCTTTTGAAGTTTCAATTGTTTTATATAAAGAGTTACGTCTGGATGTCAAAAAAAGTTCTATTTTTTCAAATCTAAAACTATTTTTGACAATCTCGAGAATAGTATCAGAATTTGGAATGCTAAGTGTATGTCTAAGATGGTCAGTTTCAAATAGTTTTATCTGTTTATTGATTTTCTCTTTTATAAGGAGTATGCTCTCTTGAGTCATCTGGGTGTAAGAGTAACTAAAAGCTCCATTGAAAAAAGCAAACTTTTTATGTATAGCTGAAGTATTTCCTAAAATAGCACGGTGATAGGCAAGTATGATATTTTCATACACTTTTGCAACAAATTGGCGGGTGTTTGCAAACTCTAAGTCTGATGCTATCTCTCTATGTTTTTTAATTAGCTCGTAAGGCTCTTGCCATGACTGTACTGCATGTTTTAAAATTTCAAAAACAGCTATAAACTCTTCACTGCTCTGTCGTTCTACACTCTTCAAGTGAGCAGTTATGGCTGTTACCTGTTTGTCTATTAATTGGTTCTCATAAAATAGCTTGTGCATAATAGCTTCGCTGTCTACAAATATTGATTCGTAAGTTTTACTTTTAATACGTTTTCGACCAAAGAGAGTTTTTCCTTCCTCATAGCGTTTTGTATCTTTGGTCTTGATGTGCTCATACACGGTATCTGAGATAATTTGCATAGTGGACTCAATCTGTTCAAAAATCAGCTCTAGAGACTTAGAGTGCTTAAGGTAAATAGCGTCAAACGCTTTTAATATCTCACTCTCTTTTTTAACCAAAATCTCTATGAGACTATCATAAACACCGAGAATAGTCTCATATTCTTGTATCAAGATATGACAGACAGAGCTCAAGTCTTTTTTTATAGCATAAGCTTTAGAGGCGGTAGCCTGCGGTCTGATTGTTGTTTCTATGAAGTTAAGCACTTGGGTAATATTTGAGTTTTCCATCATCTTTAGATCATTTGAACTATCTTGGTGTTTAATACTCTCTATCTCTTTAGAGAATTTTGCAAAATCCTCTTTAAAAAATTCAAGATTATTAGCATTCTGGTGAAGATTACTAGACTTATAAAAGTCTTTTTGCAGAGAGTGAAGGGCACTCTCTATTAAAACCTCTTTTTGATTGACTCTGGAATCCAGTGCTTGTTTGGCAGAGATTGGAATTACCTCTGAGAAAAAAGATGAAAAACGCTCTTTGATATAGGAGACTGTTTTGTTTACATCAACGGGGTTGAACTTATCTTTTTGATTTAAAACACAAAGAGATTTATCTTTGAAGTTTTGTAAATACTCCTTTAGGACTTCAGACTCACTCTCTTTTCCGGCATTGTCAATAAGCGTTAACCAAATAAGACCATCCACATCACGGATGATTTTCTTAGTGACTTGTGTATCACTGAGAGATTGTGAGTTTAGACCCGGAGTATCCACAAAAGATATATCTTTTAAAATATCCATTGGTGCGTAGAGTGTAATATACTTTATATCTTCTACAGCTTTTCTCTGGTCGGTAAACTGTGATATCATCTCTAATGAGTGGTACTCGTTTGCTCCATTATGATAGCTTACTTTTAGTTTATACTCCTCACCATAATTAATGAAGTTGACTTTGGAGGTTACAGGGGTTATTCCTGTTGGTAGAACATCTTTAGAGAGCAGGGCATTTAAAAAGGTAGATTTACCGGATGAAAACTGCCCGACAATAGCTACCTCCATCGGATAATTGCTACGACGTAAAAGCTTATTAAAAAGTGCTTTTAATTGATCAGAAGGCAGGAACTTTTCATTTAATAGCGCTTTTTGTATACGTTTTATTTCACCGTTTATAGTCTCGTCAAATATTTCTTCTTTGAAAAACTGATCTTGATACTCTTGAACAATCGCCTTTAAATATTTCATATATTATACCTTTTGGCAATCAACTCTACGATTTTTATGCGTTCATATAGTTGTATAGACTTTTTGCTGCGTGAGGATTCATCTTCTTTTAAAAAAGCCATATGGTTCTCTAAGATGCTTTCACTTTGCTCTAATGTTTTTTCAATTGTATTAATTGGTTTTCTTAAGTTGGTAAAAAACTCTTCGAGAAGGCTCCTGCTTAGTTTTAGGGCTTTGTCTTTTATTCCTGTTTCTAAGTAGATAAATTCCTCTTTAATAATCTTTTTTATCTCATCATCAGTTTTATCTAATTTACTAAGAGAGACAGTTTTAAGAACTTTTGATACCCTCTGGATAAGAGTGGCAGTGTTGGCGGTTAAAAAGCCTTGTTTAAAGGCATCATCAAAAATAGTTTGATGATTAAAATCGCTGTAAATATCTTCATCTGTTTGCTTAATCTCGTCATATTGAAGTGTTATGACTTGAGAAATCTTAGACGATTTTTTTATGAACTTGTAACGATACTCACGAAGAATATCAACTAGACCATGTTTAAGAGCGCTCTCTATGATTCTAGTCTGGGCAGCTATCTGAGGCGTTTGTTTGTCTTTTTCAAGACTGTATCGTGTCTCATCCATAATACGTTGCCTGATAATAGTTTTAAGTTTTATAAGTTCATTTTCTAAAAAGTTTTGAAGTCTCTCAAGGTAGTTTGAAGCTTCTGCTTCATAGCCTTCTATTTGGTACTTCAATCGCTCTAATGTCTCTTGCTGGCGGTTTTTTTTAATTTTTAGGATAGATAGTTCTTCGTTGGTCTCATCTTCATTTTTAAACAAAAGTGAGCTTTCAAACTTCAGTTCTTGCAGTGCTTTATATATGACTTTGTTAAGACGGTTTTTAGCTGAGCGTATAATAAGTGAACTACGAGTATTGTGTTTTGAAAAAAGTGTCTCCTGCAGATAATCTTCTATCTCTAAAATTCCGCTTTTCTCGATGCTGTAGCCGGCATCTTCTGCCTCTTTTGCTTTGCCTGTTTTATGCAAAAGTGCCATCTTCCCTGATAGAGCTATAAAGTGAAGATTTTTAAGAATAAACTCTAGTTTGGAGCTGCCCTCTTGTTCATTTAGTTCGTTTGATATGCTATGTTTGGTATATTCAATCACCTCTTCAACATCTTTCCGGCTTACCATATCTGTGCGTGTAATTACAATTAGAACCTTAGTGATATTTTGATATAAGACAGAGTCTATAATAAACTCTATATCTTTTTTAGTCGCACTTTGGCTTACGTTCATGAGATGTATCATCAAATCGCACTTAGATAGATACTCTTTAGTTATCTCTTCGCGTTGAATAACTATGTCATCAAGACCCGGCGTGTCAACAATTTCTATGCCATCTTGTAAAAAAGGCAGAGGGTAACCCAGCTCCACATGTTTTACTAAATTGCATTTTTTGTCACTTGAGCTCGCAGAAGTATAGTTGCTCAAACTATCTATATCTATCTCATCTTCACGAGATGTCTGCAGGATATAACTATCTATATTCTCTTTGAAATGTTTTTGGGTCTGTTTGACAAAATCAGCGATAGCCTCGATGCTTTTAGCACTGTTTTGTATATGTTGCCACTGATATTTATTCCAATATACTACCTTTGCTGAAGGAGCCTTGCTATATTTAACCACGGTGAGATTTGCAGTCTCAGGAATAACGTTTGTACCTAAGACCTCTCTTCCCATAAGAGCATTGAGCATAGTCGATTTACCGGCATTCATTACGCCAGTGATACCAATTGAAAATTTCTGATTCCTTAGATACTCTACAATAGCATCCAATTCATTAGTGGAGTCAATAACTTTTCTTAACTCATCTATATCCATTAAAACAGCTCGTCTGTCAATATGAAAATTTTCATCTGTCGTTTTATCAATAATCTCTTTGTTATTATTTTCATTGAAGCTTGATGGATCAAAAAGCGAGATTAATTTATCTAGGGATAGTTTATCTATAAGGCTCTCTTTTTGTAAGTAGACAAAGGAGTCATGCAGATGGCTTAAGGTACTTGCAGCTCTGCGTTCTGACAAATGTCTAATAATAGCATGCTGGAGATGATAAAGCTCATCCAAGGTCTCGATTTTTTGTTGTGTGAAGTGTCCTAAAATGTGTGGAAATTGCTTTAAACTAGCAACAGCTTCAAAAGTTTTTCGATTTAGTGATAAAAGAAGTGCAGAGAGTTCAAAAAGGGTTTCATTGTCTATTGTTTCATCTATTATCATCGTATCTTCAGCATCAAGATGGATGCCGTGATAGAGTAGAAAATAGTTATTTACTAAACTGATGAGTATCCTTTTTAATTGATTTTAAACTCTCTTAACTCATAAACTGTGAAGAAACCTCTTTTAGTATTGTTTCAGCTTGTAAAGATTCACCCTTATATTTTACTATCTTGACTCCATGGGCGTTCATTGTGTTTGCTGTATTTTTACACGCTCGTTTGACAACAATATAGTTGCATTCATCAAGAACTGTTCCCATTTTGTCGTGTTGTGCTATATGCTCGGCATCAGACTCGCCATGGTCGCATTGATGATCTTCATCATCATGTTCATGGTCTAAATCAGTTCTTGGGTTGCTCTTTATGGTGTTTAGCTTAAATGATCTGAACATTCCTGTTCCGTTCATATCGTATATAGCAAACTTTGGAGTATGTCCTGCATTAGAAAAAAAAGTTAAGCTCTCATCTTTTACCGGGATAGCGATTTTCATTATTTGTACCTTGGTGATTTTTAAGAAATTGTATCATTATTAACAATATTTAAAGTTTAAAACACCTCTATAACTTGAGAATTTGCAAACTACTTATTGTCGGTCGTTTCATTAAAGGTATATGACCTTACTTTACCATCACTGTTAAATCTTACAACCAGGTCTTTGGTGTCTGTTTCACCTATAACACGATAAGTATAATGACCATAAGTCCACATGACAATGCCATTTTCAATGCCCTTGCGCCAAGGCTGACCGAACATCGTTACAATGTCATTTTGCGTTGTTTTACCAATCTCAATTTTATGAACACGAGCAGCATTAAAATCACTGCCGATTCTGGCACATCCGCTTATTGTCAAGAGAGCGGCTACAATAATCAATCCCCAAAACATACCAGTTTTATTAGAACTATCTTTCATCAGTTATATCCTTTGCTGATACTAACAGATTATCAGTATCTATTTTTACAATGCTAACATAATATAGGTATGAAATAAATAATATTATCACTCTAGTAATTGCTTAAGTGTGAAAGTTGAGCTATCTCTATTAAATTTGATATGTAAGTGTATATTTAATGAATAATGGATACCATCTATATAAATGCCTTTGAAGTTTTTCTTAATGAAAAATATATCGTTTTGGGTGCGATGTATAGAGAAAATGTAAGCCAGATAGGTGCTAGATTTTTTTTGGAGGGGAAGTATGATGAAGCGGTTATGCCTTGGTATCTTGTTTTTTTACTCTGTGTTATTTGGGTCTGATATGGGAAAGGAACATCTCTTTGTTATATCAGGGGTGGTTGTCAACAGCAACAGCAGTCAGAAGATAGAAAATTTTATACAGATGATTGAAAACAAAAGTGGGTATAAGCTCAAACCTTTTTATGTAAGCTCTTACACCCGTTTGTCTGAGGTGCTTCGTCAAAACCCTGATGCACTTGGATGGACTTGCGGGGCTCCATATGTAGAAGATTCTCTCAAGGACGGTCAGCAGTTGATTGCTCTACCTTTGTTTAACGGGACGCCTACCTACAGCAGTTTTATAGTGACACGAAGAAGTGAAAAAGCCAACAGATTAAGTGATTTTAAGAACAGGGTATTCGCCTATTCTGATCTACGTTCAAACTCAGGATATGTAGCTCCGGCAACCATTCTTAAACGAGATGGTTTTGATATAAAAAACTTTTTCAGAGTCTCAATCAGCGCAGGTTCACATGAAAAAAGCATAGAAGCCATAAACAGAGGACTGGCAGATGTTGGAGCCATTGATGAGTATGTCTGGGTTGAATATACAAGAAAACGACCGCATCTAAAAGAAAAGCTCCATGTGATTGAGAGAGTCGGTCCATTTCCTTTCACGCCTATTGTCGCAGGTAAAGATGTGAATAAAAAGACAGTGTCTATCCTGCAAAAAACACTAGTAGGAATGGATAAAAAGGAGTTGATGACCTTTAAGAAGGAGTTCTCCCTTGATGGTTTTGTAGTCAAAGACAAAGCGTTCTTTGAACCGATTAAGAAGAATATGCTGCTAATAGGCGTTGATTTACCGGAGAAAAGGTAAACGATGATAAAGTGGATTATGTCATCTTTTAAAAGACAGATAATTTTTACACTTTTTACATTCATTTTAATTGTAGGTTTGGCCTCTATAACAAAACATTTTTCAGATGAAAAACAGCGGTTGGAGGCCATATTAGAATCTCAAGTCTCTCAGATGTCACATAGGTTTTCCCTCTCAATTTCAGAAAAGATTTTTTATAATAAGTTTTTTGAACTCTCTGATGATATCTTGAACCTTTATGACTATACCAATAAATCGGCATCCGACTTTGGTTCTTTGTTTAAGATAAAAAATATTGCGGTTGTAGATAAACAGGGAAAAATGGCAGGAAATTCCAATCCTATCAAGTTTCCTATCGGTATGATGTACAAAGAAAAGTTAATCAATAAGCAAGCATCACAATCAGAGTTGATATGGAACAAAGAACATACACTATTGCATCTTAAAACACCGGTTTATTTGAGTAATGAATTAGTAGGTCATGTTTTTATGAATATCGACCCTATATATTTAGAAAGAAGTGAGGATGTTCTTATTTATGATATTCTTTTGTTAAGCACTGTCTTTACTTTGTTACTTTTTATCTTTGCGTTTTTCTTTGCCAAGTGGATTGATAAACCTCTTTTTGAGGTCATAAAACAGTTGAGCAATATAGGTGAAGGTAAGATTGATTTTCCTTTTGCCTTAACGAGGAAGGATGAGTTTCATATCTTGGCAAAATCTATTAAAGATGTAGACAAACGTATTTATTTGCAAAAACAGGAGCTTTTAAGCATTCAAAAAGGTCTTGAAGATGCCGTAGAAGAACGCACCATCGAACTTAAGAAAAAAGCAGATAGGCTTACAGAAACTTTGGATAACTTGAAAAAAGCACAAAAGCAACTGATAGAAACGGAAAAAATGTCAGCCTTAGGAGGTCTTGTCGCCGGTGTTGCCCATGAGATAAATACTCCTGTCGGTGTCAGTCTAACGGGTATTACACATATAGAAAGAGACACTAAGATTGTTTTATCAGCAATGCGAGAGAATAAACTGGGTAAAAATGCCTTAAATGAATATCTAATGATGGTAGAAGCGATGTCTAACTCTATGCACCTTAGTTTACGCACTGCTGCACATCTTATTAGCTCATTTAAACAAGTTGCCGTTGATCAACACTCAGAAGATAGGCGAAGTATAGACCTAAAAGAGTATGTTGACGAGATTTTATTAAGCCTTAGTAGTGGATTAAAACATACAAAGATTACAATAGAAAACAGAGTTGATGAAAATCTCCTTATATATTCCTATCCAGGCATCTATTCTCAAATCTTAACCAACCTTATTATGAACTCAGTAATTCATGCCTTTGATGAAGAGGAAGAGGGAAAAATAATCTGCTATGGCTATGTTAAGGGAAAGAGACTTTTTTTTACATATGAAGATAACGGTAAAGGCATGGAAGAGGAGGTCAGGAAGAAGATGTTTAATCCATTTTTTACAACACAGATGGGGAAGGGTGGCTCAGGTTTGGGCTTAAGTATTATCTATAATTTAGTCCATCATAAACTAAAAGGTGATATAGAGTGTGTAAGTACCTTAGGCAAAGGTATGAAAGTTATAATAACAGTACCTACACAGGAGTTTAATTATGAGTGACGAACTATTTTTAATTGATGACGAACCTCAGAACAACAAGACATCTGAGAGTTGGAAAATCTTAGTTGTAGATGATGAAGAGTCAGTTCACACTATTACTAATGTTGCTTTGAGTAAGAAGATTATAGATAATAAAAAATTAGAAATTTTAAACGCTATGTCTGCAAAAGAGGCTAAAGTATTGTTACATGAACATGACGATATAGCCTTAGCCATTATCGATGTTGTCATGGAGACGCCAGAATCTGGTTTAGAGCTCATAGAATATATTCGCAATGAGATGAAAAACAAAACAATCCGTCTTGTTTTAAGAACAGGACAACCATCTCAAGCTCCAGAAGAACATGTCATAAACTTTTATGACATTAATGATTATAAGGAAAAAACGGAGCTCACTATACAAAAGCTTTATACACTGCTACGTACTTCCATTAAACAGTATACGCAGTTTAGAGAACTTCAAGACTCACGAGATGCAATTTATAAAAAAATGACGACCTTTGAGTTAACAGGACTTCCCAATAGAATGAAACTCAATGAGTGCTTGGATTTAGAAGGTAAAAAGTCATTAGTCTTGATTAATATTGATGATTTTTCTAGAATAAATGAAACGCAAGGCTTTGAGGTAGGCGATAAGTTACTTCAAGCTTTTGCTAAACATTTAGATGATAGATACAAAGAAAAAATGCAGATTTTTCACCTCAATAGTGATATTTTTGCACTTTTGTGTACCGAGTTGGATAAAAAAGATGTGCATGAGTGCATGAATGATTTAAAACTTTATGTGAGAAACCATCATTTTAATATTGAGTCAAATAGCTTTCATCTGACGGTCAGTATTGGAATTGTTTTACAAGAGAGTGGAAATATTATTCAAAAAGCAGAATTAGCAATCAAAGAAGCACGTAGTATTGGAAAAAATAATACACAGGTTTATGCAGATGATTTAAATATTATACGCACTATCCATTCTAACTCATTATGGTCGGAGCGTGTACACTTTGCGATAAAAGAGAAGAAACTTTTTGCTTATTTTCAGGCGATACAAAATTTTAATACTGGCAAGATTGAAAAGTATGAAGCCTTGGTGAGAATGGAGCACGAGGGAACGATATATACACCTGCAGACTTTCTTGAAGCGGCTATATTCAGTGGTCAAAGTTTTGATATTTTTCAAGTCATGTTTAAAAGCATTTGTCTTAAGGCTCAAAAATCTTATTTTGATTTTAGTGTTAATGTGAGTGAGTTTGATCTAAAAGATATAAACTTTGTCGACTTTATTAAACAAACACTTTTAGAATATGACGTTGAAGCAAATAGAATAACCTTGGAAATATTAGAATACAAAAGTATCTCCCATGAAAAAGGGCTAAAAGATATGATTAATGGGCTTCATGATTTTGGTCTTAAAATCTCCATTGATGACTTTGGCTCTCACTGCTCCAACTTCTCCCAACTGAATAACCTAGACATTGATTTTATAAAAATAGATGGAAGTTTTATTAAAAATATTGTTACATGTAAAGACTCACAAATTGTTGCACGTACTATAATAAAATATGCACATCAAAAAAATATACCTGTAATAGCTGAATTTGTTTGTGATGAAGATGTTTATAATTATGTAAAAGAGATGAATACGGACTATGCTCAGGGTTATTATGTTGGTAAACCAGATAAGGACTTAATGGAGTAGAAATAAAATTTAGATTATAAACTCTAGAATAATGCTGCGTTAATGTGATAAAATTGTTTTATCAAAATTAGTAAATTAAAGAAAAGGTTTATAAAGTGCTTAAGTATACTCAAATTTATAATGTATTTCAGCAAAGAAAAGACACGCCTTTATCTGAACATATATAAATAGGTGATATAAAATATGCCTTCAATTAAATTAGGACTTCTTTCTCCTCTGAGTGGAATTGTAGAAATATACGGTAAGGAAATTGTTTTAGCAGCTAAAATTGCCGTAGATGAAATTAACGAAGAGGGTGGTTTGCTTGGTAAAAAGCTTGAGCTTATTGTAGAAGATGATGGTAGTCTGCCGGACACTGCTGTCCCTGCTGCCTTTAAATTGATTGATGAACACAAGTGTAGTGCTATTATAGGTAATTTACTTTCAAATTCACGAATATCAGTCTCAAATTTTGTTAGTGATGTAAGAAAAGTTCCTCAATTAAATTTTTCTTTTTATGAGGGTGGAATTACAAGTCCTTATTTCTTTCATTTTGCTGCACTGCCTAATCAACAGATTGATTTGATGGTTCCATATATGGTTAAGCGGTTTGGATCAAAAATATTTTTTGCTGGGAACAATTATGAATGGCCACGAGGAAGTATTGAAGCTGCTAAAAATGTTTTAAAGGAGATTGGCGGTGAAATTGTAGGTGAATCATATCTTCCTATTGGTACAACGGAAGAAGATATTTATAAACTAATAGATAATGTATCAAAATCAGGAGCAGATGTATTTATTCCATATTTTGCTGGACAAGATCAGATCAACTTATTAAAAATATTTACAGAGTATGAATTAAAAGGTAAGATTGCCGTTGTTATGGGTCATTATGATGAAGAAATGGTTCAGTTTCTTGAGCCGGAAGTACGTGATGGGTTTTTTTCATCAAACACATATTTTATGACTATTGTAAATGAACAAAACGAACAGCTTAAAAGGCGTTTATTATTAGAACCAGATGTAAACGGTATTTGGCCGCAAGGCAATGGGGTAATAACTAATTTTAGTGAAGGTGCTTATTTATGTGTGAAGGCTTTTGCTCAGGCTGTAAATAATGCACAAAGCTTAGATACAAATCTGTTAATAGATGCATTAGAACAAGTGAAGATAAGAGGACCTCAAGGATTGGTCAAGATGGATAAAGATACGCACCATGCCTATGTAAATACTTATCTTTCACAATGTAATAAAGATGGATCATTTGATATTGTTGAGTCATTTGGATTGATTGAACCTAAGGTACCTAAAAGATATCAACTCGATAACTATCAACAACTTACAAGTATTTTAGATAAATCCATAAACAGTGCAGTTGAGAGTAATAAAAATATTAATAACAGTATGCTTGATATGGTTGACGTTCCAATCCTAACTACCGATTACGATGGCCATATTATTTATGCCAATAAAGTAATGATTGAACTTTTTGGATATTCTTATGATGAATTTATAGGTCTTTCGGTTCATCTATTGTTACCACCGGCTTTAAGAGAGATACATAAACAGCATATTGATAAATTTGTAAAATCAGATATAGTAAACTTAAGAATGGGTGAAAGGTCTGAAGTTGTTGGATACAAAAAAGACGGTACATATTTCAGTGCCGAGGCGAGTATTAGTAAAGTTGAAATAGAGGGAAAAAAACTTCTAGTAGCTACTATGATAGATATCACTAAAGAAAAAGAGAGTAAAGAACGACTTCAGTGGCAGGCTACGCATGATTCATTAACTTCATTAGCAAATAGAAAACTTATTACCCAGCGATTAGATAGTGCCTTAGAACGTTCTAAAACGAATGGAAACAATGTTGCATTACTTTTTATTGATATTGATAATTTTAAATTAATTAACGATACTTTTGGACATGATGCCGGTGATGAGTTGCTGATACGTGTAGGACAATTAATAACAAGAGCTGTTGGACCAGGAGATATTATAGGCAGATTAGCCGGCGATGAATTTGTGGTAATTAGTGAAAAGTTTGATGACACAAAAGTTATAGAATTGCTAGCTAAGAGAGTAAATGACAGTCTTCGTGTTCCAAGCATTTTTCATGGACAAGAGGTTTACACTACTGCGAGCATAGGTGTTGTTATTGGTCACGGAAATACTCATTTGGCAGAAGATATGCTCCGTGATTCTGATGCAGCAATGTATCTAAGCAAACGTCATGGCAAAGATAACTGGAATTTTTTTACAGATGAGCTTCACGATAGTGCAAGGAGAGAGATGGAAATTTCAAATGCTTTAAGGGGAGCACTTAATAAAGAAGAGTTTACTCTATTGTTCCAGCCTATTGTGTCAACTGAGACAGGAGCTATAAAAGGAGCAGAGGCACTTATACGCTGGAATTCATCAAACCTTGGTTTTGTCTCACCTGATGAGTTTATACCTGTATCGGAAAAAAATGGAACTATTATAATCTTAGGTAAATGGATATTTGAAGAGGCGTGTAAGTTCGCCAATGAGTTACAAACTCTTTACCCAATTGATACACCATATGTTTCTATAAATGTATCTACGGTTCAATTTAACGATACTCTTTTTGATGACTTTATGAATATCGCAGATAGATATAATATTCTTCCAAAAAATATTGTTTTAGAAGTTACTGAGACATCTCTTATGCATGATGTGAACACGAGTTCAGATATTTTAAATACTTTTTCTTCAAAGGGATTTAGTGTGGCAATAGATGATTTTGGTACCGGCTATTCTTCATTATTGCAACTCATTAAATTACCAATTCATAAAATAAAAATTGACAAGGCATTTATAGATGGCTTGAGTGTCAATAATGAAAGCAAGACTATTGTCACTGCTATTACTAAAATGGCAAAAGCACTTAACAAAAAAATAATTGCAGAAGGAGTTGAGCTAGATAATCAAGTTTTTGAATTACAAAGTTTACAAGTAGACTATATTCAAGGTTATTATTTTTATAAACCCATGACTAGAAAGCAGGTTTTAGAGAAGCTGGTTGATAATGTATGTGAAAAAATAAAAGCAACAAATAAAGTATATAAAATAATCTATGTTAGTAAGGCAACAAAAATGTTTGATATGAAAAATTTGAATAAAATAGTTGAAAAATCTAAATATAAAAATGCACAAAATGGAATCACAGGTTTTTTAATTAGCTCTAATAATGAGTTTGCACAGTACCTTGAAGGAGAAGAAAAAGAAGTAAAAAGATTATTAAAAATTGTCAAAAATAATAGATTACATGAACAATTAACAATTGTTGCCGAGTATAATGAAAAGAGTAGAGTTTTTAATGAATTTAGTCTTGGATTTTGGGAAATCAAAAGAGAAAATAATGATGAATTTAAATTATGGGATTTAAAAGATAGACCAGAATTTCTTAAACTTATTTTTGAAGCATTGGCAAAATAGTCACTAAAAGTTTACGACAAACCTCATAATAAAACTACAAAATTCTAGTAAAATAATTCGTGGCAGAGATATTAAAAGAAGTTATAAGTTCGTCGGTGAATGCTAAATTTGATAATTAACAATAAAGGCGATAAAAACTTTGCTATACTGTACTAAATCGCATTAGAACATATAAAATATTAAAAAAGAGGATTATCAATGGCTAAAACAAACTACACTTATGAAAAACGGAGTCGTGAGCTGGAAAAACAGAAAAAAAAAGAAGAAAAACGTAAGAAAAAGCTAGCCCAAGGCAATGATACAAGTGACTGTAAATAATTCTGTGTCAATAAGATAAAATATTGAACACAGAAGGAAGAACAGATGAAGATGGAAATAGATGTTACAGGTTTTAACAGACTTACAACAAAGATGAGTTATGGATATTCTTAAGTTTAGGACACTTACTAAAACTACTATATATGGGTATCTAAAATGCTCAAAATAAATGGACTATGCCGATACGTAATTGGAGTTTAACAGTATTAGTTTAATTTACTTAAGCCTATAAAGAATTATATAACTTTTTCAATTACCATGTATTATTGTGATACAATGAATCTAATATCATAATACTTGATCTGTATTTGACTTCGTTTTTATAATTCTTTAAAAACACATGAACTACACATAAAGCCTAGATCTACTCGAATTAACATTAACAGATTTTTGTTAGGCTTTTTCACGATGCACTTTTTATCAATAATTGATGTACTCACCCTAAGGAAAATCACTATTAGCACAGACATAAATAAAACTGAAAATAAAAAGCAGACTTTAAATCTTGAAAGTTGAAAAAAAAATGGTTATATATACAGTAGGTACATTTGATTTATTACATGTTGGGCATATTGCTTTACTTGAGTATTGTAAAACATTAGGTGATGTTGTAGCAGTTGGTGTTGCTTCAGATAGTGTTGTAAATTCCTATAAACCAAATATACCTGTCATTGAGCTAGAACAACGAGAAGAGATGCTAAAGGCTTTACGTTGTGTTGATATTGTACGCCCATACCATGAACTTGAATATGTGTCAGCTTGTAGAGAGTTAAATGTAGATATTTTTGTAATAGGTGGAGACTGGGGAAATAAGACCCACAATATTGAGGTAGAAGATTATTTAAGATCAATGGGCAAAAAGATTGTACAAGTAGTTTATAATCCAAGAACCTCCTCAACTAAAATAAAACAGGATGTTATAGCTCAATTTCATAAGGGTAGAGATATTGAAACAGCTATTATATAAAATCATACAAATAAAGAATATTCAAGAACAATATTATAAGGATAGTTATGACAATAGAAACTAAAAAACAACCTATTATAATTTCTTACGTGAAGGACCTTCCTAACTTATTTTCACTTGCAGGATTAGCTTGTACAGTATTAGCCATTTATTTTAGTATTTTAGGTGTTTATTATGCAGCAATGATTGGAATGATTTGGGCAGTAGCTTTTGATTGGGCCGATGGACTTGTTGCGAGAAAAATGAAAGGAAGGACTGGTGACGACCGAGCTTTTGGGGGACAACTTGATGTTTTAATTGATATAGTCAGTTATGGAGTTGCTCCTGCTATTCTTTTAATGAGCTATGGAAAATTTGAACCTATATTTTTAATAGGAGCGTTTATTATCCTCGCTGCTAGTGCTATACGCTTAAGTTATTTTTCTACATTTGGATTATCTGGAGATAAGTATACAGGACTTGCACTTGATAACAATAGTATCATACTTGTTTTTGTATTTATATTTGAAAGTTTTGTAAGTGAGGGAATGTTTACTAGCATTCTTTACATTAGTACTATGGTACTTGCTACATTAAATGTATCTCAAATAAAAACACCTAAACTTTCTTCAAATCCAATTAATGTTTATATACTGGCAACTTATACTATCGGGATAACTGGCATCTATGGTTGGAAACTCTTGTAGGTGTATTTGGTTGAAATTTTAGAGTTACCATTATGTAACTGAATGTAGCTGACACGGAATTTTAAATGCTCTCTATTTTTAGATTATCTCTTTGGCTTTTCTTTTACTCTTATCATTAGTTGAGTCTTTCTATCACCTAGGTACTCCATATCAAATAGGTCTAATGCCTTGATGAGATCGCCTATTTTCTTAAAACCATAGTTTACTTGAGAAAAAGAAGAGTTTTTTCTTATATACATGGACATATCTTTAACATCTGCCCATCCTTGCTCATCTGCCGTTATTTCAACGCCTTGCTTAAGCAAATTGATAAGTTTATAGTCTTTTCGTATATCATAGTTGTTCCCAACGTAATTAGTAACTGTTTGATGATGGTTATTTGTAGCAACATCTTCAACTGTTGCATCATTTTGTAAACCACTTAATTTTTCAACATATATAAATTGGGAGCATGCATTTACAAACGCCATAGGGGTTTTTGATTCTCCATACCCATAAACAGTCAATCCATCAGATAATATTCTTGTAACAATAGGAGTAAAATCACTATCACTTGTTATTAAAACGACTGCTTCAAGGTCTTTTGTATAAAGAATATCCATAATGTCGATTATCATAGCTATATCAGTAGCATTTTTCCCTTTTGTGTAAGCAAATTGCTGAATAGGTTTAATGTTGTAATCTTGTAAAATATTTTCCCATCCGTAAAGTTTTTTATCTTTCCAATCCCCATAAGCTCTTCTAATATTTACAGTTCCATACTGCGACAGATCATCAAATATACTTTCTATATATTTAGAGCTTACATTGTCACAATCTATAAACATCGCGATGTTGTGCTTATGCTGCTTTTTCATTTTAGTTCCTAATTAAATTCAAATTATGTTTATCCATTGTTCATATTGTACATAAAATATGGAAAGTTTGTTAGCATGTATTGATTATTTGATTTTTTGAGATTGTAAAATCCACTGGCTGAAATATCTTTATGTAAACTGACTCTGTTAATCAGAAACATTTAATTTTTAAAACAATAGAATGTAACACATCATAAAAGGAATAGATTATGTTTGAACATAGAAATAGACTTTATATGCTTTCAGAAAATAAGCCACTTTATGAAAAGATATGTGCACTTCATGCTGATATTAAAGATAGTTTTCCATTTATAGTAAGAGTAGCTGTTGCCATATATGACCCTAAAACAAAGGTTTTAAAAACTCTTTTACATAGTAGTGGCTCTGACAACCCACTTGATCACTATCAAGCATCCCTTGAAGGTGTGGCATCATTACAATTACTTTATGATAATAAAATAATTCGTATTGTTAATGATTTGGATAAATATTTAAACAATCAAAATGAACATAGTAAAAAAATAAAAGAGCAAGGCTATAAAGCAAGCTATACTATGCCTATCTACAACCAAGGAGATTTCATAGGTTTTATATTTTTTAATGCGAATAAAAAAAATGTTTTTACTAAAAGTGTTATCTCGCAAATAGACCTTTATGCAAATATACTTTCTTTGATGATTGCTAATGACTTAAGCACTATTCAAACACTAACTGCTGCTATAAAAACAACAGGAAATATCGCACATGTCAAAGATCCAGAAACAGGTGCGCACATAGATAGAGTATCCTACTATAGTAGAATAATAGCAAATGCATTGGCAGATAAATATGAACTAAATGACAGATACATCGAACATATTTTCATGTTCGCTCCACTACATGATATTGGTAAAATTGGTATACCTGATAATATTTTGCAAAAACCAGGACCCTTAAATGAAGATGAGCGTAAATCAATGAACACGCATACTACAAAAGGTGGTGAAATTATTACTAACCTTATAAATAATTTTGGTCTTGTAAATTTTGAAGATGTAGATATTTTATATAATATAGCCAAATACCATCATGAAGCAATAGATGGGAGCGGATACCCTAAAGGTATTAAAGGCGATGAAATTCCATTAGAGGCAAGGATTGTAGCTGTTGCAGATATTTTCGATGCTCTAACTAATGCTCGATATTATAAAGAAGCTTGGAGTAATGCAAAATCTATAGAAGTGCTTAATAAGTTATCAGAAGAGAAGTTAGATAAAGATTGTGTTAATGCCTTGATTGAGAATATGGATAAAATAGAAATAGTTCAAAAAAAGTTTTCAGACATATAATAATAGAATAGGGTAATACCCATTTTCAAGTTTTCTAGGATAGATATGATTTCAATCAAGTATCTTCATCAAGTACAGGCACTTTTACTTTCCGACATCCTTTTCGCGCATAGGTTAGCAATTAAGATTGCATCAAAATAAAATAATTAAAAAAAATATTATATAATAATAAACTTATCAAAAGTAAAGTTGTATTTATATACACTCTGTTATGATAAATATTTTTAGTAATTTCAAAATTTCTTTTTCATATCAGCTTATTTTTATAATGCTAGTGCTCATAATATCTGTTGTTTCTATTATTACACATAACTTTAACAGGGGCTACACAATGACAACAAAATATGCACCTCTCATAGATGCGGCGATGGAAATCAAGCTAGAAGCCACAACAGCACACCTTTGGTTTGAAGAGATTATGAGCGGAGATAGAGATGAGAGTATCAAAAATGTCATTCTTGGAATAGAGCGCTCCGCCTGGTATGTAAATGCTATGCTTAAAGGCGGACACAATAACGAAGGCACCTTTGAAGTAGTAAAGGATAAAATTTTAATAACAAAACTCAAAACAATTTTGACAGAACTTAAAGAGTTTAAAAAACTTACAGATGAAAGATATACAAACTTTGCTAAATCTGGTTCTGGTAGTTTAGCAGATAAAGAGTATGATTCTGTTTTTAATAAGCTTATAGAAAATGCTGACGAAATAGAGACACAACTTCAAAAAGTTATACTTGTTGAGTTAAAAGCATACAAAACGACATACTACATACTCTTACTTATTTTTCTTATTCTTACCCTTATTATTTCATTTACACTACTCAATTATGAAAGAAAGATTAGAGAACTTTCTATGAAAGACCCTCTTACGAAACATTACAATCGTTTATATATGGAAAATATTTTCGACATTGAACTAGAAAGAGCCAAAAGATACGGAAAAGCTTTCTCAATAATATTTGTAGATATTGATTACTTTAAAGATGTTAATGACAAATTTGGTCATAGTGTTGGCGATACTGTTTTAAAAGAGATTTCTAATATTTTTAAATCCAATATTAGATGTGTAGATACAATTGCAAGATGGGGTGGAGAAGAGTTTATAATAATATGTCCGGAAACTGATATAAAAACAGCGGAAACTATAGCTGATAAATTAAGAAGAGCCGTAGAGTCATATAAAATAAAGCTTGTTGGATATAAGACATGTAGCTTTGGTGTTTCTCAATATTGTACTGAAGACGAACAGGTTAGTAAAACAATAGAAAGAGCTGATAATGCCCTCTATGAAGCAAAAAATGGCGGTCGAAACCAAGTAGTGTCAAAATAAGACTTATATAAATTTCAGATGTATAGTTTTTAGTTTTTGGGGAGGCTTACACATCAAGGTTCCCTAAATAGGGTCAGACCCCATTATCGACCCCATTATCGCCATTATCAGGCTGGAGAATTTAATTTATTCTTTTGGAAACATAAACATTTCTAGTCTATCCATATTTCCTTTATCTGCTTCTTTTAATGCTTTAATATATTCACTTCTGTCATCATTTATATCAACCAAATTATCATTACCCCAGTCTAATGTATCATGCCCGTGTGAAGCTAACCATATATCGGTTACAAGTCTCGCCCATCTACCATTACCATTTGGAAATGGATGTATTAATACTAATATATGATGAAGCTTAGTTGCTGTTTCTTTATAATCCCAAAATTCAGTCCAAGTCTTTAAGTCATCCATTAACTGATATAACTTGTGTTGGATTTTATTTGCTTCAACACCTATGGAAGTTTGTGTAGTTCTATAAGTTCCTGCCCAAGTCCAAACATTACTCAACATATCAACATGCAGCTGTCTTAAAAATGGCTCATTAAACTCTATTTTTTTTGTTTCTTCCGGTACTAATAAATATTTAAAAAATGCTTTTGCTATGTTTTTAGCTTCTTCAGAGTCAAGCTCAGACCTAGTTGTTATCTTTGGTATAAGATCAGAAATATCATCAAGTGGAGTTTCACCTTCTTTATCGAATTTAATCATCCCCAAACTGCCGATTTTGGTATTTGTTTAACAGCTTTAATTGCATTACTCATAATATATTTTACTGTTTCATTATCGGGTGATTGGTCTTCAAGAGCTGATGTTTTAAGAATTTTTTTTACCATCTCTTTTGCTTTCTTCTCTACTTGCCTTTTATACATTTGTTTAGTTGAGAGTTTTGTTTTAGTTTTGACCTCAAAAGAGTATCCAAGTGAATCAGCAATTTTTTCAACACTATCAAATGATGTATTGTGCCCTGAAAAAGTTCTTTTAACTGTTGCAATACTAACACCAGAAATTTTTGAAATATTATCGTTTGATATTTCCATTTCTTTTTTTCTGATAATTAAATCTTTAATAATAATTTTTCTTAGCATAATGACTCCTTAAAGGTATCAAAAAAGACACCTTGTCTATAACTAATAGTATCAAAATAGATACTTTTTGTCAATTCAATCATAATTATTATCTAAAAACATATAATCAGAATAATCTATTCTCAAGGTTCCCTAAATAGGGTCAGACCCCATTATTCATTATTAAAGAGTATTCTCAACCATATCCATAACTATATGAGGATAATTCGCTTGGCGATTTTGAAACAGCAAAATATTAGGTTTTTGAATCACACCTTCATCTATATTAATAGCAAATCGAATGGTTTCATCTTTTTGCCAATCTTCATGACCTGCCATAACGGTCTCTAAATGGACAATAAGCGCCGCTGAGATTGATCTTGTAGCACTTTCCCAAAGATAGTTAGGGGTATGGTCTACAGCATAATAATCTATCTTTCCCACTTTAAAAATCGGTTCTTTAAATGTGGTCGGTTTAGCAAAATAAAATCCCATTCCCTCATCACAGCTTACATCAATTATAAGACAGCCATCCTTAAGGCATGACGCTTCTTCTTCTATAACATAGTCAACAGGATTGTCAGGCTCCTGATATGTTCCGTTTATAATAATATCTGATGCGCTTATAAGATTACGCAAAGGACGTCTACTACCATCGTGTTCAACTACAATCATACGTGCTTCATCTTCTTTTCCAGGAAGGATAGTCACATAATCACAGTCTAAAACTTCTTCTCTTACCTCGTAATTAGGTCGCTGAATACAGATGGTAATATCTCTGAATCCATGAGCTTTAAGCGCATAAATAGCCCCACGGCTGACTGCTCCAAAACTTAAAATCATCACTTTGCGCTGGTTTCCGTAGTGTCCATCTATCCCTTTGAGTTGTAGGGCATGAAGTACTGCACAATATCCAGCCATTTCATTGTTCTTGTAAAAAGTATGTCGCCCAATCTGTCCTTGGGGACCCCATATAAACATATCTTCAAATGCGATGAGAGTATGCTTACGATCTATGGCTATTTGAGTCATTTCTCTTTGTTGTACACAATGTGGATAACCCCACAATATTGCACCCTCTCGAAGCTCTTGCAAATCAGCAGGAACTGGCTTGGCTATAATGACGGTTTTAGAGTTGGTTAATATTTCACTACGAGAGGCAATACCACCTGACATCTTTGCTATAACTGAATCATCAATATCAAACAGTTTTCCATAACCCTCTTCAAATATCATCTGAGTTCGTATATGTTCTGGAATACGCTTTAAATGTTCTGGGTGGATTGGCATACGTTGCTCATCTTCTTTTTTTGAAGTCCCGATGACTCCTAATGTAAATGTATTGATAGTGTTCCTTTTTTTGTAGCCATCATGGTGTGCGATATCATAAAGAATATTTAGCAGCCCAATGGACCTGTTTTTCACGATTGAACAATCTTTTGTGGAGCAATGTACTGAGTCGTGTCAATGACGTACAGTGAAACTTCTGCTTTGTGCAGAGAGAGAAAAAAGAGAGAAAAAAACTATCAGAGTATCCATATACTCAATGTAGTTGTTACCAGTATACCCGTTTGTTCTTATGTAAGAGCTACTCTATTTTCGCTAATGTGCAGAGAAGGATTTACATAATGTTTGACTACTAGGTAGCTAAACATTTATATTTTATTGTATTTTGATGATAATTAAAATATTAAAAAAGAGATTATTTTATAAATGAAGAAGAGACTTCTCTTAAAACTGCATCAGCTTGTGAAGCATCACCGCTATACTTTACAATCTTTACACCATGTTCATTCATAGTATTTGCTGTATTTTTACATGCACGTGTTACTACAATATAGTCACACTCATCCAATACTACTCCCATTTTGTTGTGTTGTGCTATATGCTCAGCATCATTACCATCATGAGCACATGAATGGTCTTCATCATTATCGTCTATATCTGTTCTTGGATTATTTTTTATAGTATCCGACTTGAATGATCTAAACATTCCCGTTCCATTCATATTAAATATTGCAAACTTTGGAGTATGTCCTGCGTTACCAAAAAATTGTAAATTTTTATGATGAATATTCATAGCAATTGTTTTTAGAGTTGTCGATACTAAGACAAATCTGCGACCAAAAATCACAAATCTTCTGGTTCTCAAATAACCATAGAAAGTATTTAAGAGGATAGAAAGCCGAAGATTTTTCTAAAGTGCTAGCTTTAAGCGTAAGTCGTATACAATGCATACAAGACGATACGATTAAAAAATTTGAATCATAGGAGAGATTATGGCAAAAGGTAAAGATACTCAAAAATCAGTTAAGAAAGCACCAGCAAAGACTTTAAAAGAAAAGCGCAACGACAAAAAACTTAAAAAAGATCAAGGTTAGGATAGGATTATTAGTGGCTAAAACAAACTATAGTTATGCAAAACATACCCGTGAGTTGGAAAAAGAGAAAAAAAAAGAAGAGAAGCGTAAGAAAAAATTAGCTCAAAAGAGTGATGAAACACAAGAAGAAGATACAAATACTGCAGAAAAATAAAATATGAATACACCTAAACCACAAATCTATTTATTTACAGATGGAAGTGTTAATCCTCAGAGTGGAATTGGATTTGGAGCTTATTTACTTTTAGATAAATTAGAGTTTTTTCGTGATGAACTAGAAAAAAAAATCAACATTAAGAAGTTTTACAATACTTCCTCAACAAAATTAGAATTAGAGACACTTTTATGGGCTTTAAGTGACATCAGTTTAAAAAACTTTAAAATATTAGTTTATACAGATTGCCAAAATATTATAGGTCTCAAAGGAAGAAGAGACAGATTTGAAAAGAATAACTATATGACTAGTAAAGGCAGAGTGATAAAAAATCATGAACTATATAAAGATTTTTTTAAAAAATTAGATATCTTAGATTGTGAATTTATTAAGGTAAAAGGTCATAAAAAGACATCTGTAAAAAATGAAATAGATGAAATTTTTACTCTTGTTGATAGAGCTACAAGAAGGGCTCTTCGGGAAACTATTTAGATATTATTGGTGGTTTATGATGGACAAATCTGCGACCAACTTCACAATAAAACTACAATACTCCGGTTTTATGACCGGCGAGATATAAAAATATAGACATAGGTTTAGCTTGTTGAAAATCCATGTAAGTATCGTAAATAAGGGGATTGTGTAAAAAAATGGTGGACCCTCAGAGATTCGAACTCTGGGAGGTATGACCCTCGCTGGTTTTCAAGACCAGTGCATTCGACCAACTCTGCCAAAGATCCACGTTTGTAGTAAAAAAGTAATTATATAATTGGAGGTGCCACCCAGATTTGAACTGGGGATAGCAGCTTTGCAGGCTGCGGCCTTACCACTTGGCGATGGCACCAGTCAATTAATTTTCAATGGTGCCCGGGGCCGGACTTGAACCGGCACAGTATTGCTACCGGGGGATTTTAAGTCCCCTGCGTCTACCAATTTCGCCACCCGGGCATTGGGTGTTTATCAACAATTTATAATTTAAAATGGAGCGGGAAACGAGGTTCGAACTCGCGACCCCAACCTTGGCAAGGTTGTGCTCTACCACTGAGCTATTCCCGCATATCTTTCACTTGCATTTTGTAAGTGAGCCGGAATTATAGCCGTTTTATTTTCATTTGTAAAGAGTTTTTGTAAATAAATCTAAAAAAAATGGTATAATCGCATTTATAATAAAGATAATAATTATGTACAAGGATTTCAATGAGAAGTGATACTATAAAAAAGGGCTTTGACAAGGCTCCTCACCGTTCACTGCTTCGAGCTACAGGGCTTAAAGATGAAGATTTTGATAAGCCGTTTATAGGGATAGCTAACAGTTACATAGATATTATCCCTGGACATTTTTTCTTACACGAGTATGGCGAAATAGTAAAAGAGGCAATTCGTGAAGCCGGTGGAGTTCCATTTGTCTTTAATACTATCGGTGTTGATGATGGTATTGCTATGGGTCACGACGGTATGCTTTACTCTTTACCCTCTCGTGAGATAATAGCAGACTCTATAGAGACTGTCATGAATGCTCATAAACTTGATGCAATGATATGTATTCCAAATTGTGACAAAATTGTACCGGGTATGATAATGGGAGCACTTCGTGTTAACGTACCAACCGTATTTGTTTCAGGCGGTCCTATGGCTGCTGGACATAAAAAAGATGGTACACCAATAGATTTGGCAACCGCTTTTGAAGCTGTAGGTCAACATGCAGAAGGTAAAATGACAGACGAAGAGTTGTATGAGATAGAGTGTGAAGCTTGTCCAAGCGGTGGAAGCTGTTCAGGAATGTTTACGGCAAACTCTATGAATACTCTTTGTGAAGCTATGGGTATAGCACTTCCAGGAAACGGAACTGTTTTAGCTATGACTCCTGCGCGTATAGAAATGGTAAAGAAAGCTGCTGCGAGAGTTGTTGAGATGGCTAAGGCTGATGAGAGTAAATATAATCTGCGTAATGTCTTAAATGAAAAAGCTGTTCACAATGCCTTTGTTGTAGATATGGCTATGGGTGGAAGCTCAAACACTGTACTTCACATGTTAGCTATAGCAAGAGAAGCAGAGGTTGATTTTCCTATTGAAAAAATAAATGAGATAGCTGATAATGTGGCACATATTGCTAAAATTTCTCCATCATTAACAACTGTTCATATGGATGATATTGATAAAGCTGGCGGTGTTAATGCGGTTATGAAAGAGGTGAGTCGCAGAGGCGGACTTCTTTATCTTGACAATCCGACAGTAACCGGTGAAACTCTCGGTGAAAGAATAGCAGATGCTCATATTTTAAATGAAGCAGTAATTCATACAAATGAGAATGCTTATTCTCAAGTTGGCGGACTTTCAATCCTTTTTGGAAACCTTGCTACTGAAGGTGCGGTAGTTAAAACTGCCGGTATTGACCCGTCAATGAGACAGTTTAAAGGTTCTGCAATTTGTTTTAATTCTCAACCAGAAGCAATTACCGGCATAATGAGTCATAAAGTTAAAGCCGGTGATGTTGTTGTTATCAGATACGAGGGTCCAAAAGGCGGTCCCGGTATGCAAGAGATGTTAGCACCGACTGCACTTATTCAAGGAATGGGTCTTGGCAGCAGTGTTGCACTTATTACTGATGGTCGTTTCAGTGGAGCTACGAAAGGCGCAAGTATTGGACATGTCTCTCCTGAAGCTGCAGAAGGCGGTCTAATTGCTTTTATTGAAGATGGTGATGAGATAGAGTTAGACACAGACAAGCATCTCTTAAAACTCAACGTCAGTGAAGATGAGATTGCAAAAAGAAAAGCAAAATGGAAACCTTATAAAAATGAGGTTACATCGAAGTGGCTTAAAAGATATCAATTATTAGTTTCAAATGCTTCAAACGGGGCAGTTTTAAAAACTGAATTATAAAAAGGAAAATTATACGTGAACGCTATTGCAATAAAACATAATGATGAAATAATTGACTTACAGACTGCGAAAGAGCTTGGGTTTGAAGGGGAGCAGATACTTCTTGACAACTCAGGTGACTCTTTGGAAGTTCTTCGTCACTCAACAGCTCACCTTATGGCTCAGGCTATAAACTCATTGTACCCTGATGCAGAGTTTTATGTCGGACCGACTGTAAAAGAGGGTTTTTACTATGACTTTAAAACAGAATCTGAAATAGGTGAAGGCGATCTAAAAGGTATAGAAAAGCAGATGCTTTCATTTGCTAAAAAGAAGTATGAGATTGAAAAGTATGAGATCTCTATGGATGAGGCAAAAGAGAAGTTTAAAGATGACCACCTTAAATTAGCTGTAATGGAGCGCATCCAGAGTGATAGAGTTTCTATCTATAAGCAGGGTGAGTTTGAAGACCTCTGCCGTGGTCCACATCTGCCTAATATTGGTCTCATTCGATACTTCAAACTTACTAAGATTGCCGGTGCTTATCTTGGCGGTGACTCAAAAAATGAGATGCTGACTCGTATTTACGGCATAGCATTTGCAGACAAAGAGTCGTTAAAAGCTCACATGGATATGTTGGCAGAAGCTGAAAAACGAGACCACCGTAAGATTGGTGCTCAAATGAAAATGTTTACATTCCGTGAGGAGGTTGGTGCTGGTTTTCCTATCTGGCTCCCAGCCGGCGGAAGACTGCGTGCAAGACTGGAATCTCTTCTTTTCAAAGCACATCGTAAACGTGGTTATGAGCCTGTTAGAGGTCCGGAAATGCTTCGTTCGGATCTGTGGAAGACATCCGGTCACTACCAAAATTATGGCGAGAATATGTACTTTACAAATATTGATGAGATAGAGTTTGGTGTAAAACCAATGAACTGTGTCGGACATATTAAAGTATATGAGGAGGATCTGCACTCATATAGAGACCTGCCTTTGAAGTATTTTGAGTATGGCGTTGTCCACCGTCATGAGATGACCGGAGCACTTCATGGACTTTTCCGTGTTCGTGAGTTTACTCAAGATGATGCACACATATTCTGTAGAGCTGACCAGATTGAAGAGCAGATAATAGAGGTTGTTGATTTTGTAGATAGAATCATGTCAACTTTTGAATTTGATTATAAGATGATGATTTCCACTAAGCCGGAAAAAGCGGTTGGCAGTGATGAAGTGTGGGAAGTTTCTACACATGCACTGAAAAATGCAATGGACAAGAATAGCCTCCCTTATGAGATAGATGAAGGTGGAGGAGCTTTTTACGGTCCTAAAATCGATATTAAAATTACAGATGCAATCGGACGTGAGTGGCAATGTGGTACAATACAGTTAGACTTTAATTTACCTGATAGATTTAAGCTTGAGTATAATGGTGAGGATAACGACAAAATTCAGCCTGTTATGATTCATAGAGCAATTTTAGGTTCTTTTGAGCGTTTTATTGGTATATTAACGGAGCATTATGCTGGAGAGTTTCCAATGTTTATCGCTCCTACTCAAGTTGCAATCGTTCCAATCGCCGAGCCACACAACGATTACGCTAAAGAGTTGTCAGATAAGCTAATAGATCTAGGGGCAGACAGTGAAATCTACTCTAAGAATGATTCTTTAAATAAAAGAGTCAGAACAGCAGAAAAAACAAGGGTGCCTATGGTGATAGTCATAGGTGATGAAGAGGTTGAGTCTCGCACGGTCGCAATCCGTGACCGCAGAACAAGAGAGCAATATAATTTAAGCGAAGATGAATTCTTGAAGCTTATACAAACTAAAATAAATGAGGTAAATTTTTGAGTAAAAAAGACCGTGTCATAATGAATGACGATATCCGTGTACCAGAAGTGCGTTGTAATGTAGATGGAGCAGAATCTTTAGGAATTGTTTCTACTGATGAAGCTATGGAAAAAGCAAATGAGTTAGGATTAGATTTAGTTTTAATTGCTCCAGACGCAAAACCACCAGTTGCAAAAGTTATGGATTACGGTAAATACAGATACCAAGAAGAGAAAAAACAGAAAGAACAGAGAAAAAATCAAGTAAAAATTGATGTTAAAGAGATTAAGTTGTCTGTTAAAATTGCAGATAATGATATTGCTTATAAGGTCAAACATGCACGAGAGTTTTTAACTCAGGGAAAACATGTAAAATTTCGTGTCTTTTTAAGAGGTCGTGAAATGGCTAACCCAGAAGCCGGCAAAGAAGTTCTTTTAAAGGTATGGCCTATGGTTGAAGACCTTGGAACTATGGATAAACCACCTAAATTTGAAGGTCGCTACTTCAACATGTATGTTATTCCGAACAAGCAGTAAAAGAGTTTAATTCTTTACTGTTTCAGTTGAGCCTTTGCATATCTCTCAAAAAGAATAGGGATAATTACAAGGCTTAAAACTGCAGAACTGACAACTCCTCCAATCATCGGTGCAGCAATTCTCTGCATAACTTCACTCCCAACACCATCTATATACATAATAGGCAGAAGTCCGGCTAGGATTGCAAAAACCGTCATCAGTTTTGGTCTTACCCTTTTAACTGCTCCCTCATATATTGCATCGTTTAACTCTTTAATACCGAAACTCTCTTTGAACTTCTCTTTAGCTTCATGTACAGACTCCTGTAGATAGACAATCATAACTATAGCTGTCTCTGCCGCAACACCAAGAAGAGCTAAAAAGCCGACAATAACAGCAATACTCATATTGAAATTCAGAATATCTATATATATCAAACCGCCTAAAAGTGCAAAGGGCAGAGTGAAAAAGACTATAAATGTAGGCACTAATTCTTTAAGTGCGAAAAATATAAGAATTAATATTAGAATCAATACAGCAGGAACAATCCATACAATTTTTTGCATTGCAGAATCGAGATACTCACTCTGTCCTGCCCATTCAATATAGTATCCTGATGGCAGTTTAATATTCTTTAACAGCTCTTTGGCACCTATTTTATACTCGCTAGCACCTATCTTCTCCTGAGGGGTTATATATATAAATGTAACCGGTGCCGCCATCTCACTCTTAATTACGGAAGAGCTCTCTTTATAATTTATTTTTGCAAAAGTTTTTAGAGGCATAAAGCCAAGAGAGGTCTTTATTTGAATCTCTTTTATACTGTTTATGTCTCTTCTCTCCTCCTCTTCATAGCGCATAGTGATTGGGTATCTCTCAAGTCCTTTGTAGAGCGTTGAGACTCGCATTCCACCGATTGCGGTAGATACATAATCTAGAAGATAATCTTTTGTAATATTATATCTATCAAGAGTTGTTTCATCTAAGTCGATATCTATATAGTACCCGGCACTCGCTTGGTCAGCAAATACTGAGAGGGTTTTATTGTAATCTCTTAAAACGTTTTCTATCTTTTTACCGTATTTTTGTAGTCCCGCAGCATCTTTACCGTACAGTTTTATGCCTAGCGGAGTTCTTATACCGCTTAAAAGCATGTCAATACGCCCTCTAATCGGATAGGTCCAAGAATTTACAAGACCGGGTACCTGCAGAGCTCTGTCCATTTCATTCATAAGTTTTTCATAAGTCATTCCAGCCCGCCACTCGCTGCGAGGTTTAAAGGATATAATTGTCTCTATCATCCCAAGCGGAGCAGGGTCGGTAGCAGAGTTTGCTCTACCGCCTTTGCCAAAAACAGTTTCAACCTCAGGGAAGCTTTTAATAATTGCATCTGTTTTTTGAGTTAAAGCCTTACTCTGATCTACGCTGGTTCCATAAGGAGTCACAGGCATATACATGACACTCTGCTCATTCAGCGGAGGCATAAACTCCCATTTTAGACCTTTGTAGAGTGGATACATATATCCAAGAGCTGCGACTACCGCTATGAGTAGCAGGTATTTCAGTTTAAGTCCATAAACTATGATTGGATGATAAAGCCAGATAAAAAAGCGGTTTATTGGATTCCTGTTTTCACTTAAAATTTTTCCCCTTACAAAGAAGAGCATTAAAACAGGTACTAAAGTTATAGATAGAATTGCTCCCGCCGTCATGGCAAATGTTTTTGTAAATGCAAGAGGAGTGAAAAGTAGACCCTCTTGTCCAGATAGAGCGAAGATAGGCAAAAAAGATACTACAACTAAAGAGAGGGCAAAAAATATAGGTCGACCGACAACTTTTGCAGATGAGCCTATAGCTTCGTATCTCTCCTCTTTAGTGAGTGTAGTACCTTTGATTGTCTCACTTCTTATGATATTTTTATGAGCATTCTCTATCATGACTATAGTTGCATCTACCATAGCACCGATAGCAATAGCAATTCCTCCAAGACTCATGATATTTGAACCAATACCAAATAGTTTCATAAGTAAAAAGGTAGCGCCGATAGTTAAAGGCAAGACAATAAGTACGATAATAGATGATCTAAGATGCATTAAAAATAGAGCAATAATGACTATTACGATAATACTCTCTTCTATAAGTGTATGCTTTAGTGTATCAACAGCTTTGTCAATTAAATCAGAGCGGTTATAGACGGTTACTACATCTACATCGGCTACTTTAAGTTCACTCATCTTTTTTTCTATACGTTTTATGGTACTATAAACATCCTCCCCGTAACGAACCATAACGATTCCGCCAACAACCTCGCCTTGACCGTTTAAATCAGCCATGCCCCTACGAGCAGCCGGAACCAGCTCAACTCTTGCTAAATCACCTAATGTTACAGGAACATTTGCTTTTGTAGTGACTACCAGATTTCTAATCTCATCCAAATTTTTTAAATAACCTTTAGCCTGAATCATCCATTCATAGCCGTTTTGTATCACTATCCTACCGCCGGTATCTTTATTGTTTGCTCTTAAGGCCTTAGCAATATCACCTGCGCTTAAGTTGTACCTGATGAGAGTGTCATTCTTAATAGTCACCTGGTAAGTAGGAATAAAACCGCCAATTGAAGCTACTTCACTTACTCCATCTACACCTAAAAGAGCATATTTATAATAGTAGTCCTGCAGTGTTCTGAGTTCACTTAGGTTCTTTGTTTTTGATGTAAGTGCATACTCATAAACCCAGCCCACACCACTTGCATCAGGACCTAGATTAACCTTCATCGATGCCGGCAGTTGTGAGCTCATGGAAGCTAGCTGCTCTAGTACCCGTGTACGAGCCCAATATAGATCGGTACCCTCTTTAAATATAATGTAAATAAGAGCATTCTCATAGGTGGAGTAGCCCCTGACAGTTTTAATATCTGCAATGGAAAGAAATTGTGAGACTAGTGGGTAGGTTCCTTGGTCTTCTATAATTTCCGGACTTTGTCCTGCCCAGTTTAATTGCACAATAACTTGCGGAGGTGAAAGATCCGGAATGGCATCAAGCGGGGTGTTTTTAAGAGACCAATATGAGCCGAGAATTAAAAATAGTGTTGCCATTAGCACCAGAAATTTATTTTTGATACTAAATGATATTATTTTTTCTATCATAATTTTCTCCTTGGTCTACTCCGTATGGAGTTAGCTTTAGTGCCTCAGCGGCCAGCGCTCTCTAGATGGGCTCGTGTGCTCTACCTTTTGGGTATTGCTCATTTTGGGAGTATTGATTAATATAATCCATTTATCTGTGCATCACTGTCCATCATAAATAGTGCGTTATTGACAACTTCATCACCGCTGTTAAGTCCATCTTTTACAATATAAATATTTGGGTTTAATGGTTCGACAGTAATCTCATGAGGCTCATACTCACCCTCGTATTCACCTACGCTAAAAACATAAAACTTGCCATTTTTTCGTATGACCGCTGTACTCGGCAGAGTTAGGTAGCTCTTCTCTTTAGAGCTCATCTTAACAGTTGTATACATTCCCGGAATTAAGAGATGATTCTGGTTTTGAACTTCAAGCCTAAGAGTAAAACTCTCTTCCTTAGGATCAAGTTGGGGGTAGAGTTGTACTTTTTTTGCTTTAAAAGTTTTTGTGTAGGCAGAAGTTATAATATTAAAACTATCAATACTCTTTAAAGTTTTTAATTGATCTTGATGTATTTTAACCTCAATCCAAACCTTGTCTAGATTAACAATTTTAAAAATAACGTTTTTTGCGCTGAATGCAGAGTTGTTGTTTAGTGGTTTTTCAAATATATACCCATCTACCGGCGAGATAATATCTGTAAAAGGTGAAGTTTTATGTTTTAGCTTTATCATGTTTATTTCAGTTTGTGAAATATTTAGAAGTTCAAGTTTTTCTTTAGCACTTTTTAACATTGTTTTATTGGGTCTGGATTTTGTATAGTTGATTGTGTTTAGATAATCCTCTTTTGCTTTTAGAACTTCAGGAGAGTAGACTTTTACGAGAGTATCGCCTTTTTTTACCTTTTGATATAAGCTGTTTGCATATAAAAACTCTGCATATCCGCCAAACCTTGGGCTGACATCATAAACTCTGCTCTCATCAACTTTAACAAATCCATAATTTTTTATACTCTTGGCTCTATTTAGCTGTTTTACTTTTACAGTTTGTACAGAAAATTGTTGCTCAACAGTTTTTTCTTTTGCTTGAGTTAATGTAAAGAAAATGCTTAATATCAGTAAATAGTTCATCTACTCTCTCCTGTAAGGGCTTCTATGGAAGCTAGACTTTTTTTGTAAGATGCGACAGAGTTTATGCTCTGCTCATCAAGAACCAACTTCTTCTCTAACATCTGAGTATAGATAAAGAGTTCTGCTCCATTTTTTACAGAGGCACTACTTAAGTCAGCCATATGCTCTATCTGTGGAAGACTCTCTTCGTTAATTATCTTATATGCTTCATATGACTCTTTAAGTTCTGCATAGATTTCGGAAATTTTAGAGGAGATATAATATTTATAATCAGCTGCTTCATTTTGAGTTGCTAAAAGTATCCTTCTTGAAGCCTCTTTATTTGACTCTTCAGTTCCGTAAATAGGCAGGGAAAAACTAATGCCGATATTCATATAATCGTCAAACTTTTCACGTTTGTAGTATCCAACCTGCAGAGTTGTATCTACCCTATCGGCAAGCTCTTTTATATGTAAATCTGCATTGGCTACTTCAACTGAAGCCTCTTTAATTTTGTATGTTTTGTTGGATAGAAGATTCTTTAAGTAACAGTCGAGATTTTTCGGTGCTTTAATCTCCATATCCATACTGACTTCTGTAACATCCATAGCACTCAAATAAGATATTCTTTTGTATAGAGCTTCCAAAACACTCTTTAATTTACTCTTTTTTATTTTAAGTTGAGATAGAGAGAGTTCGGTTGACATAATACCCATATGCGCTGAGGTGTCATTTACGCTGTAGGCGGTATATAGCTCAATATTTTGTTTAGTGAGTGTGATGTACTCATCTGTAATACGAAGATGCTCTTGTGTCTGCCATATAGTGTAAGCCGTTAGTTTAATCTCTTTGAGAAGTTTTACGATAGCATCTTCAATAGTTATATTTAGCTTATCTATTTTTGCTTTAACTTTTTTGCCATTCGCATCTCTTTTGCCAAAATATGGAATTTTCTGTTTAAAGTTTACCGCAGTGAACTGCATAGGTTCTATAGAGCGGTTATTTAAGTCATTGAACTGTATATCACTCACTGTTATAGAGAGTTCAGGGTTTGCAAAGTTCTTTGTAGTTTCGTACTCATTATTAACTGCATCAAGCCTATGTTGTATTGCCCACAAAGAGATATGTGAACTTCTCGCATTCTTTATAAGTGAGTCAAGTGATGCTGCGTTTATATATAAGGGTAAAAGTAGTAAGAGAAAGAATTTCACTGCTAAATCCTTATATATTTACAGAACTTTTAACTCTGACCTTTTTACCACTTTCTGGTGTGATAAAGATATGCACCTGCCAAGTTCCACCCATTGATAGATTAACTTTTACTTTATAGTTGCCGTTACCAAGGTTTTTAGCATTAGAGATACTTTTCATTGCCGGCATTCCTGGCATTGCAGGCATAAATACCTTTACCTTTACTTGTGCATCTTCATACTTTGCATTTTCTATATGGAGTTTTATTATATTGTTGCCGGTAGTTAATGGTTTATCTGAACTCATCATAACTTTTGTAGCTCTAGAGTTTGCTGTTTTCTCAAAAGCAGCAGCTTGTAGCAGGCTAAGACCCAAAATCATGACTATAAATATTTTTGTTACACTTTTCATTTGTGAATCCTTATATGTTTATGAAGAAATTTTACTGCAAGTTTGTGAGGAGTTTGTGAGAGGAAGATTATCATATTTCTCAGCTTTTCAATATATTGCAATATTGGCTACAATTTTGCAGTTATACTATTATTGCACGTATGAAACGCATCAATACTCCCCTATCGCATCTCTTTTTGTTTTATACTCTTGTTCGTCAATCTCTCCATTGGCATATCTTTTATCGAGTATATCCCTAGCTGAGATATCATCTTTTTTGCTGCTGCTAATAAAATATATTAGAGTAGCAATAAACAGAAGCAGCGCTAACCAGCTAAATCCCATTCCACACCAACCCATATCATAACGATCCATATCAAACTCCTATTTATAACAGTCGATTATACTATATTTAACTGTAATAGTTATACTTCGTGACAGATAAATTGTTTATTTAGAGCATTTGATGTTAACTATCTACACTATAGTTGAACAATAATCTTGTGTGTTATAATGCTTGATGAAAATTTTATTACTTGAAGAAGTCTGCACAAAAAGGTTAAAACGATGAAAATACTTCTTTTGGAAGACGATACTGTTTTGGCAAATATATTGGTCGATTTTTTACAAGAGAAGTATGAAGTCACTCATACATACAGTGTAAAAAAAGCCTTAGAGTTGAGCGAGGATAGTTCATTTGATATCTATATTTTTGATATAAATGTCGCTGACGGAAATGGTATTTCACTCTTACAAGAGCTTAGAAGTTTTCGCGATGAGACTCCAGCGATTTTTATAACCGCCTTTCATGATACAAAGCATCTTAAAGATGCTTTTGAATCCGGAGCAGATGATTTTATAAAAAAACCTTTTGACTTAGAGGAGTTGTCTCAACGTATTGAAAAGATTAAACGACATTTTGGATTCAGCTCTATACTTAACATATCTTCAGATATAGAGTTTGACACACAAATTCACACCTTAAAGAAGCAAGATGTCACACATAAACTAAGTAATAAAGAGAGCCTGTGTCTACACTATCTCTATAAAAATCGTCATCGTGTTGTAAGTAATGATGAGATACTGCAAAACTTGTGGGAGTATGATGAGATGCCCTCATCTGATACTATCAGAACTCTTATAAAAGAGCTTAGAAAGTATATTGGCAAAGAGCATATTAAAAATATAAGAGGAGAGGGATATACATTTGAACAGTCTTGAGAAAAACTCTTTTTACTCATTTTTAGCTCTGTATATAGGCTCGTCCTTGCTATTTGTCGGTTTGTCAGGATTTTGGTATTTTAGTGCGCAAAAAAACTCACTGGAGAGTACGACCTATTATAAAATGCAACATCTTGCAGACACTGTATCAAGCCTTATTATTAATGCGCATATGCACAAAACCATATTAACTATTCCAAAGGCTGACAAAGAGTATGAGTATATGCTTATTAAAGGCAAAGAAAAGAGAGTTTATGAAAAAACTTATTTTGAAAAGAGTGGTTATAAGGTTTTAGTCTCTTCCTCACCGCAAGAGCATTTAGGCATAGAGTATGTAGTAGTTAAGACAAAGGAGTACCACAGGGAGTTGGCAAAACTTAAAAAGAGAGTCTTGCTTAGCGTAGTAATTGTCTTTCTTGTTATCGTTGTAATCTCTTTTATTCTTTCAAGACTCTTTATGAGACCAATCCATGAGAAAATGAATCAAATAGAAGAGTTTATTAAAGATATATCTCATGAACTGAATACACCTGTAACGGCTCTGCAGATGAGTTCAAAAAGAGCTGTTCAAAAGGGAGTGTATGATGAGAATATACTTAGAAATATATCCATAAGCACAAAACAGCTCTATAGTATCTATCAATCACTTGCATATCTAAATTTTAGAACACCGCAGCAAGAAGTCGGACATTTAGAACTAAAGCCTGTTTTAAAGGAGACTATAGCATACTACTCAGAGCTTATAAGAGCTAAAAATATTACTATCAAGACAAGCATAGACGATTCAAGTCTTAAAATAACAGAGGAGAGGGCAAAACTTCTCTTCTCAAACCTTTTATCAAATGCCATAAAATACTCTATGCCCGATACAAGTATAATAATAACCTTAAAGAAAAACTATTTCTGTATTGAAGATGAAGGTGTTGGAATAGCAAAAGAAAAGCTTGATGACATATTTAATCTTTATGAGAGAAGCTCTAAGTTAGCAGGCGGCTTTGGTGTAGGGTTGAGTATTGTCAAGCAGATTTGTGATGAGTTCAACATAGAGGTATCGGTAACTTCAGAGTTAGGCGAGGGGAGCAGTTTTGAGTTGTGGTGGTAATCTCAATCACTAAAGCAGCTGATTTTTAATAAACTCCATATAGTGCCCCTCTTCATCTTCAAGCTCTTCGTGAGTACCTCTTTGAACAACTCTTCCTTCATCTAAAACATAGATAATATCGGCATTTTTAACAGTGCTTAGTCTATGTGCAATTGTTATAACTGTTTTATCTTTGAGTATTGGTGCAATCACCGTATGCAGTTTTGCTTCCGTGTGAACATCCAGTGCAGAAGTTGATTCGTCAAATATTACTACATCTGGGTTAGCAATAATCATTCTAGCGATGCTGAGGCGTTGCCTCTGTCCACCTGAAAGCCTGATGCCGTGGTGTCCAACGATTGTGTTAAGCCCGTCTTTCATACTACCTAGCATCTCCCACAGTTGAGCTGTTTGCAAAGCCTTGTTTATCTGCTCATCACTGATACTCTCATCACCCATAGTGATGTTGAACCTAAGTGTAGAGTTAAAGAGTATCGGCATCTGCAGCACTAGGAATATTCTCTCTCTTAACGAGGTTTTGTCTAAATCTGATATCTCGATGTTATTGTATGTAAGAGAACCGCTGTTTTTTTCATAAAAGCCTGAGATTATCTGAGCCAAAGTAGTCTTACCGCTGCCACTTGCCCCTATCAGCGCTATTTTAGAACCTGCTTTTATATCAAAAGAGATATCCTCAAGTATATTTTTACCTTCTGTATAGGAAAAGTTTAGATTTTTTAGGGATATATCTACTTGTTTGGAGTCTATAATCTTAGTTGCTGTATGTTCTGTTTTGAGAGTGAGAATCTTATTTACACGCTTTAGCGCAGCCATGGCAGAAGCATAGCTGTACTGCATGGAGAGTATATCTTGAACAGGAGTCATGATAAACCAGATATACCCAAACATCGCGAACATCATACCAATGCTAAGATTACTGTACGCCACTAAAACAAGACCAGAAGCACGCAGAAGTTCAAACATCACTAAAAATATGGTGTAAGAGAGCTTTTCATAAGCAATGCTTTTGTATCCATACTCATTAGAGGTTGTTTGAATATCTTTGGCATGTTCAATCGCGTTAGAGAAAAAGTAATCTTCCTTATTACTCGCTTTTATCTGCCCGTACAGTTCTAGTGTTTCTCCTACACTGCTTTGAAAGTTCTCAATAGCCTCATTCTCTTCTTTTTTTAAACTACCTACTTTTTTTGACATTCTTTTACTAAGGAGCATAATAAGAGGCTGAATTATCAGAATCAAAACTCCCAAGAGAGGGTCAATCATAATCATGACAATTCCGACAGCCAAGAGAGTCAAAACAGATGAGACAAAACGACTTACACTTGTCATTATAAAATTATCAAGAGTGTTTACATCGGTAATTAGGTTTGCGGTGATAGCTCCGCTTCCCAATGTCTCATACTCGTTCATTGAGGCTATTTTTAAGTGCTCTATCAATCTTTTTCGTATCATAAAGGTAACATATTTTGATATTTTTGTGAAAATTTTTGTTAATACAACACCGAGAATGTAGTAGCTAAAACGTAAAAATATAACTGCAAATGTCACTATTGCGATATAGTATATTGCAGTTGTCTCGCCAACTAGGGAGTTGATAGTGTTTACAAAATAGGATGGCTTGTTTAAAAGGATTTCATCTACCATAACAGGAAGCATTAGCGGTACGGGAATACTTACAAGTATGGCAAGGAGAGTGATTATCTGCCCGTAAATAAGGGCAGGCTTTTTGTCTAAAATAAGATTAAATATAGTTCTTAGTGTAATCTGATTATTGTTCATAATATCAATTCATAAAGAAGATTACACATTTTTTTATTTGGAAATTTTAGTTTTTAACTCTTCTTCTGCTATTGCATCTGTAACGTATTTGACAACAACAATTTTTTCACTGTCATTTATGTACCACTCTGCAATATGCTCATGTTCAAGATTTGTCAACTTATCCATATCTACATTAGCCTCTGGAAGATAAAGATGAGAGTGCTTAGTAGGGTTTTGAAGTCTTAGTGTCCACAGAAGCCATAGAGTTGCAACAACTGCTACTGAGATACCGATAGTCTCTCTATCGCTTATGCCAAGTAGTAGACCGGCAGTTGTACCGCCAACAAATGTAGCGAAGTAGGCAACAGAGTTAGAAATACCAAGAGCAGCACCCTTTTGGTGTACTTTTGCAAACTTTGTTATCATCGATTGAACCAGAGGTTCCATCATATTAAAGCCGATAAAGAACATAACAACCCCGACTATAAAAAGTGTGCTGGAAGTTGTAAGCCCCATAATCAAAAATGAACCTGTGAATAAAACTATAGAGATTAAAAATATCTGTTTTGGTTTATTGTGTTTTTCACCGAAAACAGCAGCAGGACCCATAGCGATAAGACCAAAAATCATAGCAGGAAGGTAAGCCATATAGAGGTCTGATTTCTCCCAAGAAAAATCTGCGCTCGTGAGGATAATAGGTATAAGCACAAAAGCAATAGTCATCAGACCTTTTTGCATTGCATTTATTATAATCATATTTAAAAGATTGGAGTCTTTTAAGATATCTGAAGTCTTTGCACTGTTGTGGTAGATATGTTTAATCCTTGGAGGAGTAGGCACTTTAGTAAAAAGCACTATCATGGCAAGAACTGCTAAAACTGCTGTAATAATAAATAGAGATTCAACACCGTACTTTGCACCAATAACGGGACCAAGACCCATAGCTAGAGCAAAACTCAGAGCTATTGTAGCTCCCATTATTGCCATAGCTTTACCGCGAATTTCCTCTTCAACCAGATCAGAGATCATTGCTGTAACAACAGAACCGATTGCACCGGCACCTTGAAGAAAACGACCCAGCATAAGAGTGTAGATATCAGTTGAGTATGCACAAATAATAGAACCGATTAAAAATATAATCAGACCGACAAGGAGGGTGGGTTTTCTGCCTATCTTGTCACTCATTGTTCCAAATGGAACTTGAAAGAGTGCTTGAGTTAGTGCATATCCACCAACTACTATACCAACCAAAAGCGGAGTTGAACCTTTAAGTTCAAGAGCATATACGGAAATAACCGGCAAAACTAAAAATAGACCTAAAAACCTGAGTGAAAGAATTGCTGAGAGGGGAAAGACTTTTTTAAACATTTTATACCTTAAATATTATATAATGGCACCATTATATTAAAAAGATTGTTTACACTAACTTTGTGAATTAAGAAAGAGGAAGTTTAAAGTAAATTGTAAGGATTGTATGTGAAGTTAGTTTTGGCAACCTCCAATAGAGGTAAGGTAAGAGAGATAAAGGCGCTTTGTGAGGATTATGAAGTAATACCGTACAGCGAACTTATAGATGAGTTTGAGATTATTGAAGATGGTGACACTTTTAAAGAGAACGCTCTTATAAAAGCTAGAGCGGTTTTTAAAGCTTTGGATGATAATGATGTAATTGTTTTAGCAGACGACAGTGGTATTAGCGTTGATATTTTGGATGGAAAGCCCGGAATCTTCAGTGCGAGACATGCGGGCGTAAATGTAAGTGATAAAGATAATCTGCATAAGCTTATAGAAGATATAAAAGATAAAGATGTGAAGTCATCTCCTGCACACTATACGGCAGCAATAGCCATTGTTACAAAAAACAGTGAGCAGAGTGTGCATGGCTGGATGTATGGAACGGCACTAAGTGAAGCTATTGGTGATAAAGGTTTCGGGTACGATCCTATGTTTATTCCTCTGGGGTATGATAAGACTTTAGGTCAGTTGGATGATGAGACTAAAAAGAGCTTGTCTCACCGTGCTAAGGCACTTGAATTGGCAAAGATTATCTTACAAACCTTATAGAAATTTTTTACTTAGTATGTAAAATGAGTATTCAATTTTATCTAAAAAAACATGTATTTGTGAGTTGTATTTTTGTAAAATATTCATAGAATTTCCTTATCTTATATAGATTATAAGCAAGCATCATTCCATTGATATTAGTTAAATATAGTTAATAAAATAACTCCAAAAACGATACGGTAAACACCGAAAGATACAAAAGTAAACTTTTCTAAAAATTTTAAAAACAGTTTAATTGTAAGGTAAGCGACAATAAAGGAAACTGTAAAGCCAATAGCCAAACTCATAAGGTTTGCATCACTAAACTCGCGGTAGTGTTTGAGCAGGTCATAGGCAGTTACTGCACTTATTACAGGAAAAGCAAGTAGAAAACTAAATTCCGCGCTGGCTTTTCTACTTAGTCCAACCAGAAGAGCACCAATGATTGTAGAACCAGCTCGGCTTGTTCCAGGGATAAGCGCAAATACTTGTGCAAAACCTATTATCATGGACTGCTTTAGAGTAACCTGTTCTACATTATTAACAGTGCCTCTATTTTCATTTATGAAAAACTTTTCAACAATTAAAAATATTATACCGCCGATTATAAACATAATAGCTACGATATTTACACTGAAGAGTTCTTTTATTTGTGATGAGAATATAAATCCAACTACTCCGATAGGGAGAAAGGCTAAAAATATTTTAATCCATAAATCTATTTTTTTAATAGTAAATTTATCTTTATAGTTTAAGACTACGGCAAAAATTGCAGCGAATTGAATGATAACTTCATATGCCTTGGTTACAGATGTTTGGTTAATGCCTAAAAATTCACTGACAACAATAAGATGACCGGTAGAAGATATAGGTAAAAACTCTGTAAACCCCTCAATTATGCCCAAAAATATTGAATCATATATCGTCATTATAGTCCCTCTATATTATGTATTAAATAGTTTCCTGAAATTCTAGCATAAAAATAAAGAGTCAATTTAAGTTATTTAGATATAATACTCGGTTTTAAATTATAATCTCTTAGGGACTTTTACATGCTACTTTTTACACCTGGACCAACTCCAGTACCTCAAAATGTTCGAAATGCAATGAGTGATGAGACGATGCATCACCGTACACCTGAATTTGAAGCTATCTTTGAACAGACGAGAAAACATCTTTTTAATCTTTTTAATACAGATGAAGTTGTTATGCTTTCATCTAGTGGAACAGGGGCTATGGAAGCTGCTGTCATTAACTTATGTCACAACACACTTTTAAGTGTTAATGCTGGTAAGTTTGGTGAACGATTTGGAAAGATTGCTCTTGCGCAAGGGCTTAAAAATGTTGAGATAAAGAGTGAGTGGAACACGCCTGTTTCTGTAGAAGCAATAGTTGAATCTGTTAAAAGCAATAGCGCTATCGACGCAATAGCCGTACAGATAAGTGAATCAGCAGGTGGACTTCGCCACCCTGTTGAAGAGTTGTCACGTGCTGTAAAAGAGATAAATCCAAACATTATGATTATTGCCGACGGCATTACTGCTGTTGGTGTTGAAAAAATTGATGTAACTAACATTGATTGTTTGATTGCCGGAAGTCAAAAAGCTTTAATGCTTCCTCCAGGACTATCAATTCTTGGGTTGAGTAACTCCGCAATTGAAAAAATAGGGGCTGGTAAAGGTTACTATCTTAACCTTGCATCAGAGATTAAAAAACAAAAACTTAATACAACTGCTTACACGGCAGCTACTACTATAATAATCGGATTATTAGAAGTTTTAGAGACCATTGAAAAAGATGGTGGAGTTGATAAACTTTATGAGATTACAGCTATAAGAGCAAAGGCTGTGAACAGCTCGCTTCAAGCTTTGGGTTTACATGTGTATCCAAAAACTCCTGCTACTTCTATGACGACTATTGATGATGAGAATGCTAGTGAAATTAGAAAACTTTTAAAAGAAGAATTTGAATTAAATGTAGCCGGTGGTCAGGATCATCTAGCGGGTAAAATATTTCGTATAAACCAGATGGGTCTTATCCCTGTTTATGAGATGGCTTGGGTTGTAAACTCAGTTGAGTTAGCATTAGATAGACTCGGTCGCAGAACTTACGATGGAACTGCAAACAAAATTTTTAATGAAATATATTTTGGAATGGGTAACTAGATGATTTTAGAAGTGTTTTCAGAACAGTTTATTAAGGTTGGAGAATAGATGATTTTAGAGCATGAAATTCCTAACGGTTCGAAACTTTACTTTGGCAAGAGTGCTAAAGTAAAAAGAGAAATAGAGAAAGTAGCATCACATATTTTGGACTCACATGGGTTTGAAGAGATAGTTACCCCAATTTTTTCATATCACCAGCATAAAAGTATTGCTGATGAAAAAGAGTTGGTAAAAGTAAATGATGAAAAGAACAACCCTATCTCTTTGAGAGCTGATTCAACTATTGATGTTGTTAGAATTATAGAAAAAAGATTAGGAAGAAATACTGCGCAAAAAAAATGGTTCTATATTCAGCCGGTTTTTCGTTACCCAACTGATGAGCAGTACCAAGTCGGTGTTGAGTTTATGGATGAGAAAAAATTATCATCAGTTTTAAATATTGCAATTGATATCTTTGATAAACTCGAAGTCAAACCTCTGGTTCAAATATCAAATATGAAGATACCTAAACTAATGGTTTCAATGTTTGATGAGTTGACTTTAGATGATTTTAGACATGTAAATATAGAAAAATTTTTAAACTTAAACGTTGAATGGATAGAGAAACTTGTATATCTTCAGCATGTAGAACAAGTTGATGAGCTTCTTGAAATTGTCCCAGAGACAATCAAAACAGAACTAATTAAAATGAAAAACTTATGTACTGAAATAGCCTGTGAAGAGAGTGTTTTAGCACCTATGTATTATGCAAAAATGCTCTACTACGATGAACTGTTTTTTAGAAGTATACTTGGTAACGAAGTGTTTGCACGCGGCGGAAGATATAAAAGTTCAGAGCTAAGTTCTGTAGGTTTTGCAATTTACACAGATACAATAATTGAAGAGAAAGTGAAATAATGAAAGCAGATTTAATAGTAGGCATACAGTGGGGCGATGAAGGAAAAGGTAAAATAGTAGATAGGCTTGCATGTGAATATGACATGGTATGTAGAAGCCAAGGCGGACACAATGCCGGTCACACCATCTGGGTTGATGGTGTTAAATTTGCTCTTCATCTTATCCCATCCGGTGTTCTTAATCCTAAAGCAATAAATGTTGTAGGAAACGGTGTCGTCTTGTCTCCGGAGTCTATAATAAAAGAGATGATTCAGTTTGAAGCTCTGGAGGGTCGTCTTTTTATATCTGATAAAGCACACTTAAATCTTCCATATCATGCATTGATTGACCAAGCCAAAGAGAGACTTAAAGGCGATAAAGCTATCGGTACGACGGGTAAGGGAATCGGACCAGCATATTCTGATAAAATTAATCGTACAGGTTTTAGAGTCGGAGAACTGCTTAATCCGGTGAAATTATGTGCCTCTATCATAGATTACTTTGAGCAAAATAGATCTATTTTTGATGTTTTTGAGATTGCAACTCCAAAAGAGAGTGAACTTTTAGCTGAGTTAGAAGGTTACAAAGCTAAGCTTGCTCCATTTATTACAGATACAACTCAGATGGTATGGAAAGCTCTTGATGAAGATAATAAGAGAGTCTTACTTGAGGGCGCTCAGGGAACTATGCTAGATATCGACCATGGTACCTACCCTTATGTTACCTCAAGTGCTACTGTAAGCGCGGGTGCTTGTACCGGTCTTGGAATTAACCCTAAGGATATTGGTAAGGTTACTGGTATTGTGAAAGCTTATTGTACTCGTGTCGGCAATGGACCCTTTCCAAGTGAAGATTTGGGTGAAGATGGTAAGAGACTTGGCGAGCAGGGACATGAGTTTGGAACTACGACAGGTCGTGCAAGAAGATGTGGTTGGTTTGATGCAGTGGCAACTAGATATGCAAGTCGTTTGAACGGCTGTGATGAGTTGGCGCTTATGAAACTTGATGTTCTTGATGGGTTTGATGAGGTAAAAGTTTGTGTTGCCTATGAACTTAATGGGGTGGAGATAGATTATCTTCCTGTAAATTTAGAGGATGTGAAACCTATTTATAAAACCTTTAAAGGTTGGAATAACTCTGTAGGTGCTAGAACTTTAGAGGAACTTCCTCAATCAGCAAGAGATTATATTGAAGTTATTCAAGAGATAAGCAAAACAAAAGTAGGAATTATATCTACTTCTCCAGAGAGAGATGATACAATAATACTTTGATGTACTGTTCTCGCCGATAGGCGTAGCTTCAGTGACTGAATGATAACTGAATTTATTCAGTTGTGATGAGAGGATAACAATGAAAACCCGCTTTAGCTCATTGGTAAAACTTAAAAAGAGTATTATGCAAAAGAGTGAGCGGGTAATGCAAAAAGCTAATGCTAATCTCAATAGTGCTTCTATGGCACTTGAGCTATCGTATCACTCTTTGGAGGATGTAGAACCGCCAAAGAGTGGAACAATGGGTGATATGTTGGCATCAAGAACACTTTTGGATTCCCAAAGAGGCATAATAAGCCATAACAAAGAGTGGGTTGATTTTGCTAAAAATCAAGTTGATCAGGCGAAATATCAATTAAAACTTGATATGATTGAGCATGAAAAGTTTCAGTATCTAGAACTCGAAGAGATTAAAAAAGAGATTAAGAGTAAAAAAATAGAAGAAGCAAAAGATTTAGATGAAGTTGCCTTGATGACATATACAGGAAAGAGAAAATGATTAAACTACTCTTATTAAGCACTATTATTTTTACATCTCTAACTGCCTTAGAGACTAGTGACAGGCTATTTGATTGTACAGAGATTTTTAAGAGTAGAAAAAGTGAACTTTTAATAGAACTTGAGAGAATAGATGAACAAAAACAGGCTCTTAGTGCTCTTAAGGCTGCAACTGAGGAGTTGCTGAAAAAAAGAGAGACAAAAGTATCTCAAGATGAAGAGGTAGTTGAGAGAAAATTAGCAGAGATTACAGCTAAAGAGAAGTCTATAAAAAAGATGCTTAAAAAAAATGAAGATATCTTAAAAAAGACAAAAAATATCAAAATGAATAAAATTGCCCAAACTTTTGCAAAAATGAAAGCGGGATCTGCCGCTAATGTACTTTCAAACATGGACTCAAAAGAGGCTTCATCAATACTATCTTCACTCAAACCTAAGACAGTAGGTAAAATATTGACAAAGATGGATGCAAAAAAAGCTTCTGAACTAACAGTAATCTTAGCTAAATAATCTAATACAATACTATTTCACGACTTTGTACTTCAATTATAGATTTTTTTGATATAATTATTTCAAATAATTCACTACTTAGGCTTCCTCCATGTTAGAGAATATGAATTTTTATAAATTTATGCATAATCAAATTTTAATTTTGATAGCACTTTTCGCCGGAACAGCACTCTCTTACGTCTTTTTTGGTTTTTATTACGGTTCCGTTATTGTAGAGATTCTATGGTATGTTTTTGTTTTAGCTGTCTCATCTTGGGGATATAGTTTATATAAAAGATATTCAGAGAGTCACCTTACCATTGAAGAAAAAGAAAAATGGCTAAATGAATTAAGATATTTTCTGTTTTTTTATTTTTCTACTTGGACAATAATGTTTGTTGTCTATGTCTCTCGCAGCAATTTAGAATTGCATTATCTGGCAATTTTTACTCAATTAGGTGTCTCGGTTGTCGCAACAACTATCTTGGTTACAGAGAAGAAACTCTCTCTTTTTATTCTAAGCTCCTCAATGCTTCCCGTAACAATTTATCTTTTGCTTATTGGGGAATTTTACTCTTATGTTATAGCATTTTTAACAGTTGTTCTCGCAGGAGTTCTTTTATATGGCTCAAGAAATACATATAACTACTTACGCAAAAGTCAATTTCAAGCCTATCATGATTATTTGACAAAATTAGGAAATAGACACTATTTTATTGAGTTGTTGGAGGATGCCATAAAAATTCATAAAAATGACAATAAGTATATGTATCTTCTATTGATAGATTTAGACCACTTTAAAACAATAAACGATACTTTAGGGCATGATATTGGAGATGTACTATTAGTAGAAGTTGCCAATAGAATGAGTATATCGGCTAGAGCGCATAAAAGTAGTATATCCAGACTTGGCGGAGATGAATTTTGTATATTGAGTCCTGCCTGTAATAATAAAGATGAGTGTCTCGTAAATGCGAAAGAGTTTGCTAAAGAGTTACTCAGGGTTATTAAACAAACATATATTATTGGTGAACATCATCTATATATTAGTGCCAGTATAGGGGTTAGTATTATTGATAATCCGACGATGACGGCAAATACCTTTATCAAAGAGGCTGATATTGCTATGTATGAGGCAAAATCAAAAGGACGAGACGGCGTAATTTTGTTTAATGATGAGTTGTCAATAAGAATAGAGAGAAAACTTGAAATAGAAAGATTGCTTCACTTTGCTATAAAAAAGAATGAAATAACACTTAAGTACCAGCCACAAATGAACTTGAAAAATGAAGTTGTCGGTTGTGAGGTTCTTGCTCGTTGGAACAGTGAACATTTAGGCGAGGTTCCTCCAGATGAATTCATTCCTATATCTGAAGATACCGGACTTATAATAGAGCTTGGGTACTATATACTGGAAGAGGCATTTAAAACTTTTAAAGTATGGGATGAGAAGGGGATAAAACTGCAACAGTTGTCAATCAATATCAGTATGAGGCAGTTTTTTCATAGTACATTTTTAGATGATGTTAAAAAGCTTTGTAAGCTCTATTTAAATGATGATTTAAAAACAAAACTTATTTTTGAGATGACTGAGACGGCAGTTGCTAATGATATTGCAGCACTGATTGAGAGAATGAATATATTAAAAGAGCTTGGTATCCGTTTTTCAATGGATGATTTTGGCACAGGGTACTCTTCACTTAGTTATCTGCGTCAAATTCCAATAGATGAGTTAAAGATAGATAAATCTTTTATATTTGGTTTAGATAATGCCAACAGAGACGAAAGTATAGTAAAAACTATACTCAACATTGCAAAAAATTTAGGTTTGAATATTGTTGCAGAAGGTGTTGAGACTAAATATCAAAAAGATTTTTTAAGTTATGAAAAATGTGATATACTGCAGGGTTATCACTTCTCAAAGCCTATAAACAAAGTGGAATTTGAGAAATATATATTCACTTGCAATAGACAATAGAAAAAAAAATAGTCCTACTCTAATCATATCTTTACCTTAGTTAGTGTAGAATATCCAAATTTATTTTAACACAAGTAAGGTCTATCGATGAAAATATCACTAAAAACTATACCTCATATAGCTAATAAAATTGCAATTGACTTGAATAAGAGTGGTGTTGTTACGATGACAAAAGGTCTTGAGGCTATTGCCCAAGAAGCCCAAAAGATATTAGTTTATAATGTAGAGCAAGAACTGGCTCTTGAAGAGAAAGTTGATAAAATTTGTGAAGAGAATGAAGATGAGATAGAGTTTAATCTTGTTGATGAAAGACAACTCTTTTTTATGATTAAGAAAAAATTAGCTCCAGAGTTTGATGTGATACTAAACTATGAAGAGCGTTATTCTGATATATCTCATAAGATTTTAGATGAGCTTTATGAAGAGGATTTAATCCATTTTGAAGTGACGGAGAATCGTATAAAAAACATAATTTACAACTCAATCACATCTTTTATAGCCGAAGCTTCTGAACTTGATGATACAGTTATGGATAAAATTAGAACATACAAGAAAAAATATATCCCCGGAACAGATGAGTTTGATATTTTATATGAAAAGCTTTACAGGGAAGAGTTGACAAAAAGAGGCATGGAGTAGTGAGTATGGATACATCTTTAAACAGGGTCTGGATTTATCTTGAAAACGGAACTTTTTTAGAAGCTAACAGCTTTGGTGCAGAAGATACTATTGTAGGTGAGTTAGTCTTTAATACATCAATGAGTGGGTATCAAGAGATAATGTCTGATCCATCTTATGCGGGGCAGTTTGTGACATTTACTATGCCTGAGATTGGAAATGTTGGAGTTAATTCTCAAGATATGGAGAGCAGAGGTGCTCATGCCAAGGGGATGATAGTTAGAAAACATCAGAAAAGATACTCTAGTTTTAGAGCTAGTGACTCACTTGAGAACTTTTTGAAACAACATAATGTTATGGGTATTTGTGATATTGATACAAGATATTTAACAAAGATGCTAAGAGTTGAAGGTGCTATGATGATGATAGCATCGACTAAGATTAGTGATAAAGATGAGCTTAAAAAGATACTTGAGAACTCCCCTAGAATAGAAGATGTCAACTATATAGAACAAGTAAGTACAAAGACTTCTTATAATCACACTCAATCTACTTATTCAAAAACAGATTTCGAGTATGAAGAAGCACCAATGTCTCAGGCTAAGATAGTTGCAATAGATTTTGGCGTTAAGAGAAATATATTAAATGAGATAGTAAGTGCCGGGATAGGTGTGGAAGTCATACCTAATAATTTCAGTGCAGATGCTCTTATTAAAAGATACAACTCTAAAGATATAGATGGTGTGTTCTTATCAAATGGCCCTGGTGATCCGCTTGTGCTTAAAAAAGAGCAGGAGCAGATTAAAAAACTTATTGCTGCGAAGGTTCCGATGTTTGGAATCTGCCTGGGTCATCAGTTATTATCAATTTCTCATGGTTATGATACATTCAAATTAAAGTTTGGTCACCATGGAGGAAACCATCCTGTCAAAAATGTTAAAACAGGTTTAGTAGAGATTACTGCGCAAAATCACAACTATAATGTGCCTGATAATATTGTAGAGATTGCAGAAGTTACACATACTAATCTTTTTGATAATACGATTGAGGGTTTAAAATATAATGACTCTCCAATCTTCTCTGTTCAGCATCATCCAGAGTCAAGCCCTGGCCCAAAAGAGAGCAGATATATCTTCAATGAGTTTTTATCTTTAATAAAAAGATAATACTCAATTCCCCCTTATCTATTTTTTGTTACTTAAGTGTTAATATTAAATAAAAAATTAATAAAATTTTCAAATTTGTCAAAATATTGTCAGTTATTAAGAATTCTTAAACATTTATACTGTTAATATAACAGAGTTAATTAGTTTAATAGATTTAAGTGAATTTAATTAGACATAATTGCTTTGAATCTTTAAGGAGGCTATATATGGAAAATCGTCCATTAGAGTACGACTATACAGTTGCAAAGATGTTCATGCTTACAACAATTGTTTTAGGAATTGTCGGTATGCTCGTCGGTGTAATCTTAGCATTTCAACTTGCTTATCCGGGGGTTAATACAATCTTAGGAAGCGGTTTAGCTGAGTATACAAACTTCAGTCGTCTTCGTCCACTGCATACTGATGCAGTAATATTTGGTTTTACACTAAGTGGAATATTTGCTACTTGGTATTATGTTGGTCAGCGTGTGCTAAAGGTATCAATGGCAGAGTCAAGACTATTGATGTTTTTAGGTAAATTACACTTTTGGTTATATTTAGTAGTGGTAGCAGCAGTTGTTGTGTCACTACTAGCAGGTGTAACAACTTCAAAAGAGTATGCTGAGTTTGAGTGGCCGATTGATATTGCTGTAGTTGTGGTATGGGTTGTATTTGGTATGGGTATGTTTGGTCTTATCGGTATTCGCCGTGAAAAATCACTATATATCTCAATTTGGTACTATATTGCTACTTTCTTAGGTATAGCGATGCTTTACCTTTTTAATAATATGGAAATACCTACAATACTAGGTACGTCTGCTGCAGGTGAGAGTGGCATAGGTGACTGGTATCATTCAGTTTCTATGTATGCAGGTACAAATGACGCACTTGTACAGTGGTGGTATGGGCATAATGCAGTCGCATTTGGTTTTACTGTTCCTATTGTTGCGATGATTTACTACTTTCTACCAAAAGAGTCAGGACAAGCGATTTATTCATATAAACTCTCTTTACTATCTTTTTGGGGCTTGATGTTTGTATATTTATGGGCAGGTGGTCACCATCTGCTATATTCAACTGTTCCAGACTGGATGCAGACAATGGGATCAATTTTTTCAGTAATCTTGATTCTTCCGTCTTGGGGTTCTGCTATCAATATGCTTCTTACAATGAAGGGTGAATGGCAACAAGTTGCAGCTTCTCCATTGATTAAGTTTATGGTACTAGCTTCAACTTTCTATATGTTCTCAACACTAGAGGGTCCTATTCAGGCTATTAAGTCAGTTAATGCTATTGCACACTTTACTGATTGGATTATCGGTCACGTTCATGATGGTACTCTTGGTTGGGTCGGCTTTATGATTATGGCTGCTCTTTACCATATGGCACCTCGTGTCTTTAAAAGAGAGATTTACTCTAAATCTTTAATGGTATCTCAATTCTGGATTCAAACTGTAGGTGTTGTTTTATACTTCACTTCTATGTGGATTGCAGGTATTACTCAAGGTATGATGTGGCGTGCTCACGATGAGTTTGGTAATTTAGCTTACTCATTCATTGATACCGTAACTGTTCTTCACCCTTACTACACTATTCGTGGTATTGGCGGTCTTTTATATCTAGTTGGTTTCTTAATGTTCGCATATAACATTTATAAAACTATGTCTGCTCGCCCTGTTGAAGAGTCTGAGCTACAAAATGCTTCGCCTATGGGCGCTTAAAGAAAAGGATTATAATATGTTTCATTGGTTAGAAAAACATCCGTTCTTTTTTGCGGTAGGTGTATTTTTAGTAATTTCGTTTGCAGGTTTAGTTGAAATTCTTCCAAACTTTGCTCAACAGTCTCGTCCGGTAATCGGTACAGCTCCATACTCTACTTTAGAGTTGGCTGGTCGTCATGTTTATATTAAGAACAGCTGTAATGCTTGTCATTCACAACTTGTTCGTCCATTTAAATCAGAGACGGATCGTTACGGTCACTACTCTTTAAGCGGTGAATATGCTTATGATCGTCCTTTTCTTTGGGGATCTAAAAGAATAGGTCCAGATTTAATGAGAGTTGGTAACTATAGAACTACTGACTGGCATGAAAATCATATGAAAAATCCAGCCGGTGTTGTTCCAGGCTCAGTTATGCCTGCATATGGTTGGATGTTTACAAGCAATGCTGATATTGATACTGCTTTTGCAGAGCAACTGACAATAGCTCAGTTCTTCTCAGTCCCTTATAACAAACCTGTTCCTATGAAAGATGGGTCAACTAAGATTGTTAAGATGGGAAGCAGCGTTGCTGATGCAAATGCTTTGGCTCTAGCTGAGGCAAAGGTAATTGCAGCAGATATGAAAGACCAAGATGTTAAAGATGCAGTAGCTAAAGGTGAGATTCCTGAGATAGTTGCTTTAATTGCATATTTAAATAGTCTGAAGTAGAGGTTTATAGTGGATATTGCGCAACTTCAGGCTTACGGATACTTTATACTAGTAACACTTCTTGTTATCGCTCTATATGGGTATATATACCATCTATATAGAACAAAGAAGGACTCCGATGGGGTTGATTATGAAAGTTATAGCAATATGGCACTAAAAGATGATATAGATGATACTCCGGTAGCACCTATGTCAGAGACACAAGAGAAATAGGAGAGATATATGAATAAGCTTTATCTTTGGGGGATTGTCTTTATTGCCTTTATGTTACTGTTCACATACATATCTGTGAGTGGCTCAGCGGGTGGTTTAAATGATGATATAGTAAATATGCTTGCAGTTACCGGTGCGGTAGCACTAGTAATAATCACAGTTTTTGTTGTAACTAAATATGTTCGTCAAATGCAAATTGATCGTGCAACAGGTGATTTAGCAGATGAGAATTGGGATGGAATAGGTGAATACCTAAACGAAGTACCGACTGGTTGGGCAATTATGTTCTTGCTTACAATGATTTGGGGTATGTGGTACTGGACGGTTGGTTATCCGGTAGCTTCATACTCACAAATAGGTGAGTACAATGAAGATGTAGCAGCACATAATGCTAAATTTGAGGCACGCTATAAAGATATTACCGGCGATAGATTGGTAGAGATGGGTGAGTCTGTATTTTTAGCTGAGTGTAAAGTTTGTCACGGTATCAATGCTGATGGTATTGATGGTACGGCAGCTAACCTTAACAAAAGAATTGATGCTGCCTCAGTTAAGCATGTAGTTGAACATGGTTCAAACAATCAACTACTTGGTTTTGATATGTCAATGCCTGATCGTAATGGATTAATGAATGCAAATGCAAATTATGCTCCAATCAGTGATGCTGAGATTGATGCAGTAGCAAACTATGTCGCTAATGGCATGAGTGGTGAAGGTGCTGATGTCTTTGCAGGAACATGTGTTATGTGTCATGGTGCTGACGGTACGGGTGTAGATAGCATGGGTCCAAACATTAAAAAGTTTAATATTGGCTTGGTAACTAATGTTTTAAATCATGGTAAAAAAGGTGCTATCGGTGCTATGCCAAAGTTTGATAGACTTAATGCTAAGCAAAAAGAAGCTGTTGGTGCATATATCACCAGCTTAAGCGAATAAGGAGTCAGGTATGAATGAAAACAGAAGCTTATTTGCTCTTGACGGTATAACAGGCATGTTGATTGCAACTGTATTATTACTAACAATTCTAGTTGGTTTATCAGCTTGGAGTCTTAGTGTTCAGAATGCTAATATGGCAAACTTTTATAAAGTTAAAGATGAACAATCTATTAAGATGTTTGGTTCTAAAATCGAAGATCATATTGTAGATGCAGGGAGTAAATAATGGAAAAAATAATTTCATGGGGCCTGGTACTTATGGCTATTTACACAGCTTATATGGTTTTAACACCAAATCACCTCTACATTGGGTAGGAAATTTTATTGAAATTTTCAAGAGGGCTAAGGGCCCTCATCCTCATACTTCTATTCACAACATCACTTACAGCACAATATTTATATAAAGATGAGGTTGTCTTCAACCAGGCATTTAAAGCAGAAATTGAAAAATTAGGTTTAGAGCTATATGAAAAAACTGGAATTTCTTTAAGACTTGTAATGCTTAAAGAGCTGCCGGACAAAATGAATATAGTAAATTATGAAAAAGAGATAATGGCTGATTTCACAGAACCTACAATCTTGCTTACTTTTTCGGAGATGAACTCTAAAGTAGACATCTTGGCGAATGAAGCATCATTATATGAGTATTTTAATAAAAAACAAGTTTTAAGCCCTGTATCATCGCCTGTACAGGCATTTGTTATAGCACTTGTAAACATGGACTTTAGCGATATGAGCAGCGGCGGGACAATACTGCCCCTACTCGCTCAAAAGGCTAAAAAGGGTGAAGTGTTGGGTAAGTATTCCGGTTCAATGTTTAATGGATATGCTGATATTGCAGAGCAGATAGCCAAGAGTAAAAATGTAGTCTTGGAAAATGCTGTCGGTAGTGCAAACCAGACCAGTATATTAATCGTAAAAGTATTGTTTTACGGTTTTATAGTTTATGGTATAGTCCTCTATATAAAAAGAAAACTCTATAAGATAAGGCAAGAACGTGAGTAAAAGTAATGGTAGAATTTGGCCGTATGCAATTGCTGCATCTATAATATTGGTGTTTAGTGCCTGTATCGTTACCATAGTTATTACAAATAAAATGCCTGTACAAAACAGCGATACATATATGATGGGCTATCACGAAGCAGATGACAAGGCAAATGAGATAATAAAAGCGGCAATCGCGTTTAATAAGAAATATAAAATAGAGTATGTTACAGAGGGTCTTAATCCGAAAAAGAGTGTAATCAAATATAAAATTAGTGATATTAACGGTAACCCGGTTAATAATGCAAAGATAAAGGTCGTTGTAACAAGACCGAATAATCACACATATGATAAAGAGTTGAATGATGCCTTAGTAGAAAACGGAATTTACAGTTTTAATGCTATTAGTCTTCCAAAAGATGGAAGATGGGATATTATGGCAAAAATCAACATTGACAATCTTCATAGGTTTTACAATGTTAAAGCAGACACAAGAGCTAAAGAGGCATACGAGTATTAAGATATAATACATCTATGAATGAAGCTACAATAGTCTTACCGTCTGCCCGTGCTATCAGGCATGAGCAACTAGGCATAGAAGAGTCTACTCTCTTCCTACCAAACCACATCACCATGAGTGATTTTATATCTAAACTCTGTATAGTTAAAGATTTTAAGACCTTAGATGCAGACAGTAGAGTTTTACTGCTTTTAGAGGCTTCTGATTTTAAGACTTTTGAAAACCTGAAGATTCAGAGAAACTTTTTTACATTTACTAAAAACTCATCATATATCTTTAAATTCTTTGAGGAGTTAAGTGCCGAGCTTTATGATATAAATATGTTGAGCACTTCAGATATATACGGTGAGTATGAAGAACACATAACTATACTTATAGAGCTTTATAAAAGATATGAGCTATTGTGCCGAGAGAGAAAACTTCTTGATAAAATATTTTTGCCTAAATTATATAGCTTTAACGAAGGTTATGCGAAGGCGCATAAAAATATTGAGTTACATGTAGATGGACATCTGACAAATTTTGAGCTTGAACTGTTAGAGAAATGCTGTGAGTTTAACAGTGTAAATATTGTTTTTAATACATCTGTGTTCAACACTAAGATGCAGAACAGGTTTTCAGATTTAGGTATTGCTCTGGAACCTGGGGTTTTCAAAGAGAATGCAGAGTATACAATCTCTTTAAACACAAAGGAGATACTCCAAAAAATCATAATTACACAAAAGAGAAAAGTCACATGTGAATCTTTTGGAGAATCTATCTTACAAGTGGCATTTGTAAAAAAAAAGATATACGATTTTATAAAAAAGGGTTATAAGGCTGAAAAAATAGCAGTCATTTTGCCAGATGAAAAAATGGCTTTAACTCTGAAAGCGTTTGATGATAAATCAAACTTTAACTTTGCAATGGGCGAACCATTCAGCAAAACAAAAATATATGAAAAATTAAACTCTACATGCCAGCTTATTGAGCAAGACTCCAAAGAGAATGAGGCTAGGCTTGAGAGAGTCGGTGATGAGTTCTATATGGAACTTCGAAGTATTTATGGAAAAAAAAGTCATGAGGTAGATATCTTAGAGTTTTTGAAAAAGTATAAAGAGAGCTTTGGCAAAGAGAGTGCTGGCAGCAAAAAAGAGTTAAAGATATATGAAGAAGAGTTATATAGTTTTAAAAATATACTACCATTTATGAGAGATATGGGTGTAAAATCTCTTCTCTCAGTATTTCTGCAAAGGTTGGCAGCTAGAACAGTTGATGATGTCAGAGGTGGGAAAATAACTGTAATGGGAGTTCTTGAGACTCGTTCAGTAAGCTTTGATGCAGTCGTTATTGTAGATTTTTCAGACTCAAATGTTCCAAAAAAGAGCGATAAAGATATGTTTTTAAATACCGCATTAAGAGAGATGGCGAATCTTCCGACTATGAGTGACAGGGAGAGTCTTCAAAAGCACTACTACGAGATGTTGATAAACAGAAGTAAAGAGGTGGCGATATCCTTTGTGAAATCGAGCGATAGTAGTGGTTCCAGATTTTTAAAACAGCTTGGTATAAAAGAGCAGAACATCTACTCTGAGCTAGATTATGCTTCAATACTTTTTGATAGAGCAAATCCAGATGTCAAAAATGATGATGAGATAGTTTTAGAGTATAGTTTTCTCACAGAGAACGGGAAAAACAAAAAACTCTCAGCTACAAGATTAAAAACATTTCTTAGCTGTAAAAGAAAATACTATTATAAATATGTCAAACGTATATATGGACATGAAATTCCAAAAGATATGCCTCAGGAATACGAGATTGGCTTAGATGTACATAAGGCACTTCAAGAACTCTACTCCAAGAAGAGTTCTTATGACAATGTCGAAAATCTTAAAAAAGATCTGCACAAAGAACTTGACAATGCTTGTGGGAAGAGTGAACTAGAAGAGTATCTTATAGCTATGCAAAAAAGAAACCTTGAGCGCTTCTGTGAAGAGGAGATTAAACGGTTTGCAGATGGTTGGCAGGTCTACAGATGTGAAGAGAAGCTTGAGTGTAGCTTTGCTGGTATGACTTTAGAGGGTGTTATAGACAGAGTAGACAAACGAGGCAATGAGATTTTTGTTCTTGATTATAAGACAGGCTCATATCCTCTGTATACGGAGAAAAACTTCACAGAGGCTACAGACTTCCAACTAGAGTTTTATTATCTCTTAGCTAAGAGCTTAGGCAGTGTTGTCGGGTGCGGATACTATGACCTAAAAGAGTCCAAAATTGTAAATGAGACTTTTTTACAGGAGAAACTAGCTGTATTGGAGTCAAATATCAAAGATTTGTTAAACATTGAAGATGTGAATTTTGAGAAATGTGAAGATGTTAAAAACTGTCTCTTTTGTGATTATAAGATTATGTGTGGCAGAGATTAATAGTGCGAATATTATATCAACAAAATTACAATATGCAATATGCAATGTTATATAGTTAAAATGCTTTTTTTAGGTAAAATCGGTTGAGTAATAAAGGAAAATTAAAATAATGCCTGAAAATAAATATAGTGATTATATTATTTATGTTGATGAGAGTGGCGACCACTCCTTGGATTCTATAAATAAAGAGTACCCTATATTTGTTTTAGCATTTTGTATTTTTAATAAATTTATTTATACACAAAGTGCCGTTACAAAGCTAAAAGATTTTAAGTTTAAACATTTTGGTCACGATATGGTTGTGCTTCATGAAAATGAGATAAGAAGAGACAAAGGTGTTTTTAAAACTTTAAGACCTAAAAGTAAAAAAGATACTTTTATTAGCGAGTTAACTCAGATTATTGAAAAAGAAGATTTTACAGTGATAGCGACTGTGATTAGAAAAGATAAACTATATAGTAAATTAAGAAGTCCATATGACACTGCTTTAACATACTGTATGGAGAGAGCCCATAGATTTTTAAAAACAAAAGATCAAAATACGAGAATAACACATGTAGTTGTTGAACAGCGTGGTAAAAAAGAGGATGATGAACTTGAACTTGAGTTTAGAAGAGTTTGTGATGGGCAAAACTACAGTAAAGAGAGTATGCCTTTTGAAATAATTCTGGCAAATAAAATGAGCAACTCGGCAGGTCTGCAGTTGGCTGATTTAATAGCACGACCAATAGGGTTAAGTGTTTTAAAGCCTGAACAAGAAAATAGAGCGTTCGATATTATAAAAGACAAATTTCATAAAAATGGTTTTGGAGAGGTTCATGGTGTTGGGCTTAAAGTATATCCATAAAAGTAAAAAAGCCCTGACGAGTCCGCCAGAGCTTTTTACCGATCGCGAATCCGCAATCCAAGGTAATAATGTTACCATAATAATACAAAAAAAACTATTATACTGTGAATACATGTGCAGTAATATAAAAATTACAGAGAAAAACAATGTTCATAAATAACCTAGCTTACGAAGCGAGTGCGGGAAGCGGAAAGACTTTTATGTTGGTTGTTCGTTATCTTAGTCTGCTCTTTAGCGGTGCCGAGGCATCTAAAATATTGGCACTTACTTTTACAAATAAGGCTGCATCTGAGATGCAGGAGAGGATAGTCTCAACCTTAGAGGAGTTGGAGAGTCGTGGAGAACTCGATGAGATAGCAAAGGTTACTGAACTCTCTCGTTCTTATCTGCTTGAACACCGTCAGAGAATACTAAATGAGTTTTTGAACTCACACACGAAGATTATGACTATTGACAGTTTCTTCACTTCCATACTTAGAAAATTCTCTCTATATGCCTCTTTGATGCCTGATTTTTCAACCTTCTCTTCCCAGCATGAGCTTAAACTTCTTTCACGATTTTTAAAAGAGGTTAGTGTGGCACAAAAGAGGGACACTCTTATAACACTCTCTCTGCAATCAAAAAAACGGCTTACAGATATATTCGGTCTTTTAGATGAGTTTTATATCAAGTTTGCCGAGCTTAAACATATAGAATTCATCAGTCAAGATTATATACAGTTTGAGCGTGATGCAATGCTTCACCTGTCAAAATTAAGACAAGAGGTTGAGTCTTGCGAAGTCGCTTCTAAAACAGCCATAAAAGCTACGGAGGCTGATAGTTTTGATGAGCTGAGTGCAAAGAGTTGGATAGGAAGAGAGTCGCTTGACTATAGAACATTTTCAAAATGTTTCAATCCTGTGATGGATGAGCTTTTAGTTAAAATAAAAGAGGCTATAAAAAATCAAAACCGTGCAAAAGAGCAGAACTTCTTTGCAGCCATAAAAGAGTTGGTGGATATCTACGTTAAAAGTAAAAAAGCTCTCTATATGGATGACAGCGAGCTCAGTTTTTCTGATGTCACCTCGTTGGTATATGAGATTTTAAACCTTATCGATGACAGCGAATTTTTATACTTCAGACTCGACTCTCAGATAGAGCATATGCTGCTCGATGAGTTTCAAGACACGAGTATTTTACAGTATGAGATTTTGAAACCTCTCATCAAAGAGATTACTTCAGGAGGAGGAGTCTTTGAAAACGGCAGTTTCTTTTTTGTCGGAGATGTTAAGCAGTCTATCTATAGGTTCCGCGGCGGTGTTTCTGCTCTGTTTGGAGCCGTGCAGCAAGAAAATAACACAGATGTAGAAAAACTTCTCACAAACTACCGTTCACAAAAAGAGGTAATAGAGTTTGTAAATAGTGTTTTTGAAGCTAAGATAAAAAATTATTCAAATCAGTTGGTAAGAGAAGAAGCGAGCGGCGGTTATGTTGAGATTTTACAAAATGATGAGCTTCTGCAAGAGGTAATCACTCAGGTACAAAGAGTTTTAACTCTTGGTGCTAATATCAATGAGATAGCTGTCCTTTGCGCTACAAACGGAGACGGTGAAGAGCTTAAACAGGCTCTTAATGCAGAGCATATTGAAGTCGTTACCGAGACGACTACAAAGCTTATAAATCAAAAAAGTGTAAAAGCAGTCCTGGAGTATTTGAAATACCTCTATTTTGGTGAAGATATCTATATGCACAATTTTTTCGCTCTAATCTCGCAAGAAGCAAGAGCAATAGCAAAAGTTAACTTCAATGAAATAAAAATTTTAGATGTAGTCAAAGGTGCAATAAAAGAGTTTGGACTTTTCAGGGATGATTTTAATCTTATCAGGTTTTTAAACGCAATTTCCAAATATAGTGATATTGAAGCACTGCTATTTGAGTATGAGCGTTTGGACAGTAGTGCAGCAGCTTCAGAATTAAGCGGTGTAAGGGTGCTAACTGTTCATAAGTCAAAAGGCTTGGAGTACGAACACATAATAGTAATGGACAGACTTAAAAAAGCTCCACCGGCAAGGCAGGCAATAATTTATGAGTATGATGAGATAAGACTAAAAAATATCTACCTTCGTATAAAGGGTCGAGATGCTGTAGATAAGCAATATGCAAATGCTCTTGCAAAAGAGAAGTCTTTAGCCAGAGAAGACTCTCTTAATGCTTTATATGTGGCATTTACCAGAGCTAGAGAGAATCTCTTTATAATATCAAAATCAAAAGATTCGATGTTTGACATTTTAGATCTGGTCTGCTCAAGCAGTGGAAATTTGAGATGTAAAAAATATATTAATGAATCTACTGCTCAAACACCTCTTCATGTTTTGAATTATAAAGCTCTTTATTATGGAACCCAAAGTGATATTTTGGCAGTTGAAAAAGAGGAAGAGTTTGATTTAAAGTCCATAAACTTTGGTCTTGCAATGCATTACATGCTAGAGATGCTTGGTGAGTTTAAAGAAAAAGATATCTTTTATGCTAAGAGTATGATGATAAATAAATATGGCTATACCTTGGATAATGAGGAGATAGATGATATAGTAAATAGAGTCAGAGTGCTTTTAAAAAATGAAGAGTTTGCCTCTTTAATTAGTGGTGAGTGTTACAAAGAGAAGGCTATCCGCTATAAAAATAACCTTAGATACATAGACCTTTTAGTTAAGATTGACTCTTCAAAAGAGAGTCTATTTGAGACTTGGAATGTTATTGATTACAAAAGCTCTCTCAGGCATGCTGATAAGCACTTAAAACAGGTCAGATATTATGTTGATGCCATAAAAGAGATAAGCGGTGATGAGGTAAATGGCTATATCTGCTATCTATTGCAAGATGGGATTAAAATAGCTAAAGCCTAAACCTTAAATAAACCAAAAATTAAGCTTCTTGTAAGTAAAAGAAGATATACTTTCGCCAATTAAACAAGCATTTACATGTGATGTTAAGAAAATAACTTGAAAGGTTCAAGAATGAAATTTACGAATATCGCAACTCCTGAACAAATTGATCAAAAATGGGTTTTGATTGATGCTGAAGGAAAAACTTTTGGTCGTATGATTACTGAAGTAGCTACTATACTTCGTGGTAAAAATAAGCCATGTTGGACTCCAAATATCGATTGTGGTGACTATGTAGTTATCATCAACGCTTCTAAGGCTAGATTTAACGGTCTTGGAAAAGTGGCAAATAAAGAGTATTTTTCTCACTCAGGTTACTTCGGTAGCACTAAGAGTGTTAAAATGACTGAGCTTTTAGAAAAAAATCCTGAGAAACTATATAAACTAGCTACTCGCGGTATGCTTCCTAAAACAAAGCTTGGTGTTAAGATGATTAAAAAACTAAAAATTTATGCAGGTGCTGAACATCCTCACACTGCACAACTTGCTAAGTAAGGATTGACATATGGCAAAAATATACGCAACAGGTCGTCGTAAAGCTTCAATAGCAAAAGTATGGTTAACTCCAGGTACAGGTAAGATTACTATTAATAATCTTTCATTAGATGCATGGTTAGGCGGACTAGAAGCTAAGAAACTTCGTGTTAAGCAACCACTTGCTTTAACAAAACAAGATACATCAGTTGACATTGTAGCTACTACTTTAGGTGGTGGTTTTGGTGGTCAGGCAGATGCACTTCGTCACGGTATCTCTCGTGCATTAGTTTCATTTGATCCGGCATTAAAAGCGATTCTTAAACCTGAGGGTATGATGACTCGTGATTCACGTGTTGTTGAACGTAAGAAGCCGGGTCGTCGTAAAGCTCGTCGTTCTCGTCAGTTCTCTAAGCGTTAAGCTTCTCTTTCGTTTACAGATTTTTTGCAGTGCTTTTGGCACTGTGAAAATATTTTTACACTTCCCATTAACAACTACTATGAGTAACTTTGGTATAATAACTCTAAAAAAAGAGTAATCTTGCACTATTTTCTACTTCTGTTTTTATCTATAAATCTTTTCTCATCAACACTTCATCTGGCAACTTCTACTAATCCCTCTAGACTAAACCCAATTTTAGCTACAGATTCAGGTTCAGCAGAGATAACAGGTTTTTTGTTTAACGGACTTGTCAAATATGAGAAAGATTCCTCTACAATAATAGGTGATTTGGCAAAAGAGTTCTATTATGAAGATGATAAAACTTTAATATTTAAACTTCGTAAAAATGTCTTTTGGCATGATGGTGAAAAATTTACTGCAAAAGATGTCGTATTCACATATGAGGTTTTAATTTCACCAACAATAAGTTCGCCGTACAGTGCAAGTTTTAGATTTGTTAAGAGTGTTGAAGCTCTTGACGAGTTTACAATAAAAGTACAGTATAAAAAACCATATTTTAAAGCCTTAGAGACTTGGATGATGGGAATTTTGCCAGAGCATATATTAAAAGATGAGAAGAACTTAATGAATTCATCTTTTAACACAAATCCGATAGGAACGGGTGCTTACAGACTTTATCAGTTAGAGCACTCTAAAAATATTATATTAACTGCTTTTGATAAGTATTTCGAAGGTAGAGCTAAGATTGACAAAATATCTTTTCATGTCATTGCAGACCCAATGACAAGGTTTTTGATGCTCAAATCATTAGCATTAGATGTCGGTGGCATAGAGTCTATGCAGTATGAGAGACAGTTAAATGATGAATTTTTTAAGAAGTTTAACATCTATGAAAACATTTCACGTTCATATACCTACCTTGGTTTTAATCTGAGACTGGATAAGTTTAAAAATCCAAAGATTAGAGAGGCTTTATCTCTAGCAATCGACAGACAAGAGATGGTTAATATTCTATTTTTTAATCATGCCAAGGTGTGTACAGGTCCATTCCTTCCAGGAACAAAGGCATTCAATGAGGATGTAAAAGCACCGACTAAAAACATAGAAAAAGCGAAACAACTTTTACGCCAGGCTGGCTATGATGATAAGAATCCTTTTACTTTTGAAATTGTTACATCCAACTCCAGCAGTATACGTCCATATGCAGCTCAAATATTGCAGCATCAACTTAAAAAGGCGGGAGTAGTCGTTAAATTACGAGTTATGGAGTGGCAGGCATTTTTAAATATGGTTGTTTTTCCACATAAGTTTGAGAGTGTACTACTGGGATGGGGATTGTCACCAACACCGGATCCCTATATGTTTTGGCATAGTGATAATGATAAAAAAGGCGGTTTTAACTTGGTTGGATATCATAACAATAGGATAAATGAGATGATTGAAGAGTCTCAAAGTATCATAGATAGAAAGAAATTGTCTAAAATATGGAAAAAAATGTTTAAAATAATCACAGATGAAAATCCATATCTGTTCTTATATATTCCAAATTCAATAACAGCAGTCAATAAAGAGATAAAAAATGTCGAGTCAAGTCCTAGCGGAATTTGGCACAACTATATAGAGTGGGAGAAGTAACTATTTATGATTATTTTATTTGATTTAGACGGGACTATAATTGACTCTACAGATGCAATACTAGAGACTTTTCATCACTCTTTTACCGTGCATAACTATCCTAAACAAAAAGATGAAGATATAAAAGCGCTTATTGGGTATCCGCTAGATATTATGTATGAAGAGTTGGGGGTAAGCAAAGAGGAAGTATGGGATTATGTTATAACTTACAAAGAGTATTATCGTGAAATCTCAACACTTAAAACAGAGCTTTTGAAAAATGCCGCTGAAGCAGTGAAGATAGCTAGTGAGTTTGCTACATTAGGAGTTGTGACTACTAAGACAGGAGCCTATTCTAAGGTTCTTATGGAGCATTTTGGATTAATGGATTATTTTGAAGTATTAATTGGCAGAGAGGATGTTGAGAATCCAAAACCGCATGCAGAACCGATATTTAAAGCATTAGAGAAATTCGATACTTTAAATAGAGAAATATGGATGATTGGAGATACAAAATTAGACCTAATCTCTGCAAAAAATGCAAATGTAAACTCAATTGGTGTTTTGAGTGGATATGATAACCTGAACACTCTTAAAAAGTTTACAAATGTTATATTCAATGATGTCTTAGAAGCAACAATTTATTTGTCTAATAGGAAAAAACAACACACTTCCTTCAGTTCTTAATAAAGAATAAAATATCAAGCTTTCTTTAAGAGCAACTTGTCTAGAATAAGGGATAAATTAGAATTGATAGTTCTTATAATAAATAGAAGGAGAATTTATGCTAGAAATTAGATGGCATAGTCGTGCTGGACAAGGTGCTGTTACAGGCGCAAAGGGTTTGGCAGATGTTATTTCTACAACTGGTAAGCATGTGCAAGCATTTGCATTTTATGGATCAGCTAAGCGTGGAGCTGCAATGACAGCATATAATCGTGTTGACGATAAGGTAATTATGAATCATGAAAAATACATGGAGCCTGATTTCGTTTTCGTTATTGACCCTGCATTAGTATATACATCTGATGTTACGATTAATCACAAAGAGAATACCGTTTACATAATAACAACTCATATGAGCACTGCGGAACTTGTAGCTTCTCAACCGAAGTTAGCAGATAAAAAAGTTTATACAGTTGATTGTATCAAGATTGCTCAAGAGACTATCGGTCGTCCTATTCCAAATACGCCAATGCTTGGTGCGTTTATGAAAGTGTCTGAGATGTATGATATTGAGTTCTTTAAAGAGAGTATGTTAAGAATTCTTGCAAAGTTACCACAGAAGATCGTTGATGCAAATATGATTGCTATTCAACGTGCTTACGATGAAGTGAAATAAGGAGCGTCAGATGGCAAATAAAGGATGGGATGAGTTTGAAATCGGAGCTATGCTTCGAACATTTGATGGCAAGATTGATGATATTGCTGGAACTCAACAAGAAGATCGTGCATACTCACAAAGCAGCTCGTTTACTGCAAGTGTAGCAGATTGGAGAATTGAGAAACCAATATTTAATAAAGATTACTGTATTGATTGTCAGTTTTGCTGGATATATTGTCCAGATATCTCTATTGTTGCAAGAGATAAAAAACTGATTGGGGTAGACATGGATCACTGTAAAGGTTGTGGTATCTGTGTTGAGGTTTGTCCTACAAACCCTAAGTCACTTTTAATGTTCCCGGAACAGGCAGAAGAAGAAGAAGAGTTGGCAAATTGGCCTGCGAAAGATGAGAAGGAAAAATAATGGCATTTGATAAAATGGAATTAAAAGATGTAGAAGTTTGGGATGGAAACTTTGCAGCTGCACAAGCTATGAGACAGTGTCAGATTGATGTTGTTGCTGCTTACCCGATTACTCCGTCAACACCTATTGTTGAGGGTTATGCAAAATTTCAAGCTGACAACTATGTTGAAGGTGAGTATGTAATGGTTGAATCAGAGCATGCAGCAATGTCAGCATGTATTGGTGCTGCTGCTGGTGGTGGACGTGTTGCAACTGCAACATCTTCACAAGGTTTTGCTTTAATGGTAGAGACTCTTTACCAAGCTTCAGGTATGCGCCTGCCAATCGTTTTAAATGTTGTAAATCGTGCACTTGCTGCTCCTCTTAATGTTAATGGTGATCATTCAGATATGTACCTTGGTCGTGACAGTGGTTGGATTCAGTTTGACGCTTTCTCTCCGCAAGGAGCTTATGACTTGAACTTCATTGCTTTTAAAGTTTCTGAAGACCACGATATTAGACTTCCGGCAATGGTTCATCAAGACGGTTTTATGACTTCACACACTGCTCAAGGTGTAGCGACTTTAACTGATGATGAGGGTTATGGTTTTGTTGGTGTCTATAAACCAATGAATGATATGTTAGATTTTGAGCATCCGGTAACTCATGGTGTTCAAACTGAAGAAGATTGGCACTTTGAGCATAAAGCTCGTCAACATAATGATCTTATGACTAAAGTTTTACCAAAAATTCAAGCAGCATTTGATGATTTTGAAAAACTAAGCGGACGTAAATATAATATAGTTGAGAAGTATGATATGGATGATGCTGATGTCTGTGTAGTATGTCTTGGTACATCAGTTGAGACTGCGCGTGAAGTAGCAACTGAGATGAGAGCTAAAGGAATTAAAGCAGGAGTAATCGGAATTCGCGTTATTCGTCCATTCCCTTTCATGCAAATTCAAGAAGCTCTTAAAGATGTTAAAGCGATAGCTACACTTGACCGTTCAAACCCAAATGGTGCTCCTGGTATGCTGTTTAATGAGATTGCAGGATCTCTATTTAACACTGATACAAAAGCATTACTTTCTGGTTATGTTTATGGTTTAGGTGGTCGTGATTTAACTAAAGCACACTTAGTAGATCTTTACACTGAACTTCAAGCAAATGTTGATGCTGGTAAAGTTACTACTCCATTACAACAATTTATCGGTGTTCGTGGACCGAAACTATCATTTTTATAAGGAGAAAACTATGAGTGAAATGAAAAAAATAAAAAACCTAAAAGAGTTTTCAACATCGGCTGACCGTTTTGAAGGTGCAAATCTTTTGTGTCCTGGTTGTGCACACTCAATCATTGTCCGTGAAGTTTTAAACGCAACGAACGATGACTTAGTTCTTTCAGCATCTACGGGCTGTCTCGAAGTTTGTACGGCTGTTTATCCATATACATCTTGGGATGCTTCTTGGATTCACATCGGTTTTGAAAATGGTTCAACTGCTGTTGCCGGTGCAGAGTCTATGCATAAAGCACTTGCTAGAAAAGGCCGCCTGAAGCAGCCTGAGCGTAATCCTAAATTTGTATCTTTCGCAGGAGACGGTGCATCTTACGATATCGGTTTTCAGTGGATTTCTGGTTGTATGGAACGTGGACATAATATAATGCATGTTGTACTTGACAATGAAGTATATGCAAACACTGGTGGTCAAAGATCATCTTCTACACCAATTGGTGGTAGTAATACTACAACTCCAGCTGGTACCCATAGTTATGGTGAGAAGAAAAATAAAAAAGATATGGTGGCTATAATGGCTTCTCATAATATTCCTTACTCTGCACAAGTCTCTCCAAATAAATGGAAAGATATGGTTAAGAAAATCCAGCACGGTTTCTCAGTTGATGGTCCGGTATTTATAAATGCTGTTTCTCCATGTACAACCGAGTGGAAATTCGACCCTAAAGATACTATGCATTTAGCTGATCTATCTACTGATTCTCTAGTATTTCCACTTTATGAGATTATAGATGGTCATGAATTGAATATTACTTATCGTCCTAAAAACATTGTCCCAGTTGAGGAGTATTTAGCAGCACAAGGGCGCTTTAAACACCTTTTCAAAGATGAGTATAAATATCTTATAAAAGAGTGGCAGGAGCGTGTAGATGCTAACTGGTCGTATCTACAACGCCGTGAAGAAGCTCGTATATAAGGAGCTTCTAGCTTTCACACACTTTATGTCCAACAAAGACACTCGGTGCACTCGTAGTGCTACCTTGGTCTATGTTGAACATATATTGCATAAAATCTAAAACTTTCTATCTTCTAATAATTTGTAATTTTATATTAGAAATTCTAATTTTAAAACAGGTCAGCGTGTCCAAAGAATATCTCTTGCGTTTCGTTTTTACGCATACTCTCTAAAATCTCTTTAGCTTTTACTTTAGTCTCTTTATCAAAATATATAAGCATATTTCGCGAAAAGATAAAATCAAATTTACCAAGTGATTTAAAAGATGTATCAAATAAGTTAGCGACTCTGTAGTGAACTTGAGACTTAATTATGTTTTGTAAAATATAGTGTTTTTCATCTTTTATAAAGTATTTATTTAAAATTACAAGTGATAAGTTACGAATATTTCGTTCTTTATATACCGCTTTCTCTGCTCGTTGTACTGCTTCTTCATTTATATCTATACCCGTGATTTTAAACTTATTAGATGAAACACCGGCTTCTAATAGTGCAATAGCTATGCTGTACGGCTCTTCTCCCGTAGCAGAGGGTGCACACAGGATATCTACCTTATTATCTAGTTTTTTTACTAAGCTTACAAGATGTTCAATCTGTTTAAACTCTCTGTAAAAGAAAGTCTCATTTGTTGTAAGAGCATCTATTAGAGACTGTTTTAAACTTTTATCACTCTTGATTCTATCTAAAAGTTCCGTAAAAGAGTTTATATCTCTTTGTCTGCAAAATGTAGTGAGTTTGTTTTTTAGAATAGTTATTTGCTTCTCAAATGTTACTCCGGTCTCACTCTTAAAATAATCAGAAATTGGTTCTACATCTGAATAGTCTTTTTTAACTACTATTTTTTCTTTACTATTGAGAGTTATCTTCTTTTTAAAAAAATTTAACATTAGCTACAAAACTCCTTTATTTTATTGATAATTTCAGAGATATCATATATTTCTATATTAGGAACCTTTTTTCTGGCACAGTACGGCATTCCGTCTACAATAGCACTCTCTTTACTCTCTGTGATACACCTTGCTTTATTGAGGCTTAAATATTTGCATCCATCAACTCCATCTTCGCCAATACCGGTTAGTAATACACAAAGGATTTTTATTTTATCAGTTACGCTTACAAGAGAATAAAATAGTTCATTTATATTGGGATTGTATCTATTTTCTTTAGTTGGCTCATTAGCAAAAGAGAATTCAAAGCCGCTTTTAATGACTGTTGTTAAGCCATTACATAAATATATTTCACCGGCTTTTAAAGGTGTATTGTTCTCTGCCATAGATATATTGTTGAGAGTATGTTCTTTTAATCTTTTTGCGAAGCTTTGTATAAATTCATTAATCATATGTTGTGCTATTATGATGCTTGTATCATTTAATGTAGGCAGCTCATTGACGATTCTCTCTATTTGTCCCGGTCCTCCGGTAGAGGCACCGATTAGGACAAGTTTATTAAGTGCGGAATGTTTCAAGTTTAGCGTGAAGATCGTCAGTCATTGAGTTTAAGTGATTAGCAGCAGCTGCAATCTCTTCAACGCTGCGGGCATTTTGTGAGGATATCTTATTTATCTGTGATATTTGAGTCACGATTACTTCAATATTTGTTCCGGTTTTTTCAAAGTCAGTTGCAGTTCTGTCACTTGCAGCAACTGCTTCATCAACAATAGCAACAGTCTCATTTATTTTCTCTTCAACCTCTGTGGCTGCAGTTGCCAGTGCTTGTATCTCCTGGGAGTTACTGCTCATCTGAGAACTGACATCTGAAATAGATTGAACAATAACATTTATCGTAGTATTAATCTCTGTAAGTGATTTTTGAGTACGTTCAGCCAGCTTTCTGACTTCATCGGCAACAACAGCAAATCCTCGTCCATGCTCACCGGCACGGGCAGCTTCTATTGCTGCATTGAGTGCTAAGAGGTTGGTCTGATCTGCAATATCTGAGATTACATCAAGAACTGTTTTAATCTCACTTGCTTCAGAAGATAGAGTGTCCATTCTTTGGGACAACTCAATCTCAAGTTGTGCACTATGTTGAATCTTAGATGTAAGAGTCACAACTTCATGACGGGCATTGCCCAAGTTTTCATTTGCTTTAATAATATCCTGTTTGTTGTTTTGTGCATCAGAGATTGACTCTGTTATCTCACTTTTAATATCTTTGGCTCTGTTTGTTGCTTTATCTACTACTAAAACAGACTCTTCAACGTTATTACCGACACCAGTAGCTGTAGTTGAGAGTTCATGGGAAATGGAAGCGTTCTCAGATGAGCTTGATTTAGAGGTCTCTATTAAATCTTTAAGCGTACTAAGTAGATTATTGAAGCTTCTAGCCATTTGAGAAATTTCTAAAGGTGCGTTTTCATCGACAATCATGGTTAGATTTTTATTATCACCTATATTTAAAAGAGTCTCTCTAAATTTATTTATAGGTTTAATAAGACTTTTGTTAACTAAAAATATAGACACTCCTATAATGATTAACAATAAAATTAAGGAGTCTATGACAATAGTGTTACGTATATTGTGAGGAACAATAAGAACTTCTGATTTATTTATCTCTGAGAGTATAGCCCACTTAAAATCTTCACCTACATTAATAGTTGAAAATGAGGAAAGAACACTGTTTCCGTTGTAATTAATTACTATTTTTGTATTAGTTGTACCGGAAAACGCATCACGAGAAGCCTCTGTGTCAACAGAACCTGTTGATGGGTTTGAAAAAGAGGCCTGAAGTGAGTGTTCTTTTGGGTCTAGGTAGCTGTCACTTCTCATTAGCTTATCAGATCCAACTAAATAATCTTCTTGGGATTTTCCATAATCTTGACGAAACCTCATTATTTTATTTATAGCCTTATCACTGATTTGTAAGACTAGTACAGCTTCTATTTTACCATTGATATTTATCGGTGTAGCTAAAAATATTTCTGCTTTACCATGACTGGGTGCATAAGGCTTCATATCTACAAATGTAGGACGATTGTTTTTTATAGCCTTTGTGTATGATTCTGCTAGAGCACTATTCTTTAATGATCCATGAATAAGGTTCGCTCCATAGTCAGACTGCTTCATTGCCGAATACATAACCTGACCATGCAGTGCAGATATAATAAAAATATCATGATAAGCAGAATATTTTATATAACTTTGAAAAAACTTTTCATGTTTTTTTGTTTTATCCTTTGTTAGTTGATTATTAATTGGAAAAGCGTCTGTTTCTCCAACATTTAAGCTCTCATGAATATAGTTCATGTCGTGGACAATCTTGCTAATATCTTCTGAGCGAGAAAGAATATTTATATCCCCGACTCTTTGAGCAAAAAAGTCTTGAATTTGATTCTTTTTCATGTCGCGAGCAGCTGTTAGTTGAGAGTAGCTTTTTTTCATCAGGCTCTCTTTGCTTTTAGAAGTAGAGATATATGCAGTAATAGAGGCTAGTATAATTAAAGAGAGTGTTGTAAGTAATATGATTTGTATTTTTATGGAGAAGCTTTTCATAAAAACCTTTCTTGATTATTTTAACCTCATTATTCTATCATAAGATGGAACATAGATAATAATAAAAAATAAATGTTTAAATAAAATATTGTGCAATTATTTTATTTATATAATTTAAAGCAGGCAGCTCATTGATTGTTCTCTCTAATTTGTCCCGGTCCTCCGATGGAGGCACCGAGTAGGAGAATTTTATTAAGTGTGGAATGTTTCAAGTTTAGCGTGAAGGTCGTCAGTCATTGAGTTTAAGTGCTCGGCTGCAGCAGCAATCTCTTCAACATTACGAGCATTTTGAGAAGATATCTCATTTATCTGCGAGATTTGAGTAACGATTATTTCAATATCAGTTCCAGTTTTTTCAAAGTCAGTTACTGTTCTGTCTGTTGCACTAACTGCTTCATCAACAATAGAAACAGTCTCATTGATTTTTTCTTCAACTTCTGTAGCTGTTATAGCCAGTGCTTGTATCTCCTTAGAGTTACTGCCCATCTGACCGCTAACATCTACTATTGATTGAACAATAACATTTATAGTCGCATTTATCTCGGTAAGAGATCTTTGAGTACGCTCAGCCAGTTTTCTAACTTCATCAGCAACAACAGCAAATCCTCGTCCATGCTCACCGGCACGGGCAGCTTCTATCGCTGCATTGAGTGCTAAGAGGTTTGTCTGATCTGCAATATCTGAGATGACTTCAAGAATATGTTTAACCTCATTTGCATCAGTAGAGAGAGTGCTCATCCTCTCGGCTAATTCTATTTCAAGTTGTGCACTATGTTGAATTTTGGATGTAAGAGTTACAACTTCATTGCGAGCTTCACCTAGATTATCTGTTGCTTTGATAATCTCTTTTTTACTCTCCTGTGCATCAACAATTGAACTTGTAATCTTATCTTTAGCAGTTGTAGCTTTTGTTGTGGTCTCATTTACAACCGTTACTGATTTTTCAATATTGTTTCCAACTCCCAAGGCAGTTGTTGAGAGTTCATGAGAGATTGAAGCATTCTCAGATGAGCTTTGTTTGGAAGTCTCTATTAAATCTTTGAGTGAGCTCATAAGTTCATTAAAGCCTATTGCCATTTGCGATAACTCAAGCGGAGCATCTTCATCTACTATAATGGTTAGATTTTTATTATCACCTATGTTCAAAAGAGTCTCTTTAAATTTGTTTATCGGTTTAATGAGACTCGAGTTTATCAAATATATTGATAAAGCAATAATTATTATCAGTAATATTAAAATGTCAATTAATAAGGTGTCTCTTATATCATTTGGAAGAATAAGAACTTCTGCCTCATCTATCTCTGAAAGTATGATCCATTTAAAGTCTTCACCGATGTCTATCTGCGAATATGAAGACAATACAGGATTACCGTTGTAATCAATCACTACTTTAGTGTCTGTTTTACCTGCAAGTGCATCACGTGAAGCTTCAGTATCAACCGAACCGGTTGAGGGGTTTGCAAAAGATGCTTGAAGTGAGTGGCCCTTAGGGTCTAGGAAACTGTCACTTCTCATCAGCTTATCTGGACCTACCAGATAGTCTTCCTGAGATTCTCCATACCCTTTTCGGTACTTCATTACTTTATTGATAGCCCCATCACTTATCTGAAATACCAATACTGCCTCTACTTTAGAATTTACTACAACAGGAGTTGCAAGGAACATTGCGGGGGCATTATTGCTAGGAGCATATGGTGCCATGTCTACAAAGCTGGGACGCTTGTTTTGTAAAGCCTTTCTGTAAGCCTCAGCTAAACCGCTCTTTTTAAGCGAGCCGTAAATGAGGTTTGTACCATAATCTGACTCTTTTGCTGCAGTATACATGACATGTCCTGTTTCAGCGGATATTATAAAGACGTCATAGTATCCATAATCTTTCATGTAGGATTGAAAAAACTCTTCATGTTTTTCTGTTTCGTTTTTAACAAGTTGATTATTAACAGGAAAAGCTTCTTTGTCTCCTACCTCTAACTTATCAAAAGAATGTATCAAATCAGCAATTAACTGACGGGTGTCTTCTGCTCTTGAGAGCACCTTTATGTCACCGACTCTTTCGTTAAAGAAAGTTTGAATCTGATTTTTTTTCATATCACGCAGAGTAGTCAGCTGAGCATAGCTGTCTTCCATGAGTGAGTCTTTACTTTTTGTAGTAGCAACAGAAGTTGAAATTGCGCCCAATAGTATTAAAGATATTGCGGTCAATAGTATAATCCGCATTTTAATCGAAAGCTTATTCATTTTATCCCCTTTTACCTTTGTAAATGTAGAGTGATTTTATCGTAAAAACTGATAAAAGGGATAAGCAAAGAGAAGACTTAATAAATAGTTCCTATTTTATGCAAAAAATTGCTACTTTTTGTAAGTAAAAATGTGCTTCTTAAGGGTATATGCTATGATTTCTCTATACCTTGGATCCTTCGGTGGAGGCACCGAGTAGGATAAGTTGGTTAAGTATGGAATATTTCAAGTTTAGCGTGAAGATCGTCAGTCATTGAGTTTAAGTGATTAGCAGCAGCTGCAATCTCTTTAACGCTATGGGCATTTTGTGAGGATATTTCATTTACCTGTGATATTTGAGTCACGATTACTTCAATATTTGTTCCGGTCTTTTCAAAGTCGGTTACGGTTCTGTCACTTGCACCAACTGCTTCATTAACAATAGCAACAGTCTCATTTATTTTCTCTTCAACCTCTGTGGCTGTTATAGCTAGTGCTTGTATCTCCTCGGAGTTACTGCTCATATTAGAACTGACATCTGAAATAGATTGAACAATAACATTTATCGTAGTATTAATCTCTGTAAGTGATTTTTGAGTACGTTCAGCCAGCTTTCTGACTTCATCGGCAACAACAGCAAATCCTCGTCCATGCTCACCGGCACGCGCAGCTTCTATTGCTGCATTGAGTGCTAAGAGGTTGGTCTGATCTGCAATATCTGAAATTATATCAAGAATATTTTTAACTTCATTTGCTTCAGAAGATAGAGTGTCCATTCTTTGGGACAACTCAATCTCAAGTTGTGCACTGTGTTGAATCTTAGATGTAAGGGTCATGACTTCATTACGGGCATTGCCTAGGTTCTCATTTGCTTTAATAATATCCTGTTTGTTGTTTTGGGCATCAGAGATTGACTCTGTTATCTCAGCCTTAATATCATTGGCTTTTTCAGTTGCTTTATCTATAACTACAACAGACTCTTCAACATTTTTTCCGACACCAGTAGCTGTAGTTGAGAGTTCATGGGAGATGGAAGCGTTCTCAGATGAGCTTGATTTAGAGGTCTCTATTAAATCTTTAAGAGAGTCCATTAGTCTATTAAAGCCTACTGCCATTTGCGATAACTCAAGTGGAGAGTTTTCATCTGCAACTAAGGCTAAATCGTGATTGGTGCTAATATTTAATAGAGTGTTTTTAAAGTTCTCTATTGGTTTTGAAATACTGTTTCTAATAAAAAACAGAGTAAACAGTGCAATAAAAAGAATAAGAAAAATAAGCGAAGCCGACAGTAACATTATGCTGTTGTTTGATGATTCAATTTTTTTATCTATTGAGGTATTAACATACTTAAATGTGTCAAGTCCAATTTCTCTGATTATATTTATAGATGTCGTAGCATTAGAAAACCAAATTGATGGATCAACATTAAAGTTACCGCTTACCCCTTTTGATGATGCTATATCTATCATACGAAAAGTGTTGTTTACCGCTTTACCTTTGAATTTATTTTTATATGATTGTTTTAACTCATTCGGTGCCAGAGTCATAAATTTGTTTATATTTGAGTTATAGATACCCAGAGTAGAGCCAAATGAAAGCAGAATTTTTTCAGCAAAGGCATTTTTTGTAAAAGCCACATTTAATTTTGCTCTAACGCGCTCAAATGCCTCTTTAGCTGAAGCAAGATGAACATATAGTTGAATACTATTTCTGTCATCTATATCATTCATCAGCGATGGTATTCCTGTTACAACATTTAAAAGAGTTTTGATTTTTTTTGAATAATAGACTCCAATTTTTCTAGTTTTCATACTCAGTGAATCAACAGAAGCTCTTTTATCATTTAAATCATTGAAGAGGTTTAAAATTGAAGCACGATTATGCGTTGTTACATATACCTTTTTAATACCTTCAATAGCTTTATCCAGTTTAGCTCTTATATTTGGCAAGTCATTACCGTAGTTCTTACCTTTACTGGCATTAAAGCCTACGCTAAGTGCTCTTTCTGTCTGCATGTGGTGAATAATTTTTTCTAGATATTCCGCTTCTAAAATGCTCTCTTTTGTCAATTCAAGATTTTGTTTGTGCTCAAGTGCTCTGTTTAAAATTATTGTTGAGAGTATCAATATCGCAATCATAGGGATGAGTGCAAAAAACAGTAATTTAATTTTTATGCTTAATTTTTTCAATGTTAATTCCTTTTCGAACACATTTTATCACGAAATAGTATACAAATAATAAAAAAAAACTCTTAAATCATAGTGATATGATTTTTATAAATAAAAAAAAGATACAATCAGTTAATTAAAATAAGGAGTGATTATGCCATTACTAGACAGCTTTACAGTTGATCATACAATTATGCCGGCACCTGCAGTGCGCCGTGCTAAAGGAATGAAAACACCAGGTGGAGATGATATTACAGTATTTGATCTAAGATTTGTAAGACCAAACGAAAATATTTTGTCTTCTGAGGGAATTCACACATTAGAGCATCTTTTTGCCGGATTTATGAGAGAGCATTTAAACAGTGCTGATGTAGAGATTATTGATCTATCTCCTATGGGTTGCCGTACAGGCTTTTACATGTCATTAATTGGTACCCCTAGCGAAGAGGAAGTAGCAGCCGCTTGGAAAGCTTCGATGGAAGATGTTTTGGCAGTAAAAGAGCAAAAGGATATCCCCGAATTAAATGTACATCAGTGCGGAACCTACAAAATGCACTCGCTTGATGATGCAAAGGGAATCGCGAATGATATTCTTAGTCATGAAATAGGCGTTATGGATAATGATGCTTTAGCACTAGACTTATCAAAGGTAAATTAAATGTATATATTGCTCCCAATGGATGATGACAATGTACAAGAAGCGAGACTAACAAGAGTTTTAGAAGCTAAAATATGGGCTCAATTACATGTAGAAGAGGGGCAGGTTGTAGAAATATTGCATAATAAAGCTTATAGTGATTTTGAAAATTTTTCCGAAGCTGTTGTGTTGATGGACGAGACTGAAAATCCAATGCCATTTATTGAATTAAGTATGATGCCATTGATAGCACCTGTGCAAAGAAATATAGATGATATTGTCGAGGCTTATCTATTTAGAGAGCTACACGACTTTCCATATTGATTAAGGCTCTATTTTGTCAGATTTAAAGCAGTTTATACAACTTTTTAATCCACATCCCGGGAATCACTTTATACAGGTTACAACAAACGTAGATGAAACCACAACTGCTTTGTATGAACTTTTAAAAAGTGTCGGCGGCGAACTGCGTATCGCTATCTATGGAGATGAAAATATTTCAGATATAGAAGATAAATACCTCGATGCTAAAGTTCAACATATCGTAAATTTTACAAATCCATTCAGAGCATTACCCCGTGATAACGACATGGTAATACTCAAAGACATATTCCATCTTCATAATAATCAAGATAGATTACTTAAATTAGCATACACGACTTTGGCTAATGCAGCGGAGATTATTATTATGCAAAAAAAAGGCACAATGGATATTGAAGCTGTCATTGATCTCCTTGATAAATATGAGTTTAGAGCTCCAAATTATATAGATGTGCTTCCTGAATATGATTTGGTAATGGCAAAAAAGATGCATATGTGGGGTAATGGCTTGTAACATTTCTTAACAACTTAATAAGCTTGGCTACTCTTAACAAATAAGAAATTTCTTAGAGTAGATTGCTTAATGAAGAGTGTAAAAAAGAAACACCAATTGGTTTTATCACTAAAAAGAATCATTATTGTTGAAATATATTTGCATAAATATTATTATGTATATATTGTGATAAAAGGACTCTTTTGAAAAATCTTTCCATCAATCTAAAAATCTTTCTTACTACCTCAATTATCAGTATCTTGTTAATTGCTGTTTCAACATCACTGCTGTTATTAAAAGCATCATACATTGAAAAAAATGTATTGGATAATAAGAAAAATGAGTTACTAAAAGTCTTAAATGAAAAGATTATATCTAAAGAAGAGATAGGCCTGAGTAATGCCATCTCTATAGCAGATAATGAAAATTTATCAACTGCATTGCGAGATCATGATAGACAAAAAGCAATAGTGACTTTAAATAAAATTAGTAGTGATTTTAGAAGAAGTACCAAATATAAAAATGTAAAAGTACATATACATACAAAAGATGCTAAATCATTTGTAAGAGGCTGGAACAGAGATAAGTATGGTGATGATCTAAGCTCATTTAGATCAACACTAATAAATGTTAAAAAAACTCAAAAACCTTTTGTTTCATTTGAAGCAGGCCGTTTAGGTTTAGTTCTAAGGGGAATCAGTCCTATTAAAAAAGATGGAGAGTATATTGGTTCTTTAGAGTTTATACAGGGAATGGATTCAGTTGCCAAAAGCTTCGATAAAGATAAAGTAAACTTTTTATTTTTAATGAACGACTCTCTACTCTCGATTGCCACTAAAGCTGTTAATGCTCCAAGTGTAGGAAACTATAAAGTTTCTCAAAAATTTATTCAAAAAGACTTTTTAAGTGATGCTCAAAATATAGACCTGTCTGCCTTGAAAAAAAACAAATCTCTTATTAGCGATAACTACTATTACACCTGTGAAGATGTTAAGGACTACAGAGGTAAAACAATCGGTCTGTTTTTAATCGCACAAGATATTAAATCTGTTCATACAGTTATTAAATCTGCAAACGAGATTGTCTATCAAGCTATCGTATTTATTATATTATTGATGGTTTTCATACAAATTTTTACATATTTACTTTTAAATAATCTAATATTTAAAAGGATAAAAAGCTTAGAAGAGATAATGCATAGTTCAATCTCAAATAATGACTTAACAATAAGAAGTGAAATTAAATATTTAGACGAAATAGGAAAATTAAAACAAGGTTTTAATAGTTTTCTGGACTCTATGAAGATAATCATAAGTGAGGCTAGAAAATCTGCTTATGAAAATGATTCCATATCACACCAGCTATCTATAACGTCCGTGCAAGTTGGGGAAAATGTAGAAAATTCTGTCTCTATAGTAAAAGAAGCAACAACTCAAGCAAGAAAAGCTCAAGGTGAAATTACGCTTGCCATAGAAGATGCCCAAAATAGTAAAGAGTATATTATTAGTGCAAATGAGAACTTATTTACTGCACGAAATGATATAGTTGACTTAACATCTAAAGTTCAAGTTACAGCTCAAACAGAAGGTGATATGTCAATTCATATGGAGAGTATTTCAAAAGATGCAAGTGAAATAAAAAATGTATTGGTTATTATCTCTGATATTGCAGAACAGACTAATCTACTTGCCTTAAATGCAGCAATTGAAGCGGCAAGAGCAGGTGAGCATGGACGCGGTTTTGCTGTTGTGGCTGATGAGGTCAGACAGTTAGCAGAGAGAACCCAAAAAACATTAACAGAGATTAATGCAACCATCAATGTGGTTGTGCAGTCAATCGTAGATGCTTCTGCTCAAATGAATTCTAATTCTATTGAGATTCAAGAGTTGGCTACTGTCGCACAAGGTGTTGAGAATAGAATTAATGAAACTGTAGAGATAGTTCATAAGGCAGTTAATGCAAATGATAAAACAGTTAAAGAGTTTGAAGGTACCGGTAGAAATGTTGAAATAATTGTAGGAAAAATAGAAGAGATAAATACTCTTTCATCTACAAATGCTAGAAGTGTTGAAGAGATATCCTCCGCAGCAAAACATTTAAATACGCTCACTAATGAATTAAATACAAAGCTTGAAATATATATGACATAAAAAAGCTATCCAAAACTACCATATATAAGCCGATTAATCTGATTTATGATAGGATAGATATTTAGTAATGGAGTGCAACGGAGGTGTTGATGAACAAGTTTAACGATGGACTTCATGAAATGGTACTAAGTGAAGACGGAAGTTATACAGCTTATTCAAAAGAGTATGATGAGCACTATCACTCTACCAAAGACGGTGCTTTGCATGAGTCACTTGTAAAGCATGTCATTCCTGCATTTAAGCTCAAAGAGAACCTAGATGAGATAAATATTTTAGATATATGCTTCGGCTTGGGTTTTAATACCTTAGCAACAATTTACTACTGTAAAAAGAACTCTCTTACTTCAAAGATAAATATCTTCTCGCCTGAACTGGATGCTTCTCTTGTTAAGTCGCTAAATGAGTTCGTTTATCCAAAAGAGTTTGATGAGTTTAAGCATATTGCTTTATCTTTATCCAGTAATGGAAGTTACAGAGATGAAACTATAGATATAGAGATTTTTTTGGGTGATGCAAGAGAGTATGTGAAAAAATTTGAAAACAGATTTACCAAAGAAGCCAAAGGCTTTACTGAAGAAACTAAAGGTTTTGACATAGTATATCAAGATGCATTCTCCCCATCGGCAAATCCATTATTGTGGACCAAAGAGTATTTTAGTGATGTAAAAAAAGTAATGAAGAAAGATGGAGTTCTGACTACATATTCAATGGCACTCTCAACCAGGCTTGCTCTTTATGAGAATGGCTTTAATATCTATATAAACAGGGGTGAAGGTTTTAGAGATGCAACGGTCGCATCTTTAAGTGAGCTTGACGGTTTTTTACCTGTAGATATGAAACACAAAATTTCCTGTAATCCAGATATTAGATCTTTGACGGATTAGAAAGTTCTAAGTTAATCAGGCTGTATCTCAGTGCACATATTAATATCTTGCTGTTATGGACTCAACTTCATCCCAAGATAGAGACTCTTTCTGGTGAGATATAATGTGAGAAACATAACGTGCAAACATATCTGTTTCAATATTGACATGTGAGCCTTTTTTGTAGTTTCTAAAAAGGGTCTCTTTCATTGTATGGGGAATAATTGTAAGTCTGAAACTGTCAGAATTTACGTCATTTACGGTTAGACTGACTCCATCAACTGTAATAGAACCCTTTGGAATAATAAAGGGGATGAATTTTTTATCTACTTTTATAAAAACATCAAAAGAGTTACCACTATTTTTTATATCTTTTATCTCTCCTGTGCAGTCAATATGTCCCTGTACAACATGTCCTTCAAATCTGTCTCCCATCATCATAGCAGGCTCTATGTGAACTTCGTTTTTAAAATTTTGCATTGCTAAAAGTTTTTGACTCTCTAAAGAGAGTTCAACGCTAAAGCCATCATTTAAAACCTTTATAACTGTTAAACATGCACCGTTGATAGAAATAGAGTCACCAAGTTTCGCTTTATGTTTTGCTCTTATTGTCAATGTGCTTCCGACTAAACTTTTAACATGTGCAATTTCTCGTATCAGTCCAGTAAACATATTAATTTTTCTCCTTCTGCCTCAAAGAGGCTAGTTTTAGTGCCTCAGCGGCAAGCGTAGTCAAGCGGGACTTGTTCCGATTGACGTGTAAATATTAAAATACTATCTTGCCATCTTCTTGCAGACCTTGGATAATCTCTTTGGCTCTTACGTGGCCTTTATATGCAGCTTTTCTACATAGATCAAGTGCTTTATCATGGTCCTGCTCACAACCAAAACCCTGATCGTAGAGTTGACCAAGATTATAAAGTCCTTCAGCCAATCCACCTTCAGCCGCTTTGCTAAAACAGATAAAACATCTCGCTTCATCCAAATTCACACCATGTCCCTCTTTGTAGAGAACACCAAGATTATTAAAAGATTCTAAATGACCTCTTTTTGCTCCCTCTTCGTACCAAAAAGCAGCCTCGGAGTAGTTTTGTAGACAGCCAAGACCACGCTCAAGCATGAGTGCAACCTCATACATGGCAGGAGGGACTTCTCTCGTTGCTGCTTCGAGGTGAAGCTCATGAGCCTTGAACTGGTCATGTTCAACTCCGCCAAGACCGTTCATGTAAAGAATCGCCAAATTAAACAGGGCATACGGCTGTTCGGCTTCAACGGCTTTTTCATAAAGTTCTAATGCTTTTTCATCACTCTTCTCACAACCCTGAGCATTTTGGTACATAAATGCCAAAGATGTTTGTGCATCTGCATTATTCTCGTCTACCAACATGGAGTACAGTTTAAATGCAGTTTTGAAATCTTGCTTATTATAAGCTTCGTGTGCTTGATTTATCATCTTTCTTAAAAACCTTGACTAATTTAATATATATTATGCAAATGATACTCAAAAATGATAAAATTCGGCTAAATAAATTTGGTCAGACTAAATAACTTTAAAAACTCATTCTCGAAACTCCATCCATGAAGTTTCTCCGAGGCAAAAAATTGAAATTCATCCTTGAATTTCTTTTTAATTTTTAGAACCGTTTGTAAAGTCATTTAGTATTCAAGAAAATATAAATATTTTTTCTCGCCAATGGCGAAGCTTTAGTGACTAAAGAAAAACTAGACTTAGACTTGTTCAGATTTTATGAGATTAACAGTAGGTATAAATATATGAATTATGATGTAATAATAATCGGTGGCGGTCATGCCGGAGTTGAAGCTGCTCTGTCTTGTGCAAGGATGGGCAGCAAGACCTTGATGATCTCAATGCTGGCTGAAAATGTTGGTGCAACTTCTTGTAATCCGGCTGTAGGCGGTTTGGCAAAGGGACATTTGGTTCGTGAGCTTGACGCTCTTGGCGGTGAGATGGGTCTTATCACAGATGAAGCAGGAATACAGTTTCGTATATTAAACCATACCAAAGGTCCGGCAGTTCGTGGAAGCAGAGCACAGATTGACATGGACAGATACCGCGTAATTGCAAGAAATAGAGTTTTAAATACTCCAAACCTTGACTTGGTGCAGGAGATGGCAGAATCACTGATTATTGAAAGTGAAGAGGTGAAGGGTGTTAAAACAAATCTTTTAAATGAGTACAGGGCTAAAAAAGTAATCATCACAAGCGGAACATTTTTAAAAGGTATTATTCATATAGGTGAGATACAGCAAAAGGGTGGACGATTCGGTGAACAGAGTAGTGTAGGTCTTAGTGATTCACTAAGAGAGTGTGGCTTTGAGATGGGTAGACTTAAAACCGGTACTTGCGCGAGAATAGACAGTTCATCTATTGATTTTTCCGTAATGGAAGAGCAAAACGGTGATGAAATTCCAAGTCCTTTTAGTTTTAGAACTAATCGTGAAGAGTTTAGAGCACAAAAAAAACAGATTCCATGTTTCATTGCTTATACAAATGAAGATACTCACAATATTATTGAGTCTAATTTTTTTCGTGCACCGCTTTTTACCGGTCAGATTGAGGGCACAGGCCCCAGGTACTGCCCAAGTATTGAAGATAAAGTAAACCGCTTTCGCGACAAAGAGAGACACCATCTTTTCATTGAACCGCAAACTATGGATAATACTGAGTGTTATATAAACGGCATGAGTACGTCGCTCCCTCCAGAGGTTCAGCAAGAGATGATTCATTCAGTTCGTGGAATGGAAAATGCGAAGATTGTCAGATATGGCTATGCGATAGAGTATGATTTTGTAGACCCAAGAGAATTAAAACACTCACTAGAGACTAAAAAGATAAAAGGTCTATACCTTGCCGGGCAGATAAATGGAACAACCGGTTACGAAGAGGCTGCAGCACAAGGTCTGATGGCAGGTATAAATGCTTCTCTTACTCTTCAAGGCAAAGAGCCACTGGTTTTGCGAAGAGATGAAGCATATATCGGTGTTTTAATAGATGATTTAGTTACAAAAGGGACAAAAGAGCCCTATCGTATGTTTACGTCTCGAGCAGAGTATAGACTTTTGCTTCGCGAGGAATCGGCAGATACCAGGCTTAGTGCTTATGGGCATGACTTGGGTCTTTTAAGTGATGAGATATATGAAAAAGTAAAACTAAAAGCTAAACAGATACAAGATGGCGCAAGAGTTCTGAATGAGACTATCTTTACACCAACAAAAGAGTTTATAAAATTGTTAGAGAGTATCGGTGAAGAGAAGATAAAAGATAGTATAAGCGCTCAACAGTTGGTTGCAAGAAAGAGTTTTGATATCGATAAAATGATAACAATAGTGCCTGAGTTAGATAAATATGATACATATATAAAAGAGGAAATATTAGTCGAGGGAAAATATGCCCGTTATATCATAAAGCAGAGCGAAGAGATTCAAAGAATGAAAAAATATCTTAAGATTAAGATCCCTGAGGGGTTTGATTTTAAGAGTATTAGCGGACTCTCAAAAGAGATAGTTGAAAAACTTGATACTTTTAACCCTCCAACTCTTCAAGCAGCTTCCCAGATAAGCGGAATCACACCGGCGGCAATAGAGATACTGCACATATATATCAAAATATCAGCTGGGAAAGAGAAAAACAAGTAATTTTTATTAAGTTGTAATTAATAAAAATGCTACTACAATTGTATAAACGATTAATTAGGCCAAACTTATTGTGAAATAAGGACGGAAAGCTATGGGTCTTCATTGTGTGGAGATTGCCAGGTTATGAAATTATCAAAACCCTCTATTAGCCCCTTTTAATCTTTTAATTATAAATTAAAGGATATACCATGAGTAAAAAATTATTTTTGTCCATGCTACTTATTGTGAGTTCACTAAGTGCTACTACACCAACACAGGAAAATGTTGCCAAACTTTATGTGGCTACTTTTAACCGTGCGCCAGACACTGCAGGTTTAAACTACTGGATTAACTCAGGACTTGATTTAGAAGGTATAGCTGAAAGCTTCTTTGACCAAGACGAGACAAAGGTACTATATCCAGCAGCCACGTCAAACAGAGATTTTGTATCATCTGTATATTTAAACTTATTTAATAGAGCACCTGATACAGCTGGTTGGGACTATTGGGAAAATGAGTTAAATAGCGGAGTAATTAGTAAAGAAAGATTTATTGAGGCAGTTATAAATGGTGCTCAAGATGGTACAATATCAAATGATGCCACGACTCTTACCAACAAAACAATTGTTGGTTTAAGATTTGCCAATTCAGGACTTAACGATACTACTCAAGCCAGAGATGTAATGAGTGGAGTTAGTGATAATGTGGCAACTGTAGCTAATGCTGAATCTACAATACTGCTTTCTTCTGGATACAAGGTAAAGGTTGAGAGAGGTGATGTTTTTGATGCAAATGTCACAGATGCAAACGGTAGTGTTGCTGTTCAAGTGAGTGATACTAATAACACTTACGTATTTGAGAATGAACCAGTTTTTCCAATTACTGCTGAGGGTGGTTGGATTGATGTAGATGGTGATGGTAATTTAACAGAAGCAGATGTGCCGCTTGATATTAATTTGACATCATATAGCGATAACATAACGCCTACGACTACTTACTGTGCTGATGAGAACGAGACAATACGTCAAGAAAAACTCGAAGAGTTAGCAAGTGAAACCAATACAACTGTAGAGGATTTACTAAAAGTACCATCAGAAGCAACCAGAAACTCTATTATTGTCTTAAATGCAGTGTATGAAAAACTAATGGAAAAGAAAAATCTTAATTCAAATGCACCTATAGCGATACAAGCTATTTTAGATAGATACCTAGAAATTGACAATAATGCAAACTTAGATGAAAATGCTACATCTGAAGAGATGGCTCAAGAGATAGAGGATGATACTATATTTATTCTTGTAGGAAAAGGTTTCATTAAGAAACTTGGTCTTGATGATATAGCAGAGCTAATAGGAAAAAAACCTAAGAAGATAAAAGATAGAGATGATGATGATTCCGATCATGTAGATTCTGACCATGATGATGATTCAGATCATGTAGATTCTGACCATGATGATGATTCAGATCATGACGATGACTTAGAAGACGATCATGCAACAGCTGCTGTAACAGCAACTGATACAAACACAACAACTACGGCTGGAACTATATAAAGCGAGTCTGTTCAAAAAATTTGTGCCCCTTTAGAGTACTCTCTAAGAGTTTAAGATGAAGTTCCATTTGGTTCTTCATCTTCATGGCTCACTGAAATATATTAAAAATCCTCCTAAACTACCTTCTATTAGCATAAATACTTATATAAGTTAAAATCGATACAATTTTAAAATATAAGTTAAGATTTTCTCATTTTAATGAAAGAAGTAAATTAAGGTAAATAATGAAAATATATTATTATGTGCATACTGGTCATCGCATAGGGCTAGATAGATTTAGAAGAGCAGCCACAATAATCAGAGCTTTAGAGGGTGCAGATATCACACTTCTATGTTCAGATTTTCGAATTGCGAATGAGGCAAAACATTTTGGCATTGATAAAAGTGTAGGAATTGATGTAGTTAGAAATATTCCTCAAATAGCTAATAACGGTGATAAGATTATTTTTGACTCAGCCGAGGCAAACCCTATAATGCTAGATGACATGAGAAAGTATTTTTCTACTTTTATTCGCTTAAGCGATGACAAGAGTGATAAAAAAGAGGAAAACGAACTTTTAATATCTCCATATCTAGAGGGTAAGGGCGTCTGTAATAGTTATGTTGTTGATGATAAATATTTTCAAGTACATGAAAAGAGTATAGAAATAGCCTATTTTTTCGGTGATGATGATTATGAAAAAGACTTAGAAAAAAACATATCTTTTATTGAAGATTTAAATCCAAATCTGCTTTTGGGTTTTTACTATTTTTTAGATTATGAAGATATTCTAAAAGAGAAGTTTAAAAATTACTATGAGTTTGAAGATTATGATGAAGTAATACAAAAGTCAGAAATTTTAATAACGGCATCTCCACAGGCAGTTTTGGAAAATTTGGCATCAGGCGGGAAACCGATATATATTCAAAGAGAAGATTATACAATTGAATTTTTAGAACTTTTTAGAAGTTTAAATATACCGGTTGTCGAAAATTATGATAAACTTCGTCTTATTGATATTATAAGTTCAATAAATAACAATATCTATTCCAAAATGGAACAGAGTAGCAAAAAAACGGCTGATTTTATAAAAGAAAACTTAAATTTATAATTACTTAATTATGTTTAGTATACAATCAGTCTTTAAAATTTTAGAAGAAAGAGAGCAAATATGCATAAAAATAGCCGTAGAGGTTTTATGGGTAAGGCATTTGGTGCCGTAGCAGGCGTAGGTGCAGTTGGTTCATTGGTGGCAATGAAAAAATCTTGGGACCCGCTTCCAAGTGTCAAAGCTGCCGGTTTTACTACTTTGGATATGACAATCTATCCAGAGGGTGAGCTAATAACAGAAAAATGGAGAGGTAAGCCAATCTTTGTTTTGAAGAAGACAGCTGAAATGATTGAAAAACAAACTGAAGGGCAAAAAGCTAGAAGTATTAAAGTTGGTGATTCTCAATTTATGCTTTGCATAGGTTTATGTACACACTTAGGTTGTATCCCTGGATACAATCCTAAAGAGGAAGCTTTTCTATGTGCATGTCATGGTGGTAGGTTTGACTGGTCTGGTCAAGTTACTCATACACCTCCACCACGTGGTTTCGATATTCCTCCATTTAAAATTGAGGGTAATAAAATGATTCTTGGTGAAGTTGGTCCAGAATATCAAGCTATGAAAGATAGCGGAATAACGCTTTAAGGAGGAGGAAATATGGCACATTTTACAAAAGCAACTAGTGTTAAAGATTGGTTAAACCAAAGATTGGCAATTGAAAAAGTTGAAAAGGTTATGGCATCCGAGTACTGGATTCCAAAAAATATTAACTTCTTGTGGGCAATGGGTATGGTTCTTGCAATCACATTCGCACTACTTTTAGTTTCAGGTATCTTCTTATTGATGTATTACAACCCAAGTGTTGATCTTGCATTTGACAGTGTGAATTACACGATTATGAGAGAAGTTGACTTTGGTTGGTTATGGAGACATGTTCACGGTGTTGCTGCATCAGTTGTTTTCTTGGTAATCTATATTCATATGTTTACAGGTATCTACTACGGTTCTTACAAAAAAGGTCGTGAGATGATTTGGATCTCTGGTATGCTTCTATTTGTAACTTTTTCTGCTGAGGCATTCTCTGGCTATATGCTTCCTTGGGGACAAATGAGTTACTGGGCTGGTATGGTTATTACAAATATTTTTAGTCTTGGCGGACTACATTTAGATGGTCTAGTTGAGTGGATTCGTGGGGATTATGTTCCTGCTCAAGCATTCCTGACTCGTTTCTTTATGCTTCACGTACTTCTTTTGCCATTAGCTATTATGGGAATTATCGGGCTTCACTTTGCAGCTCTTCGTATTCCTCATGTTAATAATCAAGATGGTGAAGAGATTGACTTTGACGTAGAGTCTAAAAAATATTTAGCTGGTGACAAAGCCGGTTCAAAAGTTATGCGTTTTGCTAATGACTTTATGAGTAAAGATATGATGGTTGTAGGTATCTACTTAATCTTCTTCTTCTATCTTGTATTTTTTCAATACCAATTCGCTCTTGACCCTGTAAACTTTGATCCTGCTAATGGACTTAAAACTCCTGCACACATCTACCCTGAGTGGTATTTTTTATGGTCTTATGAAATTCTTCGTCCATTCTCAGTTAATATTGGACTAATAGCATTTGGTTTTGCACAAGTAATCTTTATGTTATTACCATGGTTAGATAGAAGTCCAAATGCAGTTCCGGCATCTCGTCGTGGAGCATTTAAAATTTGGTTCTGGTTATTATTAATCGATATGATTGTTTTAACAGCAATGGGTAAATTACCTCCAGCTGGTATCTTCAGCACTATCGGTTTTGTTGCTGCATTATCATTTATAGTTTTATGGCTTGTGCTTCCAATAATAACTATGAACGAAAAAAAAGTATAAGGAGAATAGGATGAAAAATAAAGAACCTTTAATATTGGTTGTTGTTGTTGCTTTTACTCTCCTGACATATTGGTTAGTTGAGCCATTTGCACACTCTCAAATGCATAAGCATGTTGAGAGTGAAAATTTTGCTTACGCAGATCTGCCGGCATTTACGAAGAGTGGTAATGCTGCAAACGGAAAAACATTGGTTGCTGGTGCTGCTGCTTGTACAGGTTGTCACTCAATAGATAAAGAGGGTATGCCTGCAGCGATGGATGCTGTTGCAGCTGCTCAAAGTTATGGTGTAAACCCACCTGATTTAAGTGATGCAGGGGCTATTTATGCACCTAAATTTTTAGCTGACTTAATTAAAAACCCTGCTCATGCTCTAAAAGTTGAACATAAGTTCGATGCTGCTAAAGGTCATATGCATCCTATGGTTGCTTTTTATGGAGCTGGTGGAGATTTAGATCAAGAAGTTGCAGATATAATTGCATATTTACAATCTATTGCAGTTTCTCAAGAAGAGTTGACTCCAAAAGTTGCATTTGAAAATGCTTGTGGTAGATGTCACTCTGTTTCTTATGAAGAGTGGACTCAAATAGGTACTAAACCTAAGTTTAAGCACGAGAAAGACTCTTTAGCATTTGATATTAAAGTCTTAGAGTATCAAGAGTCTCTTACAAAATATATGGGTAAATTACCACCGGACTTATCAATGTACATTCGTTCTCGCGGCGAGCACTTTATAAGTACATTTATAGAAAATCCGCAAAATCACTTGGCTGGTACTGCAATGCCTAGAGTTGGTGTTACGGCACATTCAGCTGAGAAAGTTATAGAGTATCTTGAAGATGCTGGTGACACAAAAAGACATGAGAGAGAGAGTGTTGGTAGAGATGTAATGTGGTACATTCTAATCTTCGCTATCTTTGCATTCTTATGGAAAAGATCAGTATGGAAAGAGTTACATTAATTTAAAACAATCAAGGAATCAATTCCTTGATTTTCGCTGGCGCCGCTATGGCGACTGAAGTGTTAGCCCGTAAAAGGAAGTCAATTCCTTTTACTTCGCTTTGACTGCACGATCATTAAAAAAGGTAAGTCCAAAAGGACTTACCTTGATTTACTAAAACCTTATCCTTCAATAAGCATCATTCAAAACAGAACATATCTTTAAATATATTAATTAAATAGACTAGAGTATTATATTAGGCAAATAACTATACACCATTTGCACATGTCAGTTTTGCAACTAAAGCAAAACTAGATTACTTTTTCTCAACTACAACAATAGTTCCAGAAATTAAATCATGTAAGGCTTTTTTATCTTTTCTGTAAAAAGGCAGAAATAGTCCTAAAAGAGTTGTCGCTGTAAATAGAAATGCTATAAATCTTAATATTGCTCTTAGAAAACTGATATTGTTTCCGCTTCTATCATCAACTACTTTCATATCATAAGCTTTCTTGCCTGGAGTTTGACCAAATTTGCTTAGCAGCAGAGCATATATAAGACCATATATTGTAACACCAAAAAGTGGTGCAAGTTGTGAAGATTGGAAATCATCCTTACCGTTCATAACAACATATGCAATAAGATAAAGTATTGGAGCATATATCATAAACATATCTGTAATAAATGCTTTTACTCTATGGCTATATCTAGCATATATATACTTTGGTTTCTCAATCGTTGAAGCGGCTTTTTTCTGTTTTTTTAGTTTTCTAAAATTCATAATGTAATTATAACAGATATAAAATTATGTGAAGTGGCATTTTTGCATTATTAAGCAATAATATGTTCCTATATAAAACAAAGCTTAATAACTTTTGCTAATCTCTTGACATGAATCAAAGATTATAAAGTATTGATGTGATATTATTGATGTTTCGTATAATTAGAACTGATAGTAAATTAGCATTAACAGCTAATTTACTATCACTTCTAAAGGGGTGAGAAATAAAACAGGAGATACAGATGAAAAAAACACTAAAAATGTCAATAGTGTGTGCTATGGTTATAGGTTCAGTTTCAGTTCAAGCAGATGGAATTGATATTGTTAGTAATGTAAAAGTGAAAGGTGAAGTTAGAGCTCGATATGAGATGGTTGATGATGATAATACAAAATCAGATGCTCATGCTACTACTAACCGTTTAACAATTGGTGCAAGTGGGGACATGTTTGGAACAGATTGGATGTCTGCATATGTTGAGATGACGGATGTGCGTGCTATTAATAATAACTACAATAGTACAGACAATGGAGAAACTGGATATTCTGTAGTAGCTGATCCGGAACAAACTCGTTTAACGCAGTCATATGTTGATTTAAAACTGAACAAAACAAAGTTAAGAGCCGGTCGTCAGATGATTAACCTTGACAACCAAAGATTCGTTGGTGCAGTAGGCTGGAGACAGATGTTTCAAACATTTGATGCATATACGCTTACAGATAACAGCATTGAAAACCTTAACGTATTCGCTTCTTATATAACTCAAAGAAATACAGTTAAAGTAGGTGTAAAAGATACAAGAGACTTACTTTTGAATGTTTCATATAAAGTTATGCCTGAGCTTAAAGTTACGGCTTATGCTTATATGCTAGGTTCAGAGCATGATACTTATGGTGCATCACTTACTGGTAAGATAGCTGTTTCTGATGGACTTAAATTTAATTACCGTGCTGAGTATGCTACACAAGATGACTCATCTATAGATGATCAAGGTATGAGCGAAGCTAAGGCTGATGCTGATTACTATAATCTTGAATTAGGCATGAACATGTCAGGTATCCTTGCTGGTTTAAGATACGAGTCATTAAGCGGTGACAGTGACGGTGCGGGTAAAGAGACAGCATTTAAAACTCCTTATGCGACACTACACGGTCAAAATGGTTGGGCCGATAAGTTTCTTGGTACAGGCGGTGCACCAACTGACGGTCTTGAAGATATGAGTGCCATGATTGGATATAAAGCTAAAGGTTTTGGTCTTTTTAAACTTGTTTATCATGATTTCCAAAGTGAAGTAGGAAGTGTTGACTATGGTACAGAAGTTGATGCCGTTTACAAAAACAAGATTCCTGGTGTTAATAACCTAGTAGGTATGTTGAAAGTTGCAGATTATAATGCAGATACTTACAGTGTAGATACTACAAAATTTTGGGTAATGTTAGATTACAAATTCGCTAGCAAATAAGCGACAACTTTTTTCAAGTCACGTGAGTGGCTTGAGAACACTTCTTTAAACAACTTCTAAAATATTTAACGTAACTTTTACCTCGAAGAGATATAATACAAATAAACTTATATATATTATTAAGATTCCAAAATTATATTTGGAGTGACAGGAACAAATATTATGCTAATAGATAGCTATGATAGAGTAGTTGATTATCTTCGTGTCTCTGTAACAGAGCGTTGTAACTTTAGATGTCAATACTGTATGCCGGAAAAGCCATTCTCTTGGGTTCCAAAAGAGAATTTACTCTCTTTTGAAGAGCTTTTTTTATTTATGAAGATTGCTATTGATGAAGGTGTTAAAAAGATTCGTATTACAGGTGGAGAGCCTCTTCTTCGAGAAGATTTAGATAAATTTATTAAGATGATTTATGATTATGAGCCAAGTGTAGACTTGGCTATGACTACAAATGCTTTTTTACTAAAAACAACAGCGCAACGGCTTAAAGATGCCGGTCTCAAACGCATAAATGTCAGCATAGACACTCTAAAGCCAGAGGTTGCTAAGGCTATTGCCGGAAAAGATGTCTTAAAAAATGTTTTAGAGGGTGTTGAAGAAGCACTCAAAGTCGGACTTAAAGTAAAAGTAAATATGGTGCCCATGAAAAACATGAATGCAGAGGAGATTATAGATGTCTTGGATTACTGTAAAGAGCGCGGCATGTCAATTAGATTTATTGAGTACATGGAAAACCAGTTTGCTGCTAAAGAGATAAGCGGATTAAAATCTGAGGAACTTCTAGCACTGCTTAGGGAGCATTATGACTTTGAAGATGAGGGTTTTGACGGCTCATCTCCTTCACACTATTTTCGTATGGAAGATGGGTATAGATTTGGTCTTATTGAGCCTTATGAAGATGATTTTTGCAAAAAGTGCAACCGCATCCGTTTAACAGCAGAAGGTAATCTGATTCCTTGTCTTTACTTTGATGAGGCACTGAGTATAGGAAAAGCCATTAAATCAGGTGATATAGAAGCTGCCGCAGAAGTTTTAAGAGAGGTTGTGAGAACTAAGCCGGAGAAAAATAGATGGGGTGGAGAAGATGGGGAAACTTCATCTCGTGCTTTTTATGAGACAGGCGGGTGATAATGTACTTTAATAGATTATCTGAACAAAGACCGGATAATTACGCTAAGGCTTTGTTTACTTTAACAGTTGGTTTACGAAGCTATGCTTCTTTGGAGTAAAAATGCTCTATTTAGTAGAACATTTTTATAGTATTCAGGGAGAGGGTAAATATACCGGTGTGCCATCGCTTTTTTTCCGTTTTGGCGGATGTAATATGAAGTGTGAGGGTTTTGGCTGTGAAGAGTTGGCAGAAGATGGTGTAAAAGTTTTGGGTTGTGATACAGTTTATGCAGTCAACAGAGAACACTTCTCAAAGAATTGGATTCAAATATCAAAAGTAGATGAGATTTTACTTGTGCTAAATCAATATGAACTACCCCCGCAAGTAGATATAGTTTTAACAGGTGGAGAACCGCTGATTTATGCAAATGAACCGCTCTTTATTGAGTTCTTAGAAGCTCTGCATGCAGCTGGACACAAGATTACCTTTGAGACGAATGGCTCCCTACATGTTAATTTTGATAAATATCCAATTTACGCAGAGTGCATTTTTGCTCTGTCGGTAAAACTCTCAAATTCTGATGAACCATTCAATAAAAGAGTTAGAGGTGATGTTATTTACTCTATAGCTACAAATGCCAAAGAGGCTTTTTTTAAGTTCTCTATAGATGCGGAATCTATCAATTTAGGACTTGAAGAGGAGATAGAGAGTATTAGTATACACTCCACAAATACTAAAATTTACTGTATGCCACTTGGTGGAAGTAAAGAGGAAGTAGAGGCTAATACGGAGCACCTTATAGAGTTTTGTAAGGCAAAAGGATATAATTTTAGTGATAGGCTTCATATACGAATATGGGATCAAAACAAGGGAGTCTAAACCGGACTTTGTCAAATTATATGAGAATTAATAGGATATGTGATGATAATACGAAAACTTTTTAAATTTGAGAATGCTCATATAGTCAGAGGATGTTCTAGTGCTAAATGCAGGAGTTCAATTCATGGACACTCATATAAAATAGAACTTCTCTTTGAATCAAATTTTTTAGATAGTGGACAGATGGTTTATGATTTTGGGCTTATGAAGCAGAATATGAAAGCCTTGGTTGAGAGTTTTGACCATGCCACTACTATTTGGAGTGGGGATGATAAAGAGTATATTAATGATATTAAAAAATACTCTGACAGATGGGTAGAGCTTCCCGTTTCTCCATCGGCTGAACAGTTTTCTCGTGTTATATTTTTGATGATAGACAAGCTTTTAAAGCTCACATCAAGTGTAAATGGTGAAAAAGAGGTAAAACTAAATAGTGTTATAGTTCACGAAACAGAGACAGGTTATGCACAGGCATTTCATATGGATGCCTACTCTAAAGATATGGGTCTAATAAACTTAGATGATATTATTTTTAGTGATGAGGTTAAATCTGGCTGGACAGATACAAAGTTATGGGAGAAAATGAAAAATGAGGAGAAGTTTATAAACCCTAAAAGTGTTTAAAACTCTCCACTTTTCAACTACTTATTAAATTATTAGGTTTTTTGGAGTTTAAGCTGAACCTGGTGGAGATGATTTCAACCTTAGAATCTTTTTTTAACAGTTCACAATTTTCATCAATAATAATATAGGAGTTCGATACTGCCAAGGGTGATATCATCCCCGGTGAGAACTTTTCATATGGTGTAAATGAGGAACCGTCAAAGTATCCGGGAATCAGAGTTCTTCTTCCTGCTTTTAATCTGTAGTCGTTCGCCATTCTTGTCTCTATTGTGTTTATGTATTTATTTTCATCTCCACTCAAAGCTAAAATTATGCTCTGTCCAAAGAGCTCAAAGTTTAGAGCAGCTGCTAGAGGATTGCCCGGAAGATTTAGAACCAAAGTATCTTTTATACGGCCAAAGGTCGTGGGTTTTCCCGGCTTAATCTCAACCTTTTCAAAAAACAGCTCACACCCAAAAGCTCTAAATGCCTCTTTTGTGAAGTCTGCATCACCAACGCTAACGCCGCCTGATGTAATGATTAAGTCACTATCGAGTGCACTTTTTATATGAAGATGTATATCTTCTAGCGAGTCATGAGCAGTACCTATGAAGTCAACCTCACAGCCAAGCTCTTGAGCTCTTGCAAAAAAAGTTGGTGAGTTTGTATTATAGAGTTGATATGATTCTACATTTTCAAAGTGCATTTTAAGCTCATTTCCTGAAGCAAAGATGGCAACCTTAGGTTTTTTGTAGACTTTGACATGGCTAATACCTTGTGAAGCAAGGAGTGTAATGTGATGAGCATGAACTCTTTGACCCTTAGTCAATAGTGTTGTCCCTCTTTTGATATCTTCACCGCAAAGACGGATATGTCTGCCCTTTTGCAGGTCTGCCGGCAGGGTAATATTAACTTCTGAATTTTTAATAGATTCGTTAGAGCTGCTTAAAATTACATCTTCAATAGGAACTATACACTCACAGGCAGAGGGGATTCTTGCTCCTGTCATGATTTTAATACCAAACCCGCTTTTTAAATCCTCACTGGAGTTATCTCCTGCAAAAATCGTATGCTTGACTTTTACCTCTTGTGCAGAATCTTCAATTTTTACAGCATAGCCGTCCATTGCTGAGTTATCATAAGGGGGAAGGTTATGTCTGGCAACAATCTCTTCTGCCAAGACATAGCCCAAAATTTGTTCAATTGGTAATATTTTCAATGATTTCGCTGAAGTGTTTTCATAAATATATTGCAGTGCTTGTTCTATTGTAACAGCCATTTAATGCCTTTGATAAAAAAATAAGGTAAAATTCCACTATGAATGAAATGTATGATATGAGTATTGTAACACATAACTATGGTGTTATCTCTGTTTTGGGTGTGATTTTGGTTAATGTTCTTATGCTTTTGCGTGCAAAAGATTTAAGTAAATATACAAGGGCTATGAGAATTTTTATGCCTATTGGCGGTACGGCTATAGGCATAATAGTCTTTACCGGTGTTGTTATGATGGCGGCTAAACATCTGGAGTTTACACTTGCGAATATAGCTATGATTATTTTTGCATCACTGTTGATATTTTTGGAAGTAAAAAGAGCCTCAAAGCTAAAATATATCAATAAAAAAGAGCAGGATGCTTTTAAGAGTTATAAATCATTTGCACTGAAAATTTTACTGCTGGAAGTTTTTGTCACTCTCTCTATCTCTTTTTGGATGTGGATTTGATCTATATACTTGATGATGAAGCCGGCAAAGAGGTTTTACATGTAAGGGGTGATCTGTACAAATATTTAATCAAAGTCCGCCGTCATAAAGAGGGAGACGAGCTTAAATTCAGAGCGAGAGAGAATATAGAGATGCTGCACAGATATAGATTAGATAATATTGAGTCAAGAACTATAACACTCTCTTTAATCTCCTCAAAAACAGAGGAGGTTAAAAGTAAAAACTCTTTACATATCGGCTGGTGTGTTATAGATGTAAAATCTATAGAGAAGGTACTGCCCTCACTGTGTGAGATAGGTGTAGATAAAATCTCATTTATAATTTGTGAGAGAAGCCAAAAAAACTTTAAACTGGATTTTAAAAGGTTTGAGCGAATCATAGAAGCTTCAATGCAGCAGAGTGGAAGAAGTTCGTTTATTGAGTTTGATATCTATAAAAATATAAAAGATTTTATAGATAAGTTTCCAGATACAAAGGTCTTTGACTTTTGCGAAAAGAGTCTGGAAGAGAGTTCCGATTTTAAGAGAGTTTTGATTGGTTGTGAGGGTGGTTTTTCCAGTGATGAACAGAAGCTGTTTAGCTCTTTGGAGAGTTTTAGACTAAATACTCCAATGGTTTTACGCTCAGAGAGCGCAGTGATGGCAGTAGCCAGTAAAATTCTACTTTAAGATAAATTTTGGTATAATCCCATTTCAAAAAATCCGCACCCATACGGATTAAAAAAATATATAGATATTCGCACTTAACGAGTATCAATAAGGTAAAAAAATGAAAAAAGATCTTCACCCTAATTTAGTAGTTTGTACTGTAACTTGTGCATGTGGAAATAGTTTTGAGACTAAAAGTCAAAAAGATGAGATGAGAATAGATATCTGTAATGAGTGTCATCCGTTTTTTACAGGTTCTGAGAGAATGGTAGATACAGCTGGTAGAATTGAGAAATTCAACGCTCGTTACGCTAAAAAATAATTATAGGTAGCATCTTTTGCTATCTCTTGTTCCGACTCCTATCGGGAACATAGGCGATATATCACTTAGAGCTATAGAAGCACTAAGTAACGCCGATATACTACTTTGCGAAGACACTCGCGTTACAAAAAAACTAATCCATATTTTAAAAGAGCGTTACGAGACCACTTTTAAAGAGAATCAAAACTTTATCTCCCTTCATTCACATAATGAAATAGATTTTATTGAAAAACTAGAACCCTCTTTTTTTCTTAAAAATGTTATTTACGTCAGTGATGCCGGCATGCCGGGAGTAAGTGATCCAGGACAGGCTCTAGTTCAATATTGTCAAAATAATAGGCTAAAGTATGATGTATTGCCGGGAGCTAATGCACTTCTTACAGCGTTTGTGGCGAGTGGGTTTGTTGAGACAAAGATGCTTTTTTGGGGGTTTCTGCCTCATAAGGGAAAAGATAGGGCTGCTTCACTGCAAGGAGCTTTAAACAGCGGATTTACAACGATTGTTTATGAATCACCGCATAGACTTGAGAAGCTTTTAAATGAACTCTTAGAAGAGGATAGCGGACGAAAAATCTTTTTGGCAAAAGAACTTACTAAAAAATATCAGAGTTACTACTTTGGAACTGCCGGAGAGATTAAGCAAAAACTTGATTCTAATATCAGAGGAGAGTGGGTCGTAGTTATAGAAGCTTCAGAAGCGCAAAACAGCAGTGCAATAAGTCAAAATGATGTTTTAGGACTCGATTTACCCAAAAAAACTCAGGCAAAACTAATCAGTAAAATAACAGGCGAGAACACAAAAGCCTGCTACGAGAGACTGTTAAACTTGTAAAACTGCATGTAATATATCAACTTTTATAATAAAAAACCGGATAAACTCATTTTTTTTAATTTTTTAAGGTAGAATATCCTCATGTTAATTTATGCAAAGCAACCAATCAATTATATTATTAAGAATCATCCTAATAAAATCAAAACACTCTACCTCGCTAAAGAGATGGATAAAAAAGAGTATTCAAAACTTATGAAAATGGATTTTGAACTTAAAAGAATTCCGGCAGATGCTGCAGGAAAGATGTGTAAAAATGCTTCTCATCAAGGAATTTTGGCTGAGATTGATGAGTATGAAATGCATGACTATAAAACATTTTTAGGCTCTGAATTTGTACTTGTATTATCAGGTCTGACTGATATTGGAAACATTGGAGCTATCGTTAGAACTGCCTATGCCTTGGGTGTTAATGGAATCATAGCATGCGGAGTTAAAAAGCTTCCATTTGAAGCAATAGTACGTACAAGCACAGGTACCCTTTTTGATATGCCTTTTGCTATAGAGACAAATATTCATGATGTGATGAACGATTTAAAAACATCCGGTTTTACAACATACGGTGCTGATATGGATGGTAAAGACATAAGAGATGTTAAAGTAAAACACAAAAGAGCTCTCTTCTTAGGCAGTGAGGGTGATGGGCTTACTTCAAGAGTAAGTTCAAAACTGGATGAAATTGTAAGCATAACTATGTCACATGATTTTGATTCTTTAAATGTTAGTGTCGCGGGAGCTATTTTGATGGATAGGATGAGAGTATGAGTGAGGATTTTAACAGGTTAAAAAGTATTGGTGCTCAAAAAATTCATGAGGCAACACATATATCAAGAGCACATGTTCAAGCCCTTTTACATGAGAGTTTTGAAGATATGAATAGTATTCAGTTCTTAGGCTTTATCTCTATTCTTGAGAGAGAGTACTCTCTTGATTTAAGTGAACTCAAAAATCAAGGCAAGGAGTATTTTGATAACCATACACCATCTGTTCAAGAGCCAAGAACAGTAAAAGTCTTTGTTTCACCAAGGAAAAAGAGAGGTTTAACACTTATTTACATAGCTTTTGGAGTAGCTATATTCCTTGTTTTTACATTTTTGACTATAGACCCATCAAAGAGTAAAGCTCCCGCTGTAGACAATAGCACTATAGAGAGTGTTAAAAGCGATATTTTAGAAGTTCAAAATGATAAAAACCTTTCACTGTTAGAGGGGAACCTTAGCTCAAATAAAGAGAGTAATAAAACAGAGCTTCTTGGGTCAGATATACAGAAGAAACCAGAAGTAGCGAATGAAATAATATCTTTTAAAATCACTCCTGATCATGAAGTTTGGCTTGGTTATATTGATTTAGTGACACATGAAAAGTTTCAAAAAACTTTAACAGATGAGTTTGTTTTAGATCCAAGCAGAGATTGGCTCTTAGCATTTGGGCATGGACATATAAGCATAGAGATAAACGGGATCATAAAAAAGTTTAAAAATCCAAAGAATATAAGATTTTCATATATAAATTCAGAATTAAAAGAGATAGACTTTACTGAGTTCAAGAGTTTAAACAGAGGCAGTGGATGGTAAAAGCATTTCTAATTTTTTTTCTATGCTACTCTCTCTCTTATGCGAATGATTCAAAAATACTCGAAGTTGAAGACCTTTTAACTAAAAAAATCCAGAGTTTGATTAATCCTGATACATTTATCAAGGATAGAGCATATATAGATATTATATTTTCTCCAAAAGAGGATTATTACCTGGATGATGGAAGAGTGAACTCTGTTAAGGTAATACAGACACTTAAAGCCAACGGCATTTTAAATCTTTTTTTTAAAGAGCCTTGTGAGATAAATATTAGCTTTAAAACAGTTGGAGCACCCCTGTTTTTCGTAAAGATAATGAGTGATTCCCTAAGAAATATAGGCTATTACAGATATGTGACCAAGGAGTCTACATTAGATGATTCAGAGTTTACATGGAAGATAAGTTTAACTTCCGAGTATGCGGCAGACCCACTTATACTAAGTCAAGAGTTAAAGAAAAGTGGATGTGAAATTATTGATGTTATAAGAGAGACGGAGACTGACTGGGAATATGTCATAGATATGAAAAATGCCAAGCTTGATACAAACATACTTGAAGATGCAGTAGAGTTAAAATTAAAACGATCACTCTACTCATATTGGCTTGATGTATCTAAAATACAAAAACTGCGAATCTCCAGCACACGCAGAAATAGCTGGTATCCATATATCGCTTATTACGACAAGTCTTTAAATTTACTACGAGTTGTTAAGATAGATGCGAAAAGAAGAAAAATAACACTTGATTTGAAAGAGAATACTTACTATTTGAAAATTTCTGATATTTACACACTTAAAAATATTAAAGATGCTCTAGTCTTAACGCCGATAGGTGAGAGATAAAAGAGCTCTCTTATCTTGTCGTAAACATTTTACGCTAAAATGGCACTAATAATTTAATCAGGAATTTTAGATGTTTGATGAAATACAATTTGACAAAATGAAAAGACTGCCTAAGTATGTTTTTGCTGAGGTAAATGAGCTTAAAATGGCAGAACGCAGAGCAGGCGCGGATGTTATTGATTTTTCTATGGGTAATCCAGATGGAGATACTCCAGAACATATTAGAGAAAAACTTGTTGAATCTGCCAAAAAAACAAAAACGCATGGTTACTCTGTTTCAAAAGGAATCCCAAAACTTCTTATGGCAATTTCTGATTGGTATAAAAGAAGATATGATTGTGATTTAGACCCTATGACAGAGTGTGTTGCGACCATGGGTTCTAAAGAGGGATATGCTCATTTGACCTATGCTGTAACTAATCCTGGAGATACTGCCGTCATTCCTGACCCAACATATCCTATTCACGAATACTCTTTTATATTAGCCGGTGGAAATGTTGTAAAGTTTGGTATAGAGTTTGATGAGCATTACAGACTTGATGAAGATAAATTTTTTGAAGATTTAGATAGAGTCTTTAAAGAGACTTCACCAAAGCCAAAATATGTTTTAGTCAACTTTCCCCATAACCCTACAACTGTAACAGTTACTCAAGAGTTCTATGTTAGATTGGTACGTATGGCAAAAGAGAAAAGATTTTATGTTATCTCTGATATTGCATATGGGGATATAACCTTTGATGGTTATGTAACTCCTTCCATAATGAGTGTTCCAGGTGCAAAAGATGTGGCTGTGGAGAGCTTTACACTCTCAAAAAGCTATAATATGGCAGGTTGGCGTGTTGGTTTCTTTGTAGGGAATAAAAAACTTATCGGTGCATTGCAAAAGATTAAATCTTGGCTGGATTATGGGATGTTTACTCCTATTCAGGTTGCAGCTACAGTGGCATTAAATGGAGATCAGCAGTGTGTTAAAGATATTACAGACAAGTATGACCACCGCCAAGGTGTGTTGTTAGAAGCATTTGATAGAGCAGGCTGGCATATAAACAAAAATGAAGCGAGTATGTTTGTCTGGGCCAAACTTCCGGAGTGTGTAGAGCATTTGGGCTCTTTGGAGTTTTCAAAAAGATTGCTTACAGAAGCTGGTGTCGCAGTCGCCCCAGGTATCGGCTTTGGTGCTTATGGCGAGAACTATGTTCGCATAGCATTAATTGAAAATGATAACCGCATCCGTCAAGCTGCAAGAAACATCAAAGAGTTTTTAAAGCAGTTTCAAGAGCAAGAGGAATAACCGCACTAGTGTGATGGGCTTCCTGCCGAAGAAAACAGAGTGTTAACGCAGGAAAAGAAATTACTTTCTTTTCTGTTATAAAATAGGGAAAAGGCTCCCTGAAATTTATGGAATAAATTAAAGGAAATTGTAATGATAAAAGTAGGGATAATCGGAGTTGGAACAGTTGGAACAAGTGTAGTTCAAATTTTGAAAGACAATGCTGATGTTATTTCTGCTCGTGCAGGTGTTGATATAGTAGTTAAAAGCGGTGTTGTTAAAAATCTAAACAAAGATAGAGGTTTAGATATAAAACTCACAGACAGTGTTGATGATATTTTAAATGACAGTGAAATTGATATTGTTGTTGAACTTATGGGCGGAGTTGAAGAGCCTTTTGAAGTTGTAAAACGTGCATTAAATAGCACTAAAGCAGTTGTAACAGCGAATAAAGCACTTTTAGCATATCATAGATATGAACTTCAGACAATAGCAAAAGACATTGCATTTGAGTACGAAGCGGCAGTAGCCGGTGGAATACCTATTATTACAGCTCTTCGTGATGGTCTATCAGCTAATCATATAGAGTCAATTATGGGAATTATGAACGGTACATGTAATTATATGATGACAAAGATGACAGACGAGGGCGTCGCCTATGATGATATCCTGAAAGAGTCACAAGAGTTAGGTTATGCAGAGGCTGACCCTACTTTTGATGTCGGCGGATTTGACACGGCACACAAACTTCTTATCTTAGCAAGTATCGCTTACGGAATAGATGCCAAACCTGAAGATATTCTAATTGAAGGTATAGAGAGTATAACTCAAGAGGATATATCATTCGCAAAAGAGTTTGGCTATGCTATAAAACTTCTTGGAATCGCAAAAAAAGATTCAGATGAGGTTGAACTTAGGGTGCATTCTTGTCTGATTAAAAAAGATGAGATGATAGCTAAGATTGATGGTGTCATGAATGCTATCAGTGTAGTTGGTGACAAAGTCGGTGAAACACTCTATTATGGACCGGGTGCAGGTGGAGACGCAACTGCAAGTGCTGTTGTGGCTAATATTATTGATATCGCCAGAAGTGGAAAGAGTACACCAATGCTTGGTTTTGATAAACCTATGGAGGGGAAACTGACTCTAAAAGCGACTGAGAATATAGAATCAAAATATTATCTTCGTATTAATGTCTCAGACAGAGCCGGTGTTTTAGCCCGTATTACTAAAGTTTTTGAAGATAACAATATATCAGTTGAGACTATGCTGCAAAGACCGGCTTCAAGCGGTTCAGCTAATCTGCTTATTTCAACTCATACAGCTCTTGAGAAAGATATCCAAAATATGATTAAAGAGATTGCAATACTCGATTTTGTTAACTCTACTCCTGTAATGATTAGGATTATATAGGCAGTAAGTTGAAAATCTTAATTACAGGTGCAAGCAGTGGAATAGGCGAGGGTTTGGCAAGACGCTATGCATCAGAAAATAATGAGCTTGTCTTACTTGCTCGCAGAGAAACGAACTTAACAAAGTTACAAGAAGAGTTGAAACCACATACTAAAAGTGTAGAGATAGTTGTAGCAGATGTTTCTCAGTTCGATGACCTACAGGAAAAAATTAAAAAAATCGGTTCTGTAGATATGGTTATACTCAATGCCGGTATATCAATAGGTCACTCTTTGGATATTACTCCATTTAAAGAGTTTAAAAAATTATTTGATGTGAACCTGCTTGCTAACCACGCAGTTTTAGAGGTTCTGTTACCACTGTTTAAAACACAAAAATATGGTAAGATAGTTTTTATCTCATCTTTAGCTTCACTTATAGCTATGCCAAGTTCAAAAGCTTACAGTGCCTCAAAAAGAGCACTTAATGCTTATGCTGAATCTATCAGATACAAGTATAAGAAAGATGGTTTAAAAGTTATAAATGTTCTTCCCGGATTTATTCAGAGTGAGATGACAGATAAAAATGAGTTTAAAATGCCATTTTTACTATCTAACAAAGATGGAGTAAATAGAATTTATAATGCGATTGAGAGAAACAGAAGATTCTATGTTTTTCCACTTAGATTTTATTTAATCATTTCAGTTTTAAACTTACTTCCGCAATTTTTAAGAGATAAAATTGTAAACTCCCTATATTAGTTTTGCACACCAAATGTAAAGGATCACTCAGTGATTTTTCTAAAAGCCAGCCCATACATAGGTAGAAAGTAGTAGATTTATATGGAAAATATTCAAACAATAGATAGTGTATGTACTTACTGTGGAGTAGGCTGTGATATAGCAGCTCATGTAAAAGATAACAAAATTCAAAAGATTTTTGCGCACCCGGATGGGGTTGTATCACAAGGAAAACTCTGTATTAAGGGTAAGTACGGCTTTGATTTTGTGGACTCTAAAGAGAGGCTGAGAATTCCTCGTATTAGAAAAAGTTTTCTCAATAAAAATCCAGAAATAAAAGATGCTATTGCCTCATCCCTTGTTGAGTATGATGATACTTGGTATGAGACTGATTTAGATAGTGCTACAACAGCAGCTAGCTTAAAACTAAAAGAGATTCAAAAGAACTATGGACGCAAAAGTATAGCATCCATTGGTGGAGCTAGAACATCTTGTGAATCTGTATACCTTTTTCAAAAATTTACTCGTCATACTTTAAACTCACCACATGTAGATAACTGTGCCAGAGTCTGTCACTCTCCAAGTCTTAAAGGAATGAAAACTACTATTGGTGAGGGTGCCGCAACCAATCCATATAATGATATTTATAATGCTGAGTTTATGATAGTAATAGGTTCAAATACAACTGAAGCACACCCGATTATCTCAAATCGTATTGTTGATGTCGCGCAAAAACATGATAATCTGGCTGTCTTTGATGTTCGTGAAATTAAGCTTCACCGTTTCTCAAAATATAAAGCAATCATGCCTCATGAAGCAAATTTACTTGTTTTAAATATGCTTGCCTATGTGATTATGGATGAAGAGCTTTATGCTGAGAACTTTATAGCAGAGCGTACAAAAGGCTTTGCTGAATTTAAAGATAAGATTTTAAATGACCCATATGCTAATCCTAAGTATTTTGAAAATATTGAGGGGTATGAGTATCTATCTAAGCTGATTCCAAAAGTTGCACGTGAATATGCTCTTAAAAAGTCTATGATATTTTGGGGGCTTGGAATTACTGAGCATTTAGATGGTTCATACGCAGTAATGGCTATAACTCACTTAGCGCTTATGACAGGAAATATTGGAAAAAGCGGAGCCGGACTTATGCCTCTTCGCGGACAGAATAATGTGCAAGGTGCTTGTGATATGGGAATGCTTCCGTACTTTGACCCTGATTATCAAGTACCAAAAGAGATAGGATTAATGACGCCTCAATTAGTTGATGAGATGTTAGAAGATAGACTAAAAGCAGTTATAAATATCGGTGAAGATTTAACTCATATACATCCAAACCTAAATAAAGTGCAAAAGGCTATGGAGCATCTTGAATTTGTAATGGTTCAAGAGCTATTTATGACAGATGTTACAAAAGTCGCAGATATAGTTATTGGCGTGAAATCAGCTTATGAAAAAACGGGTGTTTATGTAAATGCGATGCGTCGTCTGCATCTCTCTCAGCCACTCGTAAAATCTGATCTTCCTGATGACTGGGAAGTTTTACAACAACTAGATAATAAAATGGGTGGTTCTGCAAACTATGCCAGTTCTCAAGAAGTTTGGGATGAGGTTAGGGAGGTGGCATATCGCCGCTTTAGCGGTGCTGACTATATAAGACTTGAACGTCACCGTAAACGTGGACTTCAGTGGCCGGTTCATACAGAAGATACTCCAATACTACATCAATTAGATTTTAGAACTGATGATGGACTTGGTGAATTTCACTATCATCAATACAAACTTCGCGGCATGATAGAGGAGATTACTAAAAAAACTTTAACAGGGTATCACCTGTCAACAGGTAGAACAATAGCACACTATAATAATGCTGCACAGACAAATAAAACACCTAGTTTAATGAAACGCTATGATGAAGATATATTGCTTGTAAACGAAGATGATGCATCAGACTTCAGCAGCGAGAGAGTAATACTTAAAACGGAGTTTGGTCAAACAAATCCACTAAAAATTAAACTGACATCAAAGGTTCAGCCAAAAACTTTATTTGTGACTTTCCATCATGCAGCCTCTAGAGTAAATGCTCTTTTTGGAGATAAGAGTGATGAATTAATCTTAACTGCAGCTTTTAAATCTATAAAAGTTGAAGTAATTAATTGTTAGTTGCCATAAATTGAGCAGAGTTAAGGGAGATGCGGCTGAAGACAGAGCAGTAGAGTTTCTCTTAAATAGTGCTTTTGCAATTGTAGAGCGAAACTTTTACTCTCGTTTTGGTGAGATAGATATTATCGCTGTAAAAGATGAAGTTCTTCATTTTATAGAAGTCAAGAGCGGATTAGACTACGAGAGTGCAATTCAAAACATAACACCACAAAAACTATCCCGCCTTATTAAAACTGCTTATGTCTATATAAAAAAGAACTCTCTAGATGCTGATTTTGTTTTTGACGGAGTGATTGTTACTCCAAAATCAATAGAATTGCTTGAAAATATAACGCTTTAACACTAAACTTATTAATCTTTAACTATAATAGTTAAAAGGTTTGACAGGGTTTGGATTATGGGGTCTAAAAAAAAACATCTCAATGTTGTTTCAGAGATAAAAGCAGACGGTTTTGTAATATCTGACCTCTCTTTTGTATATACTACCGTAGTTGAGCTAGTATGCAGAGATATGAAAATAAAGAATGCAAAATTTGACAACTCCCAGATGTACTGCTGCAGTTTTGTAAATATTGAATTTGTAAATGTCAGTTTTAATCAATCAACTTTTAAAAATGAAGATGATGAAGAGACTCTATTTGAGAATGTTACATTTAAAAATTGTAGCTTTGATGATACAATTTTTCATCATACTAAGTTTATAAACTGTAAGGGTTTAAAAGAGATACAAGATGAGGGCGCGATATTCATTGATGTAGAAATTGAATATGATAGAGCGTAAACTTAGAAGTTAATCACTTTTTTTGAGATCAACCTCCTCTAAGAGTTCCAAAAATCCGGCAACCTCTCTACTGCCCCTGTCTGCATGTATAACGCAACCCTCGCTTGTTAAGAAGTAGTGTCTTGGAACACCTCTTACTACAAATTTACTTGGTATCTTATCTCTATCTCTTGACATGTACAGAAGTACATAATCCTCTTTGAGTTTTTTTATTACATAATCATCCGAGAGAGTCAGTTTTTTAAATCTTTCACACCATCTGCAATTGTCTGCCCCCACAAACAGGTAGACACCTTTATGCTCTCGTTGTGCCTGTTTAAGAGCCGTGTTATAACTGTTTAGCCAGTTTAGTTCGAGACCCTGTAGAGTAGAAAAAAATAGAATCATAAATATAAAAAGTTTCATTAACTCTCCAAAAAAAAATAAAAGAGTATTCTACATAAATATTTTAAAATAAAGCAAACAGGAGAAGAACTAAAGCGAATATAAGCTCGAAGCTTACGCCGTTAGCTCTTAAGCGTAAGTGTCTAAGCCAACCGAACTTAGACTTGATTTAACATCCGGTTCAACATCTTGAATTTGTGTAGCCTTAAAAGTTTCGGCATTATTAAGCGACTGATTCGTAGACTGAATAAGACCAGCATCATCCTGCCCACTCTTCTGAGCACCTGTTGTAATTGTTTCAGGTCTGCCAACTTGAACTTGGCTAGAGTAGGGTGATTGAAATATATAGCGAGTGACTTCCATAATATCCTCCTCTTATATTGGCATATCATAACATAAATAATAATAATGAAATATAAAATTATTATACTAATTCTAATCATAACTCTTTAATGATATAATTTGTTTTGTATAATGATTTAACTTTAATGATCTTCGGGATCAGAGTGGAGTATGTATGAACGCAAAAATATTTTTTGGCTCATTAGAGCATTCAAAAGAGAATATAAGTGATAGAGTTAGCCCATACAGCGGTGAGGTGGTATCCACGGCTCCCATCTGTAATGAGCATGATGTGAATAGGGCATTAAATATTGCAAAGGAGGCATCTATAGAGGCTAAAGAGTCTACACTCTCCCAAAGATGTAACTGGCTGTTAGATGTTGCTTCAAAGTTAAAACAAAACAGAGAGGATATGGCAAAAACTATAACTGATGAGGTTGGAAAACCTATCGCGTTTGCAAGGGTTGAGGTTGATAGATGTATTGAGACAGTTACTCTCTCAGCAGAGACTATGCGAACTATGCATGGGGAGACAATAAATACAGACTCCATGCCAAGCGGAAAGAGAACGATGGCATATTTTTCCAGAGTACCCGCCGGTGTTGTAGTAGCTATAACTCCATTTAATTTCCCCCTAAATTTAGTGGCTCATAAGCTTGCACCTGCTCTTGTCTCCGGCAATGCGGTTGTTTTAAAGCCAACGCCGGAAGCCCCGCTTACAGCATATAAATTTGCAAAACTTTTCATAGAGAGTGAATACGCCATTAAAGATGCCTTGAGTGTGGTCTATGGTGACGCAGAAGTAGGAAATGCTCTTATTACAAGTGATATTCCACGAGTTATAAGCTTTACGGGGAGTGTTCCTGTGGGTAACATTATTAGTAAAAATGCAGGTATTAAAAAAATCTCCTTAGAGCTTGGCGGCAATGCCGCTACCTATATAGATAAAAGTGCTGATTTGGATTTGGCAGCCCAGAGATGTGCATTGGGTGCATTTGTTAACTCTGGTCAGGTTTGTATCTCACTTCAGAGAATCTATGTAAATGCAGAGATTTATGATGAGTTTGCTTCTAAGATGGCAAAAGAGAGTAAAAAACTTGTAGTAGGTTCACCATACGACGATGATACTTTTATGGGTCCGTTAATTGATGATGAGTCCAGCTTACGGGCTATGAACTGGGTAGAGAGTGCTATTGAAGAGGGAGCAACCCCCCTTCTCCCCCCTCATCGTGAAGGGAGAATGTTCTATCCATGTGTTATGGCTAATGTAAGAGATGAGATGGCGATAGTCTGCGAAGAGGTCTTTGCTCCGATTGTCTCATTAGTGAGAGTAGAGTCATTTGATGATGCTCTGCCGCGCATGAACAGTTCAGCCTATGGCTTGCAGTTTTCTGTATTTACAAATGATTTAAGAGTCACACAGAACGCTATAGCCAAACTAGATGCCGGCGGAATAATTATAAATGATATGCCAACACTTCGTTTTGATATTCAGCCTTACGGTGGAGTAAAACTTAGCGGAGTCGGTCGTGAAGGACCAAGGTTTGCAATCGAAGAGATGACAGAGATTAAGAGTGTAATTATATGTTAATGACTTTTTCACATTCAGGGCTGTTCTTTTTGTCTACTCAGAAAAAATGAAGAGTAAGAAAAGAGTCATAATATCCGCCTGTCTGCTAGGTGAGTATTGTCGTTATGATGGCAAAACAAAGCTTGCAAATAGGGTCGTAGAAGCGTACAAAGATTATGAGATTATCCCTTTTTGTCCTGAATTACCTCTTTTTGGAACACCAAGAGAGAGAATTAGTGTGATAGAGATTAATGGAAAAATTAGAATTTTTACAGATGAGACAGAGCTAGATGTTACGAAACTACTAGAAGATGAAATAAATTTTTTTATACAATCAACCAAAAAAATCGATGAAATTGTCCTAAAATCTAAATCACCAAGTTGCGGTTTGGGTACAACTCCTATCCTAAATCAGGGCAAAGATCTAATATCTTACGGGGATGGAATCGCTGCAAAATTATTTAAAAAAGAGTATAAAAACATAAAAATAAAAGATGAAAACTTCAATTAAAAATAGAAAAACTATGATATAATCAAAAAATCATTACTTAAGAAGGAATTTTAGATGAAAAACTTTATATTAGTTTTATCATTTGTTGTATTGTGCTTGTCAGATGCAGCAGCAAAAGATGCTACTCCCAGCAAAGGCGAGGTTATTTTTAAAGAAAAATCTTGTGTCTTATGTCATAAAAAAGGTGTTGACACTATTGGACCGGCACTTATGACAATAGCAAAAGCCTATGTTGGCAAAGAGGCTTCACTGCTTGATTATCTTAAAGGACAGGGTAAGCCTATTGTTGAGCCTCTTCGTGCTCCTTTTATGAATCCGCAACTATTGAAGATACGAACACTCTCTGATGAAGATATGAAGGATGTAGCAACATATATTATTTCATCAAGTGATACACCGATATAGAATTAATAACTACAATTAAAGGTAAAAATAATGAAACACAATCGTTTTTATATAGTAAATATTGCAATTGCTCTATTGCTTACATGTACGAATGTTTTTGCAGCGGAGACGGTTGCAAAAGATGAGAATAAAACTGATGATATAAAACTAACTAAGGCAGAAAAGTTTTATGGAACACCGTTAAGATCAGATAAAAAAGTTGTTCACCCTCCGTATGAGTGGGGTGATTGTACCGTATGTCATAAGTCGGCAGACCCTGAAGACGGGGAAGACTTGAAGCTGGAGATGCCTGATCTGTGTTACCAGTGCCATGAACCTAAAGATAAAAAGAATTTTATTCACGGTCCTGTTGCAGCAGGTGCTTGTACAGCTTGTCACAACCCGCATGAGTCTAACAATGCAAAACTTCTTGTAGCCTCTAGTATAAATGAGCTTTGTACATCATGTCACACGGCAAAAGATAAGTTTTTACGCAATACAACTTATATTCACCCTCCGGTAAGAGATCAGTGTACAAACTGTCACGATCCGCATACTGAAGACCACCTCTACCAACTTAAAGAGGATCGTAAAAAAGATCTTTGTGTTATGTGTCACGTAGACAAAGGAGTCTGGATTAAGAAGGTTACAGATAAGCACGGTGCAATAGAAGATAGACCAAGAAAATGTCTTGAGTGTCATGATCCGCATGGTTCAGAGCATCCGAAGTTTATAATTAAAGATAGTGTAAAAGATCTTTGTCTTACATGTCACAATGAGACACTGGTAACTGATGAGACAGGGTATAAGCTTGAAAATATGCAAAAACATCTTGATGAAAATCCGGATTGGCATGGACCGATTCTTTGGGGAGATTGTGCAGCATGTCATAACCCGCATGGTTCAAACAACTTAAGAATGTTGAAAAAACCGTTCCCGAGAACTTTTTATGCACCGTTTGACCCTAAGAATTATATCTGTTTTCAGTGTCATGAGAAAGAGAAGATTATGGATGAGTTCACAACAGATAAGACAAACTTTAGAAATGGAAACAAGAACATTCACTTTGTGCATGTAAATAAAATTAAAGGTCGTTCTTGTCGTGCTTGTCATGATTTCCATGGTACTAAAGAGTATCCTCATCACTTGAGAAAGAAAACCAAGTTTGGAAAAATAAATTTTCCAATTCGTTTTATTGAAACAGAGAATGGTGGTTCATGTGCGCCTGCATGTCATGCTCGCCGTCACTACGACAGAGTTACGCCAAAAGTTAACCTGAGATAAATTTTTGAAACTTATATATCTCTCTCTTTTGTTTCTCGCCACTATAAGCGGCAGTGCAAAAGAGAGTGCTTCTCCAATAGATATTATCCAACCCCTGGATGAAACACGTTATTTAGGTGAAAACAGTACCTTTGTAATCGACACCGATATTAACAGGGTCGATAAAATAGTAATCACTCAAGATAACAACAAGTCCACTACAGTAGAGATAAAAGCACTTAAAAAAACATATTGTAAAACTATTAAGCTTCATGTCGGAGAGAACAGAGTACATGTCAGCTCCTACAAAGATGGTAAACTGCTTAAGACAACAGAGCGAAACTTCTTTTTTCTCTCTGAGCTTTTTGAGGGCGCAGATGAGGATAGTGCTGAAAACTATGAGCTTGATTATTTTCATAACGCTGAAAGAGAGCAGAAGTGTATGAAGTGCCACAATATGACATCTAATATTCCTACTGACGGCGAGGCATTTGATGATGTCGCCGAGACAACATGTTATGATTGTCATAAAAGCATGTTAAACACAAGAAGCACACATGCACCTACTGCCAATTGGCTCTGTGTCTACTGTCATACCGGAGAAACCGATTCGTACAACATGGAAGATGAGGGTAAATCAAGATATCTATGGCCAGACCCAATATCAAAGGTTTGTGCAGGCTGCCATGACCAGGTTGATAATTGGCAGGCAAACAAATATGGTCATGGACCGGTAAATGACGGAAGATGTATGAGATGTCATAATCCACATGGTTCAAATAACGAATTTTTTCTTCGTAAACCAATCTGGAAGCTCTGCACTACCTGCCACTCCGAAAAAGCAATTCCAGGGAATCATATCGTTGCCGGTTTTGTTTTTGGAAGGAACAAGGGTGCTCACCCAACCAAAGATAGAGCTGATCCAGCTCGTCCTGGACGGGATTTTGTCTGTACAAGCTGCCACAATCCTCATGGCTCTGCTGGTATATACCTGCTTAGAATGAAAGGCTCTCAACCTTTTAATGTTTGTAGAAGATGCCATAAAAAGTAAATAAATGGTGAATAGTGTTGCGTTTGGTAACTTATATGAAAGTTAATTTTTTTTTATAATTTTAAATACTTGCATTTAATAAGTTTATGTGTTATAATACAACATATCAACAAAAACATAAATGAATATTTTATGTTATAAGGAGAGATATTATGAATACTAAAATAAAAACTTTATTAGCTTCACTGCTAATAGTAACAACAGCATCTTTCGCAGGGGATGGTACAGTTGCTGCGACTCCAGATACTGCAGGAAACGGTGTATTATATGGTGGTCAGTCGATTACGCATCCAGAGAGTCCGCATAATCTAAGTTTGAACACGGTTAGCCTTGCAGCAGCTGATGATAACGGGGAAGTTTGTGTCTATTGTCATACACCTCACGCCGCTAATACAGCCTTTGCAGGTGCTCCTATATGGAATAAAAAGACTTTGAGTACAACATTCGATATGTATGGTGGTGGTTCGGCAGGTGCTGGTACAGTTGCCGGAACAAAAACGGATGCGACGCCTAACAGCCCTTCTTTGGCATGTTTAAGCTGTCATGATGGTGTTAGTGGAGTTGACTCTATTGTTAACGCTCCAGGTTCTGGTTCCGGTCTTGAAGCGAACAATGGTACAAATATCGTTGCTATTATGGGTCTTAATTGGAAAGGTGGTAATATCGGTGGTGTTCCTGGAACGGCAACTACTGGTAACGGTGACCTCTCAAATGATCACCCGGTATCTATAACTTACACTCCTGGTACTGCATCTCTTAGAGCTACTACTTATCCTCTTCCAGCAGGAACTGACGCTGCGTGGGTAACTCCAGGTGGTGTAGGAACGATTGCTTCTTTACTTAGAAATGGTAAAGTAGAGTGTTCTTCTTGTCATGATCCGCATAATGCAACAGGTGTACCTCAAGCTACATCTAAGCAGGTTAATTACCTTCGCCATAGTAATACGAATAGTGAGCTGTGTTTCGGTTGTCACAATAAGTAATCTTTTTTAAAAGATTACTCCTCAGTCACTTGGAGAATCTTCTCCTTGTGGCTTTTTATACAAATTACCTCAAAAAAAGAATTTTCCAAAGACTATTATCTTATATTTATCTATTAATTGATATACTTAAGTGTATATTATAAAATGTATAAGGAACTTTATGAAAAGAGTTATATTGACGATGCTTCTGCTTCTCTCATTTTCCAATGCGGCTTCCATAGAGAAGCAGAGTTGTACTCTGGAACAAAAAGGAGAGTTTAGAGTAGTAGCTGAAGGTTATAAGACAGCTTTTAGAGCAGGGGTTTCCATATTTTTTAGAAAGTTTGAGCATATTGAATTTCCAAAAAATTCTAAGAGTATAGCCGAATTTTTGACTGGTTCGAGTGTTGTAATTGATTCTAAGACCCTTGATACAAAGAATCCTCTTATGTACGATAACCTGGTCAATTTTTTCTTTAAAAACTTAGTTAAGAATAAAATAAGTGCCAAGATTGTAGAAGTAAAAGCAGATAATAACTTCAAAGGAGTTTTGACTCTTGAGATAGATATGAACGGTGTGACAAAGAGTGTTAAAATGAGATACTACTCCAAGGGACTTTCTATCTATGCTAACGGAGAGATAGACTTGCTTGATTTTAAAGCAGATAAGGCATTGGAAATATTCAGTAAAAAGTGCTCGAATGAGCATCTTGGAAAGACTTGGAGTGATGTAGGAATCAGTTTTGAGATACCTACACAAAGAGTTTGTAAATAGTAGTTTTAATATATTTTATTTAAGGAGCGAGATGGTGAGAGTTATTTTTATATTTTCTTTTATGATATTAGCAATGTTATTTCAGGGTTGTGCTACTAAAGAGGTGAAAGTTGAACAGGGAGTTGTGGTTTTTCCTCCTCCTCCATCTGAGCCTAGGGTTTTATACCTTGAGACATATAGAGGAAAAAAGGACAGTGCACCTAAATTGAGTCCTCTTGATGTTTTTTTAGGTGAGACTATAGAGAGTAAAAGCCTAGATCCAGTAATCATAAAACCGTACGGGGTGACTCTAGATAATAACACAGCATATGTTGTAGATACCGCAGCCAGATTTATTTACGCAATTGACCAAAAAACAAAAGATGTAATATACATCGGCAGATCAGGAGCAGGCACACTCTCTGGACCTGTTGATGTTGCTTTTGACAGTGCGGGAATTTTATATGTAAGTGATATGCGTCAAAAAAAGATCTTTGCCTTTAATAAAAAAGGGGAGTTTCAGTTTGCTATTGGAGGAAGACTTGATTTCATGCACCCTACAGGAATTGCGATTGATAAAAAACTAAACCGGCTCTATGTCGCAGATACAAAAGCACACAGGTTTAAAGCCTTTGATCTTAAGACAAAAAAACTTATTTTTGAAGTCGGTAAGCGTGGAGGAGGAGATGGTGAGTTTAATTTTCTTACAAATATAGCCATAGACAGAAGAAATAACAATATTATTGTTGCAGATACTCAAAACTTTCGTATTCAGGTCTTTGATAAAAATGGAAAATTCATTAGAAAGTTTGGAAAAGTCGGTGACAGAGCTGGTGATTTTGCAAGACCAAAGGGTGTAGCAGTAGATAGTGAGGGACATATTTATGTAACCGACAGTGCCTTTAATAATATCCAGATATTCAGTGAAGATGGAAAACTGCTGCTCTTTTTTGGTCATGCAGGCTATACAGAACCGGGTACATTTAGACTAATAACAGGCATCTATATAGATGAAAACGATAAAATACTTATTGCTGACGGTTTTACTGGAAGAGCACAAACTTTTCAGTACTTAAGTAAAAACTGGAAGCTTAAACACCCTAAAGAGTATAAAGAGTTAAAAGAGTTTAAGCCAAAAGCAGAGACAAAAACTAAAACAGAGGTGGAGAAAAAATGAAAAAAATCTTTTTAATAATTTTGTTAAGCATCTCTCTTTTAGCAGAGAAAAATGTTATGCCGGAGAACACGGTCGCAGTAGTAAACGGTATGGCACTCTCTAAGGAGGATTTGCAGGTTCAGATAAATATATTGATTCCAAAATCATCATACCATGCCTCTGTAAAGGGTGAAAGTGCAAAAAAGCTAAAAGTAAAGGCTATGAAAGCCCTTATTAATTCTACTCTGCTATATCAATATGCACTCTCTCTTGGTATTAAAGGGGACAAGAGTATTATGGATGGTGTTTACAAAAAACTAATCAAAGCATATCACTCAGACAAGGCTATAGAGTTTGAATTGAAAAAAATAGGTTTGACTCTTGAAATGCTCAAAAAGTTATATATGAGAGACAGCGTGCAGGCTCAACTATATAAAAAAGAGATAGAGGCAAAGATTAATGATAAAGAGTTAAAAGAGTATTATAAAAAAAATAAATATAAATTCAAGATGCCTGCGCAGATAAGGGTCAGTCTTATATATGTTAAAAATGACCCTACAGATCCAAAAGGAAGAAGTAAGGGAAAAGCAAAGGCAGAAGAGGCTCTAAAAAAGATTAAAGAGGGTGAAGATTTTGGTGAAGTTGCTGCAAAGTACTCTAATGCCATGAGTCGCATTAAGGGTGGAGATATGGGACTTCTTCATAGAGGGCGTCTTAATGAAGATGTTGAAGCGGAGGCATATAGCCTTAAAAAAGGCGAGATGAGCGGGATTATTGAAAAAGATGTTGGTTTTTTTATTGTAAAAGTTACAGATAAAAAAGAGCCAAAGCAGCTTAGCTTTGAGAAAATAAAAGCAAGTCTACTTAGAGACCTTAAGAAAAAAAGAGAAACTAAAAAAAGAGAAAATCTGCTTAATAATCTAAGGGTGAAAGCAAAGATTATAAAGTAGTGATTTTTATATGAGATTTTTTTTTACGTTCACGCTATTTATTTTATTTGTTGGCTCTACCTCCCTTTATGCCAAATATAAAGATAGAGGTGTTAAAGGAAGATTAGGTTTTATATATGAAGATGAAAACTATGATCTTAACGGACTTATAAATGAACAGAAAAAATTTACTCAAGAGTATGAATTAAACTATGAAGGAAATATCTATAATCCAAACCTTTTGGAGTATAAAATTAGCAGTCTGCTTCGTTTTGATAATACTAACCAGAAGACAGGAGCAAATGATGGAAAAACAGATGTCAGGAGTAAAGACTACAGAATTGATACAGATTTTATTAAAAATAGTAATTATCCGTTTAAAATTTACTACAGCAGTTCAAATAGACCAATCTCAACTATATATGCAGATACAGCAATAAATCTGCTCTCACAAATAAATAATTACGGATTCTCAGGTTTGGTAAAGCTAGACAGACTCAATTTTGATTATGAGGCTTCAAAGAATACAAACTCTGATGAGGATGAAAAGAGATTTTTAGAGAGAACTATAACTAAATACGGTGGTTCTGTGCGATATAAAGGTATAGACAAGTATATTCAGTTTAGAGCAATACATACTCAAACACAGAGCAATACCATTACACTCGATGAAACAGACTCAGAGAATAGTTCAGATGATACACTTGGTCTCTCATACAGCACAAAGATAAATAAAACTCTTAGGCTCTCTTCATCTCTTGGTTACTCAAAGACAACTATAAGCGACGGTACAATAGCTAATGCAAATGTAAATGTAAACTGGAAGCCAAGTAGTGACTATGATGGAATGTTTAACATCTCTTTTAGTAGGGTAGATTTTTATCTACAAGATGATTTAAATAGTAGTAATTCACAAAAGTATTTAAGCAGGACAGATACTCTTAATATAAATCAAAACTTTAGCTATAGACCAACCGAAGAGCTCTCTTTCTCTCAAGGCATGGACTATTTTTCAAATCAACAGACAGTAAATTCCATGGAGAGTGTTTCACTCAACTTGGATGCAAACTACATCTATCATAATCAGCTAACTTCAGAAAGAGCTTTAGATTTTTCAAGTTCCTTAAGGTATGTTGTTCAAAACAGTAAAAATACAGAAACTAATGGGACAGTTGATTCGACAAGAGATAATATGTACTATATGCAAGCTAAAATAGGTTTCTCTGAAGACTTTCCCTCTATTAACTCAAAGTTTCGCATTGGCACTAGGTATAATGGCTCTCGTAGTTCTGAGGTCTCTCTTGATGAGTATGGTACAGACCTCTCCTTTTTGTCCAGACTAGGTATTTTTAGCAACTCACTAAGTGCAAACTATACTGTGTCGGGAGTTGTCACAAGTGTAGGTTATAGAGACACTATAAACTTTGGATCACGAGTAGGTTACAGAGGCTACTTAAGCGGCAGTGTCGGTTATGATGTTAGAGAGACAAGCAGCTCTAACACTGATACTAAAGCCACTACCAAAAGCGATACTAAAAGTGAACTCTGCAGGGCTAATTTGAACTTTAGATATCGCTTTTTTCGTAAGCTTATGTTTTCTATCGGTACCAATATTAGTAAAGATTTAGGCTATAATACATTAGTGTATGGAGGCGAATCTAAGTTAGAGTATAAAAGAGGTCTGACTAAAGTAAGTATTTTTTATCACTACGACCATGCAGATACAGAGTTGAGTGCAGATTCAAATACAGTCTCTAATGTGCTGCCAAATAGAACATACTCAACGCGTAAATCTTTACAAGCGAAGTTTGAGCGAAAATTTTAAAGGATGGAGTTTATGAAAATATTTTTATATCTAAGTTTTTTTCTTATAGTAACAAACACTCTCAATGCAAAAGAGAGTAAGAGACTGGTTTGGCCTCAAAAACCGGATTCTGCCCGCATAGAGTATCTCTCCTCAATTAAAAAAGCAGATGATTTAGGGATTAAAAAAGGTTTCTTTGCCAGGTTTAGTGATTTTGTTTTTGGAAAAGATAGTGTTCTTTTAGCAGCTCCTTTTGGTATCGAGGTGGCAGGCGATAGAGTTTATGTATCTGATGTCTCTGCTAAGAGAGTTTATGTCTTTGATAAAGAGAATAATGATGTTCTGTGGCTTGAGGGTTCTAAAAAAGAGAGATTTCTCTACCCTGTGGATGTGGTCTCTGACAATAAAGGTAATATCTATGTCTCAGACTCTGTTCGTTCAAAAATCTATGTCTTTGAAAAAGATGGAGATTTTAAATATATCATTGAGAATAAAAATATACAAAGACCGGTCGGTTTAGCAATAAGCCCGGATAATACAAAACTCTATGTCGTAGATGCTCTGGCTAGTAAAATCCATGTTATGAGTCTGGATGGAAAACTTATCTCCTCTATCGGTCGCAAGGGAGATGGAGAGGTTGAGTTTAACAGACCGACATATATCGATGTAGGCAGAGACGGAAAGCTTTACATTGCTGACTCTATGAACCACCGTGTGCAGATACTTGACAAAGATGGAAAATATATTCGCTCTTTCGGTCATTTAGGTCAGCAGGTAGGAAGTTTTGCAAATCCTAGAGGAATTGCTATTGATAGTGATAATAATATATATGTGAGTGACACTCTCTATAATGCAGTTCAAATCTTTAACCAAGAGGGAGAGTTATTGATGGTTTTTGGGAACTATGGAAATAGAGAGGGTGAGTTTGCCCTGCCTGTAAATATAGCTATATCAAAAGAGAATAAAATATACATAAGTGATACTAATAATAGAAGAGTTCAGATGTTTAAGCGCCTGGATGTACCAAATTAGAGGAGTTTACGATGAAGTTTATAAAATTATTCATACTCTGGACACTGTTTTTTACAGGAGTCACTCTATGGGCTGGAATTGCCAATACCAAGCATAATCTTTCAGTTAGTAAAACAGCAGGAACAGTAAAAGCTACAAGTGAGACAGAGATATGTGTCTTTTGTCACACGCCTCATGAGACACAGCCTGTTGGGAAACCGCTTTGGAACAGAAGCATGCCTGCATCAATCTATACGATGTATGACAGTGACTACCTAAGACGACTTAGTTATCCTGCAGTTGCTTTAGACCTGGGTGTCTCAAACAATACACCAGGAGCACTCTCCAGACAGTGCTTGAGTTGCCATGACGGTACGGTTGCCGTCGGTGCTGTCTCAAAACTGCGAAGCGGTACCTATAATACTACAATAGCTATGATGGGGACAACAGGAGATAAGATACCTGCTAGTACACCTGATGGCACCATACCTCTTATCGGTACAGACTTGAGTGTTCATCATCCTGTAGCTATAGAGTATAATCCAAATATCAGCGTAAACTTCGGTGTAGGCAGTCGCCCTATAGAGCTTGTAAATGACCCGACTTTAGCTTCACCTGTACGACTGTTTACTTACGGCGGAACAAAATATATAGAGTGTTCATCTTGCCATGATCCACATAAAGAAAACGGTAAGTTTTTACATGTAGATACAGAGCCGACACATGGACAGAATGTTGTTAAGACCTGTACCTCTTGCCATGAGAAAATTGGCTGGACAGGGAGCGTTCATCAGACTCAGACAGCTGCCTATTCCGACGCTAACGTTTTAGCAAAGTATGGAACAAATCAGGTAGGAAAACTGGGTTGTCTAAACTGCCATATGCCTCATAATGCATTAGGTAAACCATATATAAACAGACAGGTTCAGGCAAACACCTGTTTTCAAGGTGCAGCAGATACAGTAGGCGGAGCTAATTGTCATGGAGCAGGCGGAGCTAAAGATATACACACTCCACTTAGTAAACTTAATGCCCATCCGGTTCTTGCAGATACAGCAGTTCCTAAACATACAAACTTTGACACCCTTTACGGCACGGGACATATTGATCCTAGCGGCGGTAAAGGGGTTGAGTGGAGTGATAATAAACACGCAATGTGTATGGATTGTCATAATCCGCATAAGGCAAAAGCGGGAACACATGTGACAGACGCAAGCTGGTACGGCGTTCCTTCAAGCACAAACAACAATGTCTCAAACGTACTAAACGGAGTAAACGGGGTAGAACCGAGTTGGCCTGTAGCCTGGACACAGCCTACAACCTTTACTACACTTGAGTCCTCTACTAAAGAGTATCAAATCTGTCTTAAGTGTCACTCATACTGGGGAGTCGGTACTACCACTACAGGTGTTACGGCTTACCCGTCTGTAAGTGACCCTGCTAATGTGATGATGACAGATGTAGCTTGGGAGATGAATAAAAATAATAAGTCAGGACATCCTGTAGTTTTACCAAATAATACATCAGGAAGACCTGGTTCCTACACACCACAAGCACTTGACAGCACTCAGCTTAGAAATCCATGGCAGACAGGTGCAGGAACAAACACAATGTACTGTTCAGACTGTCACGGTAATGATACAGAGGGTTTAGGCGATCCTAAAGGACCACATGGTTCAGATATGAAGTTTATGCTAAAGGGTGTAAGTAAGTATTGGCCTACTAAGCCAAGCGGTGCACTCTATACCCAAAATGATATACCAGCTTCAGGAGGAGTTGTTGCCGATCTTTTCTGTACAAACTGTCATGATGTATCAGTTCCGCATATGACTGAGTGGAATTTTATTATGTCGGGCAGAGGGTACAGCTGTGTGACCTGCCATGTGGCGGTACCTCATGGTTCACCCGTGTCAAGACTTATTGGTTATAGTAATTTCCCAGCGCCGTACAACTATAACGGCAACAGCTTGAGGCCTCAAGGTTTTAAAAAGACCACACTTAGCACCATCAGCGCATCTGATATGGCTAGTTCATCATGTCAGGGTGGAATGTGTCACGGCACCAGTACGACAGGACTTGATCCTAATCCATATCCGTAAAAAGAGAGCAGAGATGAAAATATATTTTTTACTAATATATGTAACACTTCTTTGTGTTGCATCACTTCATGCAAATGAAGATAAAGCCATCAAAGATATATTGCTAAAATATAACTATGGAATTATCAAAATGGGCAGAAGCGGAGAGACTGAATTTTTTAAGAGTTTTGTAAAAGAGGATGTTGCCGTAAAACTGCAGGTGTGGTTTGAATCATGGAAGTTTAGCAATCTGACCTTTCTTGCAGAGCTTAATGATCTGAGGTTTAGCCCGATAGCTTACAATGAGAATAATGCAACCATACGAACTATAGAGAACTGGACTTTTTCCTATGTGAATTTAGCAACAAAAAAGATAGCACTTGAACCTACAAAAATATTTTATAAGATGCAGTACACTCTACAAAAAAATGACAATAAATGGATGATAGTAGCCATTAAAAAACTCAAAGAAGAGAAGTTTACAAAACCAAACACTAATAAACCATCTCTTAAAACTAAAAAGAAGGAATCTAAAGATGAGATGCCAAACTGATAATAAACAAAACCCCCTATTTAAATTTATAAAATTATTCATACTCTGGACACTGTTTTTTACAGGAGTCACTCTATGGGCTGGAATTGCCAATACCAAGCATAATCTTTCAGTTAGTAAAACAGCAGGAACAGTAAAAGCTACAAGTGAGACAGAGATATGTGTCTTTTGTCACACGCCTCATGAGACACAGCCTGTTGGGAAACCGCTTTGGAACAGAAGCATGCCTGCATCAATCTATACGATGTATGACAGTGACTACCTAAGACGACTTAGTTATCCTGCAGTTGCTTTAGACCTGGGTGTCTCAAACAATACACCAGGAGCACTCTCCAGACAGTGCTTGAGTTGCCATGACGGTACGGTTGCCGTCGGTGCTGTCTCAAAACTGCGAAGCGGTACCTATAATACTACAATAGCTATGATGGGGACAACAGGAGATAAGATACCTGCTAGTACACCTGATGGCACCATACCTCTTATCGGTACAGACTTGAGTGTTCATCATCCTGTAGCTATAGAGTATAATCCAAATATCAGCGTAAACTTCGGTGTAGGCAGTCGCCCTATAGAGCTTGTAAATGACCCGACTTTAGCTTCACCTGTACGACTGTTTACTTACGGCGGAACAAAATATATAGAGTGTTCATCTTGCCATGATCCACATAAAGAAAACGGTAAGTTTTTACATGTAGATACAGAGCCGACACATGGACAGAATGTTGTTAAGACCTGTACCTCTTGCCATGAGAAAATTGGCTGGACAGGGAGCGTTCATCAGACTCAGACAGCTGCCTATTCCGACGCTAACGTTTTAGCAAAGTATGGAACAAATCAGGTAGGAAAACTGGGTTGTCTAAACTGCCATATGCCTCATAATGCATTAGGTAAACCATATATAAACAGACAGGTTCAGGCAAACACCTGTTTTCAAGGTGCAGCAGATACAGTAGGCGGAGCTAATTGTCATGGAGCAGGCGGAGCTAAAGATATACACACTCCACTTAGTAAACTTAATGCCCATCCGGTTCTTGCAGATACAGCAGTTCCTAAACATACAAACTTTGACACCCTTTACGGCACGGGACATATTGATCCTAGCGGCGGTAAAGGGGTTGAGTGGAGTGATAATAAACACGCAATGTGTATGGATTGTCATAATCCGCATAAGGCAAAAGCGGGAACACATGTGACAGACGCAAGCTGGTACGGCGTTCCTTCAAGCACAAACAACAATGTCTCAAATGTACTAAACGGAGTAAACGGGGTAGAACCGAGTTGGCCTGTAATCTGGACACAGCCTACAACCTTTACTACACTTGAGTCCTCTACTAAAGAGTATCAAATCTGTCTTAAGTGTCACTCATACTGGGGAGTCGGCACTACCACTACAGGTGTTACTGCTTACCCGTCTGTGAGTGACCCTGTTAATGTGATGATGACAGATGTAGCTTGGGAGATGAATAAAAATAATAAATCAGGACATCCTGTAGTTTTACCAAATAATACATCAGGAAGACCTGGTTCCTACACACCACAAGCACTTGACAGTACTCAGCTTAGAAATCCATGGCAGACAGGTGCAGGAACAAACACAATGTACTGTTCAGATTGTCACGGTAATGATACTGAGGGCTTAGGCGATCCTAAAGGACCACACGGTTCAGATATGAAGTTTATGCTAAAGGGCGTAAGTAAGTATTGGCCTAAAAAGCCAAGTGGTTCACTCTATAAAATAAGTGATATACCTGCTTCAGGAGGAGTTGTTGCCGATCTTTTTTGTACAAACTGTCATGATGTCTCGGTTCCGCATAGACAGTGGGGTATGCCGATGTCAAATGTCGCCCCAGGACTTACCTGCGTTACATGCCATGTTGCTATACCTCACGGCTCACCTGTCTCAAGACTTATAGGTTATAGTAATTTTCCAAGTCCATATAACTACAATGGTAACAGTCTGAAACCTTCTGGTTTTAAAAAGAATGGAGTTTCTCAGTTTAGTAGAAGTGATTTGGCAAGTCTCTCTTCATCTTGTGCCATGGGGATGATGTGTCATAAAAGCAGTATTAGTGGAGCAGATGCCAATCCATATCCGTAAAAGAGAGCAGAGAGGAAGAGATGTTTTTTACTAATCTATGTAACACATAGAAGTGTTACATCTCTTAAGACTAGTTAAGATAAAGCTACAAAAAAAATAGAATATTAAGTTAAAATCTTCAAGAAAAAAAAAGAGATATATTAACTATCACTTAGTTACAATACGATAGAGTAAACTTATATAAAATATAAAAAAAGTTAAGGAAAGTTATGGCATTAGTTAAAAAAATATGGTCGTTTTTAATTTCAATGAAATTAATGGTGACACTTATTCTTATATTTGCAACAGCAAGCGCAGTCGGAACATTTATAGAGAATGATTACGGGGTAAATACATCATGGGCACTAATCTATGCAAGTAGATGGTTTGAAGCTGTCCAAGTGCTGCTAGGCATCAATTTAATAGGTAATATAGTTAAATTTAAACTATATAAGAAGAAAAAGTTGCCGACTTTTATTTTTCATGTAGGGTTTTTGGTTATTTTAATCGGTTCTGGTATAACACGTTACTATGGTTACGAGGGTGTTATGCATATTCGTGAGGGTGACACTGAACATCAAATGCTCTCTTCTGATGCATTTTTACAGATAAGTGCTAAAAAAGGCTCTAAAGAGTTTTATAGAGAAGATCTGGTTTACATGTCAGAACTTGGCGGCAGAGAGTTTAAAAACTCACTCAATGTAGATGGAAAAGAAGTTGTTGTCAGCTATAAAAATTTTATTGATAAAGCAGTGAAAACAGCAGTTGAAGACCCTAACGGAAAGCCTATTGCTGTTTTTGTTGTCTTAACACCTCAGGGGCCGGAGAAATATTTTCTAAGAAGTGGTGAGTCTCTTGATTTCGGTCCTCTGGCTGTATATTTTGATAAAGAACCAATTAAAAACAACAAGCCGATTATACGATTGATGAGTGGTGAGAAAGATATATCTTTTGTATCAAACTCTCCTATAAAATGGCTTAAGATGATTGACAGATCAGAGGGTGTTTATGAGAGAGGAAAGAGGTATACCTTTGATGCAAGAAAGATGTATAATATCAATGGAATTCAGCTAGTCACAAAATCAGTATTTAGCAAGGGATCCGTTAAGCTTGTGAGTGCAGAGGAGTACAAAAAATCTATGAAAATGCAGTTAAACATGGATAAAGAGTCACTCTCTGCATTGATAGTAGATGTTGCTTACGAGGGTGAACATCGTGAAGTAGCTCTAATGGGACATGGAAAGCGTTTTAAAGGGTATACAGAAAACTTAAAAATGGGTGACCTTGACCTTTCTCTTGAGTGGGGTGCTAAGATTATGGAGTTGCCGTTTTCACTGAGATTACGAGATTTCAAGTTAATAAAATACCCAGGTTCTATGAGCCCTTCGTCATATGAGAGCCAAGTGACTCTAATAGATAGAAAAAATCTTGTTAAAACAGAGCATAGAATCTATATGAACCATGTTCTTGACTACGGTGGCTATCTATTTTTTCAATCCTCATACGATAAAGATGAAGGAGGGACAATCTTGTCAGTTAATCACGATCCAGGAAAATGGCCAACTTATTTGGGATACATACTCTTAGGTATTGGACTCTTTCTTAACCTTTTAAACCCAAACAGCTATTTTGGAAAATTATCTCGTAAAAAGTATGAGTATAAAGCGAGTCTGATTTTTGCTCTTGCTCTTTTTGCTTCACTCTTTTTCTCGCAGCCTCTTATGGCATCAACGCCGCAGAATCAGAATATAGACAAAATAGATATTGGACATGCAGATCATTATGGAACTCTGCTTGTACAAGCCAGAGACGGCAGGATTAAGCCGCTTGATACACTTGGGGTTGAACTTTTAAATAAGATCTCCGGCAGGGACAGTATGTTTGGGCTCAATCACAATCAGATTATTTTAGGTATGGCAACTAACCCTGAGGCTTGGAAACAGGTTGATATGATTAAGATCTCTCATCCAAAGGTTAAAAAACTGCTTGGAATCGAGGCTTCACAGAAGCGTTTTGCCTACGACAAGGCTTTTGATAAGAGTGGACAATATATATTTGGTCCACTAGCAGAAGAGGCTCTTCGTAAACGTCCGGCAGAGAGAGGTACGTATGAGAAAGAGCTTATTAAAATAGATGAGAGAGTAAATGTTGCCTATATGGTATATTCCGGTCGTTTTATGAGTGTTTTTCCTCTTAAGGGAGACAAAAACAATAAGTGGTACTATCCCGAAGAGGCACTGCAGATTTTTCCTCCAGAGGCCTCCAGGGAAGTTCTTGCACTATTGAAAAATAACTCTATTGGATTGGCTAAAGGTTTGCAAAGCGGTGATTGGAGCGATGCAAACAGAGCCATTGATGCAATTAAAGCATATCAGATTGCGGTTACTCCGGCAATTATTCCTGATGCTAAGTTGATAAAAGCAGAGCTTATCTACAACAAACTCAGAATATTTGACAGGCTTTTCCCAATTTATCTTATAACAGGCTTTATCTTGCTGATACTTATCTTTGTACGAATAGCAAAACCAAATCTTAATCTTAAAGGTGTGATGCGTACCGTTTTGGCTGTTTTAATCCTTAGTTTTATTGCACATACGGTAAGTCTCGGTCTGAGATGGTATATTGCTGGACATGCACCATGGAGTAACGGTTATGAGGCGATGCTCTATATCTCTTGGACTATTATTCTAGCAGGTATACTCTTTGCGAGGACATCAGAACTGGCTGTAGCAACTACTGCTATCTTCTCCGGTATTACTCTGTTTGTAGCACATCTTAGTTGGCTTGACCCGCAAATCACAACAATGGTTCCGGTACTTAAATCATACTGGCTTACTATACATGTTTCTATTATCACAGCTAGCTACGGTTTCCTTGGACTCAGTATGCTCTTGGGTTTTGTGTCACTGATTTTTTACATTATGCTTAATAATGAAGAGAAGCGTGAACGTATCAGCGTTAATATCCTTGAATCGACACGTATTAGTGAGATGTCTATGATTGTCGGTCTCTCACTGCTCACTATTGGAAACTTTTTAGGCGGTGTTTGGGCTAATGAATCATGGGGTCGCTACTGGGGTTGGGATCCAAAAGAGACTTGGGCACTGGTTAGTATTTTGGTTTATGTGTTTGTCACACATATGCGTTTTGTACCAGCTTTAAAATCTAACTTTATTTTTAATGCGGTTTCAGTAGTGGCGTATTCGTCAATCATAATGACATACTTTGGTGTTAACTACTATCTATCTGGTCTGCACTCGTACGCTGCAGGTGATCCTATTCCGGTTCCTGAGTGGATATATTATGTAGTCTCAGTAATAGTCATATTTATTATTGCTGCCTCATTCAATCGTAATAAGCTGGTTAATATAAAAGCAGTATCAAGCAAATAAAAAGAGAGAAATAGTGTGTAGACTATTTAATTATGAATATAAAAAATAACGACATATTTATAGGGTGGATAGTCTCACTCTTTTTGCTTGTCTCTGGTAGTTCTGCTCTTATATATCAGGTACTTTGGGTACGTCTACTCAGTTTGAGCATAGGCTCTAGCAGTGCTTCAATCAGCACAGTTTTGGTAGCTTTTTTTCTTGGACTGGGGCTGGGCAGTTATTTTGCAGGTGATATTCTTAAAAGATTCAAAAATCCTCTAAAGATATATCTGTTTGTTGAATTAGCTATCGCCATAAGTGCTATCTTACTACTCCCTATTTTGTTAAATCTGGATTATTATCTCTCAATGTTTCCAATTCTTGCATCCTGTTTAGGTTTGAAGTTTTTAATAGTTATGCTGCTTCTGTTAATACCGACATTTTTGATTGGAACTACTTTTCCTCTGCTAATATCTTTTGCAGTTGTACACAAAAATGAGCTTGGGCTCAAGCTTGCTCACTTCTATGCCTTTAACACTGCAGGAGCAGTTGTTGGAGCACTACTATCAGGTTTGGTGTTAATACCTGAGTTTGGTTTGGATGGCACTGCATATATAGCCGCTTCACTTAACCTTCTTATCGCCTTAACAGGTTTTTTCTTATACTCCCGCCTTAATCAAGCTACTAATAACTCTTTACTCTTCTCATCAGACACGAAAAAGTATAAAAACATTAAGTACAGGGCACTTATTGTACTTTTTGTAACAGGTTTTAGTGCAATGGCAACAGAAGTCGGTTGGATGAAGTTTCTTATTATATATACGGGAAATACTATTTATGGTTTCTCCTTGATTCTCTCTATGTTTCTTATAGGTCTAACAATAGGTGCGTGGATGGTTAAGCATACAACTCTCTTAAATATAAAATCAGAGAAAAGCATTTTTATTGCTTTAATACTTCTTAGTATGATGCTTCTTGCTGCCCGTGCCGGTTTAGGAGTATTCCCAGAGCTTTATGAGCAGTTAAATAGCTGGCAGCTTGGGAGTTTTGCTTATAGATGGAGTAAATATTTTGCTATGTTTATTTTAATACTTCCTGCAACTGCTCTGTTTGGTGCAATCTTTCCTATAGCACTGAAATTTTACTCTGATGATACTGCTACCATGCATAGAGATGTTGGCAGAGCCTATTCTGTTAATCTTGTCTCAGGAGTTCTTGGTTCAGCTATAGCAGGATTTTTTATAATTCCATACTACTCAACTGATATATTATTAACAGCTGTAGCACTCTTGGTCTTGTTTTCATCTCTGTTTTTTATTAGAAGCATTAAAAGCAGAGGCAGATATTATCTTTTTGCTGCATTTGCTCTTGTATTTGTTCTCTCAAGTAACTATTTGGCGCATATAGATTACCGCTCTATGATAGATATAGTTTTAAAACGAAATGCTACACCTTTTACTGCTAAGGCTAAAGAGAGAGTTCATTATCTTAAAGAGGGGAAAACAGGAGTTATCAGTGTTCATAGTTATGATAATACTCCATGTATGATGAGACTCTCAAATAACGGGATGAGTGAATCATTGATTGATATATGCAATGGTGAAGATTTACTTTTAAATGAATTTTTATTAGGAGAGATGCCGTTTTTATTAAACCCTAGTTCAAAAAAAGCATTTGTGGTAGGTTACGGAGGCGGAACGACGGTTAGGGCTTTGGCAATGAATAGACTCCAGAGTATAGATGTGGTAGAACTTGAACCTGCTGTAATTGAGGCCGTTAAAACAGTATATAAAGGTAAACTGCCTACAGATGGTGATAAAAGAGTAAAAATCAAGATTAATGATGCCCGTAACAGTCTGTTGATGTCAGGTAAGCATTATGATATCATTGTATCTCAGCCCTCTCACCCTTGGCTTTATGGTGCATCGAATATTATGAACAAAGATTTTTTTGAGATTGTAAAATCAAGATTGACCGAAGATGGAATTAATGGACAGTGGGTGCCCCTGTTTAAAATTGACGTAGCTACACTCAAAAGTATAATAAGAGCCTACACAGATACATTTGAATATGTTATAAGTTTTGTTAATGTCCCAACAAAAGATTTTTTAATGTTTGGCTCTAAAAAGCCAATAATCTTTGATTATGAGGCAATTCAAAAACAGATGCAAACTCCGCAATTAAATAGTGTCTTTCGAGCACATAACATACAAATATCCTATGACTTAATGCGTTATTTTGCACTCTCAAGAGATGAACTGGTAGAGATTTCCGCTTCGGCAAAACCTGCAACCGACACAAATTTACTTGCAGAGACATTTTACTCAAGGTATAATGATATAGAGGGTAATAGTATGGATACACTAGGGTTTTTAAAGAGCCATTTCTCACATGATATTAGACCTTATGTAAGAGATAAAACACCTAAATAAGCAATTAAAGAAAAAAACAGTAAAATAGAGAATAAGAATATAGTGGGTCTATAGATGTAATCCCACACAATCAAGAAGGATAGATATGAAAAAATGGTTATCAGCAGTAATAGCAACAGTAGTGTTTGGGGGCTGTTCTACACTTCAGGTTCAAGTTGATCAAGACCCTGATTATAACTTCTCATCACTTTCAACTTTCGCAGTTGTATATACAAAAAAAGATGATGGTCGGGATTTCAATAGAGCGCGCATAGGTAAATCACTTGAGTCTTATATGAAAAGAAAGGGATACAAAAGTGTGCAGAGGAGTAAGGCGGATTTTTATATAACAATGCATCTTGATATCCAAAAAAAGAGTCAAATAGAGACCGATTATGAGACTATGGGAATCAGACCTAGGGTTTATTACAATCCTGAGCTTAAACGATATATGCCTGAGCGTTACTATAGTCGAGATAGATTAGGCTTTGAGCAAGATATGAGAGTTACAACCAGGACATACGAGTATGAAGAGGGAACACTTGTTTTAGAGATCTTAGATGTTAAAGACAACTCTGTTGTATGGCAGGGGATAGCTAAAGATGAGCTCTCTTCTGAGTATACTGCAAAACAAAAAAATGATTATATAAACAAGGTTATAGGAGAGTTGTTTAAAGATTTTCCTTCTAGGTAGATTAGAAGTTTTTTTGGCATCTTAAATAAAGATGCCTTTGTATTATTTTATTAAAGAGAGTTTTGCTTTTTCGATAATTACGGCAAACTTGTAACCATATCCAAGATCAATATCCGTTTTGATAACTCCATCAACAGTAACTACATCTCCAACACTTACAGTTGAATTAGCTGATGTTGCAATAATGTCATTTGTTCCGGCAGAACCTGAACCGTCTTGCAGGTGAATCCAATCTTTACCCATAATATTTTTAGATAATTTAACTACTTTAGCATTTAGTTTTATACCTTTGTCTTTAAGTTTGGCTTTTTTTGCATATAACTCTTCTACACTGTATCCGTCCGCATTCTTAGCAACCTTGATTGGCGTCGAGATTGCTTCATGTTTTGATTCTGCACCATGATTATGATTTTTGTGTGGATTCTCTTTTGTCGCAGTTTTTGCAGAACTGTTAGGTGATACAATAGCACTTACGAATACAAGTTGATCAAAAGTTCTTTTTAGTGCCTTACTGGTAAAATCAGTCATTACCATCTGCTCAATGTAAGAGATAGTGCTACCCACAACAACTTCTGATTGAGGGCCGGCAATCCAGTAAACATTTCCATTTTCATTTACTTTAGCATAAGTGTATCCACCGCCGTTCATGGTTTCCATTACTTTACCCATGTGAGGAGTGTTAAGCTGTGCATCTGTTTCACTTGGTGCTTGTGCAAGCTCTTTTTGTGCTGATGCACCGTAAATACTCTTAGGAGTTGTACTGCTTGCAGTTTTGTCAGCACTCTGTGTTTTTTGTGTTTTAACACTTTTGTCTTCTTTAGGTTTATCGCTACAGCCATACATTAAAAGTGCAGCAACACTAATTGCTATTGATATTTTATTCATTCTATTCCTTTGATTTCTTTATTTATATTTAATTTCTTTACAACACTAAAGTATGCAACAATGAAGGCATTGTAATCACTTTACTCTTTAGTAATCCTTTACCTAGGTATTACTACTTTCCAGCCCTCTTTGTCTAAAATCTCTTTCGCTATATGTTTTCCATTTTTATAGGCACTTTTTAGCAAATCCTTAGCTTCTTCCATGTCTTTATCGACATCATCACCTTCGTAATACATTTTGCCAAGCACGTATTGAGCTTCGGCACAATTTTGTCGCTCAGATTTATGCAGATATTTGACTGCTTTTTTTATATCTTTTTTTGTGCCTTCACCGATCTTATACATATAACCGACTTGATGTTGGGCTAATGGGTAACCTGCATCTGCACCCTGTTTATACAGAACAAATGCTTTCTCATAATTTTTTTCAATACCGTCACCATGGTAATAGAGGTCGGCGAGATGAATTGCTGATTTTATATCACCAGTTTTCGCGGCTTTAGCAAATAGAGAGATAGCTTTTTGGGCATCCTGCTCTACACCATCACCTTTATGGTACATAACTGCAAGGTTATACATAGCTTTAACATGTCCCTGATCCGCGGCTTTACGATACAAAGAAGCAGCCTTAGCATGGTCTTTTTTGGTAGCAATACCCTGGTAATACATACCGCCAAGAGCAAATTGACTGTTTACATCACCCTTGTCAGTCTTCATCTCGATAGCTTTAAAAACATGTGGATTCATATTTACTTGATACCCGGCTAAGGCAGAACTTACCAACAGTGAACACTGCACAGCAACAACAAATAATACTTTTTTCATAATTCTCCTATATCTAGCAAACGACTAAGATGGCTGAAATTACCATCTACTACAAGGAGGCATTATATCGATATTTATCATATAAATTTCTTAAAACAAGGCTGGATATTTATTCTTTGACATGATTAGCAATATAGTAATAGCTTATAATAAGTGTTGAAATACCACTCTTAAAAGAAATACAGCGTCAATTTAAAGACTATTAATATTAATTTTTAGATATAATCGCATAATTTTATACTAAGAGATATATTTATGGATATTAGAGAAGAGTTTTTAAAATTTTTTGAATCAAAAAACCACGATAGAGTAGTAAGCTCACCGCTTGTTCCAGATGATGCAACACTACTCTTTAATAATGCAGGCATGGTGCCTTTTAAGTCGATTTTCACAGGGGAAATACCTGTTCCTCAAAACCCTAGAGCCACTTCATGTCAGACATGTATCCGTGCAGGCGGAAAACATAACGATTTGGAGAATGTTGGACATACAAGTCGTCATCACACATTTTTTGAGATGCTTGGTAATTTTAGTTTTGGAGACTATTTTAAAGAAGAAGCTATAGCTTATGCCTGGGAGTTTATAACCGAGGTCTTAAAGTTTCCAGTTGAGAAGCTTTGGGTTACAATTCACGATAGTGATGATGAAGCTGAACTTCTTTGGCAAAAACATATAAGTAAAGATAGAATCTTAAGACTTGGTGATGATGATAACTTTTGGCAGATGGGCGACACGGGACCGTGTGGACCGTGTAGTGAAATCTTTTTTGATCAAGGTGCGCAAGAGTTCAATGGCGAAGAGGATTATTTAGGCGGAGAGGGCGATAGATTCTTAGAAATATGGAACCTTGTATTTATGCAGTACGAGAGAAGTGCTGATGGGACTATGACCTCACTTCCAAAACCATCAATTGACACAGGTATGGGCTTAGAGCGAGTAGTCGCTCTTAGTGAAGGTGTTACAAGTAACTACAGCTCATCTCTATTTATGCCAATAATAAAACATGTTGAAAAGTTGATATCCAAAGAGTATATTTATGCGGAGGGTGTATCATTTCGTGTTATAGCCGACCATATCAGAACCTCACTTTTTCTTTTGGCTCAAGGTGTGAATTTTTCAAATGAGGGACGCGGTTATGTCCTTCGCCGTATACTTAGACGTGCCGTAAGACATGGTTACCTGTTAGGTTTTAGAGAGCCTTTTATGTATAAACTTGTTGATACTGTTATTGAAATAATGGGCATAGAGTATGATTACTTGAATCTAAAAGCAGCGGCGGTGAAAGAGCAGATAGAACTAGAAGAGGCGAGATTTTTCAAGACAATAGAGTCTGGGATAGCACTTTTTAATGAGGAGTTGAAAAACACCAAAGAGATATTTAGCGGTGAGGTGGCTTTTAAACTTTACGATACTTTTGGTTTTCCGCTTGATTTGACGGAAGATATGCTTAAAGAGAAAAAGATGAAACTTGATACTGATAAGTTTGAAGAGTTGATGCGCCAACAGAGAACTCGCGCAAAAGCTGCTTGGAAAGGCAGTGGGGATGATGCAGTTCATGGAGATTTTAAAGAACTTTTAGAGAAGTTTGGTGAAAACAGCTTTGTAGGTTACGAGTTTTTACAACACTCAGGGGAAGTTTTAGCACTTCTTGATGATAATTATAAGCATATAGATAAGCTTGCTGCAAATTCAAAAGGCTGGGTATTTTTAGATATTACACCTTTTTATGCAGAGAGTGGCGGACAAACTGGAGATATAGGAGAACTAATCGGCTTTGCCAAGGTTGAAGATACCAAGAAGTTTTTTGGTTTGAATCTTTCACAAATCTCAGTGAAGAGTGAGCTTAAAGTTGGAGATATTGTCGAGTCTCATGTAGATATTTCAAGAAATGAGATAATAAAGCATCACTCGGCAACCCACCTATTACACGCTGTCCTTTTTGACGTTTTAGGAGATCATATTTCGCAAGCCGGTTCATTGGTTGAGGCTACTAAACTCAGATTTGATTTTTCTCATCCAAAAGCACTTACACAAGCAGAACTTGTTGAAATTGAGAGAAGAGTAAACAGTGATGTCCTCAGAGGTATTAGAGGCAAGACAGAAGTTATGAGCATAGAGATGGCTAAAAAATCTGGAGCGAAAGCTCAGTTTGGTGAGAAATACGGTGATGAAGTTCGTGTAGTAAGTTTTGGAGATGCATCGATAGAGTTTTGCGGCGGAGTACATGTAGACAACTCCGCAAATATCGGCTCATTTATTATTACAAAAGAGAGTGGTGTCTCTGCCGGTGTTCGTCGTATTGAGGCAGTTTGTGGAAATGCAGCTTATCAATATTTTACCCATCAGAGAGCTCTTGTAAAAGAGGTTCAGAGCGAAGTGAAAAATCTGGATATTGTAGCCGGCATTTCAAGGCTTAAATCAAATATTAAAGAGCTCAAGAATGAGTTGCTAGAGTCTCAAAGCAGTTCAAAAGTAGAAATTACAGCTAATGAAGTTAATGGCGTCGCAGTTATTGTAGAAGAGTTGGTAAGCGGTGATATCAAAGAATATATAGATGAGCTTAAAAATAAAAACGAAAAACTTTGTGCAATTCTTTTTCAGGTAAAAGGTGATAAAGTTTTAATCGCAGCCGGTGTTAAGGGTGCTGATGCCAAGGCAGGGGAGTGGATTAAAAAGATTGCCCCAATACTTGGCGGTGGCGGTGGCGGTCGTCCGGATTTCGCCCAAGCTGGTGGTAGGGATGTAACTAAATTGCCTGAGGCAAAAGAGGAAGCACTGAAATTTATTACAGAGGTTTTATCTTAACCTTGAGGTAAATTAGGCTTTGCGAGAAAAAGCAGAGCTTCCTTTTATGAACAAACAAGGAATAAGATGCAAGATATTTTTTTAGAAAATAAGACAATAATAGTTTTTTTACATGTAATTTCTGCGGTTGTGTGGGTTGGCGGAATGATTGCAATGCGCTATGCGGCTCATGCATCACTTTTAGAGATTGAGTCTCCACAGAAGAGATTGGAGCGTATAGCCCACGCTCTGAAAAGACTTTTTACTATCGTTTTACCATTTGTAATTATTTTAATTATAACAGCCGTTTTCATGTTAAAAGGTTATGATATTAAAAACAGTGATTATAATGGCTTAGCTCATGCAAAAGAGGGAATCTGGACTCTTATGTTTATAAATTTTATAGTCATGGTCTTAAGAAGAAATAGAGGGGAGAAGCTTCTCAATGAAGGTGATGTTTTTGGTGCAAAACAGCAACTTGAGCTTATTGGAAAATTTATGGTTCCTTTAAATATAATACTTGGTGTTACAGCAATTTTTATGGGAACATACCTCTCTAGTAGTCTTTAATGATAAGGTTGGCTTCATCATCTGTTACTCGGGCACAGCTTCTTAAAGAGGCTGGTATTGAGTTTTTTCAAGAGAGTGTCGGTTTTGATGAAGACTCCATAATAGCCTCGTCCCCAAAAAATTTTGTTTACCAAGCAGCATTAGGAAAATATGAGGCAAATCTCAGAACTTTTGGCTTCAAGGACTACCCTCTATTAGTCGCTGATACAGTTGTCACTTCTGCGAATAAAATACTCAGAAAAGCAAAATCTATTGATGAGGCAAGAGATATTTTACTTACACAAAGCGGGAATCTGACAAGTATAATCACATGTATGATCTACCAGAGCACGGAGATGAAACTTATTGATATCTCTGCAACAGATTATAATTTTGAAGAGTTTAATATAGATGATTTAGAGAGTTATTTAAATAGTGGAGAGTGGCAGGGAAAAGCCGGAGCCTGTATGGTTGAGGGATTTTGCAAACCTTATATCAAAGAGGTTAGAGGATTTGAGAGTACTGCTATGGGAATTAATACAGAGATACTTCAAGCTTTAATTATAAATAAATAGTATAGAATACAGTAATGAAAAAAATTAATATATTAAAACACTATAGGTTATATTCAGCTCTATTGTTTCTCTTTATAATCTTAATATATATAAGCTGGGTATATATAGATATTTTAAAATCTAATAAAGATGAATTAGAAACTTCAATCCATATGCAGACAGCCAAATTAATGCATCAAAAAGTTGATAGCGAAATCTTAAAAAAGCAAAAATCCACTATTGCTTTTGCAATTAGTATAGCAAATGATGAAAGCTTGACAAAAAATACTTTCAGCGGAGATATTTCCGAAGTATACTACGAAAAGTTAATCAGAAATTATAAAAATAAAACAGTTTACAAAAATATATGGATACAAATTGTAGATAAAGATGGAACGTCATTATACAGAAGCTGGAGTGATAAAAAAGGTGATAATTTACTAGAAGTAAGAAAAGATTTAGCGCATGTTATTGTGACAAAGAAAGTTCTTTTTTCTACAAGTATCGGGCTGTTTGATTTATCACTGAAGGTTATTATCCCAATATTTAAAGAGGGTGGATTTGTCGGTGTCTTAGAGGTTATTTCCCGTTTTAACTCTATTTCACAATACTTGAAAGAGTATAATATAGACTCTGTTGTAATTGCTAAAAAAGAGTATAGAAAACAGTTGAAATATCCATTTAGCAAGAAATTTATTGATGATTATTATGTCTCAAATTTAGATGCACCAAAAATTTTAATGAACTATCTCAAAAATAATGGGGTAGAAAATTATTTTAATGATTCATATATGGTTGAAAATGGCTATGTGATTGCCTCCCACGCACTAAAAGGCTGGGATAATATGCCAATTGGCTACTTTATAATGTTTAAAAAGATAGATGACGTCTCTAGCGTAGATTTAGATTTTTTTGTATTTAAGTGGTTCACTATAGTCATAGTAGTTTTTATGAGTATAGCAATACTTATTGGTACTGTTTTATTTTATATTCACAGAAAAGATAGAAAATATTATAAAAATATTATAAACACATCAAAAAATATTATAATCGTATGTGATGAAAAAGAGATAATACAGGTAAATAGAACCTTTTTTAGATACTTTAACTCTTACACTCTCTTAGAAGAGTTTAAAGATAAACATAGAAGCATATCTGATTTTTTTATCTCTGAAGAGGGCTATTTACAAGAATATATGGATGGTGTGAAGTGGATTAATTTTATGATAGAAAACAGCGAAGAGAGTCATAAAATAAAATTGAAAATTCTTGATAAAGAGTATTACTTTTCAGCAAGTGCAGCAGTTATAGACGAGGAAAACAAGCAGTGTGCTGTGATAATGTCTAATATTAGTGAGCAAGAAAATTATAAAAAAAAGTTGGAGTATACAACTATTACAGACTCATTAACACAGATAAGGAATCGTCACTACTATAAGGAAGAAATTAAAAAAGAGACTGCCCGTGCAAATCGCTATTTTTATTCGCTCTCCTTAGTGATTTTTGATATAGACCATTTCAAACAAGTTAATGACAGTCATGGACATAATATCGGTGATAGAGTTCTTATTGAGTACACGAAACTGATATCTTCATTTTTACGAGAAAGTGATATTTTTTGCAGAATCGGCGGAGAAGAGTTTACTCTGATACTTCCTCATACCAATAAAGCAGATGCTTATAAAATAGCTGAAAAATTAAGAACTAAAGTAGAAGAGCATAAAAAAATAGTTCCTATAACTATGAGCTTTGGTGTTGTAGAGTATGTCAGGGGAGAAGATACGGAATTTACTTTTAAAAGAGCAGATGAAGCACTTTATGAGGCTAAAGATAGTGGGCGAAACAGGGTTGTTGTCAAATAATGTATTACAGTAGTGAGTTGCAGGCACTGAAAAAGTCTGGAAGGTATAGAAGCAGAGAAGTTTATGATGATAATATCTTAGATTTCGCTTCAAATGATTATCTTGGTTTGGCTCACAAAAAGGAGTTGCATAACTCTACATGTGAAGCTATATCAAAATTGCCGCTGCATAGCTCTAAAGCCTCTCTTTTAGTAAATGGATATCATCAGATACATAAAGATTTTGAGTCCGCTTTATGTGAGATTAACGGCTTTGAAGATGGAGTTGTCTTAGGCAGTGGTTTCAATGCAAATATTGCCCTGATTGAGTCCTTAGTCAGAAAGGGTGACACTCTTTTTATGGATGAGAAGTATCATGCATCGGGTGTAATGGCATCTAAGCTTAACAATATAGACGTGAAATTTTTTGCACATAATGATATGAATGAGTTGAAAAATCTACTGAGAGTATCAAACTCAAAACGTAAGATTATTTCAGTTGAAGGAATCTACTCTATGGATGGAGATTTAGTTCATAGAGATATATTTGAGATTGCTGATGAAAACGATGCTCTTTTAATAGTAGATGAGGCACACAGTAGCGGGATTATCGGAGATAAGCTTATGGGGGTGTTTGATTTTTACAGAATCAGCATAAAACCTAACTATATTAAGATGGGAACACTTGGCAAAGCCTATGGAAGTTTTGGTGCGTTTATATTGGCATCAGCACATATTGTAGAGTATTTGGTAAACCGAGCAAAGCCTATTATTTATGCTACGTCACTTTCACTCTACGATACACTCTTAGCACATAAGGCATTGAGCTATATGTTGGAGAATAGAGAGTCGATAAAAACAGAGATAAAACACAGACAAGAGATAATTTATGAAGAGCTTGGAATCAAGATTGATTCTCTTATAGTTCCAATACCGATAAATGATAATAAAAAAGTTATAGAGATTCGAGATGAGTTGAAAAATATTGGGTATGCCATTGGTGCTATTAGACAGCCAACAGTAGAGCAAGCAATTATCAGACTTATTCCAAGATTAGGTCACAGTTGTGAGCAGTTAAGAGAGTTGTGTATAAATTTAGCTAAAATAAGAAAATGAATGTTTCTAAACTCCGTATTACTATTAATCAAAAGAGTTTGGTAGATATAAGTTTTGGCATAACATCTTCACTGGCCCTTGTCGGACAGAGCGGTAGCGGCAAAAGTTTAACTATCAAAGCACTGTTAGGGATGCTCCCAAACACTATGGAGGTGGAGTTAGAGTATGATAGCGGCTTTGAGTTAATTGCCGGAGATAGTCTGGCTTTTGTGCCTCAAAACCCATTTACAGCGCTCTCACCGCTTACGAAGATAAAAGAGCAGTTTTTTATTCCATTGGCTAAGGCTGAAAAACTTTTTCTTCAAGTCGGCTTGGGTATTGAGCTTTTAGAGAGGTTCCCTCCTGAGCTTTCAGGTGGACAACTTCAAAGAGTTATAATAGCTATGGCACTGAGCAGTGAACCGAAGTTACTACTGTTAGATGAGCCAACAACGGCACTCGATCCCGATACAAGAGTTTTGATTTTAAATCTTTTGAAATCTCTTCAAAGTGAGTTTGGATTTAAAATACTTTTTGTTACGCATGATATGAATTCTGCCAGAAGTTTGTGTGAGGATATCTGTGTTATACGAGAGGGTATAGTTATTGAGAGCGGTAAAATGACAGATGTACTACAAAATCCGTATGACGGATACACAAAAACTTTAATTGATGCAAACTTTGCAAACAGGAAATTTAGATTATGAGAACAGTTAAGAATATATTTTTTACTCTTGTTCTGCTTGGAGTTTTAACCCCGTTTTTAATATTGGGGTATTTTCTTGTAGGACAAAGTTACGATATATCATCTTTAGTACATTATAAACCATCTGTAACAACAAGAATTTATGATAAAAATGGTGAGAAAATAGCAAATATTTTTGATAAGAAGCATAGATATTATGCCTCTTTTAATGAGATTCCTCCAAGAATAATAGAGGCACTTTTAGCCATAGAAGATACAACTTTTTTTGAGCATCCGGGAATAAATATTGATGCAATATTAAGAGCCATTGTCAAAGACATAAAGGCTGGAAAAATGGTTGAGGGTGCCAGCACCATTACTCAACAGTTGGTTAAGAACAAGCTCTTGACCAGAGAGAAGAAGCTATCGAGAAAAATAAAAGAGCTTATCTACTCACTTAAAGTAGAGAGGAATTTAACTAAAGAGCAAATCTTGGAGTGTTATTTCAATGAGATATATTTTGGTCATGGCTACTATGGAATTAAGACAGCGGCTGATGGTTATTTTCATAAAAAGCTAGACGATTTAACCCTCAAAGAGATGGCAATACTTGTAGGTCTGCCAAAAGCACCGAGCACTTACGCCCCGACAAAAAACTATGAAATATCTATGGGTAGAGCAAATCGTGTAATCTCTCGAATGCATGTTCTTGGCTGGATAGATAATGATACATATAATAAGTCATTATTAGAGAATCCTGAAGTCTTTAATGATACATTAACGCAAAACAATGCTCCTTTTATAGTCGATGAGGTGGCAAGAAGAGCACATAAATTAGGGATAGATGATATAAAAACAGGTGGGTATCAGATATATACTACAGTAGACCTCAGACTGCAAGAGGCTGCAAAAGATTCTCTTAAAAAAGCTTATGAGATGTCGATGGAAAGAGTTGAGAAGTATAATACTTATAATCAAAAAAGGTTAGAAAAAAATCCAAATTGGAAAGTCTCTTCAGATATTAATACAAGTCTCTTAAATGGAGCACTTGTCTCTTTAGATTCCAAGAGCGGGGATATTTTGGCTCTTGTAGGAAGTGTTGAGTATAAAAAAAGTTCTTACAACAGGGCTACTCAAGGTCGTCGTCAGCCAGGCTCTGCCTTTAAGCCATTTATATATCAAGTGGCTGTTGACTTAGGGTATTCAGGGGCAACGGAGCTTGTTGACATATCCAGAACTTACACATATGAGAAAAATGGTGAAGAGTTGAAGTGGCAGCCAAAAAATTACGAGAAAAACTACAAGGGTCTTATAAGTTTGAGAGAGGCACTTATTCACTCAAGAAACCTTGCTACAATAAATCTTGTAAATGATATTGGTCTTAGTCAGTTGCTTCGAGAGTTTAGAAAATTTGGTATAGCTAACCTCCCTGCAGACCTCTCAATTGCACTTGGAACAATTTCTCTATCCCCACTGCAGTTGGCAAAATACTATACCTCCTTTGCAAACTCAGGGATTCAGGTTGAACCTCATCTTATAGAGCATATAGATAAGGATTCAACTACCATATACGTAAAAGAGCCTAAAACACGTTTTATTACAGAGAAGACCCAAGCATATATAATGACAACAATCTTAAGGGATGTTGTAATGAGAGGAACAGGTAGACGTGCAAAAGCAAAGGGCATAGAGTTAGCAGGCAAAACAGGAACTACAAATAATAATATGGATGGTTGGTTTGCAGGGTATTCACCGACTATAGAGACTGTTGTCTGGTTTGGAAATGATGATAATACACCTATGTATAAAAGGGAGACGGGAGGGAGGATAGCCGGACCGGCTTTTTCTATGTATTATAAGAATGTATTAAAATTATATCCTCAGATTCAGAGAAAATTTGAAGTACCTGAGGGAATTATAGAGGTAAATATAAATGGTAAAAAAGAGTATTTCAGTGACATCTCAAAGCCACCTCGCGTAGAGTCAGAAGTAAATGCAGACGAGATGTTATTGTTTTAAAATCTTAAACACTCTCTTGTAGTCTCTACAAAGTTTAAAAATAGAATAATTTATACTAAAGATAATAAATAGTAGAATTGGTGATGTTCTAAGGGGGATATCTCCATGAGTAAGATTATGGCACTACTATATATCATGACAGCACTTCTGCACGCTGATAAAGCAGAAGATATCATAAAAAAGCTAGATGAAAACATTAGAGGAAAAGATATCTACATGCAGATAAGCATGAAAGTGGCTTCTTTGGGACATGTGAGAACTATGAAGATGCAGAGCTACTCACGCGGGAGTAAGAGAAGTTTTGTGAAAATAATCTCTCCTCCAAAAGAGAGAGGTATTACCTTTTTAAGTCTAGATAATCAGATGTGGCAGTATGTTCCAAAAATTGAGAGAATAATTAAAATTCCTCCATCCATGATGCTTCAAAAATGGATGGGAAGCGATATAACCAATGATGATATGGTTAAACAGAGCTCAATTGTAGAAGACTATAACCCAAGAATTATAAAAGAAGAGGGTAAGGTGGTTACAATTGAGCTTATACCAAAAGAGGACGCTCCGGTTGTGTGGAGTAAAATCATTACTAACATAGACACTGCGACTTACACTTCCAAAAAAGATATATTTTACGATGAAGATGGCAAAGAGGTTAGATATTTTATATATGATAAGGTTAAAAAATTTGGTAAATATTATCTTCCTACTTATTGGAGAGTTCAATCAAGCGATAAAAAAAACAGATATACTGAGATAATATTAGAAGAGGTCGAATATGACAGAGACATCTCTGGCATGTACTTTAAAAAAAGCGCTTTGAAGAGGTTCTCAAGATAGCAGTAAGGGATAAGGATGTTTAGTTTTGCTCTGAAAAATATTCTGTTTTACAAGGGTCGTTCCATTACTACTTTCATACTTACCTTTGTATCTGCTATGCTCTTTGTAGTCTTTGTATCTTGGCAGGACGGTTCTCATAACTCTATGCTTGAAAACTCACTAAAGATATATACCGGTGCCATTGAGATTTATCATAAAGAGTATCGTGATGTCGGCGGCAATGAATACCTTATTCGTGACGCTAAAACTATTACAGATAAACTCTCAAGAATTAGTGGAGTAGAAGCATTTAGTCCGCGGTATGAGACTTACGGTCTACTATCAAGTAAAGATTACTCCTCGGCCTCTATGATAGCAGGTATAGAGCCCAATAAAGAGAAGCTACTGAGTTCAATTGCTTTGTCTTTGAGAGATGGAAAATTTTTGGATGAGAACTCAGGTAATTGTCTCTATATGGGAGATAAATTAGTTAAAAAACTACGCCTTAGTATAGATGATGAAGTGAGCTTTGTAGGTGGAGCAAGCGATGACTCATTTGCAGCGGATATCTTTAAGCTATGCGGGATATTTAAGACCGGTTCATTTGAGTTTGACTCAACTGTTTCATTTGTCAATCGCTCATATTTTGATGAGTTGATGTATGCAGCTAACAAAGCCTCATATATAACAGTTAAAGTAAAAGATTTAGATGATGTTGATAGAGTAAACAGTGAGATTACAAAAGCTCTAAATGATGAAAATTTAGAGTCTCTTACATGGAAGAGTCTGATGAAGACTATGGTTGAGGCGATGGAGGTTGATAACGTATTTGGATATATATCACTCAGCCTATTCTTGGTGGTAATATTTTTTGTGATTATGATTTATGGTTTTATAAATGTTAGCTCCCGTATAAAAGAGTTTGGAGTTCTTAGATGCATAGGTCTCTCAAGACAAAAGATATTCTCACTCCTGTTTTATGAGATATTCATACTCTCTTCAGCTGCTTTTATCATAGCTGTGCCATTAGCCTCGTACATCTGCTACTACTATAGCATAAACCCTATTGTCATAGATGGGATAGCTGAGATGTACAAAGATTATGGGATAGTTTCAGATGAGATACCATTTGACTTTAACATGTGGACTATTTCCTGGAATATTGGAGTTATATATCTGCTTAACTCGTTGAGCATTTTATATCCGTATGTGTACATAAACTCATTTGAACCCATTGAAGCGAGCCGACATGTATAAATTGATACTGAAAATGGCATGGAAAAACACATTTACTAGACCTGCCCGTACACTTCTTGTAATAATTATGATAGCGGTTAGTATGAGTATGATGCTTGCCATTCAAGGCCTCTATGACGGTATGGTAAAGAGTATGATAGAGAAGAATAAAAGAAGCGCTAGCGGAGATATTAGTATCTATGCAAAAGATTACAGGCTTGAAAAAGATATTAAATATTCAATAAAGGATGCTGCAAAAATCAAAGAGGATATTCAAAAGTTAGATGGTGTTAAAGCGGTTGTTTTAAGAGTAATGGCAGATGGACTTCTATCAACTGCAAGGAAATCTTCATTTGCTTCTATTCATGGCATAGATTTAAAGGAGGAAGAGCGTTTTGGAAGCTTTAGTGAGTTTTTAAAGGAGGGAAAAATAAGCTTTAAAAAACGAGGTAGTGTCATAGGAATAGAGCTGGCAAAAACACTTAAAGTCCGTATCGGTTCAAAGCTCATCTTCTCTACGCAAGATAGCTCAGGAGAGATAAACTCCATTGCTCTAAAAGTCAGAGGCATAATTCAAACTACAAATATCGTACTTGACTCAAATGCCATATTTATGGATATTACATCACTGCATAAGTTTTTAGGTACTCCGCCTCGTGATGCTACTCAGATTGCTATTATGGGTGAAAATCAGAAATTACTGCATATACTCAAATCAAACTACCAAAACCTTGATGTTAAGAGCTTTTTAGAACTACAGCCTATGATAAAGCAGATGCAGGAGATGATGGTAATATTTAATTCCATCACTTTTCTTATAGTAATGAGTGTAGTTTTTATCGGAATTTTTGGTGTAGTGTATGTCTCTATACTGGACAGGATTCGTGAGTTTGGCATTGTTCTAGGTATTGGAATGCAGTACAAATACATAAGAGCTCAAATATTTTTAGAGTCTGTGATAGTTGGGGTTTTTGGGTATGTTGGCGGGGCACTTCTTGGTCTGATACTGCTGATATACCTAAGAGATTATGGACTTGACTTGAGCTCTTTTTCTGATGCTTTAGAGATGTGGGGTTATGAAGCAGTTATAAAAGGCACCATAAAAGTATCATATTTCACTACTACTTTTGGGGCAATAATAAGTGCATCTGTCTTAAGTGTACTGATACCGATTAGAAAAATAAAAAAATTAAATCCTATAGAGGTAATAAGGGCTGAAAAATGATTAAGTTAGAGAGTGTAAATAAGTATTTTTACAAAGATGATCCAAGAGAAGTTCATGCTCTTAGGGATATAAATTTGATAGTCCAAGAGGGAGAGTTTACTCTTTTTAATGGTCCTTCAGGGTGTGGGAAAACTACACTTTTAAATGCTATCGGTGCTCTTGACAGTATAGATAGTGGAAAGATATATCTAGATGAAACAGAGATAACAAGTTTAGATGAGCAAGCACGTACGGAATTGAGATTGACAAAAATGGGTTTTGTATTTCAGTCTTATAATCTTGTGCCGGTTCTTAGCGTGGAGGAGAATATAGGTTTTATTATGAAACTTCGTGGCTTTAGTGACAAAGAGATTAGTCAAAGAGTTTTAGAGATTGCCTCTGTGCTAGAGATAGATAGTAAGTTGAAACTGATGCCAAATGAACTAAGCGGAGGGCAGCAACAACGCGTTGCAGTTGCTAGGGCAGTAGCTGCAAAACCAAAGATAATCTTGGCAGATGAACCGACGGCAAACCTTGATTCTAATAACTCTCAAATCTTAATAGATATGATGAGAGAACTCAATAAAAAAGAGGGCATGAGTATTTTATTTGCTTCTCACGATGAGCTTATTATGAATAGTGCCCGAAGAGTAATAGAGCTTAATGATGGTGTTTTGGTAGATGATAATAAACGCTAAAGTAGCTATAGTTACGATTTTACTAGCAAGTTCTCTCTTTGGAGATTTTGCTTACAAGGTGGATAATACTAATATTACGATCTCCAAAGACTCTGCATCAGAAGATAAAACATATATGTATAATTACAACAGACTTAGATTTCGTTCAGATTACATAGATGATGAATACTTTGCTACTATTATCGCTGATGGTGTAAACTACCTTGGAGATAACTATGTAAAATCAAATATTTTTGAGTATCTCAAAGCTACTCACTCTGATACTCCATTCAAGACACAATCAAATTATAAAGATTACGGTGATGGTTCTATTTATGCAAAGCTGTATAGACTCTATGGTGGTTATGAGGATAATGAGAATAGAGTTCTAGTGGGTCTGCAAAACATCTCTATGGGAGTAGGGAGAATATGGACACCTACAAACTTGTTTAATCATAGAAATATTTATGCCCTAGAGCCTGATGAGGTTTTTGGAGTCTATGCAATATCATATAGCAGAAATATAAATGATACTTCACATGTTACTTTAGTGGCTTCTCAAAAATCTGACAATAGTTTTAAATACGCGCTAAGGTACAAGACATTTTTAGAGTTTGCGGATTTTGCAATAGACTTTGTAAACTCAAATGAGACCAAGATGATTGGTTATGAGATAGAGGGAAATTTAGCTGATACAGGAGCAGAGCTCAGGAGTGAAGGAGTATATGTGAAAAATAGTTTTGAAACTACAGTAAATAGAGAAGAGATAGAGTTTTTTCAAGGAATATTAGGAACTGATTATGGTTTTGAAAATGGAGTAACAGTAGTAATAGAAGCACTATATAGCAGTAAGAAGTTCTCTTATCAAGAGATAGCTCTTAATCTTAATTCAGAAATATTACCAAATCTAACAAACTCACACTTTTATACGGGAGTAACACTATCGTATAGTTTCAACATTTTTTTAGATGCTTCGCTGCTTTATATAGAGAACTTTAACAATCATAATTCTCGTTTTATTTCACCAACTCTTAGATATACGCTGAATGATAATAACTCATTTACACTGGGCACAATGATTCAAAATGGTGGTGGTAGTTCAAGTGAGTTTTCAAGTGTGGATAAGACCTATTATCTCAAGTGGGCATTATCCTTTTGAATAGTGGTTAAATCTGACACAGCGGTCCAAGCGAAGCTAAAGGAAGTGACATGTAAATATTTTGATAAACTTTAGTGACCACAGCGGTCCAAGCGAAGCTAAAGGAAGTGACATGTAAATATTTTGATAAACTTTAGTGACCACAGCGGTCCAAGCGAAGCTAAAGGAATTCATTTCCTTTAGCGGACTAATTAATAAAAGGCTCTATTTACAGCACAAAATAGTGCCTTTATTGAAGCTGTTGCTATGTCATTATCTGCACCAACACCAAAACAAGAGGGAGTATTCTGTGTTTGTATCTCTATATATGCTATTGCTTTTGCAGAACTTTTATCCCCAAGAGAGTGTTCATAGTATGAGTTAATGTTAAAACTGTTTTTATAATCTTTCATCAGTGCTTTTTTACATGCATCAACAGGACCGTTTCCCTCACCGTTTGCTACAACTTCTTTACCGTTATAATTGTATGTCAGAGTACACTTTGAAATGCCTTTAACAGATGTTAAAGTAAAGTCTACTAAAGATATATGTTCCTTGACATTAAAGTAGTTCTCTTTGAAAACATCTAGTATTTCAACACCGCTAAGCTCACTACCTTTTGCATCACTAAGACCTTGAACAATCTTGCCAACCTCAGGGTGCATAGCTTTTGGAAGTTGATAACCAAAGTCATTTTCTAAGATATAAGCAACACCGCCTTTACCCGATTGTGAGTTTATACGGATAATACTCTCATATGTTCGTCCTACATCTTCAGGGTCAATAGGAAGGTATGGAACCTCCCAAAAATCAGCATCATTAGCTTTTCTATGAGCAAAACCTTTGTTTATCGCATCTTGATGAGAACCTGAAAAAGCAGTGTAAACCAGTTCACCTACATAGGGATGTCGAGCATGTGTAAGCATCTCTGTACATCTCTCAACAACATCTAAAACTTCATTTATATCTGAGAAGTCTAGCTGTGAGTCAAGGCCCTGAGTTAGCATATTAAGAGCAAGCGTGATAATGTCAACATTACCCGTTCTTTCTCCATTACTCAGAAGTGTTCCCTCAACTCTGTCAGCACCTGCTAAAAGTGCAAGTTCAGTTGCGGCTATAGAAGTTCCTCTGTCATTGTGAGTGTGAGTTGAAATGATTACATTCTCACGATTATCTAAATGATTAGCCATCCACTCTATCTGGTCAGCATATACATTTGGTGTAGCCATCTCTACTGTTGCCGGCAGATTAATGATTACTTTTCTATCTTCACTGATTCCCCAACGAGCTGTCACAGCATTAGAAATTTGGGCAGCAAACTCTAACTCAGTACCTGTAAAACTCTCAGGTGAATACTCTAAGAAAATTTCACCATCATGAGTTTTTTCATACTGCTTGACTAAATCTATACCATTTAAAGCAAGGGCAATTATCTCTTCTTTGCTTTTGCCAAATACTATTTTTCTTTGCGCTGTTGATGTTGAATTATAAAGATGTACAGTCGCTTTTTTAACGCCTTGTAAAGATTCAAATGTTTTAGCTATTAGATGTTCTCTGGCTTGAACAAGAACCTGAATAGTTACATCATCAGGAATAAGCTTGTCATCTACAAGACGGCGTAAAAAGTCAAATTCTACTGCTGAAGCTGAAGGAAACCCAACCTCTATTTCTTTAAATCCGAGTTTTAGTAAGAGTGTAAAAAGTTCAAGTTTTTTATTCATGTCCATAGGGTTGATAAGTGCCTGATTTCCATCGCGTAAATCAACACTGCACCATCTAGGAGCTTTAGTTATTGTATTATTCGGCCATTTTCTGTTAGGCATGTCTATTTGTGGATATGGGCGATATTTACCCGCTTGAACAGTGTTCATGAAGAACCTTTTATATATAGAATTTGATAGTACACTCTTACATATCTATCATAGATGGAATTATAGCGAATTTGTAGTTATAAATAATTTACTATAAACAGACTATTGCTCTATTTTAAGCAGAAACAAAGCACCCATATTAAAGTTTGTAACAGAGAGTGAACCGCCAAGTTTTTGAGCAATCTGCATGCTCATGTAGAGACCTATTCCTGTACCTTTTCCTATCTCTTTTGTTGTCATTTCAGGTTTAAAAATATCATGAATAATACTCTGCGGTATACCGCCGGCGGTATCTTCAATAGTTAAGTTTATATTTGTATCTTCTTTATAAAAATTTATATATATCTCTCGTTCTTTAATACTTCTTTCGTTAAATGCATCTTTTGCATTATTTATTATATTTAGAACCAAATGCTTAAACTCATTCTCAATTCCGCGAATAATAATCTCTTTATCACTCTGCAGATTTATATTAATCGAATTATGCAAGAACTCATCTTTGACAAGAAGCATGACAGATTGAACACATCTTTTTATTCCAAAGCTTTCTTTAGTCTCTCTTGGTCTAAAGAAATTTCTAAACTCATGCAGGGTAGTAACCATATGAGCTATTTGAGTCTGTATATCATCAGTTAATGTATCAATGTAGGTTTGGTTTACATCTTTGCTTTTGAAATCTGAGACTAACATGTCAGAGAGCAAAGATAGTGCATTAAGAGGTTGCTTCCATTGATGAGCAACTGCATCCATCATCTCACCCATCGCAGCCATTTTTGCTTGCTGTTCATAACGTTTATGGTTTTCTTTGCTAAGGTTTATCTCTTTTGCAATTCGCTTCTCTAAATCCTTATTAAGGTTATCAAGCTCTGTCTGACGAGCATCATAACGTTCTAGAAAAACGTCAAGAAGAGTGTCTAAATCAGCCCTGTGTGTTGAGTTGGCACTCTGTCTAACAGCATCCAGTAACTCTTTCGTATTGAGATGAAAATATTCGCCTTTTGGGTTTTTACGGCGTTTTATCTTAAGTGTCGGCTCTGTAAAGGGATTTTTAATCATAATAGATTATTATAACAAAATTTTATAAGATATTAAAGTAGAAGGATTATAAAAAGTTTAAATATTTTGTGTTTTTTCTAGAGAAAAAATGTACTTTAGAGGCATAGCGCCTCTTGAGCGTAAATAAAGTGAGCTTAGCTCACTTTATTCTATTAACATTGATATGTTGTTTTAAACTCATAAGCAGTTGGACGACCCTCATCAGGGAATACATCACGCTCAAATCTATACTCTTGGTAAGCATGAAGGAATTCATTAGTAAATACCGGTTTTAAGAAATCATTGTCAGAAATTAAACCTTCTAGTGCTTCTCTTAATGTATGAGGCATCTGCGGAATATTTTTCTCACGAATCTCATCAAGAGATAGTTCAAATAGATCTTCATCCATTGGACCGACAGGTATAGTTTTATCTTGGATACCATCAAGACCAGCCATCATCATTACAGCAAATGCAAGATATGGACATGAAGTTGAATCTGGGAATCTCATCTCGATACGAGTCGCTTTTTCACCGGCACCATAAGGAATACGACAAGCTGCAGAACGATTTTGAGAAGAGTAAGTTAAGATACTTGGAGCTTCAAAACCAGGTAAAAGTCTTTTGTATGAGTTAGTTGAGGGGTTAGTGAATGCAGCTACAGCACGTGCATGTTTGAAGATACCACCAGCATAGTTGACAGCCATTTCACTTAGGTTGCCATATGCACCTTCGTTATAGAAAAGGTTTTTACCGTTTTTCCAAAGTGATTGGTGAACATGCATACCGTTACCGTTATCTCCAAACATTGGTTTAGGCATAAATGTAGCAGTCTTACCATTTAGGTGAGCAATCATTTTTACAACATATTTGTATTTTTGAACATTATCAGCAGCAGTGATTATATCAGAGAACACAATTCCGATTTCACCCTGTCCTTGTGCAACTTCATGGTGACCAAGAATAACTTCAAGACCAACCTGCTCTAACACCTGCATCATCTCTGCGCGCATGTCTACCATAGAATCAGTTGGAGCTACCGGGAAGTAACCACCTTTTGTTCCAGGACGGTGACCTGTATTATACATATCTTCATAGTTAGTGTTTGAGTTCCACTCACCCTCTTCACTATCTACTTTGTAACCGGCTTCATTGATATTATCAACAAATTGAACATTGTCGAAGATAAAAAATTCATTCTCCGGACCAAAGTATGCAGCGTCAGCAATACCTAGAGACTCAGCATGTATAAGTGCTTTTTTTGCAATTGAGCGAGGGCATCTTTCATATAAGGCATTTTTGTAGATATCATAAACATCACAGAAAAGAATCACTGTCGGATCAGCAGTGAAAGGATCTAAAAATGCAGTTGTTGCATCAGCTTTAAGCAACATGTCTGATTTGTTGATAGGCTGCCATGCCTCGACTGAAGAACCATCAAACGGGAAACCATTTTCTAAAATTTCTGCATTTACCGCACTCATTCGGTAAGTAAGGTGATGCCATGCACCCTTAATGTCTGTAAATCTTAAATCTACAAATTGAACATCATTCTCTTCACAAAAAGTAAAAAACTCTTCTACGCTATTAACAAATTTTCCCATTCATTTTCTCCTGAATTTTAATTGCTGTTAGTATATCTCAATTACGGACAAATAAATGAGATTATTTGATTAAAATTTGAGCATCCTCTTTTTTTGTTTCGTAAAGTTATACAATGGGGTTGCAGGTTTTGGTGTTTTATCGGGAAGTTCCCGATAAGTTTAAGGTATAAGGAATAGCTTGTTGTTTAGTTAATATTTATATCGCCACCCTCTTGGGCATATCTCATAAGGTTGGCAATAGTTACTGATCTATCACAAGATCTTTCTAGTTTTCTTAAACTGCCTAGCACTTTTACATACTCAACAGCAAGCTCTTTTTCATCTATGATTTGACTGAATATCTCTTTTTCAAGTACAGAGAATAGATCATCATTAATACTCTCTTCAACAAGAATTTTACGATAGTTATCTTCAAAATTACATTCGTGATCTTGTACAAAACACTCTCTTATATAGTTTAAAGCATGTATACTGCTTTTATGAAGAAGAATAATTGTTGCTTTTAGAGGTGTAAGATCACAATCGCTTTGAGAGTGTTCACGCATACGACGGGCATATTTTTTTACTCCCTCTCCAATGCGAACTATCTCATTTGTCATTTTTAAGTAAGAGACTAAAAAACGAAGCTCTTTTGCCTCTGGACCAAAAAGAGCAAAAGTTTTAATAATCTCATTATCAATGGCATCTCCATGAATACCTACTTTATCAAGTATCTCTTGGACCTCTTTAAACTTGAGTGTATCTGAAAGTCTAAATGCTTCTAAAGAGAGCTCGTTAGCTTCTGATATAACTTGCAAGAGATTTGAGATTCTTTCTCTAATTTCACTAATTTTATTTTTGTATTTTACTGACATTTTATTCCTTTTATGCTTCTAGAACTCTATATTATATCTTAAATTAATTCCTGATTATCAACCAAATTTTCCAGTTATATACTCTTCTGTCAGTTTCTCTTTAGGTGTAACGAAAAGCTCTTCTGTACGACCTAATTCTATCAGTTCACCAAGGTACATAAAACCCGTATAGTCACTCACCCGTGCTGCTTGTTGCATATTATGCGTAACAATTATTATTGACACCTTTTCTCTTAGCTCAACTACAAGTTCTTCTATTCCAGAAGTTGAGATTGGATCTAGTGCGGATGTCGGCTCATCAAATAGTAAAACTTCCGGTTCAACAGCAATGGCACGGGCTATACAGAGTCTCTGTTGTTGTCCGCCTGAGAGGCCGTTTGCATCCTGCTTAAGTCTATCCTTGACCTCTTTGAATATTGCTGCATCTTTAAGGGCTTTTTCTACTCTGTCTTGAAGTTCAGTCCTGTTTTTTATACCTTGAAGTCTCATACCATAAGCAACATTGTCAAATATGCTCATCGGAAAAGCTGTTGGTTTTTGAAAAATCATCCCTATCTGGATTCTAAGATTAATCAAATCCTCATTTTTAGTCAAAATATTTCTATCTTTAAAAATAATCTCACCGGAGTATTTATTTCCCGGGTAAAGATCATGCATACGGTTAAAACTTCTTAATAGTGTTGTTTTACCACAGCCGGATGGTCCAATTAGAGCAGTAATACTATTCTTTGCTATAGGCATTGTCAGTTTTTTAATACTTGTCTCATCTGCACCGGAATATTGAAACTCAAAATCTTTAACTTCCAGTGCTTTTTCTTCATTCACATCAATAATAGTTGCCATTAGTTACCTTTTTTCTTTAATAAAAACAGTCGTCCAAGTATATTCAAAGACAAAATAAACATAGAGAGTATAAATGCAGCAGCCCAACCCAGTTTCTGCCAATCCTCATAAGGACTTGTCGCATAATTATACATAGTTACAGTAAGTGATGCCATCGGCTCACGCATATCCGTATTTAAAAAATTATCATTAAATGATGTAAACAGAAGAGGAGCAGTCTCTCCGGCAACACGGGCTACACCAAGTAACACACCTGTTAAAATACCGGTTTTTGCTCCGCGGTATACAACCTGGGTAATCACCTTGTATTTTGGAGCACCAAGTGCATAGGCAGCTTCTCTAAGGGTTGATGAGACTAGGTGGAGCATGTCATCGGTAGTTCTTAAAATAATTGGAATCATAATAATTGTTAAAGCAATAGAACCGGCCCAACCGCTAAAGTGTCCCATTGGAGCTACCACAATAGCATAAACAAAAGCACCTATAACTATGCTGGGAGCACTCATCATAATATCAGAAATATCACGAATAGTCTCTCCAAGTTTTGATTTCCCCGCATATTCACTCAAGTATGTTCCTGCCAAAATACCTATTGGAACACCAAATATTGTAGCAACACCAACTATCATTAATTGACCAATCAGTGCATGTTTTAATCCGCTCTCTTCATATCCAGGAGGTGCTCCCTCTTGTGTAAAGATATCCCAGCTTAATGCATCAACACCGTTCATCACTAATATACTTAATATCCAAAATAAAAAGCCTATTCCTGCTATTGCAGAGAGGGTTGATAGAAGCATAACTATTCGATTAGTGATGATTCTTTTTTGTGTATGTGTCATTAAGCAATCCTTTTTCTACGCAGGAAGTAGAACTTTGCGATTGAAATAATTGTAAAACTAATTACTAAGAGTAAAAGTGACAACTCAAACAGTGACGAGTAGTAGAGTTCTGTATCCGCTTCTGTGAACTCATTTGCAAGTGTAACCGGGATAGAAGTCGCAGGTGCGGTTAAATCTAAAGAGATTTTATGCACATTCCCCATGACAAATGTAACGGCCATCGTCTCACCGATAGCACGACCAAGAGCCAAGATGAATGATCCAATAATCCCAGCTTTTGCATATGGAATCACAATATCTTTTATAACATCCCACTTTGTTCCGCCAAGTGCATACGCTGATTCTTTAAGAATGTCTGGAGTTGTGTTCATAGCATCACGGGTAACAGCTGCCATAAATGGTAAAATCATGATGGAGAGCACAATACCTGCTGTAAGCATACTGATCCCGATGCCTCCAAACACTTCACGAACTATTGGAACAAAGTAAAAGAGTCCCCACATACCATATATAACAGATGGTATTGCTGCTAAAAGCTCTATAGATACACCAACTGGTGCTTTCAGGCGAGAGGGTGCGAGTTCACTTAAAAATATTGCAACTCCTATAGCAAGCGGAACGGCGAAAAGCATTGCTAAAAAAGTTGATACCACTGAACCGTAGACTGCCGGCAGTGCTCCGAATTTTTCTAAGTTTGGTGCCCATTTTGATTCTGTAATAAAATCAAGCCCAAAAACTTCCATAGAGTCAATAGAGTTTAGAAATAGAACTGTAAATATCCAAGCAACTAAGAGTAATATGGCGACTGCTGCAAGTTTGCTTAAATGTAAAAACAGTTTATCTATTAAAATTCTCAAAACTGCCTCCTCCTCTTTTTTTTTGTTAGAATTTTAATGAAGTTTTATTACAAATAGGTTACCGTTTATAACTATAGATTAGGTATATATTATTAGCTATGATAGAATATTGAAAACTTTTATGAAAAAATTCAGCTTATAATAACAACTCTGGGAGGGACTATGCAAGAGAGAAGAAAAGATAGGGAAGACAGAAGAAAAAAAGATAAAGAGAGGAGAAAAGATAAAAAAGATGGAAAAATACGTGTGTGGAGGAAAGAGGAGACAATAGCTTATGAAGAGGAGCTCTCTAAATTACAAGTTGAACTTCTAAAGTTACAAAATCATGTCAAAGATAAAGGTTTGAAGATTTTAATGATTTTTGAGGGTCGTGATGCTGCTGGCAAAGGGGGCACAATTAAAAGAATAACCGAACACTTAAACCCAAGGGGTGCCAGAGTTGTTGCACTTGAAAAACCGAGTGATTTAGAGTCTACACAATGGTACTTTCAAAGGTATGTACAACATTTGCCTTCTGCCGGAGAGATTGTACTCTTTGACAGAAGTTGGTATAACAGATCAATGGTTGAACCTGTTATGGGCTTTTGTAGCGAAAGAGAGCATCATAAGTTTTTAAAAGATGCACCTGCTTTTGAAAAGATGCTTATAGATGAGGATATAAAAATTTTTAAATTTTATTTTTCAGTCTCTAAAGAGGAGCAGGCTAAAAGGTTTGAAGAGAGGGAGAGCGATCCTTTAAAGCAGTATAAGCTCTCCCCCGTTGATAAGGAATCACAAAAATTATGGAATGAGTACTCATTGGCAAAATATATGATGCTGAGTGCAACTCATACAGAGGCTGCGCCCTGGACAATTGTTAAGAGTGATAATAAGAAAAAAGCCAGAATCAATGCAATAAAACATATTTTAAATTTCGTTGATTATCCAAACAAAATTTCCGATACTAAGATAGTAGTAGATAAAAATATTGTTGTTTTTGGAAGGGATGAGGCAATAGAGATGGAGAAAAGATTCAAGTTCTCTCTAAAATAATATTTTTATTGCAAGGTTACATAAAATATATTAAATTATAACCTTTTGTAATCTGCTTGTAACATTATTGTTTTATGATTTCATCACCATATGATAATAAAGGTATTAAAATGTTAAAAAAATTAGCTTTAGTTGTGCTTCTTACAGCTGTGTCAATAAGTTCTTCATTTGCGGCAGATAAAATCAATGGAGCCGGTGCCTCTTTTCCAGCCCCACTATATTATGATTGGGCTTTTTTTTATAAAAAAAATACAAGAAACCGTGTGAACTATCAGTCTATTGGTTCAGGCGGCGGTATTAAGCAAATTATCAGGCGTGTTGTGGATTTTGGAGCATCTGACAAACCGCTTGACTCTAAAAAATTAACAAAAGCAAAACTTTTCCAATTTCCTGCAGTTATCGGCTCAATCGTTATAGCTTTTAATGTAGAGGGAATAGCTGATGAGACACTAAAGCTGACAAATGAAAATGTTGCAGATATATTTGCAGGAAAAATCACTAAATGGAATAGTCCTGCTATTGCTGCAAACAATAAAGGGGTTAATCTTCCAAATCAAAAAATAATTGTAGTTCACCGTTCTGACGGTTCAGGTACTACTTATAACTTTACCTATTATTTAAGTGGAAGCTCAAAAAGTTGGAAAAAGAATTTTGGAGTTGGAAAAACAGTTGATTGGTCTGTCGGCATAGGAGGAAAAGGTAATGAGGGTGTTGCAAACTTAGTTAAACAAACTCCATACTCTATAGGATACATTGAAGCAGCATATAAAAAGAAAAACAAGCTCTCCGCTGCTGTACTTAAAACTGCAAGTGGTAAATGGGTAAAAGCAACCGAAGCTAATTTTAAAGCTGCAGCAAAACATGCAAGCTGGAGTAAAGAAAATCACTTTAATGCTATGCTGGCTTTACAAGAAGGGGATGATTCCTATCCGATTGTTGCAGCTACTTTTATCTTGCTTCCTAAAGAGAAACTTTCTATGAACAAAAAAGTTATAGCATTTTATGATTATGCCTTCAATAATGGAGATAAATCTGCTAAGAAGTTGGGTTACATTCCACTACCTGAGGAGACTAAAAAAATTGTTAGAGAGTATTGGAAGGATACTGTTAGATAACTCTTCTTTCCAGAATTCTTGCAATAGTAGTGCAAGAATATACTACTTTTAATTAAAATTTATTCTTATCAACCATTAACCGAGATTTGAAAAATGTATTAATATAACTATTAAGTCAATATAAACATAATTGCCCCTATTTACAGGGGTTTATTCTGCACTTGTACCGTTTTTGTACCGCTTTTCTAAAAAGCCAATACTGATTTTTTCTTTTTTCGGCATAAAGTGAGCATATATTGTTAAAGTCACATTTACGTTCCCATGTCCTAATGTATGCGATACCCACAAAGCATCAATTCCATTATTTAACATGAGACTTGCAAACGTATGTCTCGTGTTATGTAAAGCTCTAGTTTTAAGGTTATTTCTCTCTAGTACCTTTTGGAAGTTTTGATAGAACAATGTGTTACTTCCATGATACGAACCTTGTTTATTAAGAAACACATAGCTATTAGATAGCCCTGTTTCTAACCTCTGGTTTAAAAAATACTCTCTTGCATACTCTAATAGTTCTATATCCCTATGACTAGATAATGTCTTAGGCTCATTAATGAAACCATCTGCAACAGTTTTAGTAATTGATATAGTATCTGTATCGAAATCTATATCTTCCCACTTTAGAGCAAGAAGTTCACCGCTTCTCATACCAGTAAAAAATGATATTCCAAAAAAGTTTTTCATTTGTCCTTGTGTATCAGATAAGATCATATCAATCTCATCAAGATTTAAAGGTAATTGCTTTTTCTTTTTAACACTTTTATACTTTGGCATCCTTACAGATTTAACAGGATTGCTTTTGATATGCTCACCTAAAACAGCAATATCAAAAACTTCACTAAGCAAAATTCTAGCAACAGTTATTGACTGTCTTTGTAAACCTTTACTAAACATTTTATCTTGAAACTTTTTAATGTCTAAAGGTTTAATTTGTGCTACTGATAAATCCTCAAAAAATGGTATAATATGCGTGGTCTTTACAGAATTATACGCTAACATAGTCTTATGCTTTAAGACTCTGCTTTTTTCAGTAATAACATCATCAAGAATGTCTAAAACAAGTGGCACTCCACTTTCAATATCTAAACCTAATTCATTGCTTAGTTTACCGCTTTTAAACTTACCGATAATTATATTTTTATTGATTGTTGTATATTTCAACCGTGATGATTTTAACTTATCACCAAAGCCAAAATATAAAACACCGTTCCGATTTTTAAATCGCAATTTTCTCATGAGCTATTCCTTTATGAAGTTCATTTCTAAACTCAAATATAGCTTCCTCTATAAACACTAGAATTTTACCATTTTTTCTAGTGAAGTGGTAGCCCTCTTTTAAAAGACTACTTTCAATGTAATTATTTATGGTTCTTTCAGATTTATTTAAAAATTTCGCAACTTCTTTTTTAGATGTTAAAGGTGGTGCATATTTAGCCATCCTCTCTGACATTTCTTTAACTGTCGCGAGAAGCTCAGGGATTAGCTCTAAGTGTTCAAATACTCCTATGTCTAGTGCGCTCATTATGTGACCTCTTTGTATTGGTTTTTACACCAACTGCCATTGGTGACTATTGGATGAAGTCAAGCAACCTTTCTTCATTGTCAATAGCTCTATTGTTTATAAATGAGCCATTACCGAGAATAGTTACATACTTGCATCTTTTAGCTTCTTTTGAAAGCAACTTTTGTATTTCATCAAGTGTAACAATTACACTTTCGGATGAATGTGAATCATTTATAAGCTCACATTCTATTTTTTCAATTCTATTTAAAATCACAAGATAAAGCGCTTTTGCTCTTAGCTTGTAATCAACACCATGTTTTAAAAAATTTTCTTTTTCCCAAATCATTAACTAGCCTTTAATAATTAAAATTAGTTAAAAGATTATAGTGTTTAGTAGTTGATGTTGTCAATTTTATAATATTCATTATTGTTGTGCAGCTATAAAGTATATATTTTGTCCGTTAAAACTAAAAAAAAGGCAGAATATAACCTTTATAATATTAATTCTTTAAATGTTGTCTTTAAAGCTTCAAATTTAGAGAGTTCTTTCTCCATGCTCAAAACTTTTCTATACAACTCTATGACCTTGTTCATTTGTATGCTCAACTCACCTGTGCGAGAAACACTCTTGATAGCACTTTCCGAGTAACCAAGCTCAATACCTAGTTCTGCATTAGTCATATTTAGCTCTTTTTTGAGAGTAACTAAAATATTTGTGCTTTTACAATCAGGGGGATTTATCCAAAATCTAAGTGTTAAATTAGTGTTTTTACTAATCCAACTTAACAAATCTGTGGAAAAAGTAGAAACAATAATTATATCGCTGTTATGAAGATTATCGTGTAAAACTGAAACAACATCTGAACATATTAAATTAAAGTCAGAGTAATACTCTAACAATGCTTTTTCGATATCGTTTTCATTAAAAACGGGAACTTTCGAGTTAACTACTGTGTAGCATATGTCTTTAAAAAGTATTCCTTGGTAGTTCATAATTGTTCTCTTTTCAATATAAATTGTAGCCTAAGAACAATATTAAAAAGCTGATAAAGCAAAGCAGAATAGAGATTTTAAGGAAGATTAGTTCTTGCAATACTAATAAAGAAAATAAATATTTTTTACTGCTATTAGTAGTGATTATTAGTGTGCCTCAAAATGGAATTTCATCTTCCTCAATGTCGATTACCGGAACAGAATCGCTACTAGGCATTTGCTGAGCCGGCTTTTGATAGCTCTGCGGCTGTTGCGGCTGTTGATAACTCGGCTGTTGATAGCTTTGTTGTTGAGACTGATTCTCTCCAGTTTGAGGCGCTTGGTAACTGTTTCCACCGCCTTGATTATCACCTTTAGAATCTAACATCTGCATAGTTTCAACAACAACAGAATGCTTAGAGCGCTTCTGTCCATTTTGATCTACCCATTGATCAAAGTTAAGTCTACCTTCAACTAATATCTTTGAGCCTTTTTTAAGATATTGGTTAGCAATCTCTGCACTTCTTGCAAAGAAAGTTATATCTACGAAACATGCTTCCTCTTTTTTTTCACCATTGCTAGTGAACTTACGGCTTGTAGCAATTGCTGTTGAAGCTATACCCATTCCTGATTGACTATACCTAAGTTCAATGTCTCGTGTGCAATTACCAACCAAAATAATTTTATTGTACATTTTTTACCTCTTTAAATTTATAAGTTGAATTTTTTGTTATAATCACCATGTATTCATCATCTTTAACAATAACTTTAACGCTACTGCTGCGGATACTGTTGAACGAAAATACGCTCCCATTATAATTAAACTCTCCATTTTTCCCAATTTCTCTATTACCTATAGAGTTTTCATTATTAAGTTCTATTAATTTATACATCTAAAAGCTCCTTATTTTCATAAATATTTCCTATTACTTCAATAGTTTCACATCCGCAACCAACCATAATATAACTAAGGCTATTTGAGTCACAGTCTAAATCTGGGACTAAGTCAAAAGCAGGGTAATGACTATCAATACAGTATTTAATTTCATGTATTGTCTTATCTCCAAAATCATTAGTGACTCGAACAATGTCACCTTCATAAATTTCATTTTTAGCTTCACTCGTATCTTTTAAGCCTGTGTATTGCATAAGCTTATCACTTGCACAATACTCCCATCTATGAGGCATAGCATCGTTATAGTGTGGTGGATAAGAACGAACGAAACTAATTCTCATGCCTTGAATTGTCCATTCTAACCCGTCTACTGTCCACATTGTTTCTTCTTCATCGTCAAACACTCTATGTTTTATCTCTCTCTTTTCCATCTTCAATACTTCCTTTTATGTTTGTATTTTTTAATTGATAAAAAGCACTTTCCCAAGTAAAAGTGGCAGTAGTTAAAATATTATTAAAATATCTATCTTTTGCCATCTTCCATCTACCATCTTCATGAATCATTAGTTTGAGTTTTTTACCAAGTTCATAAACTTCAGCTTTATAATCATTCTCAGATATATCATCATTGTTGCAATCACACTCTTCATAAATACTTGTTCCACAGGCACAATATTCATCAAGTGTTAGTTGCATCCCTCAACCCTTTCAAATTCAAATTCATATACAAATACATAAGGGTTATCTTCCCATAGCCATCCTTGAGGTTTTGAAGAGTCCCAAATACCTATCCATTTTTCGTAATATTCATCTCTAATTGCTGCATCAAACTCTTCATCTGTTCTTATATCACTAGCAAATGATTGCTCATCAAATTCTATCCCCTCTTTTTTAATCTCACAAATAGTAATATCTTTTAATCTTTCTATTTTAATATTAGTGATTGTTAAATAAATAGGATTTTCATCATTCTCTTCAACAGATACTATTCTTTCATTATGCCTTTGGTCTTTCCATAGGTATTTTTGCACATAAACAATTTCCCCAATTTTATGAACTAAGTCATAAGTATCAAGTCCTGATCCATCGTAATCTCTAACATCAACTGTATCGGTATCAAGCTGTATCAATCTATCGTAGTAAGGAGATATATTAAATATTTCTCTAAACTGCACCTTACGACCATCTAAAATAGCCTTAGTCATTTCTGTATTGAATAATATGTTTTTCATTAGTCTACCTCCTTATCTCTAGATTCGTATTTATCCGAATAAAATCTACTACACTCACCACACTCCATGGGAAATGAATCAATTCCATCTTTTAGTGGCTTATGAGTGCAACCATTACAAGTTTTACTTTTATTCTCCTTATCGACTGTTTTTATATGAAACCCAACTTCTTTGGTGTCGTTCTTGAGTAGCACCTTATCTACAATCTCGCACATCTCTGGAATTTGCTCAGAATTTAAAAGTTGTGCTAAATACGCTTTTAGTCTTAGGGCTTGTTTTTGTTGAGCGACTGCGGTTAGTTCACTCATGGATGTAGCCTCGATATAAAACCGGTGCCGTTTCGTTTGAGTAGTTTTTTCAAAAAACTTCTCAGGCTTATGACATCTCGTGTGATTACTTCGTATGGCTTACCGTCAAGTGTTCCTTTTAATGAGTAAATTGGCTTTAATAATTTCATTTTCACCTACTTCTAGTTTAAAAAATTCAAAAGCTTTATTGAACATTTCTTTTGTAGTTTTTCCAGTAATGGTCACAACATGGTCGTACTGTGCCCATCCTCTTTGGTCATAAACCTCTAAATATTTATTTTCATATTTTGAACATATCTTTAACTCAAACCAATCCCAAGTATCGGTAACCATATCATTAACAATAAACCACTCTCTTATCTGCGCTTCAAGTTCAGCCAATCTATCGTCAAATATTTTCATCTTGTCTCCAATTCCTAGCTTTGTGTTTTTTCATTACTGTATAAACCTACTGCGGTGCTTTACGCTACCGCTTAATCAGTAATTTTTTCCATATTAACTATTCCATGAATAGAAGTTAAATCACCTTTTAATAGCCAATCTTTTGAACAATTTTCTAAAATTCTCAGTCTTATAGGTTCATCCGAAAAGTGACATGTCCATCCAAGCTTATACATTTCTGGATTATCTACAACAACTTCTATTTGTGCTTTGAAAAAAGTATTCTCTGCACCATAATAAACCATCTCTACATAAACTTTATCTCCAAGGGAAAGATTTTGCCTCATTAGACTCTCTAGTTGTTCTTCATAAATGCTTTTCATAATAAATCCTTCTTTTCTTCTTGAATCGTGTTTCAAAGTTAATCCTTTTTCTCTTTAACTGTAATAATTACAGACTATCTAACCTTAACAATGGTTTAAATATTTAAACCTTTTAGATAGTTTTTGTTCTTTCGTTTCTATTGCTGAATTATAAAACCTATCGTTTTGACAAAGTTTGACATCTAATAATTCTTTAAAAATAAACATAATATCTGCTTCTTAGCCCTAGTACTTTATTTTCTTCTAAGACAACTATACATTAATGATGCCTCACTTACATAATTTTTTTCTTGCCAAAAATCGCCATAGCTTATATTGCCTTTTGGAAAAACAACTTTTTTTACACGCTTACCTTTGACATAAAGTAAGCCCCATTTGTTAGGTAAATCTTCTTCTTTGATTATTCCCTCTTCACAAAGAAATAATCTAAGATTACCCATTCCATCTTTAGGGAATTTTCTAAATTCTTTTTTCTTATCTGCTAAAAAATCTGCTCTCGAAGTTTTACATTCGACTAAAACAGATTGATTACTTTTAAAGCCAATAGCATCTGGAATTTCTCCTGTACTGGTAACACAAGAAAGTTCTCCAACAGCAAAACCGCAGCCATGAGAGTAAAGCCATTTAACAGCTCTATCTACCAATTCTTGATGTGTTAATCTATCGGATTCCATTGTTCTCTCCCTAGTACCGCTATTTTAGCAATTATACTTTTTCTTCATTTAGTATGTCTGGAAATAGCTCCTGAAGAGACATTCTTTTGTCGTTTTGATAAAAGTGTTTATCCTCAATTATTGCAAACTCATCAGAGTTATTATAAAAATCGGCAATATTTTGGTCAACTACTTCAAACCTGTTAACAATCCTATTTAATAAGTAGGCTAAAGTGTATTTTCTTATATATTTATGCTCATAGATATTTTCAAATAAAACTCTACCAAAAAGTCTTTTATCAACTTTGGTATGTAGTTTGTATCTTGCCAACTTGCTATCAATATCTCTATCCCACCAAAGAGAAATAAAATCCTCATGCTTAAATACTTTATTTTCATCAGATTTTCTTACTGTTTTGAATTGCAGAGAATCATCAACACTCCAGATGTTAATGTTTTCAATGTCTGGCATTTTTGATACTTTATCAATATAAGCCACAACAGTAACAGTAGATGCGATTCTCTTATATTCACTAACTTGATTTTTTAATCTTTCAAAAGTATCTCCCTCCGATTTTATCTCATATATGTGTATTTTCGTAGGGGTAATAACCACAACATCAGCTATAACGCTAAACATACCTTTTTCGGTAATTATCCGTGTCATTTTTTGGGTATGTATAGATTTTAAATGCTCTATTAATGCTTCAGTAATCTGAGGTGCTAAAACTCGATTGTATGGGTTTTGTCGCCTTAATGAATTTATTTCTTTTTGCTTCTTTTCAATTTTATCTTTTAAATTCTTTTTCATATTAAAATCAATATATCTCGCAAAGGATAAACCGTTAGCAAAAGAAACCGTGTAGTTATTACTTTTAATTGCCTCTCTGATAACTTCTGTTTCTTCTTTTAGTTTATTAATTTGTTCAGCAACATTGTTCATATTAATTTCCTAATTAAAGATACCAGCATTGTTATTTCATTTTTTGTAGCATTCCCATGGAGACTTGTTGGGCAAAATAAAATAAGATTAAGAAGTTCTTGCAGTCTGTTATTAGTCATCACGATACATCTCTTTCATCATCTTTAGTACCATCTGTGTTAACATTATCGAGAATGCTTGTGCTAGGTTTTCGTTTTTTAATTTCTCCTGTTACATTATCGTGAGGTTCTACTTCTGCTTCTTCTACTTGTTGTTGTGCCATTTGGTTTAGATCAACAACTTGTTGAGCATCAGGGATAATCTCGGCTTCAATTGCTTTATCATCTGCATCAACAACATTAGCAATCTCTTCACCCATTGGTAGCTTTTTAACAAGTTTTTTGATTACTGTCTTTAAAGCCATTTCATTAAACCAATCAGCCCATACACCAGACGGCTTTGCATTTTTTTGATTAGAACTAACCATTCTATGTTTATCAATCTGCTTAAAGTTCATAATCTCAATATAAAGAGTACCGTCAGGGGACTGAGCAAGGGCTACAGCATATTTAAAGTTCTCTTCTTCGCTATCAATGTTCTTTTTAAATTTAATAGTCTCATCGAAGCCATCAATTATGTATTCAAACTCATCCGCTTCATTAACGATATAAGACTTTAATTTCCAACCTGTTCGAGCTAACATAGCCGTATAACCACGAGCCGACACAATAAGTTGAACATTAGCACCATAAGGCACAATATAAGCGTGAGACAGAGCAGGGCTAAGATCAAGGTTTAATTGAGCAACGGTCACACAAGCATCTAAAATACTTGGTACATTACATCTTGATAGTTTAGAATCATTAGCAACTTTAGAAGCAGTTGCTAAGAATTTATCAGCTTTCTTTTTATCTCCAAATAGAGATTGAATTACTTTCTGTTGAGCTACTAAGCCACCTCTTATGTCTTGTTCTCTTTGCGATAATTGCTTACTCATCTTATACACCTCTTCTTTGTTCAAGATACCATTCGGGAAACCCAGTTGATTTAATTACATTTACGACATTGTTTAGTTTATAGTCTTTCCAACTCTGTAAACGCTCACTATAAATTGCACGACCTTCTTCAATACTTTCTATCTGCATTTCTTGAACAGAAACCATATAAGGTTTAGCTGTTTCTACAAGGATAAATACAAATCTTTCTGCTTTACGTCCAGTTGCCTCAATTACATCTGTATAAAAAGCGCTTTGAGTTCCGTAGCCATACTCCAAAACCGACTTTTTAAAGTCTTTAATGCTTTTGGTTGTTTTTAAATCAATTACCACACCTATGTCTTCTCTATAATAATCTGCTTTACACTTAACCGGAATATCATCAAGCTCTGCAAAAAAAGCATATTCCGCAACTCCATTTTGAAGAAGTCCACCTGCAATAGCTTTTACATTTCTAGCCATTTTTGTAACTTGGTCAAACAGGTCTAAAGAAAGAACTATTCTTTCACCGACACTATCAAGCCAAACTTCTTTTGCTTCTTTATAGGCTTTAGAATTTTTATTAAGCTCCGCACCTTCAAAGTCTTCAATTACAAAATCATCATTAAATGTATCCGGTTCTAAAACCAACTTATGAACAGCACTACCAAGTTCAAGCGCAGCACCTTCTAATTTGAATAAATCTTTATTCTCGTAATGAAGTACACTTTCAGCAAGTAATCTGAAATCACTATTTGATAAAGCAGGTATTTTGAAATAGTCATTATCACTCATTTTCATCATCGACCTATCAATGACACATTTTTCAATTTTACTCATAATCTGTTCCTCCACATCATAAATCTAGTTCTATAAAGAATGAAATAATTTTTCACCCTCCATCCCAATATTATGTATTCCCTTTTTAGATTACTAAACATCTTTTACCTCTTTCAATGGATAAATTTCAGGCAGGTTTTTATGTGTGTTTAAAATGAATGTTTTCCAAGTTTTCCACCACTTTAAAGCTTCTTCATCCATTCTATTTATTTCATCATCTGAAAAGTTTTCCCACTTTTCAACTGAGTGTACTCGACAACCAATTTTTATAAGCTTTGAAGTTAAAATTACATAATATGTTGAAATATTAAGCATCGCATACTTGGTGGTATTTTTACCAAATACTTCCAACCACTCACCAACTCTCAATGACTCACCAACTTCCAACCACTCACCAACTTCCAACCACTTGCCAACTTCCAACCACTCACCAACTTTCAATGACTCCTTAACTGTCAACCACTCACCAACTTTCAATGACTCCTTAACTGTCAACCACTCACCAACTTTCAATGACTCCTTAACTGTCAACCACTTGCCAACTTCCAACCACTCACCAACTTTCAACCACTCACCAACTCTCAACCACTCACCAACTTTCAATGACTCCTTAACTGTCAACCACTTGCCAACTTCCAACCACTTGCCAACTTCCAACCACTTGCCAACTTCCAACCACTCACCAACTTTCAATGACTCACCAACTTTCAATGACTCCTTAACTGTCAACCACTTGCCAACTTCCAACCACTTGCCAACTTTCAATGACTCCTTAACTGTCAACCACTTGCCAACTTCCAACCACTTGCCAACTTCCAACCACTCACCAACTTTCAATGACTCACCAACTTTCAATGACTCCTTAACTGTCAACCACTTGCCAACTTTCAACGACCCACTAACGATGCTTTTGGTAGTAATTAATGGTATCTTTATTTCAATATGAGATTCAGGGAAAATCAAATCTACATCTAAAGTAAAATACCAACCTTTCTTAACCACACCTTCATAGTTTTCATCAATTATTATCTTTTGCATTTGTTCCCCCTAAACTCTTTTCTATATTTTCTTATTACTCTCTCGTAATAATTTTGGTCTTTTTGAATTTCAAACATTTTAAAAATACTCCTTTATATCAATAAGGGAGTAAAGAAAAAAAACAGTAAGAATAGAACCGGCTATAATTAGCATTATGTCTTGTGTATCAACCATTTCACACCTCTCTATGTATTCGTTTTGAGCCATCTGCCAACGGCAACTATTTAGCACCTTATTTAAGGGCTTATATAACTGATAAAAGGCTAAATTCGCTACCTAAAATATGTTTGTATTCCAAGTATGCTTTTTTGATTAGATATAAAAGGAGGAAAATATCTATTGAATTGACTTCTTTATCAGTTATATAAACTCTTTGTGAAGTGGTTTTATCCCGCCAAGAATAAATAAGATTTCAAGTCTTAGCAATTGCATAGCTGTACTGCACCACTCCACCACTCCATCAAAAGTTTAATTTGTCCGTTTTAGACTAGACACAAGCTAGTGAGCCACTCCTTGCTGGGCTTCCGATTTAGCGACAATGAATCAAACAAAAAAGGATAGAGTGGATATTTTCCCTTAACTCTAATTTCAGCTACTTTGTAGAAAGTCTCTTTTTTGTTTGGATATAAGAATCTTATCATTATGACAATTAAAGGAAACTTAAACTATTGTCTTTGTGACAATAATTTAATAATTTATGTTATAATTCTTTTGCCATTAAAAAAATCATAAAAGGTATAGGAGTTGCTTTATGTTAGAAAATAATAAAAGCAAGGTATTGTTTATGGATAATGTAAAAGCAAACATAGAAATTGTAAAGTCTATAACAGCTCAACCAGAAGAAAAAGTACATGAGATAATTCCAATTGATTAAACTAATTTTCCTATATATAGTATTAGTAATGAGCCTTGAAGCTAAACACCTGCATAAAGAGAAGTATTATCAAGATATCTTTTGTGCAAAGATGGGCGGTGTAACCGAGTACGTCTTAGAGGATAAGAGCAGGGTAGACTGTTTAACAAATGAATATGCAATAGAAGTTGACTTTGCACCCAAGTGGACTGAAAGCGTAGGACAAAGTTTATACTATTCTTTAATGACCGGTAAGAAAGCCGGGGTATATTTAATCATCGAAAATGAGAAAGAGTATAGATATTTAAAACGATTAAAGAAAGTTGCTGAGAAGTATGATATAAAGATATGGAATGAATAATGATGATTTATGATCTACCAATCATTTTTAATCTGCTTCTGCGATTATTGAACTTCAACTTGTTAATAGCAACAACCTTACTAACTTTCAATTCGTTCATTTCATCATCATCTATTCTTATCGTTTTAGTTTTAAAAATATCAGTTGAGTTATAAGGGATAAACTGCACCATATATGCATCATCATCATATAAATATACTTTTACAGCACTTTCATTGCCAATCCTATAGTGAACTATATCACCGCTTTTAACTTCCATGTCAGGATCACAAATTATTTCGTCACCATCTTCAATTTCAGGACTCATACTGTCACCATTGGCTACAACACAATATAAGGTATCTTTGAAATTGTCTCCATTATATAAACAAACTCTATCCTCTTGCAGATGGTTTTCTTCAAGACTTCCACACGATGCTGTTCCTACCACTTTAATTGTTGATACTGGTTTTTTATCACTATGTAAAGAAAAATATGTTTCGTCTACTCCGAAATATTGAGCAGATAAAAGCAAGTGGTTAGCAGATAACTTTCTATTGCTGCTAGGGTCTCTTTTTAGAATTTTATTTAAGTTTGGAGCAGATATTTTAATAAAGTCTGCCAATCCTTTTTGGGTTTTACCTTTATTTTTTAAAAGTTCTAACATTTTATCTATTGTATCCAACACACTAATCCTTATTATTGTCAAAATGATAACATTTTATAAATTGTCACAAAGATAACTACTTAAAGTTTATTTAATTGTCTTTATGATAAGATTTTTGCATGAAAAGAAAAATAAACAATCAGACCATCAAAAATTTATTAGTTGAAAAGCAAGTCACTCAAAAAGCTTTAGCTGATTTCGCAAAGATAGATGAACCAAATCTAAGCAAAGCTTTAAATGATGATAGAAATATTTCTATGGACTATGTTATTGATATTGCTAAATTTTTTGAGGTAAATCCAATATCAATAACTGTTGCTTACACTAATGAAAATAATACAAAAGAAGCAACAAATCACACAAGTACAAAAGGATAATAAATGAACTTAGATAAGAACTTAAATGTATTAGAGGCAACAAAAGAAGTAATTAATAATAGTGGTATTAGTCGTTTAAAGCTTTCAATCGATTTAGGTATCGAAAAAACCACATTTGATAACAAGATGAAGGCATCTTCTGACTCAAAGTTTTTTATTGAAGAGGTTTTAGAAATTACAGAGGCTACAGACGATAATCGTATCTTAAAAGCAATGTGTGCAGAAAGAGGAATGATAACTTTTGATCCTATTGAAACAATGCCAAATGGCGGCGATGTACTTCATGAAACACTTATGAGTATTTTAAGTATTAGCACCGGTACAGGTAATTTGTCAGATTTAATTCATAGAGCAGCAGATGATATGAAGTTAGATTCAAAAGAAGCTCAAGATATTTCAAAAACTACAGCGTCATTACGAGAAGTGTTAAGAAAAATGGAAGTAATGTTAGAAAATCATGTAGAATAGATACTCTCTTAAAGTGCCATTCGTGGCATTTGTAGAGGCTATTATACTTAATAGTCGATGGTTTTAGGTTGTTGCTCCCACAGTTGGCAGACCGTGAGAGCTAGTTTCAAGATACCTCAAAACCAATACACTAGGTCGCTCTAAAGCAACTTGGAATTTTACCATAATTGTAATAAGAGCTTTTTTAACAAACATATCAAAGATAAGAGGGTTATCGTGGTTGGTGGCTCTTATCTTGTTTTTGATGTGTTTTACCGACCAAAGGTTTAAAAATGAATCAAAGAGAAAGAATACTATCAGACCTTCTTCAAGGTTTAGAAGTAAATATGCTTAAGGATATCCAAAGATATGGAACAAGCTGCAGAAGTAGAATAGCAGAACTTAGAGCAGAAGGCTATCCTATTGAAGATAAAATTATCCCTCCTACAAATTATAAGACTTATTTTTTACCGGCTAAATTCTTAAAAGAGCATTATGCTGATAATGAGGTTGCTTGATGACTTGGTTCAAAATGTATAACGATTTTATGGATGATGAAAAACTAATTGCTTTAGCCTTTGAAGATCAAAGACACTTTATAGGTATCTTAGCACTTAAAAGTCAAGGTGTATTAGATAGTGCTACAAAAATATCTGCATTAGACAGAATTGTTGCTCAAAGACTTTGGATAAATGTTTCAATAATTACTGATGTTAAACAAAGATTGATTGATGCAGAGCTAATTGACGAAATGTGGCAACCTTTAGCATGGGAAAGTAGACAAAGTGAAAGTTCAAGTGCCGATAGAGTTCGTAAACACCGAGCTAAAAAGAAGGTTAACAAAGATGATGTAACAGGTGTAACCGTTACAGGTGTTACATGTAACGCTCCTAGAGGAGATATAGAAGAGAGTAAGAGAAGAGAAGATAAAGAAGAGATATATATTAGAGAGAGTGAAGCAACTAATAATTTTTTTCTTGAATATCTTGCACTTAGAAAAAAACTAAAACTCTCTAATTCTCAGACAGTTGTAACAAGACTTTTAAATAAACTCTATGAGTATTCAAATAAAGGTCATCCAATGGATGATGTAATTGCTAATGCACTTACTGGAAGCTGGAAAGACTTTTATGAGCCTAAACAGCAAAGCTCTAAAAACCCATCTCAAAGTTTTAAGCAACAAGACGCACAAAAAACAGATAACGCTTTGGATGCTTTCTTGCAAGCAAGGGAGAATGGATTTGATTTAAGAAACTTACCAGAACATCAAGTTCAAGAAGCGGAGGTAATTACTCATGCAACTAACTAAAAATGAATTAATAAAAGCTCTTGTGAAAGAATTGAAGCTTGATGATAATATTTTTACATATCAAGCGGTAGCGGAAGAAGTTGAATTTTTGTGTCAGTCTCAACTAATGGATTTTTTCAAAGCTGTCATGAGTGCAGAGAGTTTTGGTAATGGTATGAAGGCAATTATTGATATAGCTAAACAGTTCAAGCCAAAAGAGATAGCAGAAGTCGATAGACTAGAGGTTGAAGCTAAAAAACTAATCTCATTAGTCCACACAATGAACGCTACAATTTTTGATAATGCTACAAAAAGTGGAAGAACTTTTATTGATGAACTAAACGGAACAAAATTCAAAGGTATTGATAGCGAGATAGCTATTTTAAATCAAGTTAAGCCGTATTCTGACTACAAACTACTTGTAGGCAATATAAGTTGTTACCTTACAAGTTTAGACCAGTTAAACGCATTTAAAAAAGCTCTCACACCAAAAGATAAAAATGAAAACATGATTGAGCATGAAGGAATGAAGAAGCTTGTTAGGAGTGTTGCATGAAAATATTAAATTTATATGCAGGAATAGGTGGTAATAGGAAGTTATGGGGGGGGGAACATCAAGTGACAGCGATTGAATTAGATACTAAAGTCGCTGCAGTTTATCAAGATTTATTTCCGCATGATACTGTTGTAGTTGGTGATGCACATGAATATTTATTGAAACATTACAAAGAGTTTGACATTATATGGGCTTCTCCTCCATGTCCTACACATAGCGACATAAGAAGGTGCGGAGTTCATGCAGGTCAATACGAAGCACTATACCCGGATATGACTTTGTACCAAGAAATAATATTTCTTCAAAATTTCGCACTAAAATCTACAAAATGGGTTATAGAAAATGTTAAGCCATATTACACGCCTCTTATCAGACCTGATGCTGAAATGCACCGCCATTTATTTTGGAGCAATGCAAGAATATCAAAGATTGATTTAATAGACGATAGGAAACACCAAAAAATCGTAGGAAGCTCAGAAGTATATGGATTTAGTTTGGAAAATTATGACGTGTCTGATAAACGAAAAGCTTTAAGAAATATGGTAAATCCTGATTTAGCAAAATATATCATGGATTGTTTACTTGAAGTTGATTTATTGAAAGATGGTCAACAAGGAAGACTATTTCACGAGGTGGTAGCATGAGTAAGATACCTCCACCACTAGAAGAAACAGAACAAAAAACAGTAGTGCAATGGTTGAGAATTAAAAAGATACTTCACTTTGCACCAATGAATGAAAACAAGCAAAGTTCTAGCAATAGACAACAAGCAATTAGAATTGAAGCCAAAGCAAAAGCAATGGGTAAATCAAATGGAGTACCGGACTTATTCATCCCTATAGCAAACAAGTATTATCACGGTTTATTTATCGAAATGAAGAGAAGACCAAAAACTCTAAAAAGTGGTAAGAAAAGTTATAGCGGAATAGCTACTTCTAAAGACCAGGAAACATGGATACAAGAGCTTAGACAACAAAATTATGAAGCCTTAGTTTGTTATGGAGCAGATGAAGCGATAGAGGCAATTGAAGCTTATATGAATAATGATATGCCTTATGAAGAGTGGAAGGAGATTAGATGAAGAGACAATCCAAAAGACTTAAAGCATGGTTAATACAAATTCCTAAACTCTCTAAGAGACAACAAGAGCAGATTGCCAACATTGTAGATAAAGCGTGTGATGATTTTAATAGTATACAAGCAGATAAATTGGAGAGCGTGGATGCAAAGCACTAAATCATTAAATTTTATAACTAATATAGATTGAGTGAGTAATGATAAAAGTAACTACCCACAATCATAAAATAAAGAGTGCATAATGACAGAAGCACAACGTCTATCTATTGAGTTCTGGGATGCAACAGAAGTATTTGATGGTGATGTTAGAGCTTTTGCGGTTGCATTAGGCGGAATGTTAGCAAAAGCTGGAAAAAAGAATGATGTAGAGTATGTGCTTAGGGAAATAGACCACAACAGGTTTAAAAAATTTGAACACCTATTTCCTAGAGTGTATGACTTTACAGTAGAGGAAGTCGAACAATGTAAATCCTTAGCTAATTGTAGATTTAGTCAAGAACTAGGTAGGTATGAAGAGATTGAAAAACTATCAAAAAGTAATGAAATGATGAATAGAAAACTTATAGGTCAAGAGATAGCAAATTTAGAAGCTATGAAAGAGACTATCGAGAAGATACAAAGTAATCTAAGAAATAATGTTGTTAGTGCTACTCCTAAAGCTATTAAGAAGATAAGAGGCTCACGTTGTCAGGGGAGTTTGTTTTAAGATGGCTAAGTTATCAGACCGTCAAAAGAATAATATTATTGCTAAGTGGAATACAGGAGAATATACAAAAATACAACTAGCAAAAGCATATAAAGTTAATGAGAAAACCATAAGGGATATTGTCGGAAAAAAAGAACCGATGAACGCCCATATTGTCGAAGCTAGTGTATTGGTAGAAAAAGCGAAAAACTCCGATAAAAGTCCGAGTGAAATCCAAGCAATAGAACAAGCGGTTAAATATAGATTAGAAAAAGAGTTTAATGCTGATAGCAACAAGATAAAAATATACGATGTAACTAAAGATATTATAGACGGGGTGAGTAAGCTAATAAAAGGCGGAAAAGCTCAAAAAGTAGTAAGAAAAGGTTTAGGTTTAGGTATAAGTAGTGCAGTACCAATTGATTATGATTTACAGGTAGAACATTATGCAAAAGCAATGGATACAATAGATAAGGCATCTGTTACATTGAAAGTAAGTGAAAGACACGCGCCAAGGACAGAGATTAACAATAATAATGCTCAACAAAACAATAATGAAATAGTAGGTTATGGGGTAAAAACAATTGAAGATTGAGGTAGAAAAAGAAACACTCATACATCAAACAAGGTTTGCTCAAAGTGTAGCAAAGTACCCTGCATTAATAGGTGGCTTAGGTTCTGGCAAAACAGATGCAGGTATTGCTAGAACTCTAACTTTTAAATACAAGTACCCTATGTTGAATTCAGCTTATTATATGCCAGACTATAACCTTATTAGAGATAGGGGAATGAGTGGATTTGAGGAAGAACTAGAAGCAATAGGACAGCCATATAAAGCAAATTACTCCGATAAGATAATCAAGCTTGAAAACAAAGGGAATATTTATTTCAGGACAATGGATAACCCTGCAAAAATTGTTTCTTATGAGGTTGCCGATAGTATAGTTGATGAGCTAGACACAATGAAACCAGATAAAGCAAAGTATGTTTATAAGAAGATTAGAGAACGAAACAGACAAAAAAAGCCAGATGGTATGCCAAACACATTAGGAGTTATTACAACACCCGATTATGGAACGGAAGGTTTTGTATGGGAGCTAATGAATAGGTGTATAGACAAAGACACTATGGATGGAATAGGAAACTATGATTTAATAAATGGTGGTCTAGTAGACAGTTACCACCTAATAGAAGCCTGTACGGCAGACAATCCATTTTTACCAGAGGACTATCTCCCTGATATTTTAGAGATGTATGATCCAATATTGGCTAACTTATTCACTCGTGGTAAGATGGTATCACTTACACAAGATAAGGTATATCACTTTTATAATAAGATGGAGCATCACAGTAATAGAATAATTAAAGACGGTGAAAAGCTTTATATTGGAACAGACTTTAATGTAGGTGGTTGTGCTAATGTGGTCTATGTTAGAGAGGGTGATACTTTAATAGCCGTAGATGAGTTTGCGCCTAAAGATACCTATGCGATAGCAGTAGAATGTAATGCAAAGTATCAAGGGCATAGAATAGAGTTTTTACCGGATAGTTCAGGGGATAATGATAGTTCTAATGCGAGTAAAACAGATTTACAGATATTAAAAGATGAAGTGAGAACACCAAGCGCACCAATTATGAACGCACCAAGAGCTAACGGAGCGGTAAGAGATAGAATCAACTCAACAAATGCAAGACTATCAAAGGGTAAGCTGTTAATCAATTATATTAAGTGTCCTCGTTTCGCTCATGCAATGGCTACACAAGGTTACGACAAAGAAGGGAAGCCTGAAAAGTCAAAAGAGCATAAAGGCGGTGCGGTAGATGATTACACAGATGCAGGAACTTATCCGGTTGTTAGACTCTTCCCAATTATCAGCAATAAGGTTAGACAAAAAGCATATAAAGCTTATTAGATATAATCATAAAAAAGGAATCGCAATGCAAGACATGAAAGAATTTAGAAGTAGAACCGTAAAGTTACAAGATGATGTTCAAAAGTTATTTGATGAATACACAAAGGATACAAAAGCAGTACCAACAGATATTAATATAACAGTATATGAAGGTATAGAAAATATTGTTACAAACATAACTTCCTTGAGCGTTAAGACTGACAATAGGATGGAAATAACAATAGAGGCATAGTCTAACCTCCCAACTAAACCAGTATTCATTGTTACCATTACTTTAAAAATGAGGTAATTATGAAGTTTAACCCCGATGCTAATTATAAAGCTTTTAAAGAAGAGATAGCTAAACTGGACGCACTTCGTTCTGGTGCAAAAGCTGTACGCACTAAGGAATTCTTACCTCAATTAGAACGTGAAGAGAGTAATAGTTATGAGACTAGAAAGAAACAAACTATCCTCACTAACTACACAGAGAAAACAGTTAATGCAGTAAAAGGTCTTATCTTCCGTAAACCTCTCACATTTGAAAACCTAAAGCTTGATGATAAAAATATAGATTCAGAAGGTCAAACGCTAAATCGTTTTGCACAAGATGTTGCAGAGTCTGGTTTCTGGAATGGTCATGCCTGTATTATGGTTGATGCTCCAAGTGCTGATAATATTACCACCTTAGAAGAAGAGAGACAAGCAGGGATAAAACCTTACTTCACTTTAGTAGAACGAAAAAACGTCATTAGCTCTAAGACTAAATATATCAATGGGAAGGTTACTCTTGTAGAGGTAGTTATTAAAGAAGAATCTGGAATTGAAGACGTTGAACAGTATCGAGTATTAAAAATCGGTAGTGGCGAAATATGGCACGTTAAAGAGGGTAACGAAATACTCATGAAAATATGGGATAGTGGACTTAAGTATATTCCATTAACTACATTTTACACCAGACGAAAAGCTGAAATGGTATCGAAGCCAATGTTTACCGGTATCGCTGATCTAAACATTAGACACCTTCAAGAAGATTCTATGTCGTGGCGCATTAAAGCTTACGCTGGTAATCCTATTCTTAAGATATGGGGTCAAACTGACCAGATGAAAAAGGATGAAGGGGTTACTATTTCGGTTAACTCCGCAATGACTTTTAGCTCTAAAGAAGAAGGCGATGCGGAATGGTTGGTTTACAAGGGCGAAGAATTAGGCTTATTTGAACGCTCAATGGCGAATATCGAACAAAAGATAGCAATGCTAGGTCTTAGTATGCTTTCAAGCAAAGAGGCTACTAAGGAGCTTACAGCGACAGAAAAAAGTATTGATTCAGCACAAGAACAAGCAGACTTATCTTCAATCGCTCAAAACCTCGAAGATACTCTTAATGAAGCAGATAAGATGTGGTGTGATATGGCAGGTGAAACACACATAGAAGATTCAATCGGGGTTAATCGTGAATTTGTAAAAGAGTTATTGACACCTGCAGAAGTTACAGAGCTTAGAAAACAATATGCAAGTGGGCTTCTTGATAAAGCTACTTTCTGGCAGCTAATGGAGCAGGGCGGTTGGTTCAAAAATGTAGATATTAAAGCATTAAAAGCAAATGTTGTTGATGGCGAGCCTGATTTTGCAACCACTTGACCTATTAAATGAAGAATTAAAACTATCACTACTACTTCAAAGGTATAGACCGGTAACAATAAGCGAAACCTCTAAGGCTTTAAGTGAAGCTCTAGATAATATTCAAATGAAGCTTATCAAGACCGAGAGCCTTACCCAAAGAGTTAGACTAAGACAGCTAGAAGCGAATATAATCAAAGAGCTTGGAAGTGCTTATTCTCTTATTATGCCTGATTCAATATTAAAAGATATGAAAGACGTTTCGGAGCTTGGCTATACAACCACATCAAAGGGCTTACTGACTCACGGTGCAATACAAACATCATTTAGTAGTCTTCCTAAAAAAGCTATTGACGAGATGATGGATATGAATAAGTTAGTGTTGCTAAACGATAAAGCCTATCGCATATCTGACTTCGTTACAAATCAAAAAGACTCTCATGTAAGAAGATTTAAACAGATTGTAGCTGCAGGCATAGCAGAAGGTGCAACAATACCAACTATCAGCAGAAGACTAAAAGAGGTCAATCAATCAGTAAAGAGAAAAGATTTAACCGCTATTGCTTCTACTGTAGTATCAGAGGCTAGAGGAAGAGGACAGATTAAAGCTCTTAGTGTTGCCGATGACGTGATTATAGGATGGCAGAGTGTCGGAACATTGGATAGTCATACTTCTAAGCGTTGTGGTGCATTAGATGGTCAATTATGGTACAAATCAAAAGGCTATACGGTTGAGAAGTTGCAAGCCAAGAACTATTGGTATCCGAGACACTTTAATTGCCGAAGCGTTGTAATCCCTCGCACAGAGATAAGCGCAAAGCTTGATAAAGATAGAAGTCGTGCATCAAATGGAGATAAAAAAGGTCAGGTGCCAGCTAAGACTTCTTTTCAAGAGTTTTTTGATAAGCAGAGTGAAGACTTTAAGCGTGACTATCTAGGACTTGCTAAGTATAATCTTTATGACAAAAACAGATTAGTAATAAGAGACTTTGTAGATATTAAGAGCGGTCGTGAGTTTAGTATTGAAGAAATAAAAAAGCGGGTAGGTGCTAATATAACGCCAATGAAAAAAGATTTAATAAGTAAAAACATTAAACCAGAAGAACTAAAAGTAATTCAAACTTGGACTAAAGATAGTTCAGAAATAAAGCAAACGATGTGGGAAATAGACGATAAGTTCAAAAAAGAAGCGGATATAATGTTTTCATTATTTGATAACTATAAGGGAAATGTTGAAAAAGGAACAATCCTTTATCGTGGAATGGCTGTTCCTGAAAGTATCTATTTAGGAATGGGGTACGACAAGTTAGTAAGAGGTAGTGATTATACACCTGATAATAAAGCAATATCATCATTTAGCAGGTCTAAGCGTATTGCTTATGACTTCGCTTTTGAGGGAGAAGCAAGTTATAAAGTTATAATAAAAATAGCAGCAAAAGAAGAAGAAAATTTACTGGATATAACTAAGTTGTCAGAAGTGCATAAAGAGGAAGAGAGTATACTGCACAAAAATATATGGTATAATGTTAGTAAGATAAAAAGAATATCAAGAGGAGGTGTAGAATGGTTACTCATGGAATTAAAGTAAAACAAGTTGGTATATCAGATATGCCTAAGAAAGATTTACAAGCAGCACTTAAGAGCGCAAAAAAAACAAGAGGGAGAGTTCGAGCAAATATAGCATCAGATAGACTACCAGATGTTCCGACTTTCATTTCTTCAAATATCTAAACCGAATCCCTTTCAACAGGGGTTCATCTTTTCCTAACAAAATAATTATAAAAACACTCCACTCTAATATAAAATAGCCATACTTGTACCTACGCCTATTTTATAACCTCCCACAACAACTAAATTTTACCCCTACAATTTTCCTTAAGGTCGGATGACCAATTAACCAAACAAGGAATGATGGATGTCATTTAAATTACTACTTACTGCTATAGAAGCAGGTGATGCAGAAAAAGCTACGGAGTTAGCAAAAGGTCTTGAAGGCAATTTTAACGATAACGTTCAAGAGATAGGGAAACTAGAAACAAAAGCAACTGAAGCAATCAATGGACGTGATAAAGTGAAATCTACATTACGCTCACTAGCAGAAGCAGCAGGTGTTGACAGTTTAACAATTGATTCTCTTAAAGAGTTAACGTCAAAACGTGGTGATGATTCTGAGATTGAAGCTAAGTATAAAGGTCAACTAGATGACATGGCTACTAAGTTTCAAGCGCAAGAAACAGACTACAAAGATCAGTTATCAAAATCTGGTGCTCTTTACAATAATGCAATTATTGATAATGAGTTGTTTAAGATGGGAGTAAGTGCGAATGCTGTTAGCGATGCTTCTCTTGAAGACATTGTAAAACACATGAAAAACGGTGCGGTTATTGAAGATGGTAAGGTTGTTTACGTTGATTCAGAAGGTATTGCAAAACGTGGTGAAAATGGTCGTCCACTAACGCTACAGGATAATATTGAGAGTCTTAAGAACGAAAGAGCCTATCTATTCAAACCGCAAAATAAAGGCGGGAGCGGTGAAGCACATAAAAGTGGTGGCGGTGTAGACAATACACAAAGCCTTTCACCTGCTCAAAAAATGCAATCAGCAAGAAATTAAGGGAAATAATTATGGCTTTAACACTAATAGAAGCAGCAAAGCTTGAAAGTGGAGATGTATATAAACAAGGTGTGATTGAACAGTTTGCTCAATCGTCAGAAATAATGAGGGTTTTACCATTTGAAAATATATCTGGTAATGCTCTCAAATATAATGTAGAGGGAGCATTACCCGGTATAGGTTTTCGTGGAGTAAATGGTTCGTTTACAGAAAGCACAGGTGTATTAAATCCTAAAACAGAGAGTTTAGTTATCGCCGGTGGTGATTTAGATGTTGATAAATTTATTGTTGATACACAAGGCGGTGCAGTTCGCTCTACACATGAAGCAATGAAAATCAAGGCTCTTGCTTTAGCATGGACTAAAACATTTTACAAAGGTGATAGTGAAGCTAATCCTAAAGAGTTCGATGGTTTACAAAAACGTATTGTTGGAGATCAATTAATCGAAAATCATGCAACTGGTGCAGGTCTTTCACTTGCAAAGCTTGATGAAATGATCGATGCTGTTGAAAATCCTACCCATCTCACAATGAGTAAAGCAATGAGACGTATTTTAACTGTTGCTGCTCGTACACAAGCAGTAGGTGGAAACATTACTTATACTAAAGATGAATTTGGTCGTCAAATTACTATGTATAACGATCTACCAATAATCATTGTTGGTAAAGATAATGTAAATAGCAAAATCTTAGATTTTAATGAAGCTGGATTAACAACTTCAATCTACTGTTTATCATTAGAACCCGGTCGTTTTGAAGGTATTGAAAACGGTGGTATCGATGTTCGTGATTTGGGTGAGCTAGAAAGTAAATCTTCTTTTAGAACTCGTGTTGAATGGTATAACGCTTTTGCTATCTATGATCCAATGTCTGTAGGTCGTTTAAGCAAAATCACAAACGCAGCAGCAACTGCGTAATAGGGGGATATGATGTCAACAAAAATTTATGATGAGAACTTAGTTGTACTAGCAAGTACAGTAATTTCGGCAACAGGAAACCAGACAGCACTAGCTGTTTCTGGTTTAGGTGTAGGTGATTTCACCTATAAAGCAGTAATAGATGTAACAGCAGTTGTTGGAATTTTTGATGGTGCTAACAATTTTACATTACAAGTTCAATCATCAACAGATGGCATAACTTTTACAAATGTTGGTGAAGTTATTACAGCCTTAGCTATAGGAGAAAGTTATATAGCTATCAACAGTACACAAGTAGTGAATGCGACACACTTCCGTATAGCAGTAACTATGGTTGGAACTACGGCAACAAGCGTAACGGCTACTGCATTTTTAACAAAGGTTTAATTATGGCAATTTTTATAGATAGTAATAAAAAAGAAGTTGAAGTAAAAAACTCTGTAGATATAGCAGAGTGGAGAAAAGCAGGCTTTAAAGAAAAAGCTGAAAAACCTAAAAGCGAAGAAAAGTAGCTTTATAGTACCCATTAAGGAATGAGGATGCTCGTTCGGTGGGTATTATTAAATCTATTAAAGGCAAATAATGGCATTAACGGTAGGAACAAATAGTTATATAAATGTTGCGGATGCAGATTTGTACTTTGCAGACAGGCTAAATTCTGATTTTTGGGATACAATAAACCCTGTAACTAAAAAAGACTTAGCACTTATTCAGGCAACAAAGATGATTGATTTTCAAAGGTTTAAAGGTGCTAAAACAGTATTAACCCAAGCATTAAGCTTTCCTCGTACCGGGTTAATTGATGATGGTGTAGTAGTTGACAGTTTAGTTGTTCCACAAAAAATAATAGATGCAACGTGTGAACTAGCTTTATATTTATTACAAGATGATTATTCTGCACCTGATGACTTATTGGAGTTTGGAAATGTTAAAGTCGGCTCAATAGAAGTCACAACTAAAGGTGGTGGACGCAGTGCAAATGGCGGTAAAGCATTACCACCTTTTGTTAAATCATTGTTGGCATTCGCTAGAACATCTAAATGCGCTCTTCATAGGGGTTAGTTATGGCATTAAGCAACACACTAAAAAAAGTATCTGCAAAGCTTATTAAGAAGTTTGGTAATGACTTAACGCTGACAAAGATAATTAAAGGTGTATATGACCCACTACAAGGTACAACAGTCGATTCAATAATAACAATCAATACTAAAGGTACTGATCAAGATTATATTAGTGAACACTCACAAGCTGGAGATATGAAAATAACTTTCGTGAGCGATGAAAAACTAGATGCTTTTGATAAATGCACTTACCGAGGTACTGAAAGAGAAATTAAAAGTATTCAGGAAGTAGGGATGGAAAACTTAACAGTAATCTATCAAATAATTGTTACTGGTGATGCTAGGCAACAGGTATGAGTTTTATAGATGAGTTCAATTCAGAACTAGACGGTATTTTACAAAAGCGTGATAATGTTGCTAAAATATTCTCTATAGAATTGAATAGTGCTGTAATCAAAGCTACTCCTGTAAGGCATGGAGATTTAAGAAAGGCTTGGACTTGGTCACAAGTTGGTAAAGGTCATTTTAGAAGTTCTAATAATCTTGAGTATGCTATTTCTATTGACCAAGGGTATAGATCTATAGGAAAATTTATACCAATTCCAGTAGATATTGATAAAAACGGTAAAACTGTTTGGAGAATGGTAGACCACTTAGGTTCTAAGGAATTGCCAGACGGTTTTCAACCAATAATAGAAAAAGAAGAACAAAACCTGCAAAGAAGGTTGAAGGATATTAAATGAAGCCTCAGTTTAAAATAGATTTTGAAACATTTATGATTGCTAATCAAACTAAGTATGATATGTATTTTGAGGGAGAGACATATAAAAATGAACACGACCATATGTTTATTAAATTTATTCCTATCAGCACAACAAGACCTGCAATCAATTGTGAGCAAAATTACGTAATTGTAAGATTTTATATATTTTCAGACAATCTTTTAAATTGCGATAAAATCCAAGAAGACTTGTCTAAACTTCTTAGTGAAAAAAATATAAACGGTATGGAGTTTGGAGTTTTAGAAACTTTTGGACGTGGAAATAAACACGGGAAAACATGGGAAAATATTGCTAATATTAAGTTCTACCATTGGGGTACACCTGCTGCTAGGATTGATAAATTAATCTAAACCTAGTGCTTCTCTTAGTTTTATATCTTTTTGCTCTTGCGCTTTAATTTCTTCTTTAATATTGTCTACAAATTCTATAGGTAATGCTTTTAGAGTCTCGAACAAAAGTTTTCTCTTCTCTTTCGTGCCTTTTTCCCAGTTGTCTAAAGTGCTTCTGTCAAAACCAAAATTATCAATTATTTCTTTTTTTATCATGAAAGTATTATAAAGGATTATTCCTTAAATAAAGTATAATTAATGATAGTTTAAGCTTTTATAGTGAATAATTCGGTATCCAAAGGATAATAAGGAGTAAGTTATGCAAAATGGCATTATTAAATATATGGGAGTTAAGCTTCTATCAGCTTTAGACGAGGCAAGCGGAATAGTTTATGTAGCTATGAAGCCTATAATTGAAGGCATGGGGTTAGACTTAAATAGTCAATTAGTAAAGATGAAGCAAGATAGTAGATTTAACTATGGGGTTATCCCTATGGTTGCAGAAGATGGAAAGAGCAGAAAGATGGGCGTATTAGCATTAGACCACCTTCCTGCATTCCTATACTCAATAAATCCAAACAAAGTTAGAAAGGATTTACGAGAAACAATTATAGCATTTCAAAATGAAACTTTTACAGTTATAAATGAATATTGGAAGAGAAAGCAGACAATATCAAAGAGACAAGCGATAAGTGGCTACAAGTCTCAAATAGTCCAACACAATAAAAAGATTATCTTTTTAGAAGGACAAGTCGCTACTTTAAAGAAGATGCAACCTCAAACTAAAGAACAAGATGTTCCGCAAGAAATATTGAAGCTCATTGAAAAAGGTTTGAAGTACGACAAGCTCAGTCAAGATTACATTAAGCAGTATGAAAAGCTAAAAGACTTACAAGCAGAAGTAAACAAGATAATGTACGCAATGGGAGCTATTAAGCAGTTGCAATTGGTATAAAACACAACAAGGGAGGTAAATAGGTAACCTCCCACTATTAATTTAGTTACGTCCTACAATTTGTAATTATTAAATTATGATAAGGACATTCTCATGTTAAACTCTAGAAAAAAGGTAGTAGCGGTTAAGTATGGTGCAGTAGTTGCTAATACCGATGTTGTTTACAATACAGAAGGCATACAAGTTCAGCCTAAGATGCAAACAGGAAATTATAAAAGCATGGATGGTGGTGAAGGCTCAAAGTCAACATGGCGAAATGATGATAGCATTACTTGTGAGGGCGTGACAATCAAGTCTTACATAGAAGCTAATGATATAACAGGTGCAGCGTTGGCTACTGTTCCAAGTTGGACTAATGTTTTAAGAACTTGTGCATTAAAAGAAACAATAGATGTCACTACCATAGGTTCAGAGTTTATTGTGTACTCACCACTTGATACTGTATTAAGTCCAGCCTCAGAAGTTGCAATATGGACTGATGGAGAAAAAGACCTTATTACTGGTGTTGTAGGAAACTATAAGATAAGTGGTACTGTTGGTGAACCTGTAATGCACGAGGTTTCATATTCAGGATACACGGATTTAGTTCCAACTGCTGACCCTAATCCTGCTGCTGCCGGAGTTCCTTCCGACACACTAATACTTTTAAAATCTACTGACACAGTAACCATAAGCGGTGTAGCTTATAAGGTTCAGTCATTTGAGTTCGATCAAGGTAATCAAACAGAAGACTTTTATGCAATAGGATTAAAGCAATACGATAAAGTTGATTTTGATGCAACGCTTAGTGTTACATTTTATAGAGAAGATACCGTAATGTTTAGTGCTTACAAAACAGGTACAAAAGTACCAGTTGTTATTCAAGCAGGTAGTGTTAACGGAAAGTCGGTAAAGATTAGCGCATTACAAGCTGAAATTGAAGAAGCTAGTAGAGGTACTGACAAAGAGAGAGAAACGGTAACAGTTAAATTTTCACTTCAACCTACTACCGGAACAGCTTACGACCAATACGCAATTAGATACGGTTTCTTAGCTTAATATCTATTCCGCTGTTTGGATTTCTCCACCACTCAGCGGTCAAATTAGTGGAGAATAATATTATTAATTGCAAGGAGAAGCAAACAATGGCAATACTAAATTTAAACAATCCATTTACAATGACAGTTGAAGGTTCAGATGATGAACTTAATGGATTCTTTAGAGATTTTACTAAAGAAGAACACATCGCATTTCAAAATAAAAACAAAAAAATCGAAAAGTTAGTAAACGAGTCTCAGTCTCTTTTTAAAAGTGTGAAGCGTGCTATAAAGAAAGTAGAGCTTAAAGAAAAACTTGAAGACTATTTAGCATTAGAAAAAGCTCAAGACGAACTCTATGAACTCGAAGATAAACTTGATGAAACAAACACTAAGTTTAATGAAGATGAAGCTCTAAAAAATATGCTAAAAGAACGTTTCGATATATGTCTTGGTGGTAAAGATGCGGAGAAGATATTAGAACTTGCTGAAATACATGGTTATGAAAAAGTGTATGAAACAATTACGGATTCTATAGTAGAGCACAATGAGGGAAAGTAATTGCCCTCGAAGAATGGCTAAAGCAGCACGCTAATGGAACCGGTGAGTTGCACCACGAGCCGGATATTCTAAAAGCACTTATTAAAAACCCTGATTCTAACATTATTATCCGTGATGAATACACAAAGCCAATAATAGACATAATACTACAATGCCCTAAAGAGCATGGAGGAATGGGTGGAATGATAGGTCTTAAGTACGAAGCTCTAAAAGACTATGTCGAGTGGAATACGCCAGATGGCTATTGTCATAAGCAAATGCAGAAGATGTATATTCCAACACTTTTAAGTTATGGTCAGATATATGCTTCTTTTGTAAATGAAAAAGAGTAAGCTATTTAATTAAGTAGCTTCGCTTTTTGATCTTCAAACTCTTCTTTGGTGATTAACTCTTTTTCTAGTAGTTCTGAGAGTTTCACAAGTTTATCTGTTGTATCTGTTTGAATATTTATATTAGTAGAAGCTTCTTTTTTTAAGAGTGCTTCTTTTTTTTGGTACTCTTTTTTCAACGCTTTTTCATAACTGCTTCGTTCACTATTAGAGCCAATAACAACAAGAATCCAAACAATTAACCAAAACCCAACTGTAATTATTGACAAAATTAAGTGGAGTATATGGTTTACTCTTGTTGATGCTATTTTACTTTTTAGCTGCTCTATGCTAAACTCTATTTCTTGGCTGTTGCTGCTTTCTTTTGTTCCGGCAACACCTTTAAAAAATGCACCAGTTGCCCTCAATAGTTTCCCCATGTCAAAATCCTTTAAGTAATATTATCTAAGTAATTCTTTATATTCTCTTTGTGTATATCCTCCCACAATAAACTTCTTACCGTTTTACAATACTAAGAATTTAAGACATTAAGGGGTTTACAGTGGCGACGCTTTTTATAGATACCAAATTAAACCATAATGGAACGGTAGAAGTAAAAAAACTTCGTGGGGAAGTAGATAGTCTTGGAAACTCCTCTCAAAAAACTCACACAAGCCTCGCAGGAATGGCTGTTAAGGTTGCAAGTCTTACAGTAGTAGCTTACGCAGCATCTAGAGCGGTTAAAGCATTAGTAACCTCTGGTTATGAATATAACAATTCAATAGAACAAAGTATTCAAGGGTTAACAGCTTTAACAGTTGCAACATCATCAAATATAGATTCGCTCGGTAATTCAATAAATATTCAACAAAAATATGCACTTGCTAATAAAGAATCATTTAAAACGATGAAAGAACTTGAAGCGATTAATGCTCAAACCCCGCACACACTTAATGAAACGAACAAGATATATAAAGCTATGTACGTATCAATGAAAAAAGTAGGTGCAACGAATAAAGAGATGATAAGTTTAACAAAACAAATCTCAATAGCAGCAGGTGCAGCTGGTATTGAATTTAACTCTTTATTGGCTGGTGTAGATGGGTTAGCATCAGGAACCGTATTAGCAAATTCTGATTTAGGTCGTTTCCTTAGTGGGCTAGGACTAACTAATGATGCTTTGAAAAATACTAAAGATGTTGTAGGGCTTCTAGATAGTAAGTTAAGAGACTTCAAAGGCGCTGACACAATGGATGTAGCAGTATCAAATCTTACCAACACATGGCAACAAATGACAGGAGAGATAACCGAATCTTCTTTTGATGGTGCAAAAATCGGTTTAAATGAGCTATCAGGCATAATAAAAAACTTAGATAAAGAAGACATTAAAGCATTACAAGAACAGTTTGATAATTTTGCAACTGCCGGTGTTGCATCTGTTGGATTTTTAACTAAGGCTTTTATTGGTCTACAAAGTACAGTAACTACAGCTGGTACAGCAATGGCAGACGTAATGTTATGGCTTACTGAGTGGGATGGTGACTACGAAGAAATGTCTAAAAGTTTGTGGGAAACACAAATGAAGGCATTGGCTGCCAATCAAAAAATAGTAGATGGCATAAATAAAGCAGTTAATAAAACAATTGCTGGTGTAAAAGAAGCTAAAAAAGAAGCTTCTGAATTAGAAAAAGCTTCTAGTGGAAACCTTACAAATAAAAGCACTTTTGATGCTACAGAATCAGCAAAAAAAGTAAACAACATCTTTAAAATAATGAATGCTCAGACAGTACATAGAATTAAACTTGAGGAAGCAGCTGCTAAAGCCACGTTACAATATAATCAAGAGCTTCAAAAAAACCATAAACTATATATATCGATAGTTGGTACAGATTATGATAAGTGGCTATTAAGTACAAATAATAAGCTTTTGGAATTGCAAAAAACAGGATTTATTACAAACGAACAAATAAGAGATTTGTTTACCACTCTACAACAAAACCATAACACAGAACTAACAATGACCGGCTTAGACGAAGCTACAAACGGCATGACGGATATGATAGATAGTCAAATAGAATTAATATCTAGCACCAATGATTGGAAAAATGGATTAACCGGAGTCGCAGCAGCCATTGGCGGAGTCAGTACAGCTTTTTCTAAAATGACAGTAGATAATTTAACTGCAACTAAAGCACAATTAAAATTAGATAGAAAACACGAAGTAGATAAAAAGAAATATGCGAAAGATAGCACAAAATTACATTTAGTTGAGCAAATATATCAAAAAAATACTACAAAAATCAAAAAAGCATCAACGAAAAATGAGCTAGACGCATATTCAAACTTGGCAGGTGCTGCATCTGGATTCTTTAAGGAAAGTTCGGCTGGGTATAAAGTTCTTAACGGTCTTCAAATAGCTTTACAACTTGCTATACAAGCTACAGCATTATCGGAAAGTTCAGCGGCGGCAACTTCTGTAGCAGCTTCTACAGCTGCCGCAGGTGCAGCAATGACAGAGGCAGGGGCAAATGCAACGGCATCTGTAACGGCAGCAGGTAAGGGTGACCCATACACTGCGGCGGCTCGTGTTGTTGCAATGATGGCACTAATGGCAAGTGCCATGACTATGTTTACTGGCGGTAGCGGAGGAGGAGGTGCTACTCAACCCGAAGCACCTCTAACAGTTGGCGATGTATCTGGTGGAAGTTTAGGAACACTTTTTGAGGGAACAAACTCATACTCGACACTAGAAGATGCAATTAAAGAGCTCAATAGCACCATCGATGTTCAAAACAAACTCTTCACCGCAAGTGGTCTGTATGGAACTAAATTTTTAAATGATAAAAAAGTATCTAGTGCAAACCTGGTAACTGACACACTCGAAGCTTGGCGAGAAGTTTTTAAAAGAACAGACAATGTTGATGTTAGCGGAAGCATGGCAGGGTTTGATGTGAAGAGTCTTTCGGTGTGGGAGCAAAATACTACTAATGTTTTAAAGACATTCGGGGATGATTATTTAGGTTTTGTAAATTCTATTGCACATTTCGATGAAACATATGTAAACACATTTCTAAACGCTAGAGGTCAAAACCTGCAAAATATAGAAAAGGTAATGACTGAAGCTAAAATGGCTATTAATACATACTCCTTAGATATGTTAGACCTTGCAGAGGCTATGACGGATTACAGAAAAACCTGGATAGATATTTTTGAGGAACATACCAAGAAGAATACCTATACCTTGCAAGCTCAAAAAGCAGCTACGACAAAAGTAAATACTCTTAAGACTAGCATAGGTGTAAACTCTTACGCAGATCTTCTCGAATCTTTAATAAATAAATACAACATTGACTATACTAAAGCTCAGGAATTATTTAAACAAGGAGATATGTACAATCTCGCAATAGAGCTAAACAATCTGTTCCCAAAAGGCTCTTTTGACCCTCAAGAAGTTTATGACTACGTAGATGCAATCGAATCAGTCGGCAAGATGATGATAGATTCTAAAAACAACATCGACTCCTGGAACCAAAGAAACGAGACAGCTTCAGACACAGCGGTCAGATTGGCTAAACAAGTCGGCGTTAATCTAGCAACAAGTATGGGCGGTCTCGACTCTATGGCTTCTAAGTTAATAGCCTCAAACAACGCTCTTAGCAGTTCAGAGTTAGAGCTTCTTGGTGCGAATGAAGAGTACATAAAATTCATAAATGAGACAGCAATTGACGGCTTAAACAAAACACTTGAAACTACATCGGCAAGTATCAATACACTGGAGGGTACACTAAGCTCTCTCACGGGGATTATAGATAAATTAAGAGACAGCACTCTCGGCTCATCTTACTCAATCGGCAGATACAACAACTCAATGAGTGAGACTTTAGCACTTGCAGGTACAGACAATGCAAAAGACTTTCAAAAATCACTAAGCTACACTATCTCCTCATCTGACGCACTCTTCAAACCTGAGAATTTTGCAACGCAAAACGATATGCTGTTCGCTCAAGCAGTAGCAGCCAACCAGTTTGACAGTATGGAAGTAAAAACTGCGACGCAAATCGATTATTTAAAAGAAATTGCAGAAACCGTAAAAAAACAATTAGCTGTTTTTGATGGCACCGATTTTTCATCAATAATTCAGGGAATATACCAAAGCGAGCTAGGTCGCAGTGCTAATGCAGGTGAACTTGATTATTACACAAATGATTTTAATAATGGCCAAAGTGTGGCAGATGTAACGAATACAATTTCAAATAGCGATGAAAACTTCATACGAGGCTTATATGAAACTTCCGGTGCTATTAAAGATATGAGTTATACAGCAGCTGGTGTAACTGGTTTAGAGTATTGGATGAATGACTTGTCAGCAGGGGATATATCAAGAAATGAAGTTACTGACATATTTAAAAATGTATATGGTTTTTCAAATGGTGGTTACACAGGAGATTCACTAGGAGTTGTACACCCAAAAGAATATGTATTAAACGCAGAAACATCGTCACAACTAGGGTTAAACAATAGTAGTTCAACGGGTGTGTTTGCTCAGATGGTGAAAAAAATGGATAAGTTTATAGAAAAAATAGAACAACAAAACGAACTTATCGCTGCACAGGCAAATGAAATTAGAGCAATGAGAAAAGAGACAGAAGAGCAATCAATAACCCTAATTAATATCGAGGAGCAAACAGCATGATAATAGCTCCAAGAACAGCGACAAATATATTGGCATCAAACATCGTTGCTATTGAAGTTGGTGTAAATGTGTATGACCCATTATCGGCTTATGTAACTTATGACGTAGTACAAATAAATGGTACTACTAACAGAAAATACAAGGCTGTTCAAGCTGTTCCTGCTGGAACTGACCCTTTGGTTGATGTAAATCCGGTGACAGGTAGAGGTACTTACTGGTGGGATGCTGGTGCTACTAACTATGCAAAGGCTTTTGATGAATTAGGTTCGTCAAAGTGTGAAAATGCTGATTCAATTTACTATGAGTTTTCAATATCGGACATTGATGTCCTTATGCTTGGAAACCTTAACTCAGCAACAGTCAGGTTAAAAATAGTTGACCTAGATACTACTCTTACTGTGTTGGATGCAACATACTCGACCCTAGAGAGAGAAGTGTATGATTGGCAGGAGTGGACCATAGCAGTTCCTGAGTACCATAGCAGTTTTTATAAGATTTTGCCAATAACATATAACGCGACGCTGGAAGTATGGATAGACAACCCAACTCAGACAGCTTCCGTAGGTCATATCGCCTATGGTCGTTCTAAAAACTACGGTCTCTCTCTCATAGACCCGAAGCCTATAAGTTCTCGCCGTGGTATCACTTCAAAAACTCGTAGTGCAGATGGAAATATTACCACTAGAAGAAAAGCAAGATATCGCAGAATGAAGATTACCTGCCTTATAGACTCAAAATCAATAGACATCATTGAGGATAGGTTAGAAGCCATAGTAGACACACCTTGTATCTTCGTTGGTGATGAACGTGACGGCGGATATAAGGCTTTGCTAATCTATGGAGAAATGAAAGACCACGATATGCCAATATCAGTAACAAAAACAACATACTTACTTGAAGTAGAAGGATACCAATAATGACAATAATACCATTAGTAACGAACTTTGATTTGACAAGAATACCAGTAGAAGGCACACCTACTTTTAGATCTGATGCAACATATGCGTGGAATACCATACCTACCGTGATAACGGAGCTAGATGCTTCTATAACAGCAACAAATGCAGTTGCTGGTGAAATAGCAGCACTAGCTACTCAGACTCAAAACGATAGCCTTAGTGCAGCAGCAAGTGCCTTGGTATCAAACAGCAACGCATTATATAAAGGTGACTGGGTAGCAGGGTATGCTACGACAGGCTACTCTTTAGGAATGAGTGTAACATTTACAGATGGGTACAGATATGTTTCAAAAATAGACAATAACTTAGCAACTCCGGTCACTTTGACAAACGATGCAAATTGGGATTTTATAGAGGCGGTAAGCCCTATAAATCCTGTATTCACAGGCTCTATTACAGAGCAAACAGCTACTATGCCTGCATTGGCTTTAGACCCTGCAAATGGAACTATTCAAACACTGACAATGACAGCCGACAGCACATTTACAGAGAATTTATTAGATGGACAATACTTATTTTTTGAATTGACTAACGGAGGGTTTACTGCTGATTGGATTACATCAATGACGGTAGTTTGGATTGATGGAAAAATACCTATTCTTTCGACAACAGCTTTATTGATGTTTTACAAATCTTCTAACATTTTAAAAGGTGCTTTGGTTGGGAGCATAGTATGAGTATTTTAAAAGCATTGATGGGAGCAAGTTCTAGTGTATATAGAAAGATAGCATTAATAAACATTGCCGGAAATATAGAAATTGGAACTTTTGATATATCAATATATTCAGTACCAGACATCACTATCATAACAGGACTTGCTACAGTTGATTTTACTTCAATAAAATTTTCTCATGACAATTCAATGATAGCAGCTACAACTAGGTACGGAATATATTTATATTTAGTATCTGACGGCTCTTTAATATATTCCGATGTATCCCTCTATTTGTATCCATCAGCACTAGAGGTAGAAGTAGACTTCTCTGCAGATAACACATTGTTGTTGTACCCAGTAGCAGTTGGTGCTGACTATGTGTTAAATATAAAAAAATTATATATACCCACGTTAACTGTAACAACATCTGCTAGTAGTATCACATCTAATAGTAGTGCTGCTGCAATAAAGACACTGTTCGCACTAGCCGAGACTGCTGTGCTTTTTGAATATGAACCACCTCTAGTATATACAGGAAGAGTCTTAACGCTACCGCTGGACTTAACAACAAGTGCTACATTCTTAAGTGCTACGGCTACTGTAGACCCAGTTAGAGCTTCGAGTTTTATGGTAGATCGTGTTAATAATTTATATTATTGGTTGGTGCCAAGCACCGTGACAACAGGAAAGGTATTAATATATGATATAGCTCTAACGCTGGTTGCTACAATACTAGACATATACTTAATAGCAGGTGGTGGAACAATCATACCAACAACTTTAGACTCAAGAGTTCCTAATATTGTTGGTTTTGTTAGTAGTAAAGGTATTTGGTTATTTAACAGTGTCACCCTTAAATTTGCATACAAGGTTGATTATATTCAAGGGGTCCAAGCATCATTAAATACTAAAGAGCATATTTTAATGAGTGATGCATTTTTATCAACACAGGAAATATATAGTGGCGATTTTATGGTCAATAAATTAGCTCTTCCAAACACTTCTCTTGGGCTAACAACAATATCAAATTATTAAGGAAATAAAATGGGTTTATATTACAAAGTTCCAGATACAAAGACTGGTGTCATTACTGAAAAAAGAAGAACAAGAGAGCAATTTGGTGTAGGTAAAAATAGCCCTGAATCGACCTGCATTAAGCTTGGATATTATTTAGGGGTCGGCACTATGCCATTATTTAATGCATCAACACAAACACTAGATATTAGTGAATCTTTTGATGCTATTAATAAAAATGTTGCAATAACATATACAATTATTGATATTCCTTTTACCGACTTGCAGTCAGAAAAGTTGGCACTGCTTAAACGAAATACTCAAACACTACTTGACGATAGACCTATTATAAACGTAACTCTAGCAGATACAAGAGTTCTTTCAGTAGATGCAGGTGCAAGTGATTTAAGAAACTTAGAAGCAGGTCAAGCTTTAGGCTTAACTTTCATAATAGATTCAAACAATATAAGTCAAACAATAGCTGTCACAGACTGGGATACCATCCTCAACGCAATAAGAGCTAACGGATTGAGTATTTTACAAAACAAGTGGACTTTAAAGGCTCAAATTGAAGTCTCCACTACTATTGCAGAATTAGACTTGATAGTGGTGTAGGAGAGATTATGCAAAGTAAGTTTTATACACCTCTGAAAGTTGAAGTCTTGGCAGATGGCAGAAGACGAAAATTAATTGATGATCTAATTTATTATAGTGAATTATTAAATCAATATTTATGTGTACCGGCTGACTTTATAACTGATTACGCTTCAATACCCCGTATTTTTTGGAACATATTACCACCTAGCGGGAAATACACGAAAGCAGCGGTATTGCACGATTACATATATAACAGTGGTATTTTCAATAAAAAAACGGCAGATTCACTCTTCAAAGAAGCAATGAAAGCTCTTGAAGTTGATGGTTGGAAAGTTAATGCAATGTATTACGGTGTGGATTGGTTTGGTTTTATGGCGTGGAACAATTATAGAAAGGAAAGCTCTAATGGTAACAAATAATTCACTACCAACCCTAAACGTGCTGTATCTTCCGTTTGTATCTGCCTTCGCTTGGTTGAACTTGTCATTAGAGTCTGTTTTCATTCTCTCGCTTTTACTCGCAATTGATTTTATTACCGGTCTTACCAAAGCGTGGATTTTAAAAAAGGACTAAGCAGCCAAAGAGCACTTAGAGGCATACTAACAAAAGGTTCTATCTTAGCCCTGGTTTTTGCACTGGCGCTGATGGCAAAAGGTTTAAAACTCGATAGTGATTTATATTTGTCTCTCTTTACCTCAATTTTGATTTTAAGTGAGACGTATTCTATTTTCGGGAATGTCTATTCAATCAAGACAAAAAAGGAGGTAGAAGAGTTTGATGCGGTGGCTATGGCGATTAAAAGTGCGAGGCTTGCTATTGCTAGATTTTTTATTTTAAAAAGGGATGAGTTGTGAAAAATATAATGATGATGATGTTATTTGTGATAGTTATTTTGTTGAGCGGTTGTGCATCTAACGATAAGGTTTACGGAGTTGCAAAAAGTGCTTACAAAGTTGGTGAAACAATAGCACCACTCGTTCCAATGGATGAGAAAACAAGAGCTACGCTGAGAACTGTAGATGCCGGAGCAAAGCTGTATGACCAAGGTCGTACAGCGGTGCGTAGTGGGCAAGATAAAAAAAAGTAAAGTGTTCTCTGAATGTAAGGTTTAGGGATAGGTTTTTTATAAAATATAATTGTAGGTGGTAGAAGATGAAAGATATTAATCCATTAATTGACAGTATTGAGCAACACGAAGGTTACAGAGGAGAGGCATATAAAGATACTTTAGGTTTTGACACCATTGGAATGGGAACTAAACTCCCATTGTCGATGCGAGAGGCTAGACTGCTGCTACGCATTAGGTTAATGGATATGATAGAACATATAGAAGTGAGAAAACCTATTTTCAATAGAGTACCAATAGAAGTTCAAAATATCTTGGCAGAAATGGCTTACCAGTTAGGTGTAAGAGGGCTGTTGGGATTTAAAAAAATGTGGAAACATATTGAAGAGTATGAGTTTGCAGAAGCAAGTGTTGAAGGTTTAGATTCCAGGTGGGCTAAACAAACACCCAAGAGAGCTAATGAGCTGATGAAGAGGATGAGAGAGGTAGAAGGTTAGCCCTTCTTATCCCTTTTATTTTTTTGTTTACAAGCCTCAGAGCAGTATTTACTTTTGCCGGTCCCAACAAACGGTTTGTAGCAAACCTCGCAAAGTTTCTCAACTTGATTTTTTGAAAAATATCGATGGTAAATTTTTAGTAAGCTACAATGACCATAAAGTTGTGAGGGAAATTTATATTACAAATTATGAGATAAAAGAGAATTTGTTTAGTCTTTAACAAAATGAATAATATTCTTTGTACCGTTTTTGTACCGTTTAATTGCAAGACTATTTCAACATAAATATCAAAAGTTTGTTTATAGAATAGCTATTTTCGAGTCTATCTTGCAACGCTCTTGCACAATTTTAAGTTTGGCTTAAGTCAATATAAACAGCATTTTAGATAAAATACTAAAAAAATTAATGCAATAATTATCGGAGAATTTTATGGACGCAGCCAAATATATTTGGATGAATGGAAAATTTATAGCGTGGGATGATGCTAAAATACACGTTCTTTCACATACATTGCATTATGGCAATGGTGTAATAGAGGGAACTAAGGCTTATAAAACTGAAAAAGGTTATGCTATTTTTCGTCTAGATGAGCACACTAAAAGACTTAAAGAGTCTGCAAAAATGACTCTAATTGATATCCCTTATTCAGTAGATGAGATGAATAAAGCTCAAATAGAGCTAGTTAAAATGAATGAATTTACGCTTGACACTGTATATATTCGTCCCTTCGCATTTTTAGGTTATGGTGTTATGGGTGTTTATCATAAAGATGCACCTGTTGAGACTGTAATGGCAGCTTGGCAGTGGGGTGCTTATCTTGGTGAAGATGCTCTTAAACATGGAATTAAACTAAAAATTGCTTCTATGACAAGACCTGCGAACACTTCAAATATGGGTAAGGCAAAGGCAAGTGCAAACTATTTAAACTCCCAAATGGCAAAGTATGAAGCAATTGATTGCGGATATGATGAGGCACTGCTTCTTGATGATCAAGGTTATGTGGCAGAGGCTAGTGGCGCATGTTTTTTTATGGTTAAAAATGGAGAGTTGATTACTCCTCCGCATGACAACTCTTTAGCGTCTATAACGCAAAAGATGGTAATTGAGATGGCTGAAGATTTTGGTTACAAAGTTACTCGTCGTCGTATTACAAGAGAGGAAGTTTATGTGGCTGATGAAGCGTTTTTAACAGGAACTGCAGCTGAGATAACACCAGTTGCACTTGTTGATGCAAGAGAGATTGGTTGTGGCTCTCGGGGAGAGATAACAGAGAAAATTCAAAGCACTTACTTTGATATAGTTTTTGGGCGTAACAAAAAATACGAACATTACTTAACTTATATAGATTAGGAAAAAAATGAAGGACAATATAAAAATGGCATCAGATATGAATGATTACTTTAACAAAAAAAAGAGTGAAGGCGGTGGTTTTAATAAACCTACTGGTGGAAGCGGCGGTGGGGGTGGTGGACCTCAATTGCCAAAAATAGATTTTAACTTAAGCGGTAAATCAGGAGTAATATATTTCCTTGTTGCAGTTGTTATTCTTTTGGTACTGGCGAAGCCTTTTACCATCATAGAAGAGGGTGAAAGAGGTATTTTGAGTACAAATGGTAAGTACCAAGACCAAGCACTACTTCCGGGACTTCATTTCATAATTCCTGTTATTCAAAAGGTTTACGTGGTAGATACGAAGGTTCGTATTATTAATTATGCCGCTCGTATAGAAGCAAGTGGCGGAAATAAAGCCGGAATAAATGTTAAACCGGCTGTAACAGTGCTTGATAAACGTGGTTTGCCTGTTTCTATTGAACTTACTGTTCAGTACAGACTTAACTCTCAATTTGCAGCACAGACTATCTCTAACTGGGGATTTAGCTGGGAAGACAAGATAATCAACCCTGTTGTAAGAGATGTTGTTCGTAATGTAGTTGGAAAGTATGATGCTGAGTCATTGCCGCAAATGAGAAATACAATAGCTGTCGCAATTGAGACAGGTGTTAGAGAGAGTGTTGCTGGCCTTAAAAATGCTCCTGCAGTGCTTCAGTCTGTACAGCTTCGTGAGATTTTATTACCTCCAAAAGTAAAAGATCAAATCGAGAGAGTACAAATTGCAAAACAAGAGGTTCAAAAAGCGGAACAAGAAGTTGAACGTGCCAAACAAGAAGCATTTAAGTTAGCTGCAGAAGCAGAGGGTACAGCTCAAAAAGCTAGAATTGAAGCACAGGGTAAGGCTGATGCAATTACCATTGATGCAGATGCTAAATCAAAAGCAAATTATTTAATCTCAAAATCATTAACTCCTAGGCTATTAGAGCTAGAGCAGTTAAAGGTTCAAGGTAAATTCAATGATGCTCTTCGTGAAAACAAAGATGCTAAGATTTTCTTAACACCTGGTGGATCGACTCCAAATATTTGGGTTGATATGAAAAACGCAAAGCAGAGAACGACTGCTAAATAAGAGCTGTCGTAACTAAATAATGCAAAATATATTAAACAGAATTGACTGGCAAAAGAGCAATCTTCTGCCAGTTGTAGTTCAAGATGTTGAAAATAGTGAAGTTCTAATGATGGCTTATATGGATAAGGAAGCATTAGAACTTTCACTGAGTACAAAAATAGCACACTATTTTTCACGTTCGAAGCAGAGAATCTGGAAAAAAGGTGAGAGTAGTGGACATATCCAAAAAATCCACTCTTTTCATATTGATTGTGATAATGACACCCTTCTTATAAAAGTAACTCAACTTGGTGTGGCTTGCCACACCGGTCGCCGCTCCTGCTTTTTTACTGAACTTGAATCTGGTGAAATTAGTAGTGAGGTTGAGGTCAGCAGTGAATCTCTGTATGGAGTCATAGATACTCTTTACCACACTATTCAAGATAGAAAAAATGCAGATCCAAGTACATCATGGACAGCAAAGCTATTAAGTAAAGGTGATAATACAATTTTGAAAAAAGTTGTAGAAGAAGCCGGTGAATTCAGTTTTGCATATAAAGATGATGATGAGGGCGAAATGATATACGAAGCCGCTGACTTAACATATCATGTACTTGTAGCGCTGGCAGCTAAAAATATATCTCCCGATAGAATTAAACAGGAGTTGGCTCGTAGATTTAATATGAGCGGTATAGCAGAAAAAAATTCCAGAGACAATTAAATAATTATGGATAAAATCACTGCATTCATAAATGAATTGATAATGTATGATTATATCCTCTTTGGCAGCTTATTACTTATTTTTATTTTATTGATTTTTTTAGGAATTATCATGAGACGCAAAACTGCGATAGCGGTTCTGATTATTCTTTTAGCTTTTATTACTCTTGTTGTAGGTTCTACTTTTGGTTATATAACAATGCACCAATTTTTATTTAAAAACACAACTTCAATTATAAGTCAAAAGAAATTAACATATACCAAGGCAATTGTGGTTTATGGAGAGATTAAAAATTTATCAAAGAACAATTTTAAAAATTGCAAAATTACAGCAAAAGTCTATAAGGTAAGCGGTAATGAGATTAAAGATTATCTGTTAAAATTTAAGCCAATCACTAAAATGTCGATTATAGAGTACGATATTCCAAAAGGGCAACAACGAGACATTAAGTTTATTATTGAACCTTTTACTTATTCCAAAGATTATAATATTTCATTAGGAGCAAGCTGTAGATGAGTACATTGTTTAATTATTGGCACTATATTGTTCTCAGCATTATTTTTTTAATTTTTCTAGCTGGTGTAGTTCTTGCGTTTAAGCAAAATAAAAAAAAACTAGTTCTGCCCATTATTTTTTCTGTCTCACTTATATCTCTTCTCCTTTCAGGGTTTGCTATCGTAACTGTAGATAAGTATACAAAAATAGCTAAACTTTACAAGTTAGAGAATAAAAGAATTCTTAGTATAGAGAAGATTATCTATAGTGGAATAGTTAAAAATGAGGGTAATCACGAGATTGGTAAAGTTGTTTTTGAGATAAAGCTTGTGAATAAGGGACATGTTACCGGACATGTAAAGGCTGGTTCATTTTTTAAACCAAGTGGCTTTTTTGATTTTTTCTCAGGTGGTGGCTTTGACAGGTTGAATAAGCCTCAGCAGATAGTAAAAGATTATGTAGTAGCAAAAAACCTAAAACCAGGTGAAGCTAAAGCCTTTAAAGTATATTTCGATTATCCACCGTACTTTAGAAGTGTGTCACACTTTTCAAAACTTTATGCGCACTAACCCTTTTAATTAATATTTTAGTCCTATCTTTTTTAAAGCAGTGTTTATTTTCTTTATTTGAAGGTTTTTGTCTCTACACCAATCCGGAGAGAGTAGAGAATCGTCATCTATTCCCGCAGTAACCCTCTGTACAGATACGCTCTCCGGCTTCATTTGAATTGACTTAACTAAGACATCAAGATAATCATCCTCTGATATAGGAGTAAATTTCCCCTTAATGAAATCATTAGCCAAGGCTGTTTTTTTAACAACATATAGTGGATGGTATTTTACAGAGTCTATTCCCCATTCATAAGCTGCTTTCGCCGTCTCTAACATCATCTCTTTTGTCTCATCCGGTAAGCCAAATATCAGGTGTCCACATACGTTTAAGCCTTTTTCTTTTGACTTTAGAATCCACTCTTTGACATTGGCACTGTTATGACCACGATTTATTCTCTCTAAAGTTTTATCATAGACAGACTGGATGCCAAACTCTATCCAAATCTCTCTGTCTTTATTTAGTTCGCATAAATAATCCAGTGTTTCGTCTGTAATACTATCTGAGCGAGTACCAATGCTAAGACCTACAACATTATCGAATGATAAAGCTTTATCATATAGTGCCTTCAGGGTAGGAAATGGTGCATAGGTATTAGTAAAAGATTGAAAATATACTAGAAATTTCTCAGCACCATACTCTTCACTCTGTCTCTTGCTAATAGCATTGAACTGTATCTCAAGCTGTTTGAGCTGTTTATTCAAGTTTGGATTTGTTGTGGAGTTCAGGTTTAGATGAAATCCTTTAAGCTCTTGTGCTTCACCCGTACTAGCACTAAATGAGTCATTCTCACAGAAAGTACAGCCGCCTTTTGCTACAGTGCCGTCTATATTTGGACATGTGAATCCGGATATATTAATACCTACTTTATAAACTTTACTCTCAAAGCTATTTTTTAAGTAGTTACCAAAGGTATAAATCTGATTCATATATTCCTAAACTATATATTTGCCGGTAAAACAAGCAGTACAGTAGTTGTCCTCTTTTGCATTAACACTTCTAAGCAGTGCAGCTTCATCTAAGTAGGCTAAAGAGTCAGCTTCAATGAACTCGCATATCTCATCCTCTGTCATATTGGCTGCTATTAGTTTGTCTTTGTTGGGCGTATCAACTCCGTAATAACATGGATCAGTAGTTGGAGGACTGGAGACTCTCATATGAACTTCACTTGCTCCTGCCTCTTTTAACATTTTTACAATTCTTTTTGAAGTTGTCCCTCGAACTATTGAGTCATCTATTACAATAACTCTTTTTCCCTGAATAATATCAGTCATTGGTGAGAGTTTCATCTTGACTTTTAAGTCTCTCATCTCTTGTGTTGGTTCAATAAAAGTACGACCAATATAGTGGTTTCTCATAATACCCATTTCGTAAGGAATACCACTCTCCTGAGCATACCCGATAGCTGAAGGAACACCGCCGTCTGGAACTGGAATAACTACATCAGCTTCAACAGGCTTTATATGTGCTAATTCTCTTCCCATGTCTTTTCTAGTCTGGTAAACTGATTGACCAAAAACTTTAGAATCAGGTCTTGCAAAATATACATATTCAAAGATACAGTGTTTTGGAGTCGGCTCAAAAACTTTAATGCTTTTTATTGCCTTGCCTTCTTCAAATACTAAAAGTTCGCCAGGTTCAACATCTCTTACAAACTCAGCACCAACAAGATCAAAAGCACATGTCTCAGACGCTACAATATATCCGCCATTTGGCAGTTTTCCAAGGCTTAGGGGACGAAAACCATGACGGTCACGCATCGCAAACATTTTCGTTCTGCTTAAAAATACAAGTGAAAAAGCACCCTCTATTCTCTCAACTGCATCTATAATTCTCTCAAGAAGTTTCTTCTTTTCACTTTTGGCAATGAGGTGTATAAGGTTTTCAGTATCCATAAAGGTTTGAAATATTGCACCTTTTTCAATAAGAGAGTTACGAACATCTTCAGCGTTTGTAAGATTACCGTTGTGAACAATAGCCATCTCACCTAAGTCATATCTGGCAAATACAGGTTGAGCGTCTAAGATAGAGTCATCACCTGCTGTTGAATACCGAGTGTGCCCTATAGCGCTCTTTCCGCTAAGTGTTTTTAGTTTTGATTCATCAAATACGCGCATTACTAAACCGCGTTTCTTAATGGTATGAAGCTTCTCTCCGTCAGAAGAGCTTATCCCTGCTGCTTCTTGACCGCGATGTTGAAGTGCATGTAGCGAAAAGTAGGCTAGTTTAGAAGCTTCCTGATGACCATAAATTCCTACTACCGCACATTTTTCGTTAACATCTTCTAGCATATTTCTCTCCTTGAAAGCAGTTCATAAAATAATTATGGAATTATACTAAAATCAAAGTAAAATAGAGTTGATTCTACAACTCTAAACAATCACTTATTGAATAAAGAGCTGCTTTTTTGTCGGCTAACCAAGAGGCAGCTCTAATTGCACCCTTGCTAAAGGTATTTCTAGAAGTTGCAGTATGGTTTAGTTCTATAAACTCACCATCATTGTAAAAACCGACAGTATGACGGCCAACTATGTCTCCACCACGAAGAGCCATTACTGCGATTTCATCCTCACTTCTTTCACCGATATTGCCATCTCGACCGCTCACTCTGACTTTGTCTAAATCAACTCCTTTGCCTAAAGCAGCTGACTCCCCTAGAGTAAGTGCAGTGCCGCTTGGGGCATCTTTTTTATGTTTATGATGCATTTCAACAATCTCTATATCAAAGCCATTCAGAGCAGCAGCGGCTTGATAGACAAGTTTATTTAACAGAGCAACACCTAAAGACATGTTCGTGGCATAAAGAACAGGCATATTCTCACTAGCTTGTTTTAAAAGATTAAGCTGGTGGGCACTTAATCCGGTTGTTCCAATAACTAATGGTTTTGGAGTCTTTATTGCTGCTTCTAAAAGAGCCTCGCAAGCCTCCGGAAGTGAAAAATCAATAACAATATCACAGCCATGTAAAAAAGACTCTATATCTGTAGTTACCAAAACAGATGGATCGATTGAAAAATTCAACGATTCTCTAACATATACGGAACTAAGACTGATATCCTTAGTCTCCTTTAAATCATCTATAATCAGTTTTCCAACTCTACCATTTGCACCAAAAAGTCCAACACGTGTCATAAAAATTCCTCTATTTTAAAATTATATTTCGTAATCAGCAAGCGCAACACTTATTACAGACTAATTAAGCAGCTCATCAACGTATGAGATTACTTGAAGTGCTGCAACAGCACCATCACCAGCGGCACAAACTACTTGTTTTGGCGCCGCTATACGCATATCACCAGTTGCGTACAAACCATCAATTGATGTTTTCATACTGATATCCACTATTACTTCACCAGCTTTATTCATATCACATAAGAAGGTTCCATCTTCTTGAATAAGAGTCTGGTTGTTTATATCGTTTCCAACAAAGGTAAAAACTCCAGGAACTTCAATACTACGAATTTCTCCATTACTGTTTTTTACACGAACTCCTGTAACACCAAATTCATTACCATAAACCTCATCAGGAACTGAGTTTAAAACCAATTCAATATTCTCGGTTCTTTTTACTCTCTCTACTGTATTTGGAGCTGAACGAAAGGTATCTCTTCTGTGGATAATATAAACTTTAGAACATATTTTAGCAAGATAAAGAGCCTCTTCTAAGGCTGTGTCTCCTCCACCAATCACTGCGACCTCTTTTCCTTTATAGAAAAAACCATCACATGTAGCACAAGTGCTGACCCCTTTGCCAAATAGCTCGTTTTCACCTTTGAAACCTGCACGTCGAGGAGATGAACCAGTACCAATAATTACACTATAAGCTTCTGCCATAGTTCCATCAGCTTTATGGATTTTAAATATATCACCATCTTTACTTACGCGAGAAACTTCCACCATCTCATGCTTAAGACCAAACTTTTGACACTGCTCTGGCCATGGCATCATAAGATCCATACCTGTGATTTCACCGCTTACACCCGGGTAGTTCTCTATTTCACTACTTGAGGTAATCTGACCACCGGGCATACCTTTTTCAAACATTGTTACATTTTCCATACCACCGCGTGTAGTGTAGAGTCCAGCAGTTAGTCCAGCAGGTCCACCACCAATAATTGCACAATCTAAAATCATCTATACACCTCGTATCTTTAAATTATAAAGTTTTTATCTGTTTTGACAACGCTTTTAAATTATCTAGTTTTCGTAACATTATATCTATTAGTCCCATAAAGGAACAAGTCCCTTTATTCCGCTTGAACCGCTGTGGTCACTAAAGTTTAGAAGAATAACTACAATAAATCAATACTTTTAGATAACGCTTTTAAATTATCTAGTTTTCGTATCATTATATCTATTAGTCCCATAAAGGAACAAGTCCCTTTATTCCGCTTGAACCGCTGTGGTCACTAAAGTTTAGAAGAATAACTACAATAAATCAATACTTTTAGATAACGCTTTTAAATTATCTAGTTTTCGTATCATACTATCTTGTTTATAAAGAGAGTCTTTGGTTCTCTTTATAAAAAAAATAGATGGGGATTCATAGATATTAAATCTCTGTATGAAGTTAAGTGATGTTTTTGTTCCAGATCTTACAAAAGTTGTATTTTTAGAGTTTGGATAAACTTTATTATAGTAGTCTATAGCAATAATTGGAAGTTTGAGCTGAGTATTTGCTAGAAGTCTAGCAGTATCTCTGTCTTTTGAACTGTAAAACACTACTATATATTTATTAGCTTTAGGAGTAAAAATATCTTTTTTTTCGTAGAACACCCACTCTTTAAAATCAATAAATTTATACTCTGAAAATTTATAATTAAAGTAGGCAAAAGCTGCAGCTATCATAGCTGCACCGAAGAATGATGCAAGTAGAGTAGATAAAGAAAAGAGGCTTCTGCCTCCCTTTGACACTACCCGACTCTTTGAAGAATTACGCTAAAAGAGCGTCTATTTTTTCTGATAGAGCAGCTTTAGATTGTGCTCCAACAACTTGATCTACCATTTCACCATTTTTGAAAAACATGATAGTAGGGATAGAACGGATACCAAATTTAACAGCAATATCTTGCTCTTCATCAGTATTCACTTTACAGATTTTAGCTTTACCATCATAATCATCAGCTAACTCTTCAATTACAGGAGCAATCATACGACAAGGTCCACACCATGGTGCCCAAAAGTCTACTAAAGATACACCCTCGCCTAAAGTTGCTTCAAAATCTGAGCCAGTTAATTCTATGTATTTACCCATTATTATTTCCTTGTTAAAGTTTATATCAGAAACATTATACAAGCCTAAGTCTTTAAAATTGCTTTATATTTTTTCTATTTAAGATTTTTAATATTGTAAAATAATCTTAAATTGTGTTTAAAACCGTGTTAATATAATTTGCATATTTTAAAGATTTATAAACTCTCGTTTTCTTTTGAGATAAAATACACACTCTTTATAACCTACACTTTTTACCATGTTTGTTATTTCATTTTCATAGAGTCCAACCTGCTCTGGCTTGTGTGCATCTGAGCCAAAAGTTATTGAAATGTCTAGTTTTTTAGCCTCTTTTAAAAGTGATAGAGAGGGATAAAGTTCGCCAATTGGTTTTCTAAGTCCTGCCGCATTTACTTCCAGTGACATACCTGCTTCTTTAATTGCTAAAAGAGCATTTTTAGCAATTTCGTTTATACTTCTCTTTGGCATAAATTTAAAAACTTTTATTAGATCCAGATGCCCAACTATATCGAACAGTCTGCTGTTTGCCATATCTTCTATTGCATCAAAATATTTTTGCCATATTTCATCTATATTTTGATTTGCATAGTTGCCTATAAACTCAGGATTATCAAACCCCCACTCATCTATAAAGTGAACAGACCCTATTAGGTAATCAACATCAGCATTTAGAACTCTATTATCCATGTAAGCCTGAAGATAATCTACTTCATATCCCAGAAGTACCTCTATCTTCTCTTTGTATTTTTCTTTTGCTTTTAATATAGCTGTTTCGTATTCATTCATCTGCTCAAATCTAAGACGGTATTTTTGGTCAAAATCCATCGGTGCATGCTCAGAGAAACCAAAATATTTTGTACCACACTCAATAGCTTTTTCAATATACTCAAATATCTCACCTTCGGCATGATTGCATAGTTTTGTATGGTTATGTAGATCAACTACCATAAATTTAATTCTCACATTTATATAATTTTATGATATTATAGTGGTAAAAATTAAATTTAGCTAATTTTATATAAATGGAGAATTGTTTATGACTCAAGAAGAACTTGATGCCTTGATGAGTGGAGATGTACAAGAGTTGGAATCTTTACCGGACGATGATTTAGATGAAAGCAGTGTGGCAGATGATGAACTCGCAAAAGAGGAGAACTCTTTAGAAGAGAAAGCACCAAAGGTTACTGATGAAAAGCCACTAGGCTATAGTGAAGATACATCTCACCACTGGCCACTTCCTGCAACTGATGAGCACAAAATGGTTCATCAGCTTGATGATGTAACAAAAGAGAGCGAAGAGAAGGCAACAGAAATTTTTGACATTATTGAGGGTATCAGTAATGAGCTTATGGAAAAAGAAGAGAATGTGAACACTGTTATAGAAGTGTTAAATAGTAACATTGAACTTTTTACAACTCTTGGTGATAAGTTTCCAGATGTTGAAGCCTTTAAAACACAGTTAGAAAAAAACAACACAGCGCATAGTAACATAACTGAAGCCTTAGAAATGCTTCAAAATAGTGGTGATTCAATTATGAATGTTATGGATATTATGCAGTATCAGGACATTCACCGTCAAAAAATCGAGCGTGTTATAAATGTTATGCGTGCACTTTCAAACTATATGAACAGTCTCTTTGAAGCTAAGATTGATGATGACAAAAGAGTTTCATCAGCTCAACATCTTCCAGGTGATGAAAATGCTGATTTAGCTTCTAATGATGATATAGAAGCACTGCTCGCTCAGTTTGGGGCTTAATGAATAAAGTAGAACTACTCTCTCCGGCAGGGACACTGGAAAAACTGAAAATCGCTTTTGACTTTGGTGCCGACGCTGTTTACGGTGGTGTTAGTCACTTCTCTCTTCGTATTCGCTCCGGCAAGGAGTTTAGTATGGAAGAGTTTAGTGAGGGAATAGAGTATGCTCATGCAAGAGGAAAGAAAGTTTATGTAACAATAAACGGATTTCCATTCAACTCTCAACTAAACCTTTTAAAAAAACATATTTTAGCAATGGCAGAACTTAAACCGGATGCTTTTATTGTGGCAACTCCAGGAGTTTTAAAACTTGCTCATGAGCTGGCTCCGCATATTCCACTGCACCTCTCTACACAGGCAAATGTCATGAATGTGCTTGATGCAAAGGTCTATTATGACATGGGGGCTACTCGCATAATAACAGCCAGGGAGATATCACTGAAAGATCTTAAAGAGATAAAAAAAGAGCTTCCAAACCTAGAATTAGAAGTATTTGTCCATGGCTCTATGTGTTTTGCATACAGTGGCAGATGTCTAATCTCGACTCTTCAAAGCGGACGTGTTCCAAATCGTGGTTCATGTGCTAATGACTGCAGATTTCCTTATGAGATGTATGCAGCAAATCCAGAGACGGGAACACTCTTTAAACTTGAAGAGGATGAGGGTGTAGGAACCTATATTATGAACTCAAAAGATCTAAACCTTGCTTCACATGTCAAAGAGATCTTAGACAGTGGCGTTGTTGACTCTGTTAAAATAGAAGGGCGTACAAAAACGGCATATTATGCTGCTGTTACTGCAAAGGCTTATAGAATGGCTATAGATGACTACTATGCTAATAAAGTAGATGTAAATAAGTACCAGTATGAACTTCAGTCTCTTCAAAATCGAGGATACACTGATGCTTATTTGGTATCACGTCCGTTTGAAAAACATGATACGCAAAGTCTGGATTTTACTATGACACTTGGTACTCATCAGGTAAGCGGAGTTGTAAATGAAGAGGGTACTCATTTTTTATGTAAGTACAAAACTCTGCCAAATGATGAACTTGAAATAGTAGCTCCGTTAAACTCACATGTAAAAATAGTGGATAATGAGATAGGGAGCACATATGAGAGAGATGGAAGATATTACCTGAGATTAAAACAACTGCTCGCAGAGAATAAAAAAGTTTGGGATGAGGTTCATAGCGGAAATATAAACCCTATAACACTTCCTGTAAAACTACCTTCATATACATTTCTTAGAATACCATCATCACCTGATATGGGAACTTATCCAAAGTGAAACTTCTTTAGAAAAAAATAAATCAAAGCAATAGCGAGTAATTATATGCTATATGCTATAATTCCATTATTAAAATTCAAGGAAAAAGTAAATGAAATTTGTTTCAATTGTTATAGGAAGTAAAAGTGATTATGAGGTAATGAAGTCTTGTTCAGATACATTAGAGGCATTTGGCGTTAATTATGAGATGATTATTTCTTCAGCTCACCGTTCACCGGAGAGAACAAAAGAGTATATTGTCACAGCTGAAGAAAAGGGAGCTCAAGTTTTCATAGCTGCCGCTGGTATGGCTGCACATTTAGCAGGTGTCTTATCTTCTAAAACTATTAAGCCGATTATTGGTGTACCGATGAGTGCTTCTGCACTTGCAGGGATAGATGCACTTCTTTCAACTGTTCAAATGCCGGCTGGAATGCCAGTTGCTACAGTAGCAATAGGAAAAGCCGGAGCTATTAACTCTGCTTATTTGGCAATGCAGATGTTGGCACTTGAAAATGAAGAGTTAACTATCAAACTAAAAGAAGACCGCATTGCAAAAGCCAAAAAAGTTGAGATGGATTCACTGGAAATAGAAACTATAATTAAGTAAGCGATAAATTGTAAACGGCACTGTTGTCGTGGGCTTAACGCCAAGGAAATTAGGCGTTAGCGTAGATAAAGGAATGGCTATGAAGTGGATGAGTGACGAAGAGTATATGGAACTTACAGGTTTAGATATTAATGCAATCGATGATTTGTGCGAGCGTAAAAAACTAACTGTGAAAGTTGAAGACGGGGTTAGATATATAGACCCATCTAAAGGCTCTCAGGATGTAGTTCCAACTCAACTTAGAGAACTCTCCGCTCGTAACACCAAAGAGATGTTGGTACAGCCTCAGTTTGTTGAAAAAACAATCGGTACTATCATCAATCTTCATGAAAAAGTCCTCGATGCAAAAGATGAAACCCTTGAAGCCGTAAGGGCAGAAAATGAGTTTTTAAGAGAGGCTCTAGGCTCTTTACAAGAACTCTATGATGAAGACAGAAAAACAATAGCAACTCTAAGTGAACAACTTAAGCTCTCACAGCAGGAAGTCGAGTTTATGAGAAGAAAATATAAACTAATGTGGAACAAAGCTATAGAAGAGCACACAGATAAGTAACTAATGACAATAGATGAAGCTTGTATTGGCTGTATAATAAATCAGAGTGCTAAGGTAGCAGATGCAATACACGCCTCCAATTCACTTTCAAATGACCTTATATCAACAGTAAAAGAGATGAGTAAAGATTTTTCTTATGAAGATAATCCACCTGAAATCGCCTCTTACGTTTACGAGAAAATGGCTGAAATTGCCAATAAAACTGATCTTTATGATGAGGTCAAAGCAGCTTCAACAAACAAAGCACTCTCTTTTATTCCTCTACTAAAAGATAAACTCTCAACTTCCGATAATAGACTCTTGACTGCCACAAAAATAGCAGTGGCAGGTAATGTTATAGATCTAGCCGCTGCAGTAGAGTTTGATCTGACAGAGGAGTTAGAGAAAATATTTCATACTCATTTTTCCTATAATGATTTTGACATGTTAGAAGAGAAACTAATCACAGCAAAGAGAGTTTTAGTAATTGGCGACAATGTCGGAGAGCATATCTTTGATTACATGTTTATTGAGACTCTTAAGGAACTATATCCAAATGTAGATTATTCATATATGGTAAGAGGTAATCCAATCATAAATGATGTAACCGTTAAAGAGGCAAAAGAGGCTGGGTTTGATGAGCTTTGTGAATTGGTTGACAGCGGGGTGAATACGCCGGGCTTTACTTACAACAGAGCAAACTCTTACTCACAAAAACTTTTTGACAGAGTAGATTTGGTAATAAGCAAAGGAATGGGAAACTATGAGTGCCTGAGCCCATTCCACAGAAAAAATATCTGTTTCTTACTAAAAGTAAAGTGTGAAGTCGTGGCTAAATCTCTTAATAAAGAGATTGGAGATATAGTCTGTAAAATGGCGTAGAGACAAAGAAAAATATCAGCTATTTAAATGTCATAAGAGCATAGCCGTCATTTTGATAAGCAATAGTATCGATAAAACTATTTTCGGAGATTCGTACAAAAGGAAGAACATCCTCTTTTTCAATAGTATTGGCATTTAGACTGATTGCACAAACAGTAACTTTTACCTCTTTTTTATTTGCTAGTTTAGTAAGTTCTTCTTGGGCTTTTTGTATATTCTCAAGATCACTGCTGTCGATTATGATTTCATCGAAATTTTTTGAAACAATAGGAGCGCAGCCACCATGTATAGTAATAGCAAACTTGGTGCTATCTCCATTTTTTTTAATCATGTCTATTGTTCTCTCAACTAAGAACATACGGCTGAGTATATAGCCGGAACTTTTTGAACTGCAATCAAAAACAGCTTTATACTCTCTTGCCTGTATAAGAGTAGAGATAAGTAGCAGTAGTAAAAATATATATTTCATAAGTTGGGTTTCCTAAATAAAGTTTGCTTTGATATAATTACACAATATTATAAAATAGGTGCTTAAATGATAACTTTTAGCGAGATGTTACTAAAACTACAAGAATTTTGGATGAAGGAGGGTTGTAATATTGTTCAGCCTTACGATGTCCCGGCAGGTGCCGGAACATTTCATCCCTCTACATTTCTTCGTTCATTAGACTCAACTCCATGGTCAACAGCTTATGTTGCACCATCTCGTAGACCGACAGATGGAAGATATGGAGAGAATCCTAACAGGTTAGGCTCTTATTATCAATTCCAAGCACTTATAAAACCTTCACCGGACAACATTCAAGAACTTTACCTTAAATCATTAGAGTTTTTAGGACTTGATGTTTCACAACACGATATTCGTTTTGTAGAAGATAACTGGGAGTCTCCAACGCTTGGCGCCTGGGGTCTTGGCTGGGAAGTATGGTTAAACGGCATGGAAGTCACCCAGTTTACTTACTTTCAACAAGTTGGAGGCATAGAGTGTAATCCGGTTGCAGTTGAGATAACTTACGGAACTGAGAGACTTGCCATGTATCTTCAAGGTGTTGATACTATTTTTGACATCCTTTGGAATGAAAATGAGCATGGAAAAACTTACTACCGTGATGTTCATAAAGAGAGTGAAATAGAGTTCTCTAAATATAACTTTGAAGTTGCAGATGTTGAGATGTTGTTTGCAGAGTTTGAAGCAAAAAGCAAAGAGTGCTTAAAGACGCTAGAAGCTGGACTACCCCTTCCTGCTTATGATTTGTGTATGTCAGCATCAAACACATTTAATATTTTAGATGCCAGAAAGGCTATCTCACAAACCGAACGTGCGAACTATATACTTAAGATTCGTGAACTTTCAAAAGGTTGTGCCGAGCTCTATAAAGCACAAGAAGCTGACAGAATTAAGAGGGTTATGGCTTAATTATATGACATTTTGTCATATAATTAATATAAATATTTCTTGGTGTTATAATTTTCTAATTTAAAATAGGAAATTATCATGACAGCACCAAGTTTATTTAGTATGTATCAAGAGGAAGAGAAGCAGTTGAATATGAATATGCGTATTACTAGACAAAAAAACATTAGAACAATTGAGTTGTTTGCTGGTGTTGGTGGTTTTCGTATAGGATTAGAAAGAATTAACTCTTTTGATGAGGGATATGATGTAGTCTGGAGCAACCAATGGGAACCTTCAACTAAAACACAACACGCTTCTGATGTTTATTGTGCAAGATTTGGGTTCGCAAATCATGCAAATGAAGATATATCTAAAGTAAAAGTATCTGATATTCCTGAACATGATTTACTCGTTGGTGGTTTTCCTTGTCAAGATTATTCAGTTGCAAGTACACTGAAAAATTCTCATGGAATAATTGGTAAAAAAGGTGTGCTTTGGTGGGAAATATATAGAATATTAGAAGAGAAAAAAGATAAAGCTCCTAAATATTTAATGCTAGAGAATGTAGATAGACTTTTAAAATCACCTGCAAGCCAAAGAGGTAGAGATTTTGCCATAATACTTGCATCATTAAACACACTTGGTTATGCAGTTGAGTGGAGAGTTATTAATGCAAGTGAATATGGCATGCCTCAAAGAAGACGAAGAGTATTCATAATGGCTTATAAAAAAGAAACAAAACCATATAAAAACTTACAGTTAAACAGTTCAAAAGATATATTAACAAAAGATGGTCTTTTTGCTAAATCATTTCCTATTAAAGAAATTGAAAACAATATATTATCTGCAAAACTAAGTGATGACTTGGTTGATATTACCGATAATTTCAATAAAAACACACCAAAACAAAATGCCTTCTTTGATGCCGGATATATGATTGATGGTGTATATTACACCTCTAAAGTTGAAGTGAATTATTGTGATGAATATTCTGTCCTAGGCGATTTTTTGGTAGATGAAAAAGATGTACCAAATGAATTTTATATTAATGATGAAGAGTTGGAAAAATGGAAATATCAGAAAGGTTCTAAGTCAATAGATAGAATCAATAAAACTACAGGGCATCAATACAGATACAGTGAAGGTAGTATGGGATTTCCTGATTGTATTAATAAACCATCTAGAACTATAATTACAGGTGAAGGTGGTGCTAGTGCCTCAAGATTTAAACATGTAGTACATATTAATGGAAAATATAGAAGATTAATTCCTGTAGAACTTGAAAGATTAAATATGTTTCCAGATAATCATACAGTTGGAGTTACAGATAGTAAAAGAGCTTTTTTAATGGGTAATGCCTTGGTTGTGGGAATAGTTGAAAAGCTAGGTTCTGTACTTGTAAAACAAATATAAAAATTGGAATTTAAATTATGGAATACAAACTTCATTCATTTAGACACGGAAAGATTATATTAGAAAATGAACCAACTTATTTAAAAGTATGGGGTGAGTTGCTAAAAGCGATAGAAAGTATTGATGATGAGGATATAATTAATCATCATCAAGATAATCCAAGAATAGCAAAAAGTATATCAGAATCAATAAATAATTTGTTAAAAGATAGATTAGTTTCTTTAGGCTGGAATGAAGAGAGTCATATATTCCAAGATAATGAATATAGCGGTAATAGATGGAGATTAGATTTTGCTAAGGAAAGTATATCAGTAGAGGTTGCTTTTAATCATGGTGAAGCAATTGCATGGAATTTACTTAAACCTGTCCTAGCAGGTGAATTAAATCATGTAAAGAAGGAAATTGATACAGAGATTGGCGTTATTATTTGTGCAACAAAAGAGTTAAAAGACAATGGAGGGTTTGATGGTGCGGTAGGAGAATATGAGAAATTTTTAACTTACTTAGATCCACTTAGAGATGTTTTGTCTGTTCCCATTGTTATAATAGGACTTGAAGCCCCAAAAACTTTCAAGATAAAAGTTGAAAAAATAGATGGAAAGAACCAAGGCATTGTTAAAAGACTATAATGAGTGATATGCTAATCGGTCAAATAGATAGAATCCTTTTTGAAGATGAGGCCTTTTTTATAGCCGTACTCAAAACAGGAGAAAAAGTAAGCGGCTCTTACCATGAGAGTGAAGTTAGTCACATAAAGGGTTCAGCAATAACCCTTAAAGGTCACTGGGAAGAGCATAAAAAGTACGGCAAGACTTTCAAGTTTGACTCCATTAAAGTAAATCAAAATCAACTATTCTTCTTTCTTAATAAAATTGTAAAAGGTTTTACTAAGAAACTCTCAGCTGAACTTATAGAGCATTTTGGAGACGAAAAACTCATTGATATTTTAGATAATGATATTGAAAAACTTTTAGAGTTCAGTGGTATAAAAGAGAAGCGTCTTAAAAAGATTCAAGCGAGTTGGAAGAAGTTTCGTTCCATGCGTGAACTTGGTGAGTTTTTAAGCCCTTATGATGTCTCTCAAGCACTTCTTACAACAATCGCAGGTGCTATGAAAGATGTGGATGAGCCTTGTACAAAAATAAAAAACAATCCCTATATTTTGACATCCATAAACTCAATCGGGTTTAAAAGAGCAGATGAGTTAGCACTTAAGATGGGTGTTGTGCCTGAAAATGACAATCGTATAAGTTCTGCTATGGATTATGTACTTATGAATTACTGTGAGCAGCAGGGTAACAGTTGTGTAGCAAAAGAGGTCTTGTTTAGCGCTTTAGATGAGCTCTTGGCTTTTAATGGCAGAAATAATCTTTATGAAGCTGCTCTTATTGAGAGAGTAAGTGAACAGAGCATTGTTCTTATGAAAAATGGGAGAGTCTCACCTGCCAGACTTTATGACTCTGAGAAGTTTTTGTATGACACATTCAAAGAGCGTGCAAAAAAAGAGAGTGGCGGTTTTGTAAATAACTTGGGTGAGTTTTTAGCAGATAAGGAACTTCAACTGGGAGAGCAGCAAAGAGAGGCTGTAGAGATGATAAATAATGGTGCTTTCATACTCTTTTTAGTTGGTTATGCAGGAACCGGTAAAAGTACAACCTCTAAAACAATATTAGATTTGTTAAATGTAAGATATGACTCAAAAGAGATAATGACATGTGCCCTAAGCGGCATAGCATCGCAGAGAATAGCAGACACCACAGGTTATGAGAGTGCGACTATTCAGAGTCTGCTAATTAAGTTTGAGGATAGAGACCATTTTCCATTTTCAGTTATATTGATTGATGAGGCTTCCATGATAAACTCGTCTCTGTTTGCGAGACTTATGGCAAAGGTAAGTAAAAAAGCTATAGTTATTGTTGTTGGAGATGATGCACAACTTCCTCCTATCGGTGCAGGAAATATTTTGAGCGATGTCTTGACTTTAAACTTGGCACCTATTGTAAAACTTACTAAGATTTATAGACAGAGTGAAGCTCAAGCCATCACACTAATTGCAAATGATATACGAAAGGGTGTAGTACCGGAGTATAAAACTGAGTATGAAGATTTTGAGTTTATAGAAGTGAATATAGATAATTACTACTCTTTGAAAAATCAACTCTCCGCGCAAGAACTGCAAGAAGTACGTGAAAATAATTCACAGGCTATTGTTACTCAGATTGTACATAAAGTTGTAGACTCAATCCCAAAAGCAAGACTAAGGCTTAAAAACAAAGAGATAAAGGAGTACCTAAACTATTTTCAAGTCATAACACCGATGAAGGGCGGAACATTAGGTTCAAATAATCTCAACATTGTATTGCAGGAGTATTTTAACCCAAATCCGAAAAAGTGTGTCAAAAAAGGTGGCGGCGAGTTTAGGCTTATGGACAAGGTTGTCCACACTAAGAATGAGAATATGACCTCTTGGAGTGCAGAGGGTTTTAAAGAAGGAGAGGAGTCTGCTACAAGACGAATTTTTAATGGGATGAGTGGACTGCTTTTTAAGATAGAGGAGGAAGATGAACAGTTGTTCGTATTTTATCCAAATGAGGATGTAGTAGTTGTTTATGAGTATGAAGAGTTGAAATCACATCTTATGCTCTCTTATGCTCTAACTATTCACAAAGTTCAAGGTATGGAGTATGATATTGTTGTAATTCCGATGACCTTTTCACACTACATTATGCACAATACAAAGTTGATTTATACAGCAGTAACCAGAGCAAAACACAAATGTATCATCATCGGTGAGAACGGGGCTTTTGAGAGTGGCTGTAAAAAGTTTGACGTCACTAAAAGAGATACTGTACTTTTGGAGCTATAAAAAAGGTAGAATTTTAAAAAAGCTCTCTTTTATGTTTATATATCTATAATTGATTTAGATATTTAGTGTTAGGAGTCTTAAAATGTCAATCGGTTATAAGATGAAAATAGCTATTTGCGGTAAAAGCGGTTTGGTCGGGAAAAAGCTTGAAGAGCTGTTTAAATCTCAACATTATGAAGTTGTAGGAATAAGAGTTCGTCAAGACACAACTGCTCAAGATATAGCAAAAGAGTTACTAATGTGCGATATTTTAATCAATCTAAGCGGCAGTACAATCTTGGCTCCATGGAGTGATGCATATAAGAAAAAACTTTACTCTAGTCGTATTGATACGACTAAAAAGCTTGTAGATGGCATGTCTTTGTGTAAAGAGAAACCAAAACTTTTTTTATCAGCCTCTGCTGTTGGTATATATGAATCAAACAAAGCACATAATGATGATTCAGAGGATTATGCTGATGATTTTCTATCTAATCTATGTCAAGATTGGGAAGCTGAGGCAAGAAAAGCTGAAGTATTAGATGTCAGAACGGTTACTATGAGGTTTGGTGTTATTTTTTCAAAAGAGGGCGGAGCGATGGATAAGATACTGCCTCCTTTTAAGATGGGAGTGGGCGGAAAACTTGGAGGTGGAGAGCAGATGGTATCATGGATTCATATAGATGATCTCACAAGGGCTATTGAGTTGATTATAAAGACACCAGGAATAAGAGGTTCTGTTAATTTCACCTCACCAAATCCACTATCGAATATTAATCAGACAAAGATTTTAGGCAGAGTGCTTAAAAGACCTACTTTTTTTGGTGTACCATCTTTTATGATAAAGCTTATTTTTGGGGATGGTTCTACTGTCTTGCTGGATTCAAAAGAGGTTTATCCGACAAAGCTTTTAGAACATAACTTTACTTTTGAGTATCCAAAATTAGAGGATGCCTTAAATGAGATAGTACGATAGCTTATGGAAACACTTTTTTATTTAGGAGTTATTTTTGTATTAGGGGCACTAGCAGAGTGGCTTAGTCCAAAGCTCCATATTCCTCGTGTTGTCGGTTATTTGATACTCGGTTTGATTATAGGACCGGAGATACTTGGATTCATCCCTAGGGAGTTTGTTGATAATTCATATATTATTACAGATTTAGCACTCTCGATTATTGCAGTCTTAGTAGGTGCTAGACTTAAGACCTCTGCCCTTAAAGGCTCTGCCAAAGAGGTTATTTATATAACACTATTTCAATCTATGGTGACTTTTACAGTAGTTGTAAGCGGTTTCATACTCATCGGTAATCTCTTAGATCTTCCCTCAGGGCATATAGTATTTATATCTCTTCTTTTAGGTGGTATTGCAACCGCCACAGCTCCTGCAACTCCCCTTGCTATTGTTCACGAGCTCGGTGCAAAGGGTAATTTCACTTCGACACTTCTGGCAATAGTAGCCGGTGATGATGCAATAGCATTGATAATGTTTACATTAGCACTGACAATAGGTTCTAGCTTATCGGTTGGTGAGGTTTTTGAGTGGCAATATCTTATTAATGCTTTTGTTGTTGTGCTATTTAGTATCATACTTGGAGCAGTTGCAGGAGTTATGAACACATTGATAGAAAAGATTTTTACTCATCATAAAGGCATGGAGACAATCTCAACGCTTGGACTTATCTTTATTCTTTACAGTCTTAGTGAACATTGGAGGTTAGAACCGCTTCTTAGTGCTATGGTTATGGGTATAGTCATGGTAAATACTTCACCAAATTTTGACCTTGTTGAAAAAGAGATAGATGGTCATCTGATGGAACTTATCTTTATGCTCTTTTTTATTATGTCTGCAATGCATCTGCAAATCAATGCTCTATTTGCTCTTCCTTTTGTTATTGAGCTATATGTTGTTTTGAGGTTTTTTGGAAAAGTAATAGGAAGTTATATAGGGGCAGTAGCAGCCGGTAGCAGCACTATTGTTAAAAAATATATGGGTATTGCCCTTGTTCCCCAAGCTGGTGTAGCTATTGGTTTAGCGCTGTCTATACAGACACTTGATGGAGTTGAGAGCGTGGCTCCGATTATTTTAAATATTGTTATTGCGACAACGTTTATTCATGAACTAATCGGACCGTTTATGACAAAGTACGCAATTAAAAAGAGCGGAGAGTATGATAAAAGCAGACTTTAGTATTTTATAAAGTTCAAAGTTGTACAATTGTTTACAGACTAAAGAGATAGGAGCTGACATGTTAGACTCTATTTTTCTACGCATTGCTAAGAGTGCCATACTTGCAAGACTTGATGACTCATATAAATATGACGAAGATAGCCTGTTGGAACAGTACCCCTTTTTACTAAAAGATGCAGCCGTCTTTGTAACTTTAAAACAGGCTGGTGATTTGCGTGGTTGTATAGGCTCTGTAGTCGCACATCGCACACTTTACGATGATTTGGTTTCCAATGCACTCTCTGCCGCATTTTCTGACCCAAGGTTTCAGTCTTTAACTACAGATGAACTCCAATATCTAACACTTGAAGTTTCAGTTTTAAGTGAACCTGAGATTTTGGAGTATAAAGATTTTGAAGATTTGTGCAATAAAATTACGCCGCATGTCGATGGTCTTATTTTAAAGCATGATATTTATCAAGGGACATTTTTGCCTCAAGTTTGGGCGCAACTTCCAACTCCAAAGCTTTTTTTAGAACATCTTAGTATGAAAGCCGGATCAAGTTTATCTATTTATGAAGAACATCCAACTATATATAGATATAGAGTTGATGCAATAGAGGATAATTTCGATGAAGTATTACCACTATAATGATGAGAATAGTATCGCATGTCTTTTATGTAAGCACTACTGCAGTTTAAAAAAAGATAAACATGGAATATGCGGAGTAAACTATAATATAGACTCAAAACTTCTCAATAAAACCTATTCACATCCCAGTGCAATGCATATAGACCCTATCGAGAAGAAGCCGCTTTATCACTTTTTGCCATCAACAAACTCTCTATCTATAGGGACAGTTGGGTGTAACTTTAGATGTCCATTTTGTCAAAACTATATAATATCTCAAACTACGACAGTTGATGAGAGTGTTGTCTATACACCCGAAGATATTGTGAACCTTGCAGTGGCAAACAAGACACAGAGTATTAGTTACACCTATAATGAACCGACAATTTGGTATCCATATGCTAAAGATATAGGAGTTCTTGCAAAAGAGGAGGGTATTAAGAATGTCTTTGTTTCAAGCGGATATGAATCACATGAAGTTTTAGAGGACATGAAATCATGGCTGGATGCAGCAAACATTGATCTTAAAAGCTTCTCTCGTGATTATTACAAAAAGGTTTTAAAGACTGACTTAGATGGAGTTTTAGAGTCACTTATAGAGTTTGCGAAGAGTGATATATGGCTTGAAGTCACAACTCTTCTCATCCCGGGTGTTAATGATTCTGAAGAGGAGATAGAAAAAATGGCAGAGTTTATCGCCTTGGAACTTGGGGCTGAAATACCATGGCACTTTAGCGCTTTTCACCCAGACTATAAGATGCTTGATACCCCAAGCACAACTCTACAAAGTATGGAAAAAGCCAGAGAAATAGCATATAAACATGGAATAAAGTATGTTTATCTTGGAAACATCCAGAATGACAGTAGCACTTACTGTCCTAAGTGTAAAAGTAAATTAATTGATAGAGTAGGTTTTAATTCACATATGCAGACAATAGTAAATTCTAAATGTGTTTCATGTGGAGAAAATATTGCAGGAGTGTGGTCATGAAACGAGAGATGAGTGTACAGGGCAGTTTTTACCCGGCTAGAGCTGTTGAACTAGAGAGATATTTTGAGCATTTTAGTAGTGTCTATGACGAAGATTTTAAACTGCCTGATGTAAATAGCAGAGCTATAATAGTTCCGCATGCCGGATACATCTACTCTGGTTATACGGCAAATATTGCTTATAGAGTTTTGCAAAAGAGTGGAGTTAAAAACTTTGTTGTTATTGGACCCTCCCATAGAGTCTCCTTCGATGGGGTCACTCTTTGTGATTTTGAAAGTTATGAGACTCCATTTGGTGAGATAAAAAGTGCGAATACTCTCTTTGAAAATTTAAAAAATAGATTCGGACTCTCCTGCCTCCCTCAAGCACATGCTGAACATAGCACGGAGGTACAGTTTCCTTTTATAAAACACTATATCAAAAATGTGAATATAGTTGAGATTGTATACTCTCAAGCCAATCCGCAATATTTATCAGAGCTGATAGATTTTGTTTTAGAGCAGGAGGATTGCGGAGTAGTGATTAGTACAGACTTAAGTCATTTTTACACACTTTCTGACGCAATTAAGCTTGACAATATCTGTATGAATGCTATTGAAGGACTTGACGTAGATATGTTACACAGTGGATGTGAGGCATGCGGCAGTATAGGTGTTGAGGCCATGATACTAAGTGCTAAAAAACTTGCTTTGAGTGCACATATACTTGATTACAGAACAAGTGCAGATGCCAGTGATGACACTAGTAGAGTGGTTGGATATACGAGTGCATACTTTTTATGAAAAAATCAAATATTTTTGCATCTATTCCAAAAGAGTTAAAAGAGGAATTGTTTGAAGAGTTAATCTCAAAAGATGCTCTAAAAATAGAGAGGATAGTCTCATACGGTCACACAACAAGCGAATTTGAATGGTATGAACAGAGCGGTGATGAGTGGGTAATTTTACTTCAAGGAGAGGCTGTACTCTCCTTTGAAAACGAAGAAGATGTTCTGCTAAAAACAGGAGATTATCTAAATATTCCTGCTCTTAAAAAACATAGAGTCTCCTGGAGTAAACCTAAAGAAGAGACTATTTGGTTGGCGGTTCACTATTGATTAGTTTGCTGTTTCTGTCATAACTTCTTCTATTGTGGCAGATAGGGTCACATGAACCTCCGGTTGGGCTACCAATATAGCGAATAGAGAATTTGGCAGTACCAAAGGTAGACTCTTCTCTTAGGTGATGCGGATACTTTTTTGTTCCATGAAAATCGTGACACGCTCTACATGTGATTCTTTTACTATTTACATGTATATAATGAATATTTTTGTCACCATCTCTAAAGTTTGTATCTTCTATAGTATATTTATCTGTTATCTTTTTAGGCTCATGACAGTTAAAACATATGTAACCATCAGCACTGAATTTTACAGTAGAACCTTTTGGAAAAGGTTTCTTTAGCATTCTAAAGTTATTTGATCCGTGAGGGTTGTGACAAGCAGCACAGTCTCCCCATAAAATAGGTCCATGCCAATCTGTATTTTTGGCAAGGTGTTCTCCTATATTTAAAAGTTTTTGGTTATCCTCATCAGTAGTGACTGATTTATTATGACACTTTAAACAGAGAGTTTTTGAATCTTCTGCTCTTAATAGTTTTGGATTTCCCGAAGTGTGAGGATTATGGCATCCTATACACTTATCTCCCATCTCAATTGCACCATGTTTTATTTTAGAGTTTGTTATTCGCTCCTTTTTTTCTACATGACACATAAGGCACAAATCTTTTTTTCTGTCAGCTTTTAGTTGAAATTTAAAATTTTCTGCATGAGGGTCATGACAGTTTGTACATTTGTCTTTTACAGGCGGGTGTATATTTGATTTTGTTTTTAGCATTTCGCCTTTTTCTGTATGACATGAGGTACAAAGTTCATTAATTGAGCTGTTTAGTAAAAGTTTTGGATTTTTAGACTCATGCGGATCATGACAGAGGGTACAAGCACCGGCAGCAACCGGGCCATGAATAAAATTATTTTTTTTATATGTCTTATGACAAGAGTAACAGAGTTCCGATACTTCATCTTTTAGTTTAGCATTTTTGCCTTTTTTATCGACGTGACACTTTCCACACTCTCCATTGGCAAAAGGGGCGTGTTTAATCATTTTAGCAGATGCTCCCTTCGCGTAGAGGCTAGTTGCGAAAAAAATCAGTAAAATAGATAATAGGATTGAGCTTTTGTTATGAGATTTAATCATATATTTAGTTTTCCTTAAAGTTATTTTTTAGTTTAAAAAATAAAGTTTTCGGATTGTAACATATTTTTTATGTAATATTTCTAATATTCGCGCTAAAAGCTTTTGTACTGACATTGACAATATTTCCAACTTCTAAACTTTTAGCTTCATCTTGGCTAACTACTATCTCTACTAGCTGTTGTCCAATAGCAATAATAGCTATAAAGATCACATCAACTTTTTTTATCTCCAAAAGTTCTCCTTCAAATGAGAACTTTTGGCTTCCTTGAGTGCGGAGTAGAACATCTTTGGGCTTTGCATCATTTGTTATATTTCCGAATTCTAAAACAATAACACGATTTGCAAGTTTATAAATCTCGCTTGGGTCGTGACTGACCATAATTGTAGTTGTGCCGAACTCTTTATGAAGGGTTAATATCTCATTTTGAAGCTTGCCTCTCATAAGTGGGTCAAGTGCAGATAGAGGTTCATCCAGGAGTAATATTTTTGGTCTCTTCATCATTGCACGGCAGAGTGCGACTCTCTGTTTCTGCCCACCGCTTAGAGTCTTTACAGAGCTGTTTTTAAGCCCCGTTAACTCTGTAACTTCTAAAAGGTACTCTGCCAGCTCTTTATCCTGTTTTACATAAAGAAGATTGTTTAAGAGAGTCATGTTTTCAAATAGAGCGTAGTCTTGAAAAACAAAGCCGACACCTCTTTTTTGTATTGGCATAGAAAAACTCTTACTTAACCAGACTTCATCATTTATATCTATCTCCCCGTTTGCCTCTTCAAGCCCTGCCAGAATTCGTAAAAGTGTGGTTTTCCCACTTCCGCTTTTCCCGGATATTGCTACAAAATCACCCTCTTTTATGTTTACTTTCACATCAAGTTGCATACTCTCTTGTGCACTGTGAAGTTTTTTCGTGATATTGATGTTAATCATTTTATAAATCCGGAAAATTTTTGTTTATGGTTAAAAGTATAAACTCCCAAAAGAACCAAAAAGCTCATAATAACCATAAGTAGACTATATATATGAGCAGATGAGTAGTCCATAATCTCAACCATTTCATAGATTGCTACAGATGCGACTTTTGTCTCTGCGGGGATACTTCCACCTACCATTAGAACAACTCCAAACTCTCCTACAGTATGGGCGAAGGTAACGATAATGGCAGTTATGAGAGCCGGTTTTATACTTGGAAGTGCTACTCTAATCATTGTTTCAAATCTGCTTTTTCCGCTTATGTATGAGGCTTCAAGCATATTTTTATTAAGACTCTCAAAACCGCTTTGAAGTGGTTGAACCATAAAGGGAAGAGAGTAAAAACAGCTTGCAACTACAAGACCCGTAAAGTTAAAAACAAGTTTTACCCCCAGTGTCTGTTCAAAAAAGGCTCCTATTGGAGAGTTATATGAGAGTGCATAGAGTATGTAAAAACCTAAGACAGACGGAGGTAAGACAATGGGAAGTGCTGTTACTGCTTCTAAAAAAGGTTTTGCTTTTGAGCTTGTTTGTGACAAATACCAGGCAAGCGGTAAGCAGAGCAGAAAAAGTATGAGAGTCGTTAGTCCTGCAAGTTTAAAAGATAGGATAAATGGCGTAAAGTTTATGTTTTGCAGGATATCAATCATCTAAAACCTCTAGAATTGACAACTCATTTGCCTTGATAAATGCAGTAACCTCATCGTTTACATGCAGAATCATTCGTTCGCTCGACTCTTTTGTGATAATAGACTCTAAAATCGTATTTTTAATTTCCAGTTTTACACTGCTTAAGAGTTTGCCATTTTCTATATGTAAAATTTTTGCATTTAGTTGATTGGAGTAACTAACCTCTCCTTTAAACTCTTTTGCAATGGCAATATGTGTAGGTTTTGTTCCTAGTTTTACTTTAGTTCCTATTTTTATATTACTGTTTAGTTCCAGACTCATCATACTCAGAGTCAACCCTGCAAAATCAAATTTAACTATGTTTAAATTATCAACACTCTGTATCTGTTTAACCTCTGCTATTAAGCTGTTCATTCTGTGATATAACCATACTTTTGAAAGATTGTTTTCGCCTTTTTGCTTAGAATAAAATCATAAAAAGCTCTTACCTCTTTAGAGTTGTCTAGCATAACTATGCCCTGCTTAATGGGAGTATAAAGCTTAGAGTCTAACTCTTCCCAGTTAATACCCTCTTTAAATTTAGCCATTTTTACAGAATAAAGTGCAGATTTGGCAATAACTCCTATATCTGCCGCTGTAATTGTGTAAGAGACACTTTGTGAGATAGACTCGGCATAGATTAGTTTTTTTTCTATACTTTTAAGGATTTTCGCATTTTTAAAAGCTTCAAAAGCAGCTTTTCCATATGGGGCTGTTTTAGGGTTTGCTATAGCAATTTTTTTTATGCTTTTATCTTTTAGTAACTCCATATTCTTAGAAAAATCTAGATTTCTTGTGCTAAAGAATGCAAGAGAACCCTGAGCATAGACAAGAGGTTTGTTAATTGCAATTTTCTCTTTATAAAGGGCATTTGGATATTTCATATTAGCAGACATAAAGAGTTGGTATGGTGCACCATGCTTGATTTGAGCTGTCAGTTTTCCACTGCTGCCGAGTATAATTTTAACACCTGTATTTGGATTGGTTTTATTGAACTCTTTTATTAAATCATTTATGGCATAGCTTACATTTGCCGCTACTGCTACATTAATATTTATAGCATGAAGCGAAGTCAGAGAAATAAAAAAAATGAGAAAAAAACTCTTCATTTATAATCCTTATGATGATTATTCGTATAATAACATAAAAAATATAGTAAAATACGAAAAAAAATTAGACTAAGGATAGATTCATGGCATATGCAACGGCAAGACATATATTGGTAGAGAGTGAAGAGGAGTGTAATGTTCTAAAAGCTGAAATAGAAAAGGGGACACCTTTTGAAGATGTAGCAGAAAAAAATTCTCAATGCCCATCCGGCAGTAATGGCGGAGACTTAGGTAAGTTTGGTCCCGGACAGATGGTTCCTGAGTTTGATAAAGTTGTATTTAGCGGAGATGTTGGAGTTCTTTACGGTCCTGTTCAAACACAGTTTGGCTATCACTTGCTAGAAGTGACAAGCAGAGGATAGAGACTTATATGGTAAAAGTATCTGCAATCCAAATGAGCATGAGTGAAGATAAAAAAGCTAATGTCGTTAAGGCGGAGAGTTTGGTTAGAGAAGCTTGTAAAAACGGTGCGCAGATAATACTTTTACCGGAACTGTTCGAGGGTCTGTACTTTTGTAAAGATATGGATAAAAAGTACTTTTCTTGGGCATCGCAACGAGAAAATAACAAATTAATAGAACATTTTAGTATCTTGGCAAAAGAGCTAAGAGTGGTTATATTAGTTAGTTATTTTGAAAAAAGTGAAGAGAACTATTTTAACTCTTTGGTTGTTGTGGATGCTGATGGAGATGTTATGGATAACTATCGTAAAACGCACATTCCTGACGGTCTCGGATATGAAGAGAAGTTTTACTTTAAGTCCGGTGATAGCGGATTTAAGGTTTATGATACAGCTTACGGTAAAATTGGTGTTGGAATATGCTGGGATCAGTGGTTTTGTGAAACAGCAAGAGCCTTGACTTTAATGGGAGCGGAGATTATCTTTTATCCTACCGCCATAGGGAGTGAGCCTGAGATTGGACTTGACTCAAAAGAGCACTGGCAGAGAGTACAAATGGGGCATGCAGCAACAAACACGGTGCCTGTTGTGGTAGCTAACCGTATTGGCAAAGAGGTTGGAGATAGCTGCTCTTTAACTTTTTATGGCTCATCTTTTATAACAGACTATACAGGAGCTAAAATAGTAGAAGCCTCTCGTGACAAGGAGGAGATAATCTATGCTAATTTTGACCTGCAAGAGAATAAGAAACAGCGTGAATACTGGGGATTATTAAGAGACAGAAAGCCTGAGTATTATACTGCTTTGTGCAAGCAATTGCAGTGTCAAATTACTTTTTAATTCTTTTTATGTTTATTAAAATAAGTAATCTATTTTAAATACTGGAACTGATATTGCTTAATATAATCAAATTATCAAATAGAGGTTATGGTAAATGGAGATTGTATTACGCAATAATCTCATTCTTATTACTACAGACTTTGATACATTAAATACTAAATGGATGAAAGATTTTTTAAATCATCACTCAAGAGGTATGCTTTTTTTACCAAAGGCTGTATTGGTATTTAGGAATGAGACATTAACAGAAATCAGAGAAGAGTTTTTAAAAGAGTTAAGTCAATATCATGCGGCACAATATGATTTTTCGCATGAATTCTTTTTGCGTTCAATGCTCAAATATGGAACACAACCCATAAAAATTGAACTAAATAAACTTCAAGACCCTGAAAATGTAAAAGTTAATTTATATGCATATGACAGAGATACCGTTTTAATTACTCTTGATTATCCGAATTCATGGGTAACTAACTATCTGCGTTCACAACTGGAAGTCTATGTAGAGAGGGGTACAGATGTCTCGTTAGTGATAGACGTCTCCGATTATAAAGCAAAGGCGAGATTAGAGAGAGCTTTAAACAAGCGCCATATCTTGCATTATCAGATTAGCTACACATACGACAATCACTTTATGAGCAAACTTTATAGCGATTTCGCAAATTTTAGTTTCGGTAATTTATGTCAAGATGAAGAGGATGAAGAAAACACTTATTTTTATACGGTTTTAGAGTGCCCGGTAGGAGCAAGTCAAGATGCTTTGAAAAAGAGTTATAAAAAGCTGGTAAAAGTTTATCATCCTGATAAGATTGTGCATGAGACTCCGCATATGATAAAACACTACACTCAAAAGTTTCAGCTTTTACAAGAGGCATATTCAGCACTTCGAATAATCAGTTAAAAAAATCTTCTATAAGCTCGTCTTTTTTTATATTTTTCACAAGTGCCTCAAACTCTTGTGAACTGTAAAGGGCTAATTTCTTGCCTTGGTTTTGGGATAACTCTTTTGAGAAACCTCTTTTTGAAAAAAGAATAGCTTGGGTAGGCACAATATCGAGTTTTTCGCACTTATCTAAGAGCTTATGCCACTCTTTTTTATTTACTTTATGGTTAGTCCATTTACACTCTGCTACGTAAACTTTCTCATCTTTGGTGATAGTCAGTATATCTATTTCTATGTTCGCATCCCAGTAACTTCCGGAGCTTAGTATTTGAGAGTCTCTAAGATTGTAGTTTAACAGCACTTCTGAAAGTTCTTCAAATACCAGACTAGTATAGCTGTTTTGTCTATTTGCAAAATCTTTAAAAAAGTTTTCATACTCACCGCTCTTTATCTCTTTTGCATGAGAGGCTATAAAGTAAAACCAAAACCTCACAAAGGGGTGAGTAAAAAGAACTTTATGAGATATTCTATGTCTTGCGACCTCTCTTTTGAGGTTTCCTTTTGGGTTTAGACTTCTAGCTGGCTCTTCTCTGGAGTACTCAATTTGGATTAAACCTTTCTCTTGCAGGTAATTAAGAGCACTTCCTCCGTTTGCATTATTTAGTCCGGCTCGATTAAATGCTGAAAAGATTTTTCTATCACCGACTGCTAAAGCACGAAGCAGTCGAAAATATTGTTTGTTTGCTAAGGTCTGCTCCTCTATCATACTGTTTAAAACTTCAAAGTTTTCTAGTATCAACTCCTCTATCAGAATAGTTATCGGGCGGCTTGTATCAACCTCTAAACTAAGTCCGCCAAACACCGCGAAATAATCAATTTGGGTCTCCATATCATCAGGATAGTTTCTTATATAAAATGAACGAAACTGTTCTAAAAGCTTGCTTTTTAACAAGTGTATATATCCACTAATTTATCCTTATTTCATCTTTTTGTACTAGTTTGAATATATTCTATCATAATTCACTGCCCCATTTCAACATATCAATGCCATACTTCTCTCTTATATCTTGAGAGTGCTCTGTGAGTCTCTTCATTTTCTGTTCATCTTCAAAACCTATTAAGGACAACTCTTTTTTAGAGTTTTTTGTAAAGCTCGAGCAGTTTATGCTAACTCTTATGACATGCAGTCGTTTATGTATGTCCGCCTCTTTAAAAAGAGTTATACACAAAGAGTCAAACTTTTTTTCTGTAAAAATCTCACATAGAGAGATGTTTTTATGAAATTTTTGATTCATCTCATAAGCAATCCCGAGGTGAAATACGGTGGGAATTACTTTAAGTTTTAAGATTGCAAAACTCAGGTGACGTGCAAGTACATGCACTCTTCTTTTTAACTCTTCTCTGCAAAAAAGAGGGTCAAAGGTTCTTGATATACCGATTGATTTTCTTTTATGTTTTGTATTAATTGCAGTGTCACTAAGGCCGCTTACTCTGGCATATAGCTCTTTAGCGTAAGGACCCCAGGACTCAACAGTTCCTCTTCTTTTTTTTAAGTCCCCGAGTGTATGAATCTGAGCAGACCGCAGTTTCTCTTTCATGCTTTTACCGATTCCGGCAAACTCTGATACCGGGATATCTTTTATAAAACTCTCCACTTCAAAAGGGTGTACTATTTTGCAGCCAAAGGGTTTGGCAGCAGTAGTCGCGAGTTTTGCAAGGTATCTTGTAGCTGCCGCACCTATTGAAACTGGGAGTTTTATACGCTCTTTTATCTCCTCTCTTAAATCATCTATGAATTTTGCTAGCTCATCATCTTCAACCCATCCACTCAAGTCTCCGTAAAACTCATCAATACTCGCCTGTTCTACAAGTGGAATCTTGCTTTGTAAAAACTCATGAAGCTCATGTGAGAGTTTTTGGTAGAGTGACATGTTAGGTGCTTTTATGATTAACTTTGGACACAGACCAAGAGCCTCTTTAATACTCATAGCCGTCTTTACACCGTAGGCTCTGGCTTCATAACTTGAAGTGGTAAGTATGCCCCTGACTCGCCCCTCTTCATCTTTAAAAGCATCTATATCATCACTCTCTTCATAAGCCTTGTAAAAGGTCGGTACAAACGAGCCAGAGTTCTCAAAGTTTACCGTCTGTTTTTTTGCATCTTTAGTGAAAATCTTAGTATCGCTTCGCCCGCCGATTGCAACAGGCTTGTGTTCAAGTGAGGGATTGCTTATTCTTGCCGCACTAACAAAAAAGCAGTCGATGTCAATGTGTATTTTCAATTTTTAAACACCTATTATAAGGGAATTGTGAGCTAAGAGATAATAAATTATACGAGTTTTTATACAAATCATATAAAGCTATTAGTTAAACTTAATAAGTAGTATAGATGATTTATTTAGAATATTCTAATTATATGGCAAATTGAAAGATTTTATTTAACATGTAATTTATTACTGCCTCTACTCTGAACTCTTCACTATAAACTACTCTCTCCATTTTTTAATCCTATTAAATCTCATAATGCTTTAACATTATTTTATCTAATTTATTGAATTAAATACTGTCTAGTTTATAGGGGACATTTCACTCTTAAGTTAGCAAGTTACTCAACAATGAAACAAGCAATTAAAAAGAATATAAGCTATTTAATTTTTTATTTATATCTATTTATGTAATATTGCTTAACAAAATAAATTAATATACATTGGGATACTATATGAGACACATAAAACTGCTACTAGCATTAGTAATACTAAATACATTCCTTTACGCAAGCGAAGAAGTACCGACCCTGGAGGAAGTAGCAAAACTTTATGTAGCTACGTTCAATCGTGCACCAGATAAAGCTGGACTTGATTATTGGGTAAGTAATTCTGCTTTGCCATTAAGTAAAATAGCTCAATCTTTTTTTGACCAACCGGAAACTAAAGCACTTTATCCTGATGGAACTTCTAATACAGATTTTATAACATCTGTCTATCAAAACTTATTTAACAGAACACCTGATACAGAAGGGTTAAACTATTGGGAAAATGAATTAAATATAGGTTCTTTTACTAAAAATAGTTTTATTCAAGCTGTTATAAATGGAGCACAAAACTCAAGTAATTCTAATGATGCAGATATACTTACAAATAAAACAAGTGTAGGTTTATCATTCTCTGAAGCTGGACTTGATAATACTGATGATGCTAAAACTATTATGAGTAATGTTACTGGGAATAGTTCTTCTGTTGACTCCGCTTTGACATCTTTTGGGATAAGTAAATATGTGAAAAATGAGATAGTTAATCAAACAAGTAATTGTACTAATGTGAAATTTAAAGATATATTTCTAGAAGGTAGTTGGAATGCTTATTATAATACCATAAGTGGACAAATCACGACAATATTTGGTCCTAATGATATTTGGGAATTTGATTGTAATAATAATATATATGCTCTTCCTACTGGCAATATTCATTCTCAGGTCTCAATACGCACACTTGTGGGTACATATCAAGTCATTAATAATGATAAAATTAGATTAAATGGTCCAAATGGATATGCAGAACTTATATATTTTAATAATTATGAAAGTAATGCAAGTTGCTTCTATCTGAATCAAGTATTTGAAGGAAGTCCTTTTAAGGAGTTATGGTGCAAACAACCGTAACTCTTTTATGAGTGCTAAGGTTATTTAAATATAGGGGTCAAAAATATAGGGGTCAAAATATAGGGGTCAGACCCCATTTAGGGAACAATTAAATTATACTTACGCCTATGAACAAACCTTTAAAGCATTGTAAATTGACAAACAAAAATCATCACTATAAAATCATCTAAAATAAAATTTTCTGACCTTGGGTATT